>Ga0209121_10004183_pt1 | contig 13573 bp, 12 predicted proteins | sample Cruoilmetagenom3_FD_187292 | JGI IMG/M metagenome (GOLD analysis project Ga0209121, IMG submission 187292) | Oil polluted marine microbial communities from Coal Oil Point, Santa Barbara, California, USA - Sample 3 (SPAdes) (version 2) | ecosystem: Environmental > Aquatic > Marine > Oil seeps ... | reverse complement strand
GTAAGAGCCGATTCGAGAAGAGATTCCAGCCCTTCGCAAAACGTCCTAATGATTTCATCAGCTTCAGAGCTAATTAGATTCTTCTGCGTCAGATGATTCATAATCAAGCAGCCTTGATACGTATCACCTGAAGCTTCCTCTATGACACTTTTCAGAAATCTCTCAATGCCCTTAATGTTTGGCTGATCAATGAGAAGCTGGGCGCGTGTCGATTCGAGATATCCTCGGTAAAGATTAAGAGCTTCCACGAACAAGCCGTTCTTGTCCCCAAACTCTTTATACATACTTGCGGTATTTAGGCCGGTCGCTTCCACGATGCTTCCTATGGATACGGCCTTATAGCCTTTCTGCCGAAAAAGTATCACAGCTTTTTCGACCACTTCGGTGCGGTTATATGATCTAGGTCGTCCCATACCTGCTATCTAAAACGAAAGTTTTAAAATATCAACCACTTCACATCAAAGTGTTGTGCGTTTTGTCTTTTATAGCCACGTTAGAGCAATGCCTTGGCGGTATTGTGTTGCGTTTATTTGAAAGTCAGGGTTAACGAGCAGTACCATAGTAAATTAATCATTTCAAAGTCTGCAATAGCCAAACTTTGCTACGGCAGGAAAATAAATAGGCGGCAGGTTTGTCCGCCTTGCTGACTTTGCTCAGATTAGTCAGAACATTCATGTCCTTCAGGAAAAGCATGTACCGCCAACCCGCTATGCCTATTCCTCCGGCTTTCGCGCAATCAGGTCAACCAGAGCCGACACGCCCGAGTGGCCTTTGCCTTCGTCAATCTCGCGCTCGTAGCTTTTGAGTTCGACAATCTCGAAACCATCAAACGCTTCGCGCAGCAAATCTTCGGTATAGAGGTTTTCCACAAAAGAGGGCCCGCCAGTGCCGAATTCGAGCTGTTTTGGCGTGTAGCCGTGCAGCATCAGCCATCCACCCGGTTTTAGGGCTCGCTTCATGCCTTCGAACTGCGCCACCCGCTCCTTAGGCCCGACAAACTGGACAAAAACACCGACAACCAGATCATACTGGTTCGCGGCCCAATCCCACGTGGCGATATCAGCTACGTTAAAATCAACCGCAACCTTTGAGGCCAACGCCAGCGCATGGGCTTTTTCAACCGCAACGTCGGAGCTATCCATTGCCGTGACCTGCACACCCTGGCTGGCCATATAGACCGAGTTTCGCCCCTCACCATCCGCCACTGCAAGCGCCATGCGGCCCTCTTGCAGATAGGCTTTATGGTCGACCAAAAACTGGGCGGGCTCTGTGCCAAAAAGATATCCGGGTTTTGCAAAACGGTCATTCCACATATTCATCACTCCTCGCTTTACCCGAACATAGGTATGGCTTTGGCAGGTTACACCCCGCCAAAGCCAAACTTTCTGTGACCAGAGCCTAGCGAAAGGCCGGGATGATCTTCTCGGCATAATCCGCGATGATGCGCTCTTCGTCGCCGTTGTCGAGGTAAATGTTGAACTGGGTCACACCAGCCGCCTCCAATTCGCGCAACTTGGCGATATGCTCGTCAGGGCTGCCCAGAACCGCAAAACTATCCACGATATCATCGGTGATGAAATCGAGGTAAGGGTTGCTGGTTTGGCCGTGTTTGGAATAATCGTAGCCCTTACGGTCTTCAATATAGGCAGTCAGGCTGGCTGGAACCATATCGGTATCCGAGCCGTATTTCTCCACAATATCCGCTACATGGTTGCCGACCATCGCCGGGAACCAGCGCGTGGCTGCGATGCCGTCTTCCTTTGGGCCTGTCCAGGCTGGTGCCGCGGCCATAACACGATAATCAGACATATCACGACCCGCGGCGTTACCCGCTGCAATGGCTTGATCTGCCAGCCACTTCACGATTTTTGGTTCGGCGATTTGCAGCACAAGTCCGTCCCCGACTTTGCCCGCCGAAGCCAGCGCTTTTGGTCCGTAAGCCGCCACCCAGACAGGCAGTTCATAACCATAGGCCCACGGAAATTGCACAGGGTTTGGGCATTCTCCATAATGCTTTTCCTCACCCCGGATCAGGCCTTTGACAACATCAACAAACTCCTCGAGTTTTGCGAGCGGGGCAGGTTTTTTGCCCATCACCCGCACCGCGCTATCGCCTCGGCCAAGGCCGATATCAAATCGGCCTTCGGATTGCTTGGCGAGCGAGCCAAACAGACTGGCCGCAACCGACCAGTCGCGGGTGTTGGGGTTAGTCACCAGCGGGCCAAAGCGCATGGTTGTGGTGTGCTCCATCAGCATGGCCATCGCCACAAAGCTTTCGCGCCACAGGATATGGCTGTCATAATACCAGCAATACTCAAAGCCAGCATTTTCGGCTTGGCGCACCAGCGCACGGGCACGTTTTGGCTCCACAACGCCTTTAAATGTAATTCCGAATTCCATGATCTTCTCCCTGTTTTGATTAGTGATCCGGCGCCCAGATTTTGAGCCCCGCATGTGAAAATGGTACCGCCTTAGAGATATTCAGGCGGATAAGAATAGGTGTAATCGCCTCGATACAACGGGCCGCCGAGGCTCCGCCCGCGTTATAAGATTGCACGCCAAGCTGCTCGACCAATGCCATCACCTTTTTGCGCGGCTCCAGCTTGTTGCCGCACACCAGAATATCGCAATTGATCGGGCTTTCGAGGTCGTTCAGCGTGTGCGCCGAAACATTGTGCAGCGCGCCCACCACGGGGATATCCGGACCCAACAAAGCCTGAGCCGCCTCGGTCGCTGAACCTTCAGCCGGCATCTCGACCAGCTTCGGGTCATTTGGCGAAAGCGGCACCACGATGTCCACGAGAATCTTACCGGTGAGGCCCTCTTTCAGGCCTTCAAGCGTGGCATTGTGCGCCGAAAACGGCACCGCAAGGATCACCATCTCCTCCGCGGCCGCCACGGCCCCGGCATTATCAAACCCTTCGATCAGCGCCGTGCCAATCTTGGCGTTCAGCTCTGCCACGATCTCGGTGGCGCGCGCCCCGTCTCTTGATCCAAGAGCGACCCTCACCCCGGCGCGCGCAAAACGGAGCGCGAGTCCTTGGCCTTGCGGGCCTGTGCCGCCAATTATTGCTATTGTTGTCAAAATACATTCTCCCTGCTTGGGCGGAGGATATCCGCCGCTTTATCATTTGAAGCTTCCCATTTCAGGCCCCGAAACCGCACAACGGGTGTTTGCGCCGCCTTGCCAACGACGAGTCCGCTGGCCGTAGCCAGTTCATCGGCAAATGCAGGCTCTGTAACGGCCAACTCTCGGCCATATGCATCAAGCTCTCCGCCTTCGTGCACCGTAGCAGGCACCCCGGCCAACCCAATGGCTACGTTCACCTGCCCCAGCCGCCATGGTCGCCCGAAAGTGTCGGTGATCACCACACCCAAGCGCACACCAAACCGTTTCTCCAGCCCTTCGCGCAAGCGCCGCGCGCTGGAGTCCGGGTCTTTTGGCAGCAGGATAACCGTTTCATCCGCACCTGTGTTACTCTCGTCCACCGCCGCATTGGCCGAAATAAACCCGAGACGATGCTCGCAAATCATCACGCCTTCGTTCTGGTGCGGATGTTTGAACGCCTTCACGACACGCGCGCTTTCGGAGAGGATCACCTCAACCTTGCGCGCGTCCTTGTTCAGTTCTTCAGCATAACGCAACGCTTCGGCTGATGGCTCAACACCTGCCAGCGCCACCACCTGCCCCTCGGCCTTCGAGAAAATCTTATGCGCCGAGGTCAGAATGTCCCCATCCTGCAAACCCATATCCGCCACCGCATCTCCAATGATCTGCACCAGATCATCTCCGGGTTTGATGTTTGGAATGCCGGGAACCGGTCTTAGCTCTAGGCCCATTTCACCCCCTTCACCCGTGCCAGATCAGCGCTGGTGTCGATATCATATTTCAAGCTCTCTAAAGGAACGATAGTGCAAGATACGCCCGCCTCTTCCGCCTTTGTCTGGTGCTTAATGCAAGAGCCTTTGCCATAGCGAAATTGGATCGCATCCGGTGGAGAAACCACCAATGCATTGGTGCCGCCATCATGGGCGGGCACCACTACAACGCCACTGTGAATTTTCAAAAGCCGATCCAGATCAGCGGCTGAAGGGTCCGCCAAATCTGCAGGAAGTACACAAATCGAAGAAAATCCTTTCTCTTTGGCCCAATCGGCCGCCTGTTTCACAGCCGCATTTAGCCCTGTTTCGGTTTGCTGCAAAACCTGCGCGCCAAAAGCCAAAGCCTCGTCTTCAATCGACACGGATTCCGTAACTACGAGAACCGAAACCTCCGGCTGCGCCTCCCTCAAAAATCCAAGCATCCGCCTAAACAACGCGAGCGCCAGCCGCGCGCGTACTTCTTCCGGCATCACATCCGCCAGCCGGGATTTGGCCTTTAGCGGGTCCTTCATCGGGATAATAAAGAGCAAATCTATCACGGAAGGGCCTCCAGAATTCCCGCCGCAAGCGCTTCCTTTTCAGCGCGCGAGGTCATTAAGGTCGGCAGCACAGAGCACACTGTCCCGAGCGCCATAATCTCTTCCGCCAAGCCTGCATCCAGCTCGTCAATCACCAAACCGTCGATAAGCCCGTCGTAAAACTCCGCAATGCCCAGCGCATCTGCCCGCAAACCCAGCGCCTTCATCATCTGGTCAGCCGGTCCTTTTACGACTTTGCCGTTAATCAACGGGCTCACCGCCCAAACCGGTGCTTCGGCGGCTTCCACAGCGGCCCTAATTTCCGGAACGTCCAGAATAGGTGTGATAGACACTAACGGATTGCTCGGGGCCAACAGGATCAGATCGGCCTCTGCGATTGCAGCCAAAGCTGCCCGGGTTGGCCGCGCATCTTCTAGCCCGTCGCAAGCGAGTTCCAGAACCTCGGGCTTGCACTGCTCGCGCACAAAATATTCCTGAAAGGAAAGCCAGCCAGCAGCCGTGCGCACGCGCGTTTGCACCACATCATCGGTTGGCAGCAATATCTTGCTTTTTACTCCGAAAACTTGCGCAATATGGTCGGCGACCTCGGAGCGTGTTGCGCCCATACGCAGCGCATTGGTCCGGTAAATGTGCAACCCGAAATCCCGGTCACCGAGGGTCATCCATGTGTCGTCACCGAGTTCTTCGAGCACCGAAAGCGCCCGATGCCCCTCATCTGCCACACCCCAACCCTGCTTGCGATCAATCCGTCCCGCCAAGCTATAGGTCAATGTATCAATATCGGGTGAGACCCAAAGCCCGTGGAATTCGGCATCATCCGCCACGTTGCCGATCACGCTCAGTTCAACACCTTCAAGCCCGTCAAAGCCTTCCGCCATTTTGGCCCCGCCAACGCCTCCGGCAAGTAGCGTCACTCTCATCAGGCGCTCCTTTGCAAAAATTCAGGCAGGTCTGCCATAAAGTCGAGGGGCGTATGCACATCCCGCGCGACCAAGGGTGCTTGCCGCGCCGGGTCGTGGTTGGCAAATTCTTCGATCACTTCGTAGCGCGTGTTGCGCTGCACCGGCACGCGCCCTGCCGCGCGGATGATCTGCACCATTTCAAAGGCGGTCACTTCTTGCCCGTGCTCTGACCCCGCGGCCCGCGAAATGCTCTCGTTCATCAGTGTTCCGCCAAAATCGTTAACCCCTTTCGCAAGCATCCCCTGCGCCCGCTCTGGGCCAAGTTTTGTCCAGGAGGTCTGGATATTGTCGATCTGCCCGTGCAGGAATATCCTTGAAACCGCGTGCATGGCATCTACCTCATCCACCGTTGGCCCCGGGCGCACCTTGCCGGGGTTATCCAAAAACAGCGGGCTGTCGGAATGCACAAAGCTCAGCGGCACCAGCTCGGTAAAACCTTGGTGGTCTTTCTGGATGTCACGCAGCAGCGCCATATGCGCGGCCCAATGCTGCGGCCCGTCAATATGGCCATACATGATGGTCGCGGTGGTTGGCACACCAAGCTGGTGCGCGGCACGGATAATCTCAACCCATTTCTCAGTGCTGAGCTTGTCTTTGGTGAGCTGCTTGCGAACCTCGGTGTCCAAAATCTCGGCAGCCGTACCCGGAATACTGCCCAAGCCACATTCCTTGAGGTCTTGGATAAAATCGGCGTAGGACATCTTCAGCTTCGCCGCACCATACCAGATCTCGAAAGGCGAAAACGCGTGGATATCCATATCCGGCAACTCGGCTTTGATCGCTAGCACAATATCGCGGTAGTAAGTGCCCGGCATTTTCGGGTGAATCCCGCCCTGAATGCAAACTTCCGTTGCCCCGCGCACCTGCGCTTCCCGCGCACGCTCGACGATGGTTTCAAGGCTCAACCACTCTGCGCCTTCATCCTCCCGCCGCTTGGCAAAACCGCAAAAGGTGCAACCCATGTAACAAATATTGGTGAAATTGATGTTGCGGTTCACAACAAAGCCAACCCTGTCCCCATTCACCTTTTGCCGCAGCCCGTCGGCCACCTCACATATGGCTTTCAGGTCCGCTCCTTTGGCACCATAAAGCACCGTGGCTTCGGCCTGCGTGGTCTCGCGGCCTTCCTGCACCCGGGCCAGAATATCCGCCACCGGGCGACTTAGCGCATCCAAATTCATTAAGCAGCTCCCAAGCATTGATTGCGGGCCAAGCCGTCAGCCCGCGCCATTTCGGAAATTCGACGGGTCAGAGACGGATCAAGGAATTGCTCCGAGCGCTGCAAAAAGTCGGGGTAGATCGTGAGACGTTCTTGCAATTTCAACCCTGCTTTGGCGGTGGAAGCCGCCAGTCGGTCGATCTCGGGCCAAGCGTGGTCGGGGTTGATAAAATCAACCGTTACCGGCGAAATGCCTCCCCAGTCATTCATGCCTGCCTTCAGGTACTCTATGTGCCGCGCCGAAAGATTTGGCGGTGCTTGCAGGCTAATCTCGGGCGCCAACATCAGCCGCGCCACCGCCAGCGTGCGTAACATGTCTTCAAGGCCCGGCTCAGGATGATGTTCCATGCCAATACCCGGCTTTTGCTGGAAGTTCTGAATAATCACTTCCTGAATATGCCCGTGCTTGGCGTGGGCTGCGTTGATGGCGGCCAAGCTGTCCACCTGCTCCTCCCATGTCTCGCCAATACCAATGAGCAAGCCTGTGGTAAACGGAACCCCACGCTCGCCGGTGCGCTCTAATGTGCGCAACCGTTGCACGGGGGTTTTATCGGGGCAGGCGTAATGTGGCATGCCTTTGCGGGTCAGGCGGCGGGAAACTGTCTCCAGCATCATCCCCATCGAGGCCGAGACCGGGCGCAGCATATCGATCTCGTCGTCATTGAGCGTGCCAGCGTTGACGTGCGGCAACAGGCTGGTTTCCTCCAGCACCAACGCACACATATCGCGGAGGTATTCATTCGTGGTTTTATAGCCGAGCTTGGCCAAGGCCGCCGCCGCTTCCGGGTAACGCAGCTCGGGGCGCTCGCCGAGACTGAACAGCAGCTCCTTGCAGCCTTGCGCCTCTCCGGCGCGGGCGGTGGCCAGCACCTGCTCGGGCGTCATATAATTGGCTTCCGGATGGCTGGGCAATTTCACAAAGCTACAATAGGTGCAGGTATCGCGGCACATATTGGTGAGCGGCACAAATACCTTGCGGGAGTAAGTGACGGTATCTCCCCAATGCGCGGCGCGTGCAGCAGTGGCGCGCGCCATAAGCGCTTCCAACCGCTCGCCACTCGCATCTCCGAGTGCATAGGCCTCGCTGATTTGCATGATTTTAGAGCTCATAACAAATTTTTGACCAATTGGTCTAATTTGTCAAGCGTTCAAATCGAGATTTACGGCTGGCCTCCGCCAGCCCGCAGCCTAACCCAGATCAAATTCAACATGCTTTCCAAACGGAAGATCGCGCAATCGCTGGCCTGAAGCGGCAAAAATTGCGTTGCCCAGCGCCGCCGCAATGGGCGGTGTCCCCGGTTCACCAGCCCCGCCCATCTTGTGCGAATTGGTGAGCAAACTGACTTCGATCGGCGGAACCCCTGCCATGCGTAGCGCATCATAGTCAAAGAAGTTTTCCTGCTCGACCCTGCCATCAGAAAAGGTGATCTCCTGCCCGACGGCCGCCGAAAGCCCATAGATGACTCCCGAAGTGATCTGCGCTTCAAAATTCCCCGGGTCAAGAACCAGCCCCGGATCGGCGGCTACCCAGATCTTTTCAATTTTCACGGAACCACCACGCATATCAACCTGAACCACTTCAGCCGTCCATGTGCCAAAGGAAAGCGTGTGCGCAATTCCCTGGCCCACACCCTCCGGCAAAGGCTGGCCCCAGTTCGCCATGTCGGCAACCGCTTTCAGCACTTCGCGCGCCGGTGCGTGGCGTTCGTCTTTCATCATGGCGAACCGCATTTCCAGCGGGTCCTGCCCGCCGGCCACAGCCAGCTCGTCCAGAAAGCTTTCATGGAAAAATCCGTTGATGGAATAGCCAACCGAGCGCCAGAACCCGACCGGTATGTCGGTATCGAGCTGATGCGCCGCAAAACGGCTATGGGGCCAGCTGAAGGGTTGGTCAAACCCGCCATCAAGGATAGATCGGTCAGCACCGGCTGACCCCATGGACGGAAAGGTTCGCGCCATCAGTGACTTGGTGACCGAAGGGGCAGCCACCCTCATATCAAGGGCATCGGGCAAGCCGTTTTTCAGACTTGCGCGCAGCTTCGAGACCGCCATCGGGCGGTAGGTATCCCGCCGGATATCCTCCTCTCGCGACCATGTGACCTTTACCGGCTTCCCCCCGGTTTGCACAGCAATCGCCGCGGCGTAGAGCGGCACATCTACCTCGGCGCGACGTCCAAAGCCGCCACCCAGATGGGTGGTGATAACCTCGACATCTTCTGTCTCGACCTCAAGCATAGTCGCGGCGACCGTCTGTGCGATCCCGGGCGCTTGCGTGCCAAGCCAGAGTGTGAGCTTGCCGTCTTTGAATTGCGCCGTCGCGTTTAGCGGTTCCATCGTTGCATGCGCCAGATACGGCACAGAGTAATGGGCTTCAATCACATCTGACGCCTCGGTCAACGCCTCCAGCGCATCGCCTTCGCCCCCCAGCGTGAAGCTTTCCTCACCCTCCAGTGCCGCTTCGTAAAGCGCTGTAATTCCGGCGGTGTCAGCCGGATAGCTTGCGGCTTCCCATGTTGGGGCCAGTGCTTTGGCCCCCTCAAAGGCCGCCCAGGTATTGCTGGCAACCACCCCAAAACCTGCGCCGGTTGTTGTGACAATATCCACCACTTTCTGCACGCCGGAAACAGCCAGAGCGGCCGCTTTATCGGCGCTTGCAGGTCTGGCCCCAAAGCGCGGGGCCATAACAACGGTCGCGTAGAGCATTTCTGGCAATTGCACATCAATGCCAAAGATCGTACCGCCGGTGACCTTTTCCAAGAGCTCCACCCGCTTCTGGCTTTTCCCGAGGATTTTCCACTCGGAAGGGTCTTTCAGAGATACCGATTTTGGAGGCTCAAGCAGGGCCGCTTCGGCAGCAAGTTCTCCGTAGTTCAGCTTGGTCCCGTCGGGGTGCACAACGGCGGCACTGGCCGTTGTCAGGTCTTTGGCCTGTACGCCCCAGCGCGCCGCTGCGGCTGCCTTCAATGTTTCGCGCGCCGCCGCGCCGGCTTCTCGCATTTTCTCATACGCATCGGTAGAGGCCGAAGACCCGCCGGTGACTTGCAAGGCCAAGAACTTGCCAACAACGCCCATTGCGCCACGGGCGGCTTCAGCCATGAAGCCTTCTTCAAAAAACGGAAACGGCGCGCCTTCTTTCATCATGCCACTGTTATGATAAGCCGCAGCCGCCGGGCCATGCTCGGCCGTGATCTGGTCCATGTCCACATCCAGCTCCTCGGCGACCAGCGCCGCCAAAGTGGTGTGAATGCCCTGCCCCATTTCAGCCCGCGGTGTGATGATAGTGATCTGGTTATCGGTGCCGATAATCACGTAAGGCGTAAAGGAATAGGCCCCTTCGGGCAATGTGCCCGGCAACGGGTTCGGGTATGGCTTTTGGTAATAGTAATACCCCACAGCCAGCCCACCAGCGGCAGCAATTCCAAGGCCCAAGAACCCACGGCGCGTATATTTTGCTATCTTCCCCATGGCTTAGCCCTCCATTCCGGCTGCGGTTTTAATTGCGGCGCGCAGGCGCGGATAGGTCCCGCAACGGCAGAGGTTGTCCATCGCGGCATCGATGTCATCATCGCTCGGGTTCGGGGTTGTTTCCAGCAGCGCCACTGCCGCTAAAATCTGCCCGCTCTGGCAGTAGCCACATTGCGGCACCTCATGCTTGATCCAAGCCTCCTGTACCTTGTGCAGGCGCTCGCCATCTGGCAGCCCTTCGATGGTCGTTACCTCCCCCCAGACATCCGCAGCGGCGGTGACACAGCTTCGCACCGGTTCGCCGTCAATCAAAACCGTGCAGGCCCCGCAAGCACCAACGCCACAGCCAAATTTTGGCCCCTTAATATCGAGCATATCGCGCAGAACCCAAAGCAATGGCATATCTTCAGGCGCCTCAACCGTGTGCGCCTCACTATTCACGATCAATTCCATCTTGATGCTCCTATAAGTGACCTTTGGTCTCTTAAACCCGAGATTCGCTAGCCTGTCAATAAGAGACCAATGGTTTCTTATTGAAAATTCCGCGGCTAACCAATATACTCGCCGTATGAACAAACTGACCTTCCAAAGGGCCCGCACACCTGAGGCCAAAGCGGCCCGTCGTAGGGCTATTATTGGCGCCGCAGCGAACCTGCTGGCGCGAGACGGGCTGGAAGGAACAACATTAAGCGCCATTGCCAATGAGGCGGGCGTCGTTAAATCCAATGTCTACCGGTATTTTGAAAGCCGTGAAGAGATTTTGATGCGGCTGCTCACAAAGGATCTGCGGCATTTGTGTGATGAGCTTGAGCATCATCTAAACAAACCGCAAACACCCGATGCGATCGCAAAAATACTTTCAGCGGGTTTGTCCGCCAACCCGCGGCTTTGCTTGCTCATCAGCATCACCGCTTCAACGCTTGAGCACAACATCTCCACAGAGACCTTGCGTGAGATAAAAAGAGAAATGGCCGAATCGCTTACCAAGTCTGCCAGCTTGTTGAGCGCAAGCCTGCCGGGGCTTGATCAGGCCAAATCCGAACAGGCTGTTCACATCGTTTTTATACTGACAGCAGGATTGTGGCCGCTCAGCACACCCGGCCCTGCTCTCAAGGCGCTTTATGCCGAGCCCGAGTTTTGCCGTTTTGACCAAAAATTCGAAGGCTCTTTGACTCAGGCCCTAGAAACCATGCTCAACGGTCTGGCGACGTAACCAGCAGCGGTGAACCCAGCAATTGCCCTGTATCCACGCCGGTAACACGGGTTTCCACGATCTGACCCACCGCTTGGGGGTGCTCGAAAACCACCTCGGCAAATCCTTCGGTTCGACCCATGTCGGGTTTTTCCATCAGCACCTTGTGATTGCGGCCAACCTGGCTCTCCAGATATCGCGCCACGCGCATCTCTCCCAAAGACCGCAAACGTGCCGCGCGTTCTTTTATAATCCGGCCATCCACTGGCGGAATGCGGGCCGCCGGCGTTCCTTCGCGCGCCGAAAACGGAAACACATGCAGCCAAGTCAGTCCGCACTCTTCCACAAGCTTCATCGAGTTCTCGAACATGTCCTCGGTTTCGGTCGGAAAGCCGGCAATTATATCTGCGCCAAATACGATTTCCGGTCGCGCTTCCCGCATGTCGGCGCAAAAGGCGATTGCATCTTCCCGCATATGCCGCCGTTTCATTCGTTTCAGGATCATATTGTCACCGGCCTGAAGAGAAAGGTGTAGATGCGGCATCAACCGCGCCTCACCCTTGATTGCCTCAATCAGTGCCGGGTCGGCCTCAATCGAGTCGATCGAGCTAATCCGCAAGCGCGGCAGATCCGGCACCAGCTTCAAAATGCGTTGAACAAGGTCACCCAGCGGCGGCGTGCCGGGCAGGTCTGCCCCCCAGCTGGTCATATCAACGCCGGTCAACACCACCTCGTTATAACCCTTGCCGACCAGCCGCTTGATTTGCTCAACCACCACACCTGCCGGCACCGAGCGCGAGTTCCCGCGGCCATAGGGAATAATGCAAAATGTGCAGCGGTGGTCACAGCCGTTTTGGACCTGCACATAAGCCCGCGCGCGGGTGCCAAACCCGTCTATCAGGTGTCCGGCTGTCTCGGTCGCAGCCATAATATCGTCAACAACGATCCTCTCGGTCACCCCGCCGAGCCCCGCCCATGTGTCCGCCTGCATTTTCTCCAGATTGCCAAGCACAAGGTCCACCTCTGGCATCTCCGCAAACCGCTCCGGATCGATCTGGGCGGCGCAGCCGGTCACGATCAACCGCGCTTCGGGATTCTCCCGGCGCAAGCGCCGGATACGCTGCCGTGCCTGCCGAACGGCCTCTGCTGTTACTGCGCAGGTGTTCACCACCACGGCGTTCTCCAGCCCGTGGCTGAGCTCGCGCATGGCTTCGGTTTCGTAGGCATTCAACCTACAGCCAAAAGTTTCAAATATCGGGGTTTTCATCGTGCAGTATCCAGAAATTCCGGACTAAACGCACCGGACGCTACCAGCATCGTTGGCCCCGTCATCCAGACGCCGTCTTCTCGCCACTCGATCCCGAGATCGCCGCCGTCCAAATGCACCGTTACTGCGCGCTCGGTCAAACCGCGCCGCGCTGCCGCTACCGCCACCGCACAAGAACTGGAACCACTGGCCAGCGTGTGCCCCACGCCCCGTTCCCATACCCGCACTCTAAGATTTTCGCGATCTATCACCTGCACAACCTGCACATTGGTGCGTTCCGGAAAAAGCGGGTCCTGCTCTATTTGGGGGCCCAATGTATCTAGCTCCACCGCAGCCGCATCTTCGACAAAGAAGCTGCAATGGGGATTGCCCATGCCGGTGGCACTCGGCGCCCCTTCCAGAGGCAAGAGAAGCGTATCCATCTCCCGTGCCAGCGGTATCTCGTGCCACGCCAGCTGTGGCTGGCCCATGTTTACACGAATCAACCCGTTCCCGGCATCCTCGCATTCCAGATCACCGCGCCCTGTCCGCAATACGATCGAGGTCGCGCCGGTTTCATCCATCAACAACCGCGCCACACAGCGCGTGGCATTGCCACACGCGTCAGATAGCGAGCCGTCTGCATTCCAGTAGTCCACAGCGACCACGTTGCCTTCATCTCGAATCAATGCCAGCTGGTCAAACCCGATCCCGAAATGCCGGTCACCAATAGCTTTGGCCAATGCAGGCGTCATCGGATCAACGCGCTGGCGCACGTCAACCACTACAAAATCATTGCCCAGCCCGTGCATTTTTAAAAATGAAAGGTGGCCGTTTTGATCATTTCCCGACATATCGCCTCTATAAGCCGATATTTCCGCTTTGACCAGCAGCCCAACGTGTGCGCCAATAAATACCGCACAATTATCCGGCCTTTGATCAAATTGCCCCTTGACCATCCCCCGCAGCACCCCTAGTAAACCGCCAAGTGTGGGCCGGTAGCTCAGTTGGTAGAGCAACTGACTTTTAATCAGTAGGTCTCGGGTTCGGATCCCGACCGGCTCACCA
>Ga0209121_10004182_pt1 | contig 13575 bp, 10 predicted proteins | sample Cruoilmetagenom3_FD_187292 | JGI IMG/M metagenome (GOLD analysis project Ga0209121, IMG submission 187292) | Oil polluted marine microbial communities from Coal Oil Point, Santa Barbara, California, USA - Sample 3 (SPAdes) (version 2) | ecosystem: Environmental > Aquatic > Marine > Oil seeps ... | reverse complement strand
ACATCGATCACATCTGCACCTGCGTCTGCGAGTAACGAAGCACCTGCAAGCCGCTTATGCGTAGAAAGTCCTCGAGGTGGATCCATCTCAACAGCAATCACAAATTTCCCGTCCTCTAATTTTTGCGCTAGCTGCGATTTTTTCCCGGCAGGGCCGTGTTCGATTTCAGCCTTTATCTCTGATCCAACTTCCACAGAAACCAAAAAGTCCTTGGACGTGTTCTCAATTGTTTTGGCGATCACCTCTATGTGCTCAGGGGTCGTACCGCAGCATCCGCCTATCACAGTTGCACCTGAACACCAAAAGGATAAAGCATAATCATGAAAATACTCCGGACCAGCCGGATACATAATTCGCCCGCCGCTTTTTTCAGGAAAACCTGCATTGGGCATCACTGAAAATTTTGCCGCGGGTACTGCCTGGTACATTTGTCTTAAAATGTATAATAATTGCGACGGCCCACCAGAACAATTAACACCAATGACATCCACGTTCATGTCATTGATTTTTTTAGCAACCTCTTGCGGGGTGTCGCCAAGCAGCGTCCGTCGATCCCGAGTAAAGGTCATTGAGGCAATGATCGGTATCCCCGAGTCAACCTGGCGCACAGCTTCAACAGCAGCGCGAACAGCATAGAGGTCCACCATCGTTTCAATCAGAATCAAGTCAACGCCAGCATCCACAAGTGCCTTAGCCTGCTCTTTATAAACCTCCCTGGCTTCTTCAACCTGCATCCTTCCAAAGGGCGCCAGGGGTACACCTAAGGGACCCATATCCCCGGCGATAAATACGTCTTTAAAAGAAGCAGCAACAACCCTTTGCACCAGATTAACTGCTGATGCATTGACCTCCCCCACGCGGTCGTCCAACCCATGTCTGTCTAACTTTGTTCGGTTGGCACCAAAAGTATTGGTCTTGATGATTTCAGCTCCAGCCTGAATATAATCACGATGAATTTCGGCGACAACAGCGGGCTGTGTCAGGTTGAGCTCATCGAAACAGGCATCAATCTCTACGCCGCGTTCATGCAATAGCGTTCCCATCGCACCGTCAGTTACGATGGGTTTTGTTGCTTGATTTAAACGGGTTCGGAACTTTCTTTCTTCTTGTGACATATTGACCTTCCTAAATCCTTATGCCTTCATCAACTGCTCAACCCGGCTTGTGCCAATGTTGAAATACTTTGCTTCGGGGTGATGAACAATGATTGCAGCTGTGGACTGCTCTGGGACAAGTTGATACGCAGATGTAAGGCTCATTCCCAACGCAGACTCTACTGATAAAAGTTTAAATACCTTCAGATGATCTTCAAGTTCCGGGATGGCAGGATAGCCCCAGGAATAACGTTTGCCCCGACCAGGGTCCAAACCCAATTCTCTGAGAATATGCGCATGCAGGTAATCCGCAGTTGCTTCAGCCATTTGAACGGCCAAACCGTGAAGATAATAGGCTTCAGCAAATTCTCCCTGCTCCTGTAAGGATTCAAAACGTTCGGTGGGTTCAGGACCTACAGTAACAACCTGCAAGGCAACGACATCCATCCTTCCAGATGCTTTAGAAGCAAAGTAATCTGCCAGGCACAGCCCCTGGCCGCCTTCTTGCCTGGGAAATTCAAATATTTGCAAAACTTTTTGCTTGTCCTTTTCTAATGAATCGGGATCATATACCATCAATGTATCCCCTTCCGACTGGCAAGGCCAGTACCCATAGACTCCCTGAGGTTTCAGCCACGCTTCCTTTTCAGCTTCTTTACGCATCCGCAGGAGCCGAGCATCAAAATCCGTTTTTAATTTCTCCCATTCTTTTCCGTGGGTGTTTTTTGCTCCCCAGGACAATCGGTACAACTCGTTAAGCGAAAGGTGTTTTGCAACCATTTCAAGGGGCATATCCTTGACGACCCTCGGTCCCCAGTGCGGTGCATGAGGTAATACGTCAAGTTCATTGACCGCGTTTTTAGCTCGACGCCTGGTACCAGCTCGTGGATTTGCTAAATCTCTTCCTAATTCATAATCTGCAGCCTGGTATGTTGCCTCAATCAAGTCCCGCTGTTTATCAGGGCTCATTATGGCGTCCATGGTTGAAAGACCTTCAAAAGCATCCTTACAATAAAAGACACCAGGCTCATAATAATGTCCCGCCTCCGTCAAAAGAATGCGTTTTCCAAAACGGGGGTTAATGGCAGCACCGCCAATTAATACGGGGAAGGATAAGCCTCGACGGTCCAATTCATTGATGATCATTGGCATTTGCCTGCTTGTGCTGACGAGCAATGCACTCAACCCGATAGCATCTGCCTTCTCTTCCACCGCCCGTGTGATGATGGTTTCAGCCGGCACCTGCTTACCAAGATCAACCACCTCGTAGCCATTGTTGGAAAGAATCGTTTTCACCAGGTTTTTCCCAATATCATGAACATCGCCATATACCGTCGCCAGCACAAGCTTGCCTTTAGTGCTGCCCGCCTTTTTCTCAAGGAAATTCTCCAGGTAATTTACAGCGATTTTCATCACTTCTGCACTTTGCAGCACAAAGGGCAATATCAATTCACCCGCGCCAAATTTATCGCCAACATCCTTCATTGCCGGCAGTAAAACATCGTTTAATATTTCAACAGCAGCCTGTGACTGAGGTTTATCATCTGAAGCACTTAAAAGCACATCAATGTCCGTTTCGACATCCGCTTTATGGCGATGTAAAATTCGCCAGTGGAGCCTTTCTTCAGGGCTCATTGTTTCTAGCTCATCCTGACCCGTTACAACCGCGTCACCGGCACCTTCCACGTTTTCGAAATATGAAATTAACCTGGAAAGCGCGTCAGGATGCCGATTGAGGATCAGGTCTTCCGCTAACTTCCGTTCATTTTCCAGGATTTCTGCATACGGCTTGATATGAGCTGGGTTGACAATAGCCATATCCAACCCGGCTTCCACAGCATGATACAGCATAACACTGTTGAGCACTGCCCTGGCAGGTCTTGATAAGCCAAATGAGACATTGCTCACACCAAGGGAAGTTAGCACACCCGGTAAAGCTTCTTTGATCATTTGAATACCTTCCAGGGTTTGCAAAGCTGAATCACGCAAATCGGGATCGCCTGTTGCCAGGGTGAATGTCAGAGTGTCGTAGACCAGGTCTTGCGGTTGCAGGCCGGCATCTTCCACAGCCAGGTCGTAAATTCGCCGTGCAACAGCCAGTTTATCTTCCGCCGTCTTTGCCATCCCATTTTCATCAATGGTCAGCACGATCACCGCAGCATTGAATGCCTTCGCCAGAGAAAAGATTTGACCGGATTTTTCAGGCCCTGATTCCAGGTGCGTGGAATTAATCAGGCTGCGTCCTGGGTTAGCTTTTAATGCAGACTCGATCACCTCAATTTCGGTTGTGTCAATTACCAGGGGTACAGGAACAGCGTTAGCAAGTTTCTTGACAAGCTTTGTCATCAGGTCCGTTTCATTATCTCGTTCTGTCAATGCCACGCAAATATCCAGGCCATGCGCACCGCTTTCGACCTGGGAGCGTGCCATCTCAATGATTGCATCATAATCCTCAGCCATGATCAAACGTTTAAACCGCCGTGAACCCTGGGTGTTCAATCGTTCACCAATCAAAAAAGGCGGCGGCGTTTGTATCATAGAAACAGCCTGTACAGGTGAAGCCAGCATGGGTTCCGCTTCAGGTGCTGAAGCCAAAGGACGACCTCGCTTCAACCCTTCATGTATTAATTGAATGTGATCTTCACGGGTTCCACAGCAGCCACCTACCACCCGAACCCCGTATTCGTCAACAAACTCAAGCATTAATTCAGAAAAAGGTCCCGGTTTCATCGGGTAAACAGCTTCACCATCAACATTTAATGGTAAACCGGCATTTGGAATACAAGAAATCGGTAATTTTGAGTTTTCCGTCAGGTAGCGAATGGGTTCACGCATGTAATCCGGTCCTGTGGAGCAGTTCAAACCAATCACATCAATGCCCATACCTTCCAGGATAGCGAGGGCAGCAGCGATATCCGTCCCCAGCAGCATACGCCCGGTTGTGTCCAGTGTCACCTGCGCCTGGATGGGCAAAGTCCGCCCTGACTCCTCGAAAGCCGCCCTGATCCCCTGAATCACCGCTTTGACTTCTAAAATGTCCTGTGAGGTTTCAATTAACAATAAATCGACACCGCCTTCAATCAAGCCAATTGCTTGTTCCCGAAACACATCTGCCAAATCATCAAAATGAATGTTGGACATTTCAGGATCATCAGCGGATATCAACTTCCCACTGGGTCCCATTGAACCCGCCACAAAACGCGGCTTTTCTGGCGTCGAATATTCATCTGCAAGCTTACGAGCTAGTTTGGCTGCAGCATAGTTGATTTCAAACACCTGCTCCCCCAAGCCAAATTCAGATAAAGTCAACCGGTTCGAGCGGAAAGAATCCGTTTCAATCACATCCGATCCGACTTCCAAAAAGGATCGATGTACCTTTTCAACAGCCTGGGGATAAGTGATAACCAAATAATCGTTGCAACCAGCTGTTTTTTCGCCGCCAAAGTGTTCAGAAGTCAGATTCTGACGGTCAAGGTTTGTACCCATAGCACCGTCGAATAACAAAATACGATCTTCCAGTGCGTCTAAATACCGTCGATTGGTAAATTTTTTCATTTTAGAGCGCATATTTTCCCTTCTGTAGGTCATGCTTTTCAAAAAACAATCGCCTCTCAATGGATGAGAGGCGCTGGATACCCTTTGGTAACTTCACCTCATCTTCCAGATCTCCCCATTTTGGGGGCTGCCGGAGTTGGCACCTTCGATTGATAAACGTGGTTGCCGAGGTTTCATTGGGCCGGTCCCTCCACCTCTCTGGATGAGTTTCCAATTAGACAAATCTTATCATATTAGAGAATGAAAGTCAATTTATATGTGATTTTTTACAAGGTTTTATCAACCCCTTTTTAATACAGATAGCACACCCATGACCGTGCCAAATCCCGGGTTTTCAGGGACGATAAATTCCCGGTCATAAAATTCACCAACCAGGTCAATTTCACGGCGTATCGATTCAAGATCCATTAAGTGACCCACTAAAATGATATTCTTCATTCCAGCCGCATCGGAGGCGTTGATTGCAATGACAGCGATCACCTGCGCCACCAGGCGAACCAAACCCGCCGCAAGGTTTTCTCGGGAAAAGCCATTTTCGCGATCCAATTTACCAAGGTTGACAGCATTTGCCTTTGCCGGCAGCCTGCCTACCTCACCACCCACCGCTTCGCTGAGCATGATATCCACAACTGCAGCATCACCTGCCAGTGCCAGGCGATCAATTTCGTCAACATTGTCTGTTCCCAGAATAATCCTGGATAATCCAATCAAGGTGCCACCGCCAACAGCCGAACCCGTTATATGTTCAACCTTGTCATCAGCTGCAGCCACCATGGCAACGCCCGTCCCAGCACTGACGACCAAACCGGATCGGCGTTCACTCAATGCAAGCCCGCCCAAACCCAAAGCGAGCATTTCATTGACCTTTTGGATTTTATTTCCATCGACTTCATCTGGAAGCGCACGATACCGTCCACCCGTCACACCAATGGTCATACCGCTCTGAAGATAGTCTTCAACCACACCCAGGGCTTGCCGCATTTGATCTAAGGGTTCATGATGTTTATTTGCCATCATGCGCAAAATCTGGCAATGTTCAGTTTCAAGGATCAGGTCGATATTGGTTATGCCTATATCCACGGCGAGATTTGCTGGTATCATTTTGCACTCCAATATATTTTCATCAACATGGCTAGATTTTACCGCAAATTCTTTTCATAAACACAAGCATTGTTTTATGCGTTACAATAATGAATCAAAGGATCTTAATATGAAATCAGGAACGCAAAAATTTCTAAACATCTTTCTACCGCTTTCGCTGGTTCTTACCATTTTGGGTTGGGGAGGTTTATTTCTTATTGTTCGGAGCACTGTTCCAACCCTTGGTCCACGCTGGTTATTTTTCTTTCTCGGTGTGGTAGCATTGACCGGTCCCGCATTGCCCGTGATTTATTTCCTTAATAAACGTTTTCCCAGTGACTCCCCGGTAGAAGGCATGGTCATCTTAAGACAAGCACTGTGGGTGGGCATCTTTGGAAGCACAATTACCTGGCTGCAACTCGGACGAGTTCTGACGCCTGCCATGGCATTGATCCTGGCAGGGGTTTTTGCGCTGATTGAGTTCCTCCTTCGCTTGTTTGAACGCAGCCGGTGGAATCCAAACCGTTAATCCAGTATTTTTTATATTCTTTTAAATAATGAAACCTCATGCCAGATTTGAGTAAACTCCCCTCAGTTGACCAGCTCCTGCAAAATCCAAAGATTCAGGACATCATCCGCACTTTTGGTCGTCCTTTAACGCTTAAAGCCCTTCGTGAAGTCTTGGATACCTGCCGGCGTGAGGCGATTCTCCAAGATCAAGCCCTGCTTGAACAAACTGAAATCATCCCTCGCACACAAATTTTACTAAATGATTGGCTGTCCCCAACACTCAAAACGGTAATTAACGCAACCGGTGTCATTTTGCACACCAACCTTGGAAGAGCCCCGCTAAGTGTCGAAACACGTGCTGCCATCTCTACCACATCCGCAGGCTTCAGCAATTTAGAATTCGATCTGCAAACCGGGAAACGCGGGAAAAGATCCATCCATGCCAGCAGATTATTGTCCAACCTGACAGGGGCAGAAGGCGGGTTTGTTGTCAACAATAATGCTGGGGCTGTTTTACTGATCCTTTCTGCACTGGCGAAGGGGAATAATGTCCTTATCTCCAGAACGCAATTGGTTGAAATCGGCGGCGGATTCCGCATCCCTGATGTCATGCGACAATCTGGCGCGAACCTGCTCGAAATTGGCACAACAAATCGAGTCCATCCCTATGATTACGAAAACGCGCTCAAGAACGAAGCTGTTGCCCTTGTGCTTGTTGCGCACCATTCCAACTTCAAATTGATTGGATTCCACAGCGAACCCTCCCTCACCGAGATTGTTACAGCTGCTCACAAATATGATGTGCCCGTTGTGCATGATCTCGGCTCAGGTGCCTTACTGGATACTGCCGATTACGGCCTTGCTCATGAACCCACGGTTTTCGAATCCCTGCATGCCGGCTGTGACCTGGTCAGTTTTTCTGGGGATAAATTGATGGGGGGACCTCAAGCCGGGATCATCATTGGCAAAGAATCATTGCTCAAATTAGTCCGGGTTCACCCCTTAGCGCGTGCATTACGACCTGACAAAGTCACACTTGCCGGAATTACTGCAACCATCACGCATTATTTAAAGAATGAAGCAGAATCAAAAATCCCGGTCTGGTATATGATCAGCCGTTCCATTGAGTCACTTGAAGAGCGTGCGAATAACTGGCGAGAATACTTGGGTGCGGGTGAAGTCATCAAAGGATGTTCAACGGTTGGAGGTGGCAGCTTGCCAACTGAAGAGATGTCAACCTTCTTGCTTGCAATAGCCTCCAAAAAACCGGATGCTTTCATGAAGGTTTTGCGAGAATCAAAGCCACCAATCATTGCTCGGATTGAGGATGACAGGGTTTTATTCGATCCCCGAACAGTCTTGCCTGAACAAGAAGCTGCACTGCTTCGCTGCCTTTTAGCTGCCTTGGAAAACGAAGACTCCTGAAGTAAACTAATGCCGACTTTTATGGTCGGTTTATTAATTAATACAAAGGTGCTTTCATATGAAATCCATTATCGATCAACTTCTTAAAGAGAATAACGCGGACGCCCTTTGGGTCACCGGGCCTGCCCAACACAACCCCACCATGGTCTATCTAACAGGCGGCGGGCATATGACCCAGGCGGATGTGATTAAGAAAATCGGATCAGAACCCATCCTGTGTCATGCACCTATGGAAAGAGAAGAAGCTGCACGCACAGGTTTAAAAACCATTAATTACAACAAATTCCCTCTCAAAGATCGCCTGAAATTAGCTGAAGGGGACCGGTTGAAAGCCCATGCACTCATTTATAAGGAAATCTTTGAGGAGATTGGGCTGACCTCGGGTAAGGTCCTTATCTATGGACATACCGATGCAGGAAAGCATTTTTCAATCGTCAATAAACTCCAGGATTTGATGCCAGATTTAACCTTTGAAGGGGATTTAGAGGATTCTGTCTTGCTCCAGGCGATGGCAACTAAAGAGCCCGGGGAAATTGACCGTATTCGCCGAATGGGCAAAACCGTCCTGGAAGTCGTCACACGTACAGCAGATTTTCTCACAGGGCATAAAGTACAGGATGATGTCTTGACAAAGTCCGACGGTAGTCCTTTGCTAATCGGTGATGTCAAAGGGAAAATCAATCTCTGGCTGGCTGAATTAGACGCTGAAAACCCCGAAGACACCATTTTTGCAATTGGGCGAGATGCCGGGGTTCCCCACAGCAGTGGAACACCATCTGACCCATTAAAATTAGGCCAAACAATTGTCTTTGACATTTTTCCGTGTGAAAAAGGCGGCGGCTATTTTTACGACTTCACCCGCACCTGGTGTTTGGCTTATGCCCCTGAGGAAGCACAACATCTTTACGGTCAGGTTAAATCCGTCTATCATAAAATTGTTGCCGAATTGGAAACAGGTCTGAACGCTGCCCATTTCCAGGAGCGGACATGTGACTTGTTTGAAGCAATGGGACACAAAACGATACGCCAGGACCCTTCAACAGAATCAGGATACGTTCACTCTCTGGGACACGGCCTTGGTTTAAATGTCCATGAAAAGCCGTGGTTCAGCCGAAAAGATGATCCCAGCAACGTTCTTGTTCCCGGGTCTGTATTCACCATCGAACCAGGTCTTTATTATCCTGATAAAGGAATGGGCGTGCGCCTTGAGGACACTTATTACGTAACCCAGGACGGATCATTTGAAAGGTTTGTGGATTATCCCATGGAATTGGTTTTGGAAATGAAAGGTGATAATAGCTGATATGTCCCTACCAACAGCAAGAATCTTAGGTATTGAAACTTCCTGTGACGAAACTGCAGCGGCCGTTGTCAGTGACGGACGTGTGATCCATTCAAGTGTTGTCGCCAGTCAAATGGCTTTGCATGCGCAGTACGGCGGTGTCTTTCCGGAATTAGCCTCCCGTGAACACATCAAAGCTATCTATGCCATTGTTGACCAGGCATTGGTTCAGGCGCACCTCGATGTTCAAGATATTGACGCAATCGCAGTGACCCAGGGACCGGGTCTTGCCGGGTCACTGGTTGTCGGCGTAAACATGGCTAAAGGTCTTTCACTGGCATCAAGCAAACCGCTGATCGGCATCAATCACTTAGAAGGTCACATTTACTCCTCGTGGCTCTACCCCGCCAACACAACACCGCATGAGCCTCCTCGCTTTCCCCTGTTAGCCTTGCTGGTCTCAGGCGGTCACAGCGAACTGATTTTAGTCAAAGATTACCTGCAATATGAACGGCTGGGAGGCACCTTAGATGATGCCGCTGGTGAAGCTTTCGACAAGGTCGCCCGATTACTTGATCTATCCTACCCGGGCGGTCCCTCAATTCAAAAAGCCAGCCAAACAGGTGACCCCGATGCTTTCGCTTTCCCCAGGGCGATGTTAGAAGGCACCTGGGACTTCTCTTTTAGCGGACTTAAAACTGCCGTTCTGAGAACGGTCGAAGCCCTTCAGTCAGAAGCAAGACCGCTGCCGATCGAGGATCTGGCTGCCAGCTTCCAGGCGGCTGTTGTCGACGTCCTCGTTGAAAAAACCCTTCTGGCAGCTGAGACCTTTGATGTCAAAGACATTATTGTTGCCGGGGGCGTCTCCGCAAATAAATCTTTGCGTGAAAAAATGCTCAATGAAAGCACCCGACCGGTTCACATCCCGCCGCTTTCCCTGTGCACGGACAATGCAGCAATGATTGCCGGTGCTGGTTATTATCATTATATTCAGGAAGATTTCAGCCCATTCGATTTTGATGTCCTGCCAACATGGCCTCTCTTATAACACCAATAACAATGTAACCATTCACAGCCTGAGATCATCAAATGAATCTAAAAGAAAATAACGAAACATTTGAGCTTATAGCCCTGCAGCAAAGAGACAAGGCTGTTTTTGCCCGGGTCTTAGATCAAAATTCGGATCGCATTTACCGATTGGCATTAAAGATGCTTGGTAATGTTCAGGACGCAGAAGACATCCTTCAGGAGACCTTCATTAAAGCCTTCAATAATATTGAGAAGTTTGAAGGACGTTCCAAGATCTCCACATGGCTCTACAGGATTGCGGTCAACGAATCCTTGATGTTGTTGCGAAAACGCAAAGGAAATACCGTTCAGTTGGAAATGTCAATAGAGACAGACGACGGTGATCTGATACCGAGGCAAATTGTGGATTGGTGCTGTCTTCCGGAAAAAGAATTAATGAACACCGAAACCCGTGATTACATCCAGGAGGCAGTCAAAATCTTATCCGATTCAAACCGGGCAGCATTTATTCTCAGGGATGTTGAGGGATTATCAACGCAAGAAACAGCTGAGGCTCTGGATATCTCAGAATCTGCTGTCAAAGTTCGCTTAATGCGGGCTCGGATGCAATTACGAGAGGAATTAACAGGATTCTTTGCAAGAAAGATGATCAAAGAGACATTATGACTCACAAACACGATCTTACATGCCATAATATTCTAGAGAACTTGAATGCATACATCGATGGCGAATTAGATGACAAACTTTGCGCTGATATTGAATCACATGTTCAATCCTGTCCAAATTGCCAGATTGTTATCAACACACTCAAAAAGACCATTCAACTTTGCAAATTAACAGACGCGGAAATCTCACTTCCATCTGAAACACGCCATCGTCTTTATGCCAGGTTGAACCTTGAAGATTATGACAAAAAAGATTGATCCTTCTGTATCACATGTTGAAATTGAAGAAAGCGATAATCAAGAACACTCTTTTTGTCTAATCATTCCTGCAAAAAGTCTTCGGCCGGGAATGATTTGTCCCCGTTGCAAAACCGCAAAAATTGAATATGACGGGATGTTGAATTTAGTATGCCCTAACTGCGGTTTGACAGAAGCAGGGGCTAGCACTTGATAAATTATTAGTAATGCCCTCCGGCGGAGGGAAGAAAGGAAAAATTACATGGAGAGTAAAGTTGTTTGGAAAGGCGGCATGGCATTTACTGGATCAGTAGCAGGATCAGGCTATCTCATTCCCCTGGATACAGATAAAGCAGTCGGTGGGCGCGATTTGGGATTTCGCCCCTTGCAATTATTCGCTGTCGGTCTGGTTGGATGCACCGGTATGGACGTTATCTCAATTTTGCAGAAAAAACGCGTGGAGGTGACAGGTTTTGAAGTCTCCGCCGAAATTGAACAAGCTGAGCAGCACCCCAAGGCCTTTACGAAGATCCAGCTGATTTACAAAGTCACAGGAAAGAATATTGACCGAAAAGATGTAGAACGCGCCGTCGAACTGTCGGAAAATAAATACTGCCCGGCACAGGCAATGCTCAATGAAACAGCCGAAATCAGTCACCAGATCATCATTGAGGAAAAAGTATAACAATTTCATTTCAAAAAGAAACTGGGGTAATTAAATCCTCAGTTCTGATCGTGGTCAGGCACCAGGGTCTCAACATCCCGTACCTGGCGGATCTGGTAAGCAATAATACCCACAGATACAACCAGGATACCGCTCAGAAATACCAGGAGGGACATCCCTGAGCCTGGCTCATTTCCAAAGATTGATCCCAATAATTGACCCATCCAGTGATCCTGGTTTTTCATAGCGGGTTCAAAGAAATTATCCGCAAGGGGACCGGCGACTGCCATCGAGATCGGGGCCGTGACCTGGGCGATCAGCCGCCGTACAGAGAAAACCCGACCTTGGATTTCCGGGGACACCTTCATCTGCCAGATTGCCTGATTTGATCCGTTGAGCATCGGGTTAACCAACATCCCCAAGAAACTTGCTGCCAGCCAAATGGGGACGTCTCGTCCCAAACCCATCAAACCCAAACCAAAAGCACCAAAAAAAATCCATCCTAGTAAGACCCCATGAATTTTTTTCTTTGGCCCTCCCCAGGCTGTCAGGGCTAAACCGCCCACCAGGCCGCCAACAGCACCCGCAGATTGGACCCCACCCAAAGCCGTCGAATCCCCGTTGGTGCTTGCCAATATCATCGGCGCGAAAAGCGTGAATCCCACCGATGAAAATAAATTACCGAAGAAAAACACAAGTTGTAGGCTCAACAGGCTGGGACGATCCCACACATATCGAAACCCGTAGACTAATTCTCTAAAAAAGGCACCCGATTTTTCATCTCTCGTTTTCCCCTCAGGTTCCGGTATAAATACCAACAAAAGAAACAAAAGAGCAATAACCAATGTAACCAGGTCAATAAGAATGATTCCTATGACATCAATGATTGGTAAAAGAATACCAGCAAGAATGGGAGCGAAAATACCAACGCCAGATTCAGCCATCGAAATCATCCCGCTTGTCCGGGCGTAATGCTTTTTATCCACCAACAAGGTGATAGCCGCAGAATATGCCGGCCACTGGAATGCGCCGAAAATACCCCCAATGGCACCGGTGAGATATAAATGCCAGATTTCCAGGTTGTCAGTGAGCAATAAGATGAAAATCGTAATCGTAACAATCCCAGCACCAATATCACTTAAGGCCATGACCAGCTTTCGATTCCAGCGGTCAACAAGCACACCAGCAATTGGTGTAAAGATGATCAATGGCGCAAAGGAAAAGAAGCCAACCAGTGCCAGGGGGGTTGCCTGTCCGGTTTTTTCCCATGCCCAGATGCCCATTGCAAAATGGGTCATCTGAGATCCAATCATTGAGAAAACCTGTCCAGCCCAAATTAGAAAGAAACCACGCAACCCTTTGAGTTCCTTTGCCATTGCAACTCCCTAAGCACAAGCTCATTCAAAAATCTTCGTTTTTCAAAATATCATTTAATCTGGTAGAATCGATTGGTCAATTTGAATTCCAAAGCGATAAAATGAAAAAATCTTTACAGAAGTCAATCCTATCCGTTTTATTGATGATAAGCTTTCTTCTCGGCTGCAGTTCCATTAGTGAAAATGTGCCTATCCAGACAAGTACTCCTACCGAAACCTCAACATGCACCGCAACACTTGAGCCAACGAAGGCGCCTTCACCCACGCCCACATCCACACCGCTTCCGCTTAATGGGCAGCAAACCCTTTATGATATCGAACTGACAATTAATTATTATAATCGGTTTGTCACTGCCAGAAGCCGCTCCCTCTACACCAATAAAACACAATTCCCCATCAATGAGATGGTTTTCGTAATTTATCCAACAATTTTTCAGAATGCCATTTATGTAAAATCCATTCGCATGGGAGATGCTCCCGTATCAAATTTTCGTTGGGAGAGCCATCGCATGGTGATCCCCCTTGATACCCCTTTACTACCCGGAGAACAAATCGAGTTCGTCCATGATTTTGAACTGTATATGCCGAATCGCGCCGGCACCTTTGGGCAAACAGACCATCAGCTCAACCTCTCCTACTGGTTTCCGATCATCCCACC
>Ga0209121_10004181_pt1 | contig 13575 bp, 9 predicted proteins | sample Cruoilmetagenom3_FD_187292 | JGI IMG/M metagenome (GOLD analysis project Ga0209121, IMG submission 187292) | Oil polluted marine microbial communities from Coal Oil Point, Santa Barbara, California, USA - Sample 3 (SPAdes) (version 2) | ecosystem: Environmental > Aquatic > Marine > Oil seeps ... | reverse complement strand
AGGGAAACCAAGAGCGCCCCGGGGTTATCCACATATGCCTCATATGCCCGATCGCTGAGGCTCACTAACCCGGAGTACTCCATTGATCCGGCATAAGCATTCTGCGCGATGACTAATCCCTGCGTTGGATAAGGACCGTACAGATCATCATAGAGCGTGATCGCTTGCGCGGCCGTGTCCAGCGTCGCTTGCGCGGCGCGGTCGCATCCGGGTAGATAGTAGGTGCGGATGGGAATGCCCACCACAGAGCTTTCGGCGACCAGGTAATCCGGACTGGCAAGAAAGGCGAAACTCCGCGCACTGGTGATCCGGTACCGGCGCACGTGCCCATCCTCGGACTCAAGACCCGGCGCCGCAATAATGACGTTCGGATCGGCGAAGATCTGGACATCGTAATCGGCAATCGGATAGACCACCGGGTCTCCCACGGGGTGGTAGGCCCACGTTTTCCAGCCCTCGCCGCCGTGATAGGGCACCAGCGTGGGGTGCCAATCCCCGGCCTGGATCACCCGCTCGCCCGCCCCCAAGTTCCCCTCGGGCAGCCACCTAGCAGGGTCCACTCCGGGGATCTTCATCGCGTAGATCAGCGAGATCGCCACAGGTTCACCCGGCTGTACCGGTTCCGGTACGGGAACGTGCAGCATGATGCCGTCCATCGTGTACGCCACGACCTCGCGGCGCCACACCGTCGTCACCTCAACCTGATCCAGCACAAAGACGCCGGTCTGGTGGGCAGGCAGGACGGCAAGGACCACCTCATCCCATGTCACCGCGGTATCGTTGGCAAAGAGAATGTCCTGGGTGACCTGCAGTCGCCGGTCCAAGTAATTGAGGACGATATCCATCGTCACCCGGGGCACCACGCGACCGGCGCCCGGCGGAAGTGGGTCAAGCAGCCGCCGGAGCAGGTCAGGCTCCGGCGGGAAAGCCGTCGGCGCGACCACCGCTGTGGGTGTGGGACGCATCTCTACCTGTGGCGTCGCCGTAGCCTCGGAGGTAGAGGGTATCAATACGACCCGCTCAAGAGTTGCCGCCGGTGGCATAGATGAGCACGAGGTCAGCATAAGCCCGATCATACTCAGCGCTGTGACCCACGGTCGGCTTTTGAAATGTTTAATCACGGTTCCCGCACAAGATAGTTGATACGAGGAAGTGTTATGCCTCACAACTTGACCAGTTTACCGGAAACCGCGGGATTATTCAACCGGATCTGTAGGGTTACAAACAACAAGGAACCGGCGGGGGAAGCATACCCCGCCGGCTGAGCGATTGCACCTACGCCCCGGGTCTAGTAGTGGCTAACCACCTTGGTGCCGATAGGAGCCCAGTAGTAAAACCACCTGGCGTCGGGCAGCGAGAGGTTCACACAGCCGTGGCTCATCGGCGTCCCGAAGTTATTGTGCCAATAGGCGCCGTGAATCGAGTACCCGCGGTAGAAGTACATCGTGTGCGGCACATTGGGCAGATAGTAGCCAGGGCCGCTCATCGGCGCGGAGACATACTTCACGTAGATGGAGAAGGTCCCCACAACCGTGGGGGTGCCCGGCAACCCGGTTGATACGATCGCCGAATAGACCGGGGTCTGTCCAGCATAAGCCGTGATCCGCTGCTGGGACAGATTGACATCGATCCACTTCGCCCCGCCCGTACCCGGACTCGGTGCCGGCGGCTGGGTTGGGGTGCTGGTTGCGCCCGGGATCTTCAGTCGCTGGCCGACATAGATCGTCGCGGAGGAAAGCCCATTGGCGGCCTGAATGGCCCTCACGGTCGTACCGTTCCACCTCGCGATGCTAAACAGAGTATTCCCGGCCCGTACCACATAGATACTGCCGCTGCCGGAGGGCGTACTGGGAGCCGGGCTCGGCGCCGGCGCCACCTGTCCGCCGGGGATAGCCAGCCGCTGCCCAGTGTAGACCCAGGAATTCCAGTAGAGACCGTTGAGGGTCGCCAACCGGCTCACACTGACCCCGTGGCGCGCAGCGATACGCATCAACGTATCACCGGCTCGGACTACGTAGGTACTGCCGCTGGGGAGAGGTGCGGGGCTAATCGTCGCACTCGTCGGTATCGTCAGACGTTGTCCGGAGTAGAGCCAGGAGTTCCAGCTCAGGCCATTGGCGGCAGCGAGTTGGCTGACCGTAATGCCATACCTTGAGGCGAGCCGCGTGAGCGAATCCCCGGGCTGTACGATGACGACAGTTGACTGAGAGGGTGCAGCGGAGATCGGCTGCGACATCAGAGCAGCTACACCCAAACACAAGAGGCTTAGGAACAAGAGGCGCCATCGCTTCATAGAGTAGACTCCTTTCGAGAAGCCCCGGAAGGGCTTGGATCTTCTATGATAATACTAACAGCAATTGCACCGCGTTTGCGTTACTCTGTGTTGCAGATGAGTTAAGAAAATGGGCCAACCGGAGAGGGTAGTCCTTATCTGCAGCCAACGCAGATAAACCAGAGACGACTGTCCTAGTGCCGCTTCAGGAAAGCAGCTGCGCCCAACAGCAATGCCGCGCCCTGCAGAAGGATGATCAACAGCAAAGGCCAATCCGTGCGCTCCTCTTCGGCGACAAGAGGAAGCTCAGTCGGCAACGGCGTCCAGGTGGGATACGGCGTGAACGTTCCGCCGGCCGGCCCCGGCGCGGTCGGCGTGGGTGTCCCCTCAACCTCCGGCGTCGCCGTCGTTGAGGGCAGCAGGGGGGTAGATTCAACCGTAGGCTGAACGGCGCCCGGGGTCGGTTCCGGCGGCGCTGACGGAAGATTCAGGAATGGTGTAGGCGTGGGCGGTGACTCACCGGGGGGAACCAGGTGGATGGTGGCTTCAGCGATCGCGGTGCGGTCGGCTCCATCACGGAACTCCACGTAGACGGCATAGTTGCCGGGTTCCTCCGAAGACAACGCCCAGGGGACGAGCGGTTCCCAGGGTTGCCACGACTGGGCATCGAAGTCCGGTGTGTTGCTGATGCGAATCTCGATCGCTTTGCCGATCCAGGCTACGTCGCCGAATGGCACCGCCTCTTCATTTGTCAGCCTTAGGGCGACCACCGGCGAATCCGTGCTGCCAAACCCATCGTTGATGAAAACCGGAAGAACCCCGGGCCGCGCCCCCAGGGTGACCACGAAGTAATGTACGCCGTTATCATCTGCATACCCGATTCCGACCTCGCGATACTGGGGGTCCGTGAGCACCGCCCAATCCGGGTTTGTGTAGAACCAGATCAGGGCATCCTCCGCCGACCCCAGTCCCGTCCAGATGACCTCGTTGACAGCCAAGCCGTCGTCCCAAGCCTGGTAACGCGCTTCTCGAATACGCTGCTGGTACGTCGAGCCATCGCTTCCCTCGTGCGTCAGGTGTCCCAACGCGACCAGATCGTCGGCATGGCGTTGCGCGGCCTGCGCCAACAGGGTGGAGTGTCCCAGCGGCGCAAGGCCCTCATTCAGCCGCGCCTGGTTAAGTAGATCTTGCAGATATCGGACCGGGTCCTCCTGCGCGCTGACCGTCGCCTGCTGTCCGGCAAAGATCGCGAACAGCAGTACCCAGAAGAGCACGCTCAGCCGCCGGGAGGCCGCCGGGACCCTGCTGACCTGTCGTCGCCCGCCATCTCTGCGCATCACGGCGTCGGTTCCTCGGTAGGGGTCGGTGCCGGCTGCAGCCGGAACCCCACGCCAGTATTGCACGCGGTGACTGCCGTATCAATATACGCATCAGTGTCCACCTCCTCCAACTGGAAGGCCAACAGCGCCCGCAGGAGTGAGGCACGGCACGCCATACGATCTGTCGCCGGTGGCCATACAATCCAGGACTCGAAGTCGGCTGCAGCCAATGTCAACTGCAACAAACTTGTCTCCATTGCTGTTGCCGTCGCCGGCTCGGTGTCCACCAAAGCACTCTCAATCACGGAACGCCGTACCGGCACGTAGTCGGTCATCTCGCCCCAGGTGCTCTGAGCCTCAAGTGAGAAGAACCACGAGAGTACCCGCAATGCATCCATCTGCCGCGAGCCCTCCAGCGTCGACACCATCAAGCCGGGGCCATACCACAGGGTCGTTCCAGGCCCTGCCAACCCCGGCAATGGGCTGATCCCCAATGGGAAGTTGCGTCCTGCCAGGATCGCGCGTTCCACATCGGCCAGCCGTTGACTGGACTCGACAACCACCGCCATCGAGCTCTTGCTCAGTTGCGCGGGCCCCTTGTCCCAGTCCTGATAGACAACACCACAGTCACCGGCCATCACAGCCTGCAGCAGCGCTGCGGCAGCGCGGCCCTCTTCGTCGGAGAACTGATAGTAGCCATCCTCGCCCACGACAGCCGAACCACTGGCGGCGAGGAACGCCAACAGAATACTGGCACGCGCCGGCACACCGACACCTATCCGACCACGCAGTGGATCCGTCGCCGCACACACAGTCCGCCGGAACTCCTCCCAGCTTGCTGTGGACGCATCGTAGCCTAAGTCCCCCAGCCACTCCATGTTGTAGTAGGCCAGATAGGTCGCCAGTCCCAAGGGGAGTGCCTGGGGCACACCCTCCGATACGTAGAGCGACCGAGCCATCGGCAGAAGATCGTCCCACGCGGCCCGCATCTCCGGGGAGAGTGTGGGTGCGGCGCCCACCATATCCAGGGCTACGTACGTCTGCAGATCTTCGGGCCACACTGTCACAAGATCAGGCCGACCCTCAGGTACTTCGCGCAGCTTGTTCAACAGCTGTTCTTGGTACTCCGTGATCAACAGAATCTGCCACGGATTCTCCGCATTGAAACGGTCTGTCAGGGTTTCGAGCGCCTGGGCTTCAGAGCCCGTAAACGTGTGCCACAGAACCACAATCTGCCGGTCCGGTGCGGACGATGGCAAGAGCGACGCACAGCCACTCAACAGTAAAGCCACAACCACAAGAATGCGGATAGCCATAGCGATCACTCTGTACCGGGACCATTCGCATCTGCCGGCTGTAACCAAGCGTGGGTTCGTCCAATCGAGCGTCTGTCTCATACGTTTTGCACTCATTGCTATAAGATTCAACTCAGGGAATAGATTCTTGGAGAGACTGGCGATGCAGTGCACGTCGGATCAGCTCAATCTCCTCAACACCAAAGAGACGCAGCAGCAGTAGATAGATCACTCCACCACAACCGGTTGCCGCAACAATACGGATAAGATAGCCTAGTGACCCGACGGAGACAAAAGACTGCAGCCACTGCAACAGCCCAGACATCGGCAGAATCATAGCGGCGGAGGCCACCAACGAGATCGCCGTAGTACGTCCCACACGATATGGCTCCAGACTGCCGACTTTGCGTGTAAACAGGTACAACATCAGCAGGGCATGCGCCATCAGCTTCAGCGAATTGGCCAGGACAAGTTCCCACAATCGTGGCTCATGCAGCTGCGTCGGAAACAAAGCCATGAAAGTGTAGAGACCCACAGTCGCAATGCCGACGAGCGCCGGCGTCCAGGTGTCCTTTCGGGCATAGAAGGCAAAGATCAACGGTTGATCAAGCGCCGCAAAGACCAGGCCCAAAATGGAGAACCGCAGCACTTGCGCTGTTGCAATTGTATCAGAGGGCTGGAACTCCCCACGCTGCAACAGGACTGCCACCAGCGGCTCTGCCATCACGAACAAGCCCACGGCAGCCGGCAGCACCAGGATCAAGACCAGACGCAGACCTTGCGCCAAGGTCGACCGGAAGGCCGTCTCATCCGCATCCGTAGCATATCGGGAAAGCGTCGGCAAGATTGCCATAGAGACGGCCGTGACAACCAGCCCCAATGGGAACTGAATCAGCGTCGCCGCATACTTCATCCATGCAATACCGCTGGGACCGGTCCGCGATGCCAGATTGAAACTGAGCGCACGTGCAGCTTGGTCCATGAGCAATCCCACCCCGATGGGCAGATAGAGCCTGCCAACCTGAATCAGAGCAGGATGCAGCGGGAATGGGGAACGGATGCGAAGCCGAATCCCTCGCAACCCAGGTAGCTGAAATGAAGCCTGAACTATGGTGGCCACCAACAAGCCCACCGCCAGCGTCCGTGGTCCCAATGGACTGCGCCCCAGAGCAACGATGACCACGACCATCGTCGCGTTATAGACAGCGGCAGCAAAGGCAGGCAGGCGGAATCGCTGCAAGGCTTGGAGAGCAGCAGTCAGCAACCCGGCCACATTGAGGAAGAAGACCGCCGGGGCTGTGATGCGGATCATCGAAGTGGCCATCGACAGATAGTCCGGAGGCAGTCCCTTGCCGAGAATCTGGGCCACGGTGGGAGCCGCGATCGCCAGCAGCAGCACCACCCCGCCGAGCAGCACCGTAAGGATGGAGTAAACGTGTCCGATGACATCCCACAGCTCCTCGGGATCGTCACGTCGGGCATAGTCAGAGAAGACCGGAACCAGTGCGGCACTGAGCATGCCGCCGACGAGCTGGTCGTAGAGCATCGTGGGCACTTGAGAGGCCACATCAAACGCACTCACCGCACCACCCGCGCCAAAGAAGTACGACTTGACCATCTCGCGGACGAGGCCCAGCGCTCTACTGACCACATTCCCTATGGATATTAGGACGGCAGCACGGGTAACCCGTCGCGCCTCGGTTGAGAGCTCCCCTTTTTCAGTCATCGTAGTGTGAGATTCTACTTTCTTTCAGGCTTGTGACAAGCAAAGTCCAGAAAACCGACTGCCCGGGGAGGGAAGATCCCTCTCCGGGCAGTCGGTTGAGCAGGCTTAGCCGGATCCCACCTAAGTGGGCAACCCAACGAGGGCATCCTCTTCGCGAGCCACGCGCATGCCCTCCTCGATGTTCACGGAGCGCAACAATAGGATACCGGCGATAAAGAAGACGATCAGGCTGAAAACCGCCGGACGGCTGCTGCCAAAGATGGCCACAGCTGCGGCAAAGAGCAGCGGGCCCAAGATCGCCGAAAACTTCTCCATCACGCCAAAGAGGCCGAAGAACTCGCCACTCTTTGCCGCCGGCGATAGGCTGGCATAGAGGCTGCGGCTCAGCGCCTGGCTGCCGCCCTGTACAACGGACACCATCCACGCCAAGAGCCAGAACTCTACCACCGTGTTCAGGAAATATCCCCACACAGCAATAACAGCGTAGATAATCAGCGACAGAATGATGCTGCGCCGTGTATCGAGCGTATCCGCAAGCCCGGAGAACAACGGACGGCCCAGCAGCAATGCCAGAACCACCCCGACAGCCTCCACGGCAGCGATCACACCCAGGATGGTCCCGATGCTCGGGTCAGCGAGAAGTCTCCCTCCGAACATGCCCGTCAGGGGTAGGGCCACCAGATTGTAGAGAATGAAGGCCAGATACTGCGGGCGGCGCGCCTCGGATTTGCTGGGCAACCGACCGAAGATCAAGCTGAAGGGAATCCCCGCGAACTGCACCAGCAGGAGAGCCAAGACCAACTGGACGGTGTCAAACCCCAGTTCGGCGCCATAGATGGCGGCAACGCCAATGATCGTACCGATGGCATCATTGTAGATGAGGAAGGCCACGAGGAACCTGAACAGCTCTTTGTAACGCCGGATGTCAGCCAGCACATCCTTCAACCGTCGGAAGCTGACGGAGATGACACTCTCTCCAGCTGCAAACTGCACCGGCGCCGAAGGCGGCTCGGCGACCCGCCTCACGATCGGGATGGAGAAGACCGCCCACCAGACAGCCACGCTCAGGAACGAAAGACGGGAACCCCAATTGCCCAACATGAAGATCATCGCCGCGTTGACGGCCAGCAGAAGCCCGCCACCCAGGTAGCCCAGCGCATATCCCTTAGACGAGACACGGTCTTGCTCCTCACCGGGGGAGGCCACATGCGGCAGCAACGCGTCATAGAAGACATTCGCGGCGCTAAACCCGATACGCGCCACCACGAAGAGGATCGACGCCAGGAGCCAATCTCCCTCGTCCACCAGTACAAGCAGACCGGTGCCAACAATGCCCGTGGTGGCAAAGATAGTCAGAAGCTGCTTCTTGCTCTGAGCAACGTCAGAGACAATGCCCAGTATCGGCGAGATTATCGCCACAACCAACAGCGACAAGCTCAGGCCCAAACTCCAATACGCAGTCGCGGTTGACTCCGACGGTAACGTGCTGCCGGCTACCTGGCTGTAGTAGACCGGCAGCACCGCGGCCATGATCGTCGTCGCGAAGACTGAGTTTGCCCAGTCGTACATACACCAGGCATTGATAACCTGCTGCTTTGTGAACGTCTTAACCCCACCGATCATACGCCCCCTTCCTAGTGTGGATGTGACAAACAGCCTAGAGTATATTTGATGGATCTACATCCACAACCCACCCTGGAGGGATGTCGATAGGTCTCAGGAAGTCCGCGGGGGCTACGCTGCGCAGCAGTATCTGCCACCGGTAGCGGCTGCGCACCCGCGCGAAGAAGGCGGGAGCCGGCCCGATCATATCGGTCGTGGGCAACCCCTGTGAGACCAAGAGCCGCCGCAAGACTCCAGCCAGGGCCTCCGCATCCTGCCGCGCCTTGACCGGATCCTGACTGGCAGTGACCAACCGCGCCATACGCATCGCGGGGGGGTAGGCGGCCCTGCGCCGGAAGGCTAACTCACGCTCGGCGAAGGTCTCGTAATCATGTGCCGCGGCCAGCTGGACAGCATAGTGATCGGGATGATAGGTCTGAACGACCGCCTGACCACCGAGAATGCCCCGGCCGGATCGCCCTGCGACCTGCGCCAGCAGCTGGAAGGTCCGCTCCGCCGCGCGAAAATCCGGGAGATTGAGCGCTGTATCCGCCGAAATCACCCCCACTACCGTCACTTTCGGAATGTCCAGGCCGCGGGCTACCATCTGGGTTCCCACCAGGATATCCGCATCACCACGGACAAAGTGGCCCATGATCGCGGTGTGCGCGCCCCGTGAGCGTGCGATATCGTAATCCCAGCGCAAGATGCGTGCACCGGGCCAGCGTTCCCCGACGCGGGACTCCAGGCCCTCGGTCCCCAGGCCAAAGGCACGCACACGATGAGAGCCACACGCGGGACAAGTATGGGTAAGCTTACGCCGGAAGTTGCAGCGGTGGCACACCAGAATATCGGCCTTCCGATGCTGCGTCAGAGGGATATCGCAGCGCGGGCACTGCGCGACCCAACCGCAATCACGGCAGAAGACATAGGTCGCCGAGCCGCGCCGGTTCAGGAACAGAATCGTCTGTTCGCCCCGGCTCAGTGCTCCGTCGACCGCAGTCTGCAACGCCGTGCTGAAGACAGAGCGATTGCCGTTGCGCAGTTCAGCGCGCATATCGACCACATTGACGGGCGGCAGGGGAATGGCCACCGTCTCCGACGCTGCTTCACGCTCAACAGTTGCAGGTTCCGCAGCTGCGAGCTCCACAAAGGGACGATAGCGGACCTTGGGCAAGTTCAGCACGCGCCGCCAATCATCCACGCGCTTGCGATGACTCAACACACGTGAGGGCAGCTTCAGGAGGCGATAGCGGCCCTCCTGGGTGCGTGCGTAGGCTTCCAGTGAGGGCGTCGCGCTGCCCATCACGAACAGCGCCCCGGTCATCTCGGACAATCGCTCGGCGGTCTCCCGCGTGTGATAGTAGGGAAGCCGGCTCTGCTTGTAGCTGGAGTCCTCTTCCTCGTCCATCACGATCAGTCCCAGGTCCGGAAACGGGGCAAAGAGTGCTGAGCGAGCCCCCACGACAACCGGAAGGTTGCCGCTGCGCACACGGCGCCAGGTATCATAGCGTTCCCCATCCGTCATGCCGCTGTGCCAAAGGCCGACCTGTCCGGGGAATCGCACAGCAAAGCGCCGCACGGTCTGCGGGGTCAAGCTGATCTCGGGTACCAGGATCAGGGCCTGCTTGTGACGCTTGAGCACCTCGGCGGTCGCACGCAGGTACAGCTCCGTCTTGCCGGACCCTGTCACGCCCAGGAGCAGCACGGGGGCGCGACGCGCATCACTATCCAGCATCCACTCCAGCTCTCGCCAAACGTCCTGTTGGCCCGCGGTAAGCGTGGGCGCCGTATCGGGGGTGAAGACCATCTCATCCAGGGGATCTCGCACGATCTCGCGGCGGCCGAAACTCACCAACCCACGCGACTCCAGTTTGCGCAGATGATAGAGATCGGCGCCGGTCTCGGCTCGCACCACGCTGGCCTCAACCAAATCAGCTTCTTGTTCCAGAAACGCCAGAACAGACCCATAAAGCTGCCGGCGTTGAAGGCCCACAAGGCCCGCATCCCACGCCGGACGTTCCACTGCCAGCTGCACCACCTGGACTTGCTTGACCCTGACCCCAGGCATACGCAGGACTCGTGCGACATCGATATAGCCCTTCCGCTTCAGATATTGCCGTGCCCGCCGCACATCGACGTTTCTCAGCGCGGCACGCGCCTGATCGTCGCGCAGCGTGCCGCGATCGACCAGCAACTGCAGCAGAGCAGCCGCGGGGCGGGGCAGCTCCGGCGGAACATGGTCAACACGGGGCACCAGGCGCAGGAAGGCCTTGGGACGCATCCCCGGCGGCAACATCACTTGCACACACCGGTGCAACGGCGCCAACGTCTCACGGGACATCCAGCGGGCCAACTCAAGAAGCCGTTCCCCCAGCACCGGCTCGGGATCGAGCGCGCGCATGATGTCACGCGTCTTGGGCACTGACGGTGTATCGGACAAGCCCATCACGAGCCCCGGCAACACTTGGGTACGCAGGGGGACGACCACCAAGACGCCGGGTCGGAGAACCGAGGTCAGCGACTCAGGGACGCGGTAGTCAAGGAGCGGGGAATGGAGGAGTCGGATCGGGCGGAAGACCAATACCTGAGCATACATCGGCTTCTACCGGCGGCTGCGGGTGAGGGTATCATAAACACGATTGAGCTGGAGACCTGTACGGTCCCAGGAGAAGTGCCGGCCTGCGCGCGCGCGTAGCCGCGCGCCCAGGGCCCGGGATGCCCCCGGATCGTCCAGCAAGGACGCAAGGGCTTGCGTCAAAGAGGGCACGTCGCCCAATGGCGACGCATACACGCCGAGAGATCCCAGATATTCCCGGGTCACCTGCGTGTCATAGGCCACAACCGGCAGCGCCATAGCCATATAGTTCAAAATCTTACCGCTGCCCTCGGTTGCGGATAGCTTCGGGGCAATCGAGATGTTCCCAAGCGCCAGATATTCGGGCGCTTGATCGTAGGGGATTTTGCCGGTGAACACCACGTCCTGAGGTTTCAGGCCCAAGCTGTAGGCCCGTTGCCGGTAGTCATCCATTCCCGGAAATCCCATAACCAGGCACGACACCGGGTAGTTCCGGCTGCGCAGCGCAGCCAACGACGCCAGCAACTGTGGCACACCCTGATAGTCTGCCAGCAGCCCCAGATAGACGATAACCTGACGTTCCGGCGGTATCCCCAGCGCCCGGAGGCGAGCAGTGCGTTCCTCAGGAAGGATGCACGTCGGACAGAAGAGGTCCAGATTCACGCTATCAGGCAGTGCCCAGACGCCATCGGTACGACCGAACCCGTGCGCCAATACTCTGGTACTGTGCGTCGTACTGGTCAGGATTGCGTCGGGCATCTCGGTAATTCGCTCCTCCAGACGTCGCCACCAGTAGTAAGCCAACGTGTCTTTTTTGACGAAGCCGTGGTCCAACATCTCGCCGGTCATACTGCCCTGGAAATCGAAGACGACCGGCGCACCAATCAGCCGTCCGACAACGCTGCCGATAAAAGCACCCTCGTGCAAGTGCCCGTGAATCACGTCCGGACGCCAGCGCACAACCTCCTGTAACACACGCCACGCCAGCAGTACATCAAAGGCGATCTTGTGGCGGGAGGAGCCCACCTCATAATCGGCACGCCAGGGCGTCGGCCGCGAGCGGACAATATCGACGCCCGGCCAGTCACGACCGAGGTAATAGGTGACAATCCGCACCTGCTCCCCACGCGCGATAAGGGCACGGGCCTCCTCAAGAATACGGACGTGACAGCCGTAGTCCAGGAAGAAGGATGTCGGTGCGATCATCAGGATACGACGTGGACGACTCATGCGACCGCGATCACCCGGCCAGCCGGCCCACACAGCTCATGAAGACCACCGCAGATTGAGAGTCGATCCCGGTCAAAACGGCCCCTGAGAGCGCTCAGGCTTCTTGGTCAACCCTTCGCCGAACATCGTATGGAGTGTGCGTTCGAAAAGGCCGCCCTGCTCAATCGCTTCGGCCGTCATCTGCCATACGCGGGTCTGTGTCCCCAGCATCCAGCGAGCTCGTCCAGCGACGGCGCCGGACAGACGCGTATCCAACCCCTCGCCATCGCTCTCAGCGACCATATCGCGGAGCGACTGGAGTTGAACCAGCACTTCATCAAGCCCCGCCAGCACAGTCTCGCGCCCCAACAACGCCGCCATTCTCAGGGATGACGCATCCCCCGAGGCACCGGCCGTCGCCGTTGCGAACTCTCGACCTGCTGCACGGCGGAGCTCCGGCCAACCCGGGGTCTCGGATATCGCGTGGAAGAACACGGTGGACAACAGTGCCGGCAGCGTAGACGCCATCACGAGCACAGCGTCGTGCTCCACAGGGTTCATGTAGAGCGGCGTGGCGCCCAGAGTCAGGGCGAGGTTGTCCACCGTTCGGACCGCACTAGGGTGATCGTCATCCTGCGGCATAATGGCGTAGACAGCGTCCTGGAACAGATCCTCACTCGCCGAGGACAAGCCCTGCAACGGCTCCCAGCCGCTACTCGCCGGGGCCAGGAACACATCTCCGCCCACATAATGAACGCCGGCGGGCAGAGCCTGCGCAGCCCATTTGATAGCCGGGACCTTCAGGTTCCCGATATCGGTGACCACCACACCGGAGTTCGGCTCCAACAGACGCCCCACGTCCTGAAAAACCTCCCGCAGCGCGGCCAGCGGAACCGCCAGGATGACTAGCTGAGCCCCCCGCAACGCCAAATCCAGGTTGAAGGAGACGTCATCGAAGGCCCCAAGCTTCTTGGCCTGACGCGCAATCCCGTGGTCGCGATCGTGCCCGACAACCTCCAGGTGCTCGGCATCCTTGGAGCGCCGTATCGCCAGCCCTATGGAGGTACCGAAACAACCGGTGCCGATAACCGTAATACGCTGACGCGAAGAAGGCATCACTTATCCTTACGTCCCTATGAAATGGCTTGTCCTAGGCCTCGTCTGCATTCTGCAACGCCATAAGCAGCGGATCCCCTGCATCGACAGGATTATGATGCCGCCGAATCCAGGCCACCGTGCGAGATGAAGCGCCCGCCTGTGCAGCCAGGTCAGCTCCCCAGGCGGGATGGTGGCGACTCACCACAAATCCGCGGCGCACGCCGACCGGCACGATCCCGCCGGCGGGGAGACCCGCCCATTCTGCGGCAAGCCGCGGAGCAAAGCGCTCCACCAACACCACGGACACACGTTCCCACAGATGCAGTGGGGCCACCGTCTTGCCCACATCATGCAGCAGCGCGGCTGCAAGAAGATCTCGATCGCTGAATCCCCGTTGCTCCAGCACGCGGCAGACATGCACACCGTGGTGCTGCTCAGCGCGAGGCATACTGGCAAAGAGCGCCAGGAGATCCGCG
>Ga0209121_10004180_pt1 | contig 13577 bp, 11 predicted proteins | sample Cruoilmetagenom3_FD_187292 | JGI IMG/M metagenome (GOLD analysis project Ga0209121, IMG submission 187292) | Oil polluted marine microbial communities from Coal Oil Point, Santa Barbara, California, USA - Sample 3 (SPAdes) (version 2) | ecosystem: Environmental > Aquatic > Marine > Oil seeps ... | reverse complement strand
AATTGGAAATATCAAAATAGAAAATTTAAAAGTAAAATTAAGGAGATTGTACAATGCGATGATATCTCAAAAAAACTGGCTGGCTTCCCATTTTACTTTCTCATTTCTCATTTCTCATTTTGATATTTGATATATATAGTCCCTTAACCAAATTCTTTTGCCATTTTTGCAAGAATTTTACAATTAAGGAACTTATGCCACTTTCGCCAGGGGTTTCTCAAGATAACTTCTCAAGATAATCTGAACTCGGTTACTTCCTGTATCTGCTATTAGAAGATCTCCCTGTCCATTAATGCAAATCCCTAAGGGGTTGTTAAAAGAATGTCCATTCCCCTGAGCCAGGACTCTCAGGAAATTACCGTCCAGATCAAAGATCTGAATCCGATGATTCAAGGTATCAGAGACATAGATACACTTTCGTGTGTTATCGATGGCCATTCCCGAGGGGGAATTGAATTTCCCGGGCTCTTTTTTAGTAGAGCTTCCACCAAACTTTTTGAGAAATTCACCCTTAGGGGAAAATACTTTAATATAGTTATGCTTGCTGTCCGCCACATAGATTAAATTATCTTTACTCACAGCCACGGCGGTTGGAAGCCTGAATCGATCGTCTCCGTCCCCCAGATCACCAATTGTCTGAATAATTTGCCCGTCTTTGCTGAAAACCTGTATCATGTGGTTTCTGGTATCCGCCACGTAGATTTTCCCCTCATATAGATCAATCCCCTGTGGTGAATGCAATAAACCGGGGATACCTCCCAGGCCGGAAATCTCCCTCTTGAATTCACCTTGAAGTGAGAAAACCTGTATTCTGCCGTTATTACTATCTACCACGTAAACCTCTTCGCTATTGACAGCAATACCCTGAGGAAAATTGAATTCTCCAGGATGAGAGCCTATCCTGCCAAACTCTCCCAATACCCTTCCCGTTTTATCAAATATCTTTACCTTGTAAGAACCTGTCTCACTAACGGCAGTCACATATATATTACCCTGACCACTAACAGCCACATATTGCGGATTGCTGACCCTGACAACCGGACTTTCAGCGGCATATACCGCTGGAATCTTTCTCAACAAACCCCAGGGACAGGCAATAAAAAAGGAGGCTCCCATGAAGACCGCTCTCTTCAAAAAGACCCTCCTGCCAAATCCTGAAGATATTAATTGTTCCGCAACTTCTGTCCCGCTATTCTTATCTACTCTATCCATGCGCGAAGAATAACCTCCGGTTACATTAATCAGCTCTTAGTTGAGACGCCTATCACATCACAAAGTACGCAAGCTCTACAGCACTTTTTTTGTGTTGTCAAGTAAAAAATGCTCTTGGGCTAAAAAACGCAAACACTCAGGTTGTCTCAGGTTCAGGGTTCACGGTTGACGGTTGATCGTTTTTTTTAGCCACTGAGCCGCGAAACCGTGAACCCGAGCAGTTACATTATCCCTCGCACAGCTCAATCAAAACCCCCCCGGTTTCTTTGGGATGAATAAAGGCAATTTTCTTGCCCCCTGCGCCCTTTCTCGGCTTCTCATCGATGAGGCGAACCCCTTTGTCTTTCAATTCTTTCAGGGCTCCTTCAATATCTTCGACCGCAAAAGCAATGTGCTGCATCCCTTCGCCCTTTGAATCTATAAATTTGGCCACTGCGCCATCCGGGGAGGTTGACTCCAAAAGCTCTATTTCACTCTCTCCGGCAGGGAGAAAAGCCGTCGTAACTTTCTGTTCAGCCACCGTTTCAAGCTCAGTCACCTTTAGCCCCAAAAAACCCTCGTATATCTTTTTGGCTTCATCGATACTTTTTACCGCAACCCCGATATGATCAATCTTTTTTATCTTCACTTTAATCCTCCTCTTTTCCGGCCGAAGTTTTCTGACTTCGCCCATGAGATTTATAAATTTTCTCGTTCCCAAACTCAGGCTTGGGAACGAAAAAATAAATTCGTAGGGGCAACCCTCTGTGGTTGCCCGGCATTGCGTGGTCAATTTGTAATCGGGCAGGCACAGGGGCCTGCCACTACGATTCCCGGTTAAAATATCTTGACTATTTTTCATTACCTGAAGCTGTAATGTATGTTCGGGAAGTTATTTCATCCCTGTTACTAAGGAACTATGGCGAACTTATCAGCCAACCATGCGCACCATAATGTTACGCTTCACCCCCCCCTTGATCAAGAAAAAAAAGCAGCTCAGACGCGGCTGCTGTCGGTGTAATTGCCCCTTCTTCCACTTCCTTTGCAATCTTAGGCAGCAACTTTTTGACGTCAGGATTTTTGTAAAACCATTCCTTGATCCCATCTTTCACCATGAACCACATCCACTCAAGAGCCTGTTTCTTCCTCTTTATTTCCAGCTCACCGGTGGATGACAGCTTTTTTCTGTGCGCCAAAACCGTTTCCCAGATTTTATCTATACCTGTCATCGAAAGCGCGCTGCAGGTAAGAACGGGAGGAGACCAGGAGGAAGTCGAAGGAGTTAAAAAATGTAGGGCCGTATCATACTGTTTTCTCGCCAGTCTTGCCCTCTCGACATTATCGCCATCCGCCTTGTTTATGGCGATGGCATCCGCCAGCTCTAAGATACCTTTTTTTATCCCCTGGAGTTCATCTCCAGCACCCGAGATCATAAGCACCAGAAAAAAATCGACCATGGAGGCCACCGCGACGTCAGACTGACCGGCACCCACGGTTTCAATAATAATCACGTCGAAACCGGCAGCTTCACACAGAAGCATACTTTCTCTGGTTTTCTTTGCCACGCCTCCCAGGGTGCCTCCTGAGGGAGAAGGCCGGATAAATGCCTTCTCCTCGCCGGACAGCCTTTCCATACGTGTCTTATCCGCCAGTATGCTCCCTCCGCTCCTCGGACTGCTTGGATCAACGGCAAGGACAGCCACCTGATGACCTTTTCGCACAAGCATCGTGCCGAGGCCCTCTATAAAGGTGCTTTTCCCAGCGCCTGGTATCCCTGTTATTCCCAGGCGCACGGCTTTCCCCGTGTAAGGAAGCAGCTCATTGACAACAGCCCGCCCAGTCCCTTTATGGGCGGAAAGCGAACTTTCAATCAGAGTAATGGTCCTGGAGAGCGCGCGCCTGTCCTGCCGCAGCACGCCCTCCACATAAGATCGAATATCCGCGGATATCATTTCCTATGCTCCAGGACATTGAGGACCTTATTTGCAGAGTCTATAATGGGTGTGCCCGGACCAAATATTCCGACAGCGCCTGACTTATAAAGGAAATCATAATCACCACGGGGGATCACCCCGCCGACAACCACCTGAATATCTTCGCCGCCCATTTTTTTGAGATTCTCAACAAGTTGAGGAATCAGGGTCTTGTGTCCGGCAGCGAGACTTGAGGCGCCGACAACATGAACATCGTTCTCCACGGCCATCTTGGCCGCTTCCTCAGGGGTCTGGAACATGGGGCTGATATCCACATCAAACCCAAGATCAGCATAGGCCGTGGCAATCACCTTGCTGCCGCGGTCATGACCGTCCTGACCCATCTTGGCAACAAGCATCCTCGGCCGTCTCCCTTCCCTTTTTAGAAAGTCATCCGTCCTCTTCTTTACGGCGGCAAATATCTCACTGTCGGCATACTCAGCGGCGTAGGCTCCGGATATACACTGGGTCGTCGCTATATACCGCCCGAAGACCTTCTCCATGGCATCTGAAATCTCCCCGACCGTCGCCCTCGCCCTTGAGGCGGATACAGCCGCCTCCAACAGGTTCCCACCGGATCCGGCGCAGTTCGTCACAGCTTCCAGTGCCTTCTGGACAGCAACAGGATCTCGTCTCGCCTTTATCTCCTTTATGCTTTTGATCTGCTCATCACGAACAGTTTCGGAGACTTCACGAATATTATCAAGCGGCTCTTCCTCTATCTGATACTTGTTCACACCCACAATCACATCCAGCCCCCGGTCTATCCTGGCCTGCTTTCTGGCCGCCGATTCTTCTATCCGCATCTTCGGCATTCCGGTCTCGATGGCCTTCGCCATTCCGCCTAACTGTTCAACCTCATCAATGATTTTTCTCGCCTCACGGATGATCCCGTCCGTCAGGGCCTCGACATAATAGGAACCGCCCATCGGATCAACGACGTGACAGATCTGGGATTCTTCCTGAACGAGTATCTGTGTATTCCTTGCGATCCTGGCGGAAAAATCCGACGGTGTGGCCACAGCCTCATCAAAGGAATTGGTATGGAGAGACTGTGTGCCGCCCAGGGCAGCAGCCATACATTCAATGGTGGTGCGTATGATGTTGTTGTATGGATCCTGCTCTGTCAGGCTCCAGCCTGATGTCTGGCAGTGGGTCCTCAGCATGGCGGATCTCTGGTTTTTAGGATTGAACCGGCTGATCAACTCGTGCCAGAGAAAACGGGCGGCCCTCAACATGGCAATCTCCATGAAAAAGTTCATCCCGATCCCGAAGAAGAAAGAGAGGCGCGGCGCAAATACATCTATATCGAGCCCCGCGTCAAGAGCCGCTCTCACATACTGCACCCCGTCAGCCAGGGTAAACGCGGTCTGGAGCACGGAGTTCGCTCCGGCCTCCATCATGTGGTAGCCGCTGATACTGACGGTATTGTATTTGGGCATATTTCCGGAACAGTACCCGATAATATCCGAGACGATCCTCATGGAGGGCTCCGGAGGATATATGTAAGTGTTTCTTGTTAAATATTCTTTTAAAATGTCGTTCTGTATTGTGCCGGCAAGCTTGTCCTGCGTTACTCCCTGCTCTTCCGCCGCAACGATGTAACCGGCAAGACAGGGCAGAACGGCACCGTTCATGGTCATGGAGACCGACATCTCATCCAGCGGAATCTGATCAAAGAGAACCTTCATATCCTCCACGGAATCTATTGCAACGCCGGCCTTTCCGATATCTCCGACCACCCTCTGATGATCGGAATCGTAACCCCTGTGGGTTGCAAGATCAAAGGCCACCGAAAGCCCCTTCTGGCCGGCGGCAAGATTCCTTCTGTAAAAGGCATTCGATTCCTTTGCCGTGGAAAAACCGGCATACTGGCGGATGGTCCATGGCCTCCCCGCGTACATGGTGGGCTGAGGCCCTCTGACATAGGGGGGGAGCCCCGGAAGGGTGTTGACGCATTCCATCGCTTCAAGGTCTTCCGCCGTATATAACGGCTTTACCTGGATTCCCTCCGGGGTTGTCCAGGTCAGGGACTCAAGCGGTTTCCCTCTTAATCCCTTTTCCGCAATACCTCTCCATTTCTGCATATCCGGATGTTCTGACATAGTATCCTCCTTTCTTTCATAGGTTGTTTAGGCTGAAGGCTTTTAGTCCCTTAGTCGTGAAATTCGTGCCAAAATGGCAAAAGAATTAAGTAAGCGTGCACGGAACATTGAAATTAGAAAATATAAATTGGAAATTTGGCCCTCATGCTTTTCTCCGGAATTTCTGATTTCCAACGACAACGTAGGGGCGACCCCCTGTGTTGCCCTGTGTTGCCCTGCCTGTGTTGCCCTGTGTTGGGTGGCTACACCGAAGAGGGCAGGCACGGGGGCCTGCCCCTACTTCCGACTTATCCGGGTTAGGAAGAAAGCTCTATCTCAAGCGCAAGCTTGGCGATACTTCAGCCTTCCACCTTTTCACATCGGTATGTTACCATGTTTTCTCGGCGGCCGCTCAACCTTTTTATCCTTTAACATCTCAAAGGCGGCAATTACACGAGGACGGGTGTCCCTGGGCATGATCACCTCATCCACATACCCCCTGGAAGCGGCAATATATGGGTTGGAGAAGAGTTTCTCATACTCATCGATCTTCTCCTTCCTCTTTGCCTCGGGATCCGGCGCCCCGTTGATCTCTCTTCTGTGAATAATATTACATGCTCCTCCAGCCCCCATGACCGCAATCTCAGCGGTGGGCCAGGCGATGACGAAATCGCTCCCCAGGTGCTTGCTGCACATGGCAAGATATGACCCGCCGTAATCCTTTCGGACTACCAGGGTGACCATAGGCACGGTGGCTTCGCTATAGCACCACAGGAGCTTCGCCCCGTGCCGGATGATACCTCCCCACTCCTGATTGGTTCCCGGCAGATATCCCGGGACATCCACAATGGTGAGCATGGGGATATTGAAGGAATCGCAGAACCGGATAAACCTGGTCGCCTTATCCGAGGCGTTCACATCCAGACTTCCTCCAAGAACTCTCGCCTGGTTGGCAATGATTCCCACCGTCCTTCCGCCAAGCCTGCAAAAGCAGATGACCATATTTTTGGCATAGTATTCATGAGGTTCTATAAATTCACCGTTGTCCACGATGGATCTGATAATATTCTTCACGTCATAGGCCCTCCGGGGACTGTCCGGTATTATTTTGTCCAGATCCGGATCGATTCGCATCGGATCATCACCCGTTTCCACTACAGGTGGAGCTTCTCTGTTACTGGAAGGAAGATAGCTCAGAAGATCTTTGATCCGTTCGATCGATTCTTCGTCGCTTTTACTGGCAAAATGGGCCACCCCGCTTTTGGTATTATGGGTCATCGCCCCGCCCAGATCTTCATGGCTCACCTCTTCGGCCATCACCGCCCTGATCACATCAGGTCCGGTAATGTACATATAACTGCTCCCTTGTGTCATAAAGACCCAATCGTTCATGGCGGGGGAGTAAACCGCCCCTCCGGCCGTAGGTCCCATAATGGCCGCGATCTGTGGAACTACTCCCGAATAATTGGAGTTACGAAAGAAAATCTCTCCATAGCTCGAAAGGCCGTCAACACCTTCCTGTATCCTGGCGCCTCCTGAATCATTTAAACCCACAATAGGAGCTCCCGCCTTTGCAGACATATCCATCACCTTGCACATCTTCCGGCCATGCATCTCCCCAAGAGATCCCCCCAAAGCGGTAAAATCCTGTGAGTAACAGAAGACCGGTCGCCCGTTAACCAGGCCGTGGCCGGTGACTACACCCTCTGCGGGGACAAAGGTATTCCGCATATCAAAGTCAACACATCGATGACGGACAAACGCATCAATTTCCCTGAAAGTTCCCGGATCAAAAAGAAGATTGATCCTCTCCCGGGCGGTTAATTTGCCTTTCTTATGTTGCTTCTCGATCGCCTTCGGGCCTCCCATCGCCCTGTCTTTCACTTCTCTTTCCTGAAGATCCTTCAATTTATCAGCAGTTACACCCATAAAAATATTCTCCTTTCTTTCCTCATTTTTACATGTTTAAGAACATGCCGGAAGCTGCCACCACTCCGATAACCAGGGTCACTTTCAAATATCAAAATGAAAAGATTATGAAAGGCGATGACATCTTGGAAAGCTTGTTTGGTTTTTTCATTTTCTATTTTTCATTTTCTATTTTGATATTCTCACTCCTCCCCAATACTTTTATTACCGCCTCCCCGATATTAACCGGGCTCTCTTCCACCATCACTCCTGCTTTTCTCAATATTCTTATCTTTCCTTCGGCGGTCCCTTTTCCCCTGGCGATAATGGCTCCCGCATGACCCATCCTTCTGCCCGGAGGGACAGTGCGACCGGCAATGAAGGCGACAACCGGCTTTTTTATCCGATCTTTGATAAACAAGGCTGCGTCTTCTTCCGCCGTTCCTCCGACCTCACCGACAAGAACAACCATATCCGTCCGAGGATCATTCTCAAACAACTCCAGAATATCAACAAAGGTGGAACCCACAATGGAGTCGCCGCCGATACCGACAGATGTCGATTGTCCAATTCCCAGAGCGGTCAGGTGATCTATCACCTCGTAGGTCAAGGTTCCGCTTCGTGAAACAACCCCTACCCTTCCCTCTTTGTGGATGAAATTGGGCACAAATCCAATCTTGCCCACACCAGGTGTCGCAATGCCCGGACAGTTTGGTCCGATAAGACGGCAGCCGGAGCTCACGAGCATATTTTTCACCTTCACCATGTCCAGAACGGGGATGCCTTCGGTCATACATACGATTGTGTTAATCCCCGCATCGAAGGCCTCGAGGATGGCATCCGGAGCAAATATTGCGGGCACATATATCCCGGCAATATTTGCCCCTTCTTTTTCCACCGCATCGATTACCCGATCATACACAGGGATCCCCTCAAAGTCAGCGCCTCCCTTGCCCGGAGTCACACCGGCCACTACCCTGGTCCCAAACTTCAGAGCCTCCCTGGTATGAAAACTCCCCTCCCTTCCGGAGATTCCCTGAATGGCCACCCTGCTGTTCTCATCCAACAAAATACTCATTAAGTTTGTGACCTCGCCATATGCGCCACCCTCTGGGCGGCTTCGCTGAGACCTTCAGCTACTTCAAATTTTAACGATGATTCCCTTAAGATTTTCCTGCCCTCTTCAGCGTTGGTGCCTTTAAGTCTTATCACTATCGGATGCTTTATATCCATATTCGAAAGCGCCTCGACTATTCCAGCGGCTACCCGATCACACCTGAGGATACCACCGAAGATGTTAACGAGAATAGCCTTAATTTTATCATCCGAGTTAAGTATCCTGAACACCTTCCCGATCTGTTCCGCCGAGGCCCTTCCGCCTATATCGAGAAAGTTGGCCGGCCTGCCGCCCCACAACTTTATCAGGTCCATGGTGGTCATGGCCAGCCCTGCCCCATTTGCCATGCAGCCCACGTTTCCGTCCAGTCTTACATAACTTACCCCGATATCCCTTGCCTCCGCCTCAAGATGATCTTCTTCACCAGGATCACGAAGTTCTCTGATCTCGGGATGACGAAAGAGGGCATCATCGTCAAAGTTCATCTTGGCATCGAGGGCCAAAAGCTCACCGCCCTCGGTGACCGCCAGGGGATTGATCTCCACAGCCGAGGCATCCTTTTCAATAAACAGTCGGTGAAGGTTTTTTATGATCCCGGAAGCCTCAGAAACAAGGGGGTTCTCCAGACCCAGACCATAGGCAATCTTTCTCCCCTCGAATCCACTGAAACTTCCATCAGGATTGGCATATACCCTTATGACCTTTTCAGGACTTTTCGAAAGTATCTCTTCAATCGCCACTCCTCCTTCGTCGGAGGCAACAAATACCGGCTGTTCTCTCTTTTGCGCCCGGTTGATTATTGCTATGTAGATCTCCCTTTTTATCTTTTGGGCTTCCTCCACCAGCACTCGTCTTACTTTTTTCCCCTCCGGGCCGGTCTGGGGGGTTATAAGCTGCATGCCTATAATCTTACTTGCCGCATCCTGTGCTTCCCAGGGCGTCGAGGCCAGTTTTATGCCTCCCCCTTTACATCTCCCGCCCGCGTGAATCTGGCCCTTGACTGCCACTTCATCACTGCCTATTTCAAGCGCAATTTCCATTGCCTCGGCCGGGGTTCCCGCAATCCTCCCCCTCGGGACCGGAATACCGTATTCTCTCAGGATATCTTTGGCCTGATACTCATGAATCTGCATCTTTAAACTTCCCCTGATACTGTTAAGGCTGTAAAATTGTCGATTTTTTTAGTTAACATAACTTTCATTTTCGTGTCAATATTTTTATAGGTTTGTAACGGGCGCCCATCATTAAGAACATCTCTTAATCCTGAATGGAATTTATCTCCTTTTGTATCTCATTGCCTCTCTTACTATTTTCCGGGTAACATTTCAGCGCCTCCCTGAAATGAAAGAGGGCGCTTTTTATATTCCCTTTTTTCTTGAAATAAATTCCAAAGTTGTAATGAGATTCGGCCTGGCTGCCTATCCTGCCATAGACCATTGCCAGACGGTAATACATGTTCACATTGCCCGGATCTTTCTCCTTAAGCCTTCTGTAAAGATTCAGGGCTGTATGGTAATCCTCTGCGGCCTCATACGACCTTCCAAGGCAGGAAATGGTTATAACGTCATTTTCATCAAGCGAGTATGCCTTTTTCAGGACATGTATTGCATCAGAGGCTCTTCCGGTCTTAAAGTAATTTATGCCAAGGTCTCTGAGCACATCCTGATCGTTGGGAGATAATTTTAATGCCCTGTCAAAGCTCTTGAAGGATTCGGCAGCCAGTCCAAGCCTCGCCTGAGTGACTGCAAGACCATAGAGCGCATCAACATCATTCGGCCTCTCTTCCAATATGTCCTGGAAATATCTCAGTGTCATATCAAGATTCCTTTCCCCAAACATCAGTGTGGTCTGTATGCGTCTCAGCCCTCCAATGATGGTTTTTGCCCCACGCCCGGTGTATTTGGTATGGAGTAATCCATCAAGGTATCTTATTCGCTCGTCGGTCCCGGGATGGGTGAGAAAGTAGGAGGGAACAGCATTGGAATAAAACTCGTATCTTCTCATAATCCTCAAAAAGTCTGCCATCCCTCCGCCATCATATCCCGTATTCACCAGATATAACATTCCGCGCCTGTCGGCCTCTTCTTCATGTTTCCTGCTGTACTTGAGGTTCAAAGTGGTGGCGGTTGCCATTGAAAAGGCCGCAACGGCGGCAGTCCCCTCGCCGCCTCCGCCAAGAAAGGCCCCGGCAAGTATTGCCGCAAGGGTGGCAATACTGACCTTTTTCGATTTCTCGATTGTATCCGCAATGTGTCTGGCGTTCACGTGGCCTATCTCGTGGGCAAGGACACCGGCAAGCTGGCTTTCATTCTCAACAAGGTTGATGAGCCCCCTGTTCACATATACGTAGCCTCCGGGGGTTGCAAAGGCGTTTATTGCGGAACTTTTAATCACTGAAAAGTGAAAGTCGAAGGGGGCTTTGTCACTGTTGGCAAGCACCTTGTTGCCAAGCTTGCCGATGTATTCATTTACCTTTCGGTTCTTGATCAGGGCATTGCTTTTTTTTAGTTTTTCGTAGAACTCTTTGCCCAGCTTCTTTTCATCCTTGATTGTGAAAGATGCAAAAGAATTCACTGCCTGAAACATGAACCCAAAAAACAGGGCAGGAATCAGTATCTTTTTTATAATTGTTTTCATTCAATTTTCTCTGAACGGTTACCATCTTTTATATATAATTTTTATGAGGTGGTCAAATAGATCATCCTGCCACCGTGGTGTTGCGATCCTTTGGAAATTTCCGGAATTCTCGTTTCGTCCAGATAAGAGCAATGAAAAACATCGGCACAGTTGAACAGGGATGGGCAAACCAGACACCATTCAAACCAAACCACCCGGAAAACATGAAAAGCATGGGCAGAAGGAAAATTAGATTACGCGCAAGCAAAAGACACATAGAGGTAAAACCCTTTCCCATCCCATTGAACATAGTGAGCCATATTATAGTTGGACCTAACAATGGCAGCATGGAAACATATATTCGGAGTGACGGCGCCGCGATAGTTAAAAGCTCTGAATCACTTGTAAATGCTGTCAATATGGGACTGGCAAAAACCTCGATTATCAGACAACTAAGTGTGGCAACCATAAACGACAATCTTCCTGCTATTCGCACAATATGCTTAAGACGTTCATAATTGTGTGCCCCGTAGTTGAACCCAGCCACCGGCATGACCCCGTACCCTAATCCAAACAGGACCATCATTACAATTCCATTTATGCGGAAATTAAGTCCCAGTGTCGCTATGGCTAAAGGGCCGAAGTTGCCAAGGATATGGTTATGAACGGTCAGCACCAGACTAAAGACCAGATTCACAACCGAAGCCGGAAACCCCACCTTATAGATGGATTTGATGATTGAAAGATCTGGAATAAGATATCTCCCCTTAATATGATGTTTAAACGAACTGAGCCTGAGAAAATAGAAAGATGGAAAAACCGCCGCAAACTGGGAAATAACCGTAGCCAGTGCCGCTCCACGTATGCCCATCACCGGCAGTGGCCCCCATCCAAAGATTAAAAAAGGATCGAGGATTGCGTTTAAAATTGCCGAGGTTATAATTATGTACATGGAATAATTTGGTTTTCCCACGGCGCGAAAGAGATTGTCGGACATCATCATAAAGAAGAGAAACGGGGAGCCAAACACAACGACCACAAGGTATCTTCTGGAAAGTGGCAGTATGTCTTTAGTTACACCGAAAAATTTCAGGATCGGCTCATGGTAGAGTGTCGCAGCAAGAATAATCAATATCCCGAAAAACAGGGACAGAAAGATAGCCTGTCCAGCGGTTTGGTGCGCCTTTAGATATTTGCCTGCTCCAAACATGCGAGATGCAAATGAACCGGCTCCGATTCCGGTTCCCATCCCGATGGCTCCCAATATCATCTGAATCGGAAAGCAGATGGTCAGCGCCGCAATGGCGTTGGGGCTGATTTTTGCGATCCAGAATGTATCTATGATATTATATAGGGCCATCGCCAACATGGCGATGATGGTTGGGAGGCTCATTTTTAAAAGCAGAGGGAGGATCGGCCCTTTACCCAGGTCAAGTCTGTTATCGTTCATTGGATACTTTTATCTTTCTGAAAATAGCGCTTACTGTTTATATCGCTATCATGTGCAAGACCGCAAACTCAAGACAATTACAAAACATGCTTAGAAATTTTTCTTGACTAAAAAGAAAATACTTGAAAGCATGAAAATGAGTGATAATACAATAACAAATATGTAAAACCTGCAATTCGAAAGGAGGCTGAGATGTTTGAGAAAATATTGTATCCGACTGACTTTTCAGAGGTAGCAAGAAAGTCCATGAGTTTTATCAAGCAGTTAAAAGGTGCCGGCACAAAAGAGGTAGTCGTTTTACACGTCACCGACATCAGGAACATCAATGCGTGGGACTGGCAGACGGCCACCGAAAGTCTCATAAAAATTAAAGGAGAACTGGAAAAAGAAATAACAAAAGAAATGAATTCCATAGAGGCCGAACTGAGCAAAGCAGGTCTTAAAGTCAAGGTAAGGTTTGAGGAGGGAATTCCATTAAGGGAAATATTGAGAGTGGAGGAGGAGGAAGATATCTCCGTTATCATCCTCGGATCTCACGGAAGGAGCAACATCGCGGAAATGCTTCTTGGGTCCGTTTCAGAAAAGGTGATAAGAAAAGCCAAAAAGCCTGTCCTTATCGTAAAGAGATAACCCAACGCGGGGTCAGGTCTTGACTCTTGACGGTTTCCGTTATAACAGAATCTCGGGGTACCACGGCAAGACTGTCAAGAGTCAAGACCTGACACCATCCCGCCAATTACTCACTCAGATAATAACGACTTTTACAATCAGGACATTCCAAAAAATCACCTTTATCGGACCGGTGCAGACAACCCTCGCCGATCTGTTCTATTACTTCACCGTCTTCATTTTCCATTTTAGAATTCATTTCAGTGCAATATACCCAAGTGCCGCAGTTATCACAATAAAGGTCTTCACTTAAAACTTTAGCCTTGCTCACAGTAAATTCTTTCACCAAACCCCCTATGGAATCCATTCCGAAGTTTCATACCCTTAGCCATAAATATCCCTGGTTTGTCAAGGCAAAATCTGTTGCCAGTACCGCCGTTAATGGTTAGTTGGGAGGCTGTCAGAATTTTTGACAAGTGCCGAAATCTATGCTATTTAGTGTCCATCCAGAAATGAGATAGTTTTTGCAGGGTCAAGGAAGATAAGGATTTTAACCGCAGGAATACATTGCGGTATTTTGAGGATTAAAATCCGAATCTGACGCAGAGATTGTGAAAAATAGCCATTTC
>Ga0209121_10004179_pt1 | contig 13578 bp, 17 predicted proteins | sample Cruoilmetagenom3_FD_187292 | JGI IMG/M metagenome (GOLD analysis project Ga0209121, IMG submission 187292) | Oil polluted marine microbial communities from Coal Oil Point, Santa Barbara, California, USA - Sample 3 (SPAdes) (version 2) | ecosystem: Environmental > Aquatic > Marine > Oil seeps ... | reverse complement strand
CGCCTTGCCGCGACCTGGCCCGCCGACGACCACAAGCCCCGCGACAACGGCGACAATGGCCAAACCTGCCAACACTGCGGGCAGAAACGCATCACGCGGCGCATCACGCATCATTGTCATCCCCTCCGATTTCAGCGCGGAAATAGGCGAAGATTGATCCGGCCACCACGGCCAACACGCCGGATTTCAACGCGATTTGCAGGGTCAGATCGCCTTCGAGAAAGCGGAAGATCACAAAGACGAGATCGCCCAGCAGCGTGCAGGCGGCAAAGAACATGGTGATATAGCCGACCCATTTGCGCACCATCGACCGTCGTTTGCCCGGTGCCTTGGCAATGGCACGTTTGGCGCGGCTGTGCAGCCAGAGGAACAGGGGCGTCGACACGATCAGGGACGAGATGGAAAAGCGCATCATCTCACGCTCCCAATTGCGGAATTCATCGCCCGCCTTGGGGATCAGCACGTCGATGGCCTGAAACAGCAGGCTGGTGATGTGCCAGGCGGTAAAGGCCAGGGCGCCGAACAACAGGGCGTAAAAGAATGTTTCGCGCGCTGACACCTGGGGGCGGGGGCGCGGGATTGGCGGCTGAAACTTGGCATCAACCCAGGTTGCCAAGGCGTCGGATACTTCGTTCTGGGCCCATCCGGCCTGCTCCAATGCCTGGGCGATCTGGTCGCGTGATTTGTCTGCAATCAGGGCGTCGCGCACGAATTGTGCCAGTTGGTCTGAAGGGCGCATATGAAAATCCTCCTGCGACTCTATACAGGGGGTATGGCGACTGAATGACGTTCACGCAAGAAAAATGAACGTCGTTCAAAAGGCGGCGCCCATAGGATCAGTCCTTGGCGTCCAGCACGTTTTCCTTGAACGCCACCTCAAACGCCGCCTGTTTCTGCGGGCTGGCCTCGGGTTGGCTGGCGCGCCAATCGGCATAGGGCATGCCGTAATAAGCTTCGCGCCCCTGGGCTTTGTCCATCTCGATGCCCCGTTCATTTGCGGCCTCTTGATACCAACGTGACAGGCAGTTGCGGCAAAACCCGGTCAGGTTCATCATGTCGATGTTCTGCACGTCCGGGCGGTCCTGCATCAGGTGCTTTTGCAGGCGGCGAAAGGCGGCGGCTTCGATTTCGATACGGATCCGGTCGTCCATGGGGGCCTCGTCTGTCATCAGGGTTGGTCAATAGGTAGGCCATCGCAGGCGCAGGTCAATCGCCCAGCACGCGTTTGGTGTACGCCGCGCTCAGCTCGCTCACATCCACCGACAGGCTGCCAACATCCGGCAGGTGTGCGGCCATGCGGTCCAGCACCAGCCGCGCCAGCGCCGCCTTGGTGGGTTCGTCACGCCCCGGCAACAGCGCCAGGTTTGCGTGGGCGAAACTTTGCGGCTCGGTTCCGATCCGGTGATGCGGACAGGGCAGGGTGCGGATTTTCAGGCTTTCGGGTCGCGGCACCGCCGGATGCGCGGCCAATGCATCATACAGGTCATCGCACAGGGTCTGGCCTGCGGCCACGTCCAGAGAATGTTCAATCGTCAGATGTGGCATGTCACAACCCCGTTGCGGCCAGTGTTTCTTCCAGGATCGGCGCCAGGCGTTTGGCCCAGGCGTATTGCTGTTCGTCGGTTTGGATCAGGTCATTACGAATTTCGATCAGCACATTGGCGCGGCCATGTTGGATCGCGTGACGATCGACGCTGTCGCCGTCCAGGTGCCCACCATAAGGTTCGTTTTCACCGACGCACAGGTCCGGCTCGGCTTCAAGCCGCCGGATCAGCGGCACCGCCAAACGCGCGTCGCGCCCATGCAGAATGCCGACATGCCAGGGCCGGATCGGTCGCCCGTTCAACTGCGGCGTATAGGAATGGATCGACAGCAGCACGGTGTTGTCCTGACGCGCCGCCAACCGGGCCTGCGCCTTGTGATAGGGGCGATAATAGGCGTCCAGCCGCCGTCCCTTTTCCGCCGCGTCCGCATGGCGGTTGGCGGGAACAATGGTCCCGTCATACAGCTTCATCAACAGCGTCGGGTCGTCTTCGCCCCGGTTCGGGTCAATCACCAGACGCGAGAAATTGGACAGGATTGCGGGGGCGTCCAGCAGTTCTGCCAGCCCCAAAGTCACCCCAGCCGCGCCCGGATCGAACGCGATGTGGCGCGCCATGTCTTCGGGCGCGATACCCAGAGAGCCGCCATTTACAGGCGCGGGCACGGTGTTGGCGGCATGGTCACAGGTGACCAGCCAACGGGAGGGGCGGTCTTCGCCGACGATATGGAAGGGCTGATATGTCATGGCTCTGTCGTATAATGGGTCCACACCCGTTTATGCGAGCGAAAGGTAAAGCGCCAGTTGTCACATGCGGCGAATTGAGGCATAGAATACGTGGCCCACCGAAAATGATGTAATGACTTAAGGAGAAGTGCGCGATGAGACGCCTTCGAAACGTGAAGATTGTTGCCACTCTGGGCCCGGCTTCCAACGACTATGATACCATCCGTGGATTGTTCGAAGCGGGCGCCGACGTGTTTCGCATGAACATGTCCCATGGCACGCACGAAGAACAACGCGTTCGCCACGCCATCGTGCGCCAGGTCGAAAAGGACATGGGCCGCCCGATTGCCATTCTGGCCGACCTTCAGGGGCCAAAGCTGCGCTGTGGCGTGTTCGCCGCCGGGGCCGCCGAGCTGGACGAGGGCAATCCTTTCCGGTTCGATCTGGACGACGCGCCGGGCGAAAGCCACCGTGTCTGCCTGCCGCACCCCGAAATCTTTGCGGCGCTCAAGCCCGGGTCGTCCCTGTTGGTCAATGACGGCAAGATCAGCCTGCGGGTCGTCGAATGCGGCCCCGATTTCGCCGATTGCGTCGTCGAAGTGGGCGGGACGATTTCCGACCGCAAGGGCGTGAACGTGCCCGACGTGGTGCTGCCCCTGGCGGCGTTGTCGGAGAAAGACCGCGCGGATCTGGAATTTGCCTGTCAGCTGGGCGTTGACTGGCTGGCGCTGTCCTTCGTGCAGCGGCCCGAAGACGTCGAAGACGCCCGCGAACTGGCCCATGGCCGCGCCGCCGTGCTGTCGAAAATCGAAAAGCCTGCGGCGGTGGATGCGTTTGACGCGATCCTCGAAGCCTCGGATGGCATCATGGTCGCGCGTGGCGATCTGGGGGTCGAACTGCCGGTGCAGGCCGTGCCGCCGATCCAGAAACGCCTGATCCATTCCTGTCGTCGCGCAGGCAAGCCGGTGATCGTTGCGACCCAGATGCTGGAGAGCATGATCGAAAGCCCGATCCCGACCCGCGCCGAAGTGTCGGACGTGGCCAATGCCATTTATGACGGGGCCGACGCGGTCATGCTGTCGGCGGAATCGGCTGCGGGCGCCTACCCGATCGAAGCCGTCACCACGATGGACAAGGTCGCGATTGAGGTCGAACAGGACCCCACCTATCGCGAGTTGATCGAGGCCAGCCGCAAGGTTGAACGCACCTCGGTTGCCGATGGCATCGTTGCTGCGGCGCGCGAGATTGCGGAAAACACCGATATCAAGGCGATCTGCTGTTTCACCCAGTCGGGCACAACTGCGGTTCTGACTGCGCGCGAACGGCCCCGCGTGCCGATCATTGCGCTGACACCGCTGACCGGCACGGCCCGCCGCCTGTGCCTGTCCTGGGGCACGAACTGTTTCCTGACAGCGGGCGAAGTCGAACGGTTCAAGACGGCCGTTGTATCGGCTGCGCGCGCCGCGCGGTCGTCGGGGTTCGCAACCGAGGACGACCAGATCGTCGTTACCGCCGGTGTGCCGTTCAATGTTCCGGGGACCACCAATATCCTCAGGGTTGCGCCTTGCGCGGAAAGGTTGATCTTCGCTGCCGATCCCGAATAGAATCGCTTTCATTCGACCCAAGAGGCTTTGTGAATGACGAACGATCTGTATCTGGTAATCGGGCTTGTGGTTCTGGCGCTGACCATCCCGTCGATTGTTGGCGCCTTTGTCGACCACCGCGTGCCGCGCGCTGCGGCGATCATGGTTCTGATTGGCGGCGGCCTGATTGCTCTGGCCGTCACCCAACAGCCCGGCGGCTATAGGATCGAGGAAATCCCCGACGTATTTGTCCGCGTTGTGGGGCGGCTTTTGCACTGAATCCACTTGCCAGCCCGGCCAATCGCCCCTATACGGCGCACTCTTATGCGTGACCGGCCCGAAGTGGCATGCCGAGTCGCGTTCCCTACCGAACCTGAGAAGGAGACGGAAATGCCCAAGATGAAGACGAAATCGAGCTGCAAAAAGCGGTTCAAAGTGACGGCCTCTGGTCGCGTGAAGGCCGGTCAGGCCGGTAAGCGCCACGGCATGATCAAACGGTCCAATAAATTCCTGCGCAATGCGCGCGGCACCACCGTACTGTCGGCTCCTGACGAGAAAATCGTCAAGTCGATGATGCCGTATTCGCGTTAAGGAGAGTTTGATATGTCCCGTACCAAAGGTGGCACGACCACTCACGCTCGTCACAAAAAAGTAACCGACGCCGCGAAGGGCTATTATGGCCGTCGCAAGAACACCTTCAAGGTGGCGCGTCAGGCTGTCGACAAAGCCAACCAATATGCGACCCGCGACCGCAAGAACCGCAAGCGCAACTTCCGCGCGCTGTGGATCCAGCGGATCAACGCTGCTGTGCGCATGCATGACGAGGCGCTGACATATTCGCGTTTCATCAACGGCCTGTCGCTGGCTGGCATCGAAGTGGACCGCAAGGTTCTGGCCGATCTGGCCGTACACGAGCCCGACGCGTTTAACGCCATCGTCGATCAGGCGAAGGCCGCGCTCGCGTAAAACCCCTCAGGGTTTGAGAAATAGCGGAGCAATCCCAGGACAAGTGGATACCGGTTTTCCGGTTCGGGATTGCGACCACTAAACATGAAGCCGCGGACCTTTACGGGTCTCGCGGCTTCTTGCTTATTTGCGCCCCAATTCGTAACAGGGGACACAGGATGACATGGGGGTCCACATGGACGATCTGAAACAGAAATATCTGGGCGTGATTGCCGATGCCGCCGACGAGGCCGCGCTGGAAGACATCCGCGTGCAGGCCGTGGGCAAAAAGGGCGAAGTCGCCCTGAAAATGCGCGAGCTGGGCAAGATGACGCCTGAGGAACGCCAGATCATGGGTCCCAAGCTGAACGCGCTGAAGGATGAAATCAATTCCGCCATCGCCGCCAAGAAATCCGCGCTGGGTGACGCCGCCCTTGATGAACGCCTGCGCAGCGAATGGCTGGACGTCACCCTGTCGGGCCGGCCGGACCGCGTTGGCTCGATCCACCCGATCAGCCAGGTCACCGAAGAAATCACCGCCATTTTCGCCGACATGGGCTTTTCCGTCGCCGAAGGACCGCAGATCGAAGACGACTGGCACAATTTCGACGCGCTGAACATCCCGCCGCACCACCCGGCGCGACAGGAATTCGACACGTTCTATATGCACCGGGACGAGGGCGACGACCGCCCGCCGCATGTGTTGCGAACCCACACCAGCCCGGTGCAAATCCGCGCGTTGCTGGCCCAGGGCGCCCCCATTCGCGTCATCGCGCCGGGCCGCGTGTACCGGTCCGATTACGACCAGACCCACACACCGATGTTCCACCAGATCGAAGGTCTGGCGATTGGCAAAGATATCTCGATGGCCAACCTGAAATGGGTGTTGGAAGAATTCTGCCGTGCGTTTTTTGAGGTCGACGATGTCGAACTGCGCTTCCGCGCCAGCCACTTCCCGTTCACCGAACCGTCGGCCGAGGTCGACCTGCGTTGTTCCTGGGACAACGGCCAGCTGAAGGTTGGCGAAGGCGACGATTGGATGGAAATCCTGGGCAGCGGCATGGTGCATCCCAAAGTGCTGGAAAGCGCGGGCGTGAACCCGGAAGACTGGCAGGGCTTTGCCTTTGGCATCGGCATCGACCGCCTGGCGATGCTGAAATACGGCATCCCCGACCTGCGCGCGTTCTTTGATTCAGACCTGCGCTGGCTGCGCCACTATGGCTTTGCGGCACTGGACGTCCCGACCATGCGCGGGGGGCTGTCGCGGTGAAGTATGAGGGAGCGAAGGAGTTGGAACTGCTTCGCATTCTTTCTGAATCAACGTCCGCCAACGGCGTTTTCTTTGCCCGTTGGGGTGAGATTGGTCGGCAAAACTATTCTGCCGGGTTCATCGAGAGTATTGTGGACGCACCCACCTTATCACCTAAGAACGAGTACCACCTTCGGGAGATGGAAGGAGCAGGACTTGTTAGAGAACTCGAGAGTTGGGCTACGAGGGAAGGTTTGCACTTCGAATTGACTCGGGCTGGATCTGTGCGACTAGGAGAGCTTGAGAAGCATTCCAATGGCCCCTTATGGAAAGCTTTGTTTTGGGTTGGGAACCTACCGTGGAAGTTCTGGGTGGTTTCGATCCCTACAACAGTTTTCCTCATTCTTTGGTTCCTGTTCCAAAACGCCACTCCTGAAAAGGTTTGCGGTATTGTTCCTGAAGAGATCGCCGCTTGGATTGAGCGGTGTGCACCAATCGCCAAACTTGGAGAAACCCAATGAAATCCCCACTCTTCTGGCTGACAGCCCCCCTCGACACCACGGCCACCGTGGACGGGATCGTCCACGCCCTGACCGACCAGGAGCGCGCCCAATGAGCGACGATATCGAAGACCTGCAAGTCACCTATCCCGGCGCCGGCACCTTTAAATTCGGCGACAGCGCAAAACTGTCAGCCAAGCTGATCAAACACGTGCGTGCGGGCAAGAAAAACGCGATGTCTGGGGCTTTGTCGGATTTCGCCGACGACCCGGATGCAATGCCCGTGGTCGGCCGCTGTGATATCGCCGCCAACTGGGATGGCACGCCCGCCCTGGTGATCCGCACCGTCGCCATCGAACAGGTGCGATTTTGTGATGTCACCGAAGCCCTGGCCCATGCCGAAGGCGAGATGCTGGAAGGCTGGCGCAGGGGCCATCAGGCCTATTTTGAACGCAACGGCGGTTTCGACCCCGAAATGATGTTGGTTTTCGAACACTTCAAAGTGGTTGAAGACCTGGAAGACCGACCCGCGATGCAGACCGAGGATAAGACATGAAATTCACACTCTCCTGGTTGAAAGATCACCTTGATACCACCGCGTCGGTGGATGAAATCGCCTATGCCCTGACCGATTTGGGACTGGAGGTTGAGGAAATCATCAACCCCGCCGAACGTCTGGGCGCCTTCACCCTGGCCAAGGTGACACACGCCGAACAGCACCCCGATGCGGACCGGTTGCGCGTCTGTACGGTTGCCACCAACGAGGGCGAAAAACAGATCGTCTGTGGCGCGCCGAATGCCCGTGAAGGTATCACCGTCGTGCTGGCCAAACCCGGCGACTATGTGCCCGGTCTGGACATCACCCTGTCGGTCGGAAAAATCCGCGGCGTCGAAAGCCACGGCATGATGGCGTCGGAACGCGAGATGGAGCTGTCGGACGAACATGACGGCATTATCGAACTGCCCTCGGGCGAAGTTGGTGACCGCTTCGTCGACTGGCTGGCGGCAAACCAGCCCGAGAAAATCGACACGGTGATCGACATTGCCATCACGCCGAACCGCCCCGACGCGCTGGGCGTGCGCGGCATTGCCCGCGATCTGGCTGCGCGCGGTCTTGGCACGCTGAAACCCGCACCCACGGCGGATGTGCCCGGCACGTTTGACAGCCCGATCAACGTCACCATTGATGACGACACGCGCGATGATGCGCCCGTTTTCATGGGCCGCATGATCCGGGGCGTGAAAAATGGACCCAGCCCGGAATGGCTGCAAAAACGTCTGCGCGCGATTGGCTTGCGGCCGATTTCTGCGCTGGTCGATGTGACGAATTTCTTCACCTATGACCAAAACCGTCCGCTGCACGTGTTTGATGCCGACAAGGTCGAAGGGGACCTGCGCATTCACCGTGCCGATGGTGGCGAAATCATCATGGGGCTGGACGAAAAGGAATACACTTTCGCGCCCGGCATGGTGGTGATTTCCGACGACAATGGCATTGAAAGCATTGCCGGTATCATGGGCGGGCTGGAAACGGGCTGTACCGAATATACGACCAACGTGTTTCTGGAAGCCGCCTTTTGGGACACGATCCAGATCGCCAAAACGGGGCGCGCGCTGAAGATCAACTCGGATGCGCGGTATCGCAATGAACGCGGCATTGATCCGCTGTTCAATGCGCCGGCGATCGAACTGGCGACGCAGATGATCATCGAGTTGTGTGGCGGCGAGGCCTCTAATGTCGTGGTGGCGGGCGAGGTGCCTGATGTGTCGCGTGCCTATAAGCTCGATACCGACCGGGTGCAGAGCCTGGTGGGTATGGACATCGCGCCCGAAACCCAGCGTGCGACGCTGGAAGCGCTGGGCTTTGTCATGGACGGTGACATGGCGCAGGTGCCGTCCTGGCGCCCTGACGTGCAAGGGTCCGCCGATCTGGTCGAAGAGGTCGCGCGCGTCGCGTCCCTGACCAAACTGGTTGGCCGGCCCATGTCGCGCGAACATGTGGGCGTGCCCAAACCGGTGCTGACCCCGATCCAGAAACGCGAAGGCATGGCGCGCCGCACGGTGGCCGCGCTGGGGTACAACGAATGCGTGACCTACAGCTTCATCGACGCGGACAATGCGGCAGCGTATGGTGCCGTGCCCGCCAACCGTTTGGAGAACCCGATTTCATCTGAGATGAGCCATATGCGTCCTTCGCTGTTGCCCGGCCTGCTGGCGGCTGCGGCCCGCAATCAGGCGCGTGGGTTCCAGGATCTGGCTCTGTTCGAAGTCGGCCCGGTCTTTCACGGCGCAGAGCCCGATGAACAGGAAACCATGGTCACCGGCATTCTGGTCGGTCACACCGGACCCAAGGATCGGTTCGGTGGCCGCCGTCCGGTCGACACGTTCGATGCCAAGGCAGATATCGAGGCGTTGCTGTCCGCCCTGGGCGCGCCTGCGAAACTGATGCACCTGCGTGAAATGAACGACTGGTGGCATCCGGGCCGGTCCGCGAAACTGTCGCTGGGGCCGAAAAACGTGCTGGGCGCTTTTGGCGAGTTACACCCCAAAGCGATTGACGCAGCGGGCGTGAAAGGCCCGGTCGTGGCCTTTGCCGTGCATATCGGTAAGATCCCGTTCCCCAAGAAAAAGGGCGCGACGCGGGCGGCCTTGGGCGCGTCTGACCTGCAAGCAGTCGAACGCGATTTCGCCTTTGTCGTTGGCGCGGATGTCGAAGCGGTCACGCTGGTCAACGCCGCGTCGGGGGCTGATAAGGTGCTGATCGACGAGGTGCGCGTATTCGATGAGTTCATCGGTGGCAGCCTGGGCGAGGGGCGGAAATCTCTGGCCATCACCGTGCGCCTTCAGCCGCGTGACAAGACGCTGACCGACCAGGATATCGAGGGCGTCAGTGCCAAGATCGTCCAGAAGGTCGAAAAGGCCACAGGCGGTAGCCTGCGCGGATAAGAACCTTGTCTGGCCAACAGGCCAGGCAGTATCCCCTGTGCGAAAGTGAGGACCAGCTATGACCCTTTCCGTATATCTTTCCGGCGAAATCCACACCGATTGGCGTGATCAGATCATTGACGGCGCCAAGGGGCTGGACGTGACGTTCAGCGCTCCGGTTACCGACCATGACGCGTCCGACGATTGCGGCGTGGCAATCATGGGGGCGGAACCAGACAAGTTCTGGCACGATCACAAGGGTGCCAAGCTGAACGCCATTCGTACCCGTATGGGAATTGAAAACGCCGACGTGGTGGTTGTGCGTTTTGGCGACAAATACAAACAATGGAACGCGGCCTTTGATGCGGGGCAGGCGGCCGCTTTGGGCAAATCGTTGATCGTCATGCATGGCGCCGACCATCAGCACGCGTTGAAAGAGGTCGACGCCGCCGCCCTGGCCGTCACCGAAACCCCCGACCAGGTGGTGCAGATCCTGCGCTATGTGCTGACCGGGGCGCTGCCTGTCTGACGTGCGGTCAGGTTTGCGACAATCTCCCCCGCGCAGCTAGGCTATTGCGAAAGCGGGGGTAGCCATGGAATTTGACTATGTGATCGTGGGCGGCGGGTCTGGCGGTGCAACGCTGGCCGGACGGCTGAGCGAAGATCCAAACGTGACCGTCTGTTTGTTAGAGGCCGGCGGCAAGGGCGACGGGTTTCTGGTCCGCGCGCCCGCCATGGTCGCCGCCATGGTGTCAGGCCGCCCCAAGCTGAACAACTGGGCCTTCAAGACGACACCACAACCCGGTCTGAACGGGCGGCGCGGGTTTCAGCCGCGCGGCAAGGCGCTGGGTGGATCATCCGCCATCAACGCCATGCTGTATGTGCGCGGCCATCCGCGCGATTATGACGAATGGGCCGATCTGGGCGCGACGGGCTGGGACTGGGCCAGCGTGAAGCCGTGGTTCCAGGCCTCGGAACGCAATGCGCGCGGGCGCGATGACCTGCACGGGGACGATGGCCCCTTGCAGGTGGGCGAGATCAACGATCCGCACCCGATCTCCCACGCCTATGTGCAGGCCGCGACCCAGTGTCAGCACCCGGAAAACGCCGATTTCAACGGGGTGACGCAGGAAGGTGTTGGGCTGTATCAGGTGACGCAATTCCACGACGGGCCACGGCGGGGCGAACGCTGTTCTGCCGCTGCTGCCTATCTGCATCCGCATATGGACCGGCCCAACCTGCGGGTGATCACCAAGGCGCATGCCCACCGCATTCTGTTTGACGGCTCGCGCGCCGTCGGTGTGTCTTTTGGTGACGGCGAAGTCCGGGCGCGGCGCGAAGTGCTGCTGTGCGCGGGCGCGTTCCAGTCGCCGCAGCTGTTGATGCTGTCGGGCATCGGTCCGGAAGACCACCTGCGCAGTCACGGGATTGATGTGTTGCATGACAGCCCTGAGGTTGGTCAGAACCTGCAAGACCACCTGGATCACGTGATCAGCCACCGCTCCAGGCGGTCCGACGTGGTGGGGGTCAACCCGCGCGGGCTGTTGGCCCTGGCGCGGGCCGGGCTGCATTGGGCGCGCACGGGCACCGGCAGGTTCGCCACGCCCTTTGCCGAAGGCGCGGGATTTCTGCGCAGCGAACCGGGGTTGGAGCGCCCCGACCTGCAACTGCATTTCGTCGTTGGCATCGTTGATCAGCACATGCGCAAGATCCACACGCGGTTCGGTTATTCCTGCCACGTCTGTGTGCTGCGGCCCCAGTCGCGTGGCCAGGTGACGTTGAAATCCGCCGACCCCTTGGCCGCGCCGCGCATTGACCCGGCTTATCTGTCCGATGAACGTGATCTCGACCTGATGGTCAAAGGTGCGCGCATGACCGAAGCGATCCTGGACGCCCCCGCGCTGACCCCCTGGCGCGGCAAACGGTTGTATCCGCATGACGGCACAGAGCACGGCATGCGCGCCGATATCCGCGCCCGCGCCGACACGATTTATCACCCGGTTGGCACCTGCCGCATGGGCGGCGCGGATGCGGTTGTGGACCCCGAATGCCGGGTGCGCGGCGTGCAGGGGCTGCGGGTGGTCGATGCGTCTGTCATGCCGCGTCTTTTGGGGGGCAACACCAACGCGCCCACGATCATGATTGCCGAACGGGTGGCGGATATGATCAAGTCAACCTGACGACACGGGAAGGTTTTTCCCCCTTACGTGAACGTCAATGGACAGTAGGACGAATAAAAAGGGCAAAAACGCCCACAGTAAGTTGGAGTGAGGACACATGCTGAAAGAATTCAAGGACTTTATCGCCAAGGGCAATGTCATGGACATGGCCGTTGGGATCATCATCGGCGCGGCGTTCACCGCGATCGTGAAATCCCTGGTCGCCGACCTGATCAACCCGATCATCGGGCTGTTCATGGGCGGTGTTGATTTCACCAACAAATTCCTGGTGCTGGGCGGTGACGGCACCACATACCCGTCGCTGGATGCCGCGCGCGAGGCGGGCGCGTCTGCCTTTGCCTATGGCGCGTTCATCATGGCCGTGATCAACTTCCTGATCATCGCATGGGTCGTGTTCATGCTGGTGCGCTATGTCAACAAAGCGAAAGAGGCCGCCGCGAAGGAAGAAGCCGTCGTGGAAGAGGCCCCCGCAGGCCCCAGCGAGCTGGATCTTCTGACGGAAATTCGTGACGCGCTGGCCAAGAAGTAAGCTGTCGCGACCTTTGAAAAAGACGGGGCCGACACGTCACAGTGTCGGCCTTTTTGTATCCAGATCATTGGCCCAGGGTCGGAAACGTCGTGCAATTAGACATTACTTTTATTCTCGTTTCTAAAAGGAAGGCAAAAAAATGAAAACCCTGTTTGCATCCACCCTTTTGTGCAGCTTGGCGGCGACCGCCGCCCTGGCCTGAACGCCCGCGCCTGCTCCCGTTGATCCACAGCTTTTCGCCCCCGCGCCTGCGGTGATGGATTGGAGCGGCTTTTACGCTGGTGGTACCGTGGCCTATGGCGGCGGCGATATGGAGTATCGCAACCCCGATGCGTCGTGGGCGATCGAAGATGAGACCGGATTTGGGGCTTTGCCGGGTACAACTGGCAGCGTGGGGCGCTGGTCTATGGGGCTGAACTTGGCATTCTGCAATACGACGGCTTCCCGGGTGGGTTCAGCGACGAAAGCTTTGACATGATGATCGACTTGAAGGGGCGGGTTGGCTTTGCCGCTGGCCGGGCCTTGGTCTATGGCTTCGTGGGTTACACGATGGGTGGCTATGATATCCTAGGGTCCGGGAGTTGGGATGTTGACGGCATGAACTATGGCGTGGGTGTTGATTTTGCAGTCTACGAGCAGATGTTCGTTGGTGTGGAATACATGGTTCGCGACCTGGAAGCCGATGCGACCATGACCCCGCTCCAGACTCAGGAAAACGATCTGGACATGGTGCAACTTCGTGTCGGCTGGCGTTTCTGACCGCTTGAAAGCGCCAAAGGGACTTGGGGTCAGGTTTTTGTGTCAAACCAGAGGTTTTTCGTTTGACACTCTCCCTGAGCGGCTTTAACTGACCCTTCGTGAATGAGGCGTGGTAGCTCAGTTGGTTAGAGCACAGCACTCATAATGCTGGGGTCGGCGGTTCAAGTCCGCCCCACGCTACCATTCACATCAAAAATCGCCACAAGCAATTGAAATAATACGATAATATTGCTTCGAGGAGGTCTTATTGGGACTTGAACCGCCCATCGGCGGATCTCGCGGCGAGTTGAGGAATGACTGCGTAGGCCTCACCGGCTGAGGTAAGCAACTACCACACTGGTGGACTTGTTGTAAGGTGTCGAACTTCAGGTAGCTTTGACCTTCCCGTCATAAACCGCTTCAAAACTAGGAAACCGAACCTTCGTGCAGGATGCAGCGAAGGTCCGCTTTGATGTAGGTTTCTCGGACGCCACGCGCGACGTTTGGGTGGAGCGGGATCGTTGTCTGGCGTCGGAGAAGCGCTCAAGCGGGAAATCGCGGGGGTGGGCTTGGTGGATGGTTTGTTGCTATGGGGATTGGTGTGATGCGGGTGCTTTAATCCTGCCCCGATCGATCCGTTGTTCTGGTCCCCTTGAGCCAAGC
>Ga0209121_10004178_pt1 | contig 13578 bp, 8 predicted proteins | sample Cruoilmetagenom3_FD_187292 | JGI IMG/M metagenome (GOLD analysis project Ga0209121, IMG submission 187292) | Oil polluted marine microbial communities from Coal Oil Point, Santa Barbara, California, USA - Sample 3 (SPAdes) (version 2) | ecosystem: Environmental > Aquatic > Marine > Oil seeps ... | reverse complement strand
GCCTCTTGTCCATGAATGATTCTCTTATTCCCTCAGTAGCTATAGACTTCCATCTTCTTATCTGACCGGGATGAACTTTATACTCGCTGGATAGTTCAGTTGAAGTCTTCTCTTCCCTAAGAGCTTCTAAGGCTACTTTCGCCTTAAAGACTGGCGGATGTTTTTTCCGGATATTTCCCATAGTGAACCTCCTGTTTTTATTTTACCTGTAACTTAATGCACTGTCCAGTTTTTGGGGTCCACTATATAGATCATCTTTAAATACGGTTTTAAATAGTGATATAGGGAATAATGGATTAAATTACCATTTAATTGAGGTATACCTCAAAAGCATACAATTTCTAATAATATTAAAATTCTTTAAAATAATAGGCCAGATTTGTTACTTCAAGATCTTACTTAACCTCTCAATTTCTAATTTGAAATGAGAAACGCTAAACTTAATAGTTTTCTGCTAGCTAATAGATCCCCCGCATTAACTTACGACACATATTTTATATATGGCCGTTGATATACCTTTTCAATATCGCAGCCCTTAATGAATTCCTCCATTTCATCCGGTGTTAAAATTCTGGGGGTATCATCTGTGAGCCATAATTCAGAATCCTTACTCCAGATGTATTCCAAAAACGGAGAAATAACAATTGGACAGATTATATTAACAGAACGTGGAATATTGTAGTTTCTTCCCTTTTTATGCCTGCTTAACCAATCCGCCCGGTCATCATTCTTCTTGAGTGCTTTTTGAAGTTTTTCTTTTCTAAACTCTAATGCTTTTCTCTTACCTCTTTCATAATCTACTGATCTATTCATAGCCTTACACTCACACATAAAAAGAATATCTCTAAAGATAAAGGAGTAGTCAATTTCTCTTTTTTCAGTATCCGAATAAATGAGTTTTTTGTGAAATTTCCATTGATGAACACTAGGAATTTTTGATAATTTCTTTCGTAAGAATTTTTCTAAAATCACTCCTTTGAAACCTTCTGTTATTCTTAACCCATGAAACATCGAATATAAGATGTTGTTGAGGGCTTCATAGTTTACACAATAGCGGTTCTTTTTGAATAGAATGAAAAGTTTCTCCGGTCCACGGGTCCAAAGACTTAGTTTTTCGTAATCAGTCTTTATATAAGTAAGATAATTAATTACTTTTTTAATCTCTTCCAAAGATACTTTTACTTTCGAGCCCAGAATCTTTCTAGCAAATCTTGTACCTTCGTAAATATCACTGGTGAAAAGAGAAATATCATGAATTATAGTGTATCCTCGTTGCATTATTTGAAATTCATTCCGAGGGTTATCTTTCATTTGAAGATACAATCGAAACAGCAATGATGTGAGAAATTGCATGAGAGCCTCGTAACTAAAACCCAATATTCTCCCAATTTCTGGCGCGATTGGTTTGTGAACCTCATAAAAGGATTTTATATCAAATGGAATTAAATTAAAATTAGGTATATACTTTAGGCTCCCATCAAATGGTTCTAATTTAATCTGATTGACAACCAATTTATTGTACTTAATTAATCCAATATTGTAACAGGGGATTAATACAGTTGACCCTTGGAAATTAAAATTGGGGAAATCAAAGGGGACTCCCAACATGGTGGCAAAGTTAACTTTAGACATCCGTCCATCATAATTTTTAATCAAAAATTCTGTTTCATTGTCATTGATAACCCAAAAGACATCGGGGCTTTCAATATACAGCTTACCACCCTTATACACTGTTCGTAAAAGAGCTGTACATTTATAAAATTCATGTGCTAATGCCTCAATATTTAAAAGTTGTATAAAATCTTCTATATCAAATTTGGTAACGTAAAGATCTTGAGGTAAAGGTCGGAAGTTGTCATGTTCCCTATAAGGTATTCCAGACATCATTTCCTCTGGTTTAGCGTTTTTACCAAAAGTCATATCGTTTTGCCATGATTTTTTTCCATATTTCAAAAAAGCCATTTCTAAAGTTTTCCGATATAAACCTACTGTGGTTATTTGTCTGTCTTGAAAGGTGTTATAGGGTGCAAGCCGTCTGTAGGTGTGAAACCAATACAGTATCTGATGTTGTCTAAGTATTTCTTTAATTCGTTCCTCTATTTTTCGTAGGTAGCTCTCTAATATGCCCTCAGCAGTTTCTCCTATGTAGGTGTGGGGATATGGGATGAGATGGAAATGGTCTTTCCGTACGAGGTAACGCTCCTGATTGCGTACCATTTCAGAATCCTCTCCGATCTGATTGAGATATTTTAAATACACAAGTGAATGATAGGAAAAGAGTACCACCGTTTTCTCGACCTTATCTCCCTTATTATCATGATGTTTTTTCATTCTCCCCATCCCCTCTCGAAATCTCTTGAGATGAATTTTTTGCTACTAAAAGGCTTTTCCTCCTTCGTCTTATATTAGCAATCTCCGTAATGCATGAAGATATTATGAGAATATTTTAGCTGAAGGCAACGTTAGGTTCGTTTTTTCTTCAATTCTGAACCGAGGTTCTTCTATTATTAGTTTAACTATTCGATCAGGTTTATTTTCTGAAAGAAAGTTTCTCTTCGGTTTGAGATAGAGAAGAAGTTATCACTGCGCCTCTCTTATAACACAGGGTATTTCTTGTGATTGCACAATTGATTAAAAGACGCAAATAGAATTGTATTAACCTTAAGTTTTACTTAAAACCATTATAAGACGTATTGTGTCAAAAGTAGGCTCAAACAGCTTTGTTGGCTCTTATACATATTTAAGCAAACAGTCCCAGCCTTTTTGAAATCTCCTGCTGGTCGATTTTCTCTTGAGAGCGAGTTGCTGCCTCCTCAACAAAAAATTTAATGGCAAAGGCTAAAGCATTGTCATCTATTCTGATATGTTCCTCATTGCCTTTAAAGTAGGAAGGCAATGACATAGCACAAGCTAACTGAATTGTCCTTCGCTCCAATCTGGGGCTGAAGGGGATAAGCTTTGAGTTTAGTTGCCTGAGAGCAGACAGAACTTCTTCTTTTGCCTGATCTATCCTTTTATAAACCTTGGGAATAAGCACGACATTCTTTAAAGGGAATTTATCTCTGACCACTTTATGCTGCGTTTCTATAGCATAAACTAAGGCGAGATGGTCTCTTATCCTTTCTGCTTTATCCATATTCATCGTCCCCAGGGCTAATGATTTTTGGCTATTAGCGATTGCTCTATATCTTTGTTCAGTCATTTTATGTAATCGGCAGAGCATTCTATCCTCAATAGCATTAAAATTGGGATCGGCTACAGTTATTCTATATCCTTGCTCCAAAATCTTAGTATTATAGTTAGTGCTGAAGAAAGAATTAAGCCTATAGGGTCCAATAGTCTCTTGTTTAGTCTCGTAGGTTATCTCTCCTTGCTCCAAGGCTAACTTAAGAGGCTCTACCATACCTTTGTATTTAAACCAATCGTTAAACTCAGGGATGATGAAGTTGAATTTTCTTTCTTGATAAGCCTCCCCCATTCTTATAAATCTCGCCGGTGTTATCCCCCCACAGTATCTATTCCTGCCCGGCAAACCGTGAGATCTCACGCCCTTCTTTGAGTTCCCTCTGACCATGTCGTTAATGGAAAAGGTCTTCCCTGTTCCTGGTGCTCCAAAGAAAGCAAGATTGAAACCAGTATACATTGCTACCTGTCCCTCAGGGTTGACCACCGCCACATCAGCTAAACCATACTGTTGTGCCAGACTCAATAAGCTATCAAAATATAATATGTCTCCAAACATCCTCCTCAAATATTCAGCAATATAAGCGACCGACATATTCCTCCCAAACTTTATTGTCTTCTCCAATTTATTTTCTAACAAATTGGCAAGGTAGTCCTCAAACTCCTCATCCATTCGTTTTATTCTGTTGTATTCTGCTCTGGCTATATCTGACTCAAAGGCCACTAATCCGCCCTCTTCTATTTGTAGAGTGTTTATTACTTCTCGCACCAGGGGAATTGTCTCCTCCGGGATAACATATTGGATAGATTCGCCAACCTTGTTCTTCACTAATATCTCATAACCGGCGAGGATGTCCAACGGGTTGCGTATTCTATTAAACCTTGCTTTCAAGGTAGTAAAATCGGCGCTTCCTCCCTTTTCCAGCATAAACTGAAGAACTTCCATTACTGTCTTTCCTTGGTCACCATAGAGGCAATTCAAGAGGTTTTGTTTTATTTCGCCCCACGAGTCTTCTAATAATAAATTTCCCTTTCTAACCGTATAATATTTCCCGTAGAAGGTATCTGAGGGCATTTGTCTCCTTAATACCTCTAAAATTGTTGACTTTGCTCCTTTGAGTAATTCCAAAAAGTCGCTATCGCTTATAACTCGTCTCAGAAGCTCTTCTATCTCAACTGAGGTATAGCCAAAACACTTACTGAGTAGAAGCTTTCTCTCCTTTGTTTTTTCCTCTTCAAACTCTTCAGGCATTAGCTAACTCCTTTGGCAACTGTGGCAATGTTTACGTCTTTCTTGCCCAATATATCCGAGAATAGAATATATTTAATCCTTTCAGTTACACCTTCCCGCCGGTTGGCAAGTGAACCGATTTTATTTAGTGTCTCTTTTTCTCGCTTATCAGGGATGATGATATAGGCCGGGATATTTAAGGTAGGTGTAGCAGCGAAAAGTTCCCTGAATCTCGTGATTCCAGAATCAATGCTGGTGCTTTTCTCAACCTCGAAAGCAGCCATTATGGAAACACCTTTTATCCAGAGAAGGTCAATCTCCCTTATCCGATTGAAGGCTATTTGGTTCAAGCCAAATTGCACGTTGCTTCCCATAGGGAGGCTTAAATCCCTAAAGTTCTTATCTTTCTTTTGCTCAGTAAGCCCGATATGGGACTCATAACCTTTGTTCTTGCCTATTCTGACCACTTGCTCAATGATTATATCATGGTCTGATTCCTCGGAATATCTAAATTCTTCGGTCTTCTTTCTGGCAAACTCGAAAAGTAACTCTTTATCTCGCTCCTCCTTCAACTGATAGACTGCTTTCCCCCTATCTCCAGCTACCTTGACACAAATCCTATTCAGTGCATGGACAATTTCCTCGTATTCAGCAGCGTTGCTGTTTATCAATCGGGAGTAAACAGCATTAAGGATTTCATCCATAGTTGCTTGGTGTTTGGCATAGAGGAAGCGGCGGACAATGGATTCAACCCTTGCCTCTACTGGAGCATAGTATTCTAATCTGTGTTCAGCTACTTTATCTGCTTTGGCCTCTGGAAAATACCACTTATCGTCCTTTCTAATGAAGTATTTGCTTAAATAGGGCTCTAAATCCCTATCAGTCATTTTCTCCAATAGTCCGCTGTTCAGGAGGAAGGGCATTAATCTGGTATAAACTGTAGACAGCTTTGCCCCGCCGTGATACTCAATTGCTTGCCCTGCAATGTCTCTAATCTTATTCCCTATCTCAGCATCGTCAATCCATTTCTCTTTAGGAGCTCCCTCTGCTTTCCTGTAGCTTAGGACAAAGTCGCCTTGCATGGCACCGGCAGCTCGTCCATGGAGCATCCCTGGGGTAAAGTATTCCCGAATTGGTGGCTGATAAATCATCCCGTCCTTTTCTGACCAGATAAACCCGGCATCATGCGCAGCAAGGTGAATAGCGCTCCAAACTTTAAATTCACGATTATGGAAGGTCATTACCACATATCGGTTAGGCTTTAAAACTCGGTAGCATTCTTTGAATATCTGATACATTAACTCCCTATACTCCTTAATACCTTTCCCTTGATATTTGTTTACAATAGCTTCTTCTCTGCTATCTATTACCCCATCCGCTCCTAACACATTTCTCAGCCAGATAGCCCAAAGGTCGGAAAGCTCAGTATAATTAACATTGCCCCCATAAGGAGGGTCAGTTATTATGACATCAATGCTCTCGTCGGGTATTTCCCTTAAGTCTGTTGCTGATTTGGCTGAAAGCCAGCAAGTAGCATTGTTACCTCTCAAATCCTTAAAGCTTTCTACGGTTTTGTAGTAGCCTCCAATTTCCCTCCTGGATTGCTCTTTACCCTTAGTAGCTGCTGTATATCGCTTAAAAAAAGAGAACCAAACATTATTCTCACAAGGCAACCGCGGTGTCCAGAAGGCGTGCATAGTTATCTCCCGCCCCGCTCCTTGAACTACTCTGCTCATCTTAGTTGAATAATCTATCGTTGAGCTAAAAGTAAGAAGCATTAGCTCCTTTATATTTAGATTCACAATATCTTCAATTCCTTTTAATAAAATTGCTAAGGCAAGTAAATTCCTTTTGGTAAAAAGTTCATAAAAATACCTGTATCTATTGGTTAGTAATTCGTTTGTCTTCTCACCTACAAAGATTTCATCTTTCGGATACCACAACCCTTGCTCCCTAACAATCCTATCAAAACTGTCCTCAATCCATCTGTATTTTGACAAATCATAATCATCTGGCTTCTTCTCATCTTTGAAACCACAATCACATTTTAGCTTGAGCCTGACCATCGTATCTTTCAACCTTTGGGCTTTTAAGGATTTAACTGGCTCGCCACAGTAGGGACATTCATAAGTTCCTGCACGGAGTTTCTTAGTTTGAGCAAAGACAATCTCTTTGTGGCATTTGGGACATTCGACCACATTGCTCCACTCAAACCAATCCGCTGACACTTCTCTACCACACTTAGGGCATTTAGTTAGATAGAAACTCTCGATTTCATTCTTTACCTTTTCGCTTAGTTCCCAGAAGACTTTCTTGAACTTATTTAAATCTATATCAATAGCTTCCATCTTGGTGATAAAGATAGCTATAGGGTTTAAATCAACTCCAATTACCTTTCTTCTCAGTCTTAGTCCCTCAATAATAGTTACCCCACCACCACACATTGGGTCAAGAATGATGCTTCCTGGATTAGAATAATGGCGAATAAGCTCATTAAACACAGTGTAAGGGCGGCGAGCAAAATAGCGATGCATCTTATAAACCGGGGTATGAGGTTTAGCTATAACCCCATAGTCTATTGGTTCGACCTTATCTAAATCTTTCGTCTCTTCTTTTATAGTAGGCATTCTATCCTCCAATCTAATATCGGTTGGTTCTCTCCTCTAGCCATTTATCCACCATATCCTTTTTGAATCTGAACCCTCCTCGTATTCTGGTGGCAGGAAAATTTTCCTCTTTTATCAGCTCGTAGGTTGTAGTTTTGTCCTGAAACTATCTTTATACAGCAAATCAATATTTGTTATATAAACCATTATCTTTGTTTCCTCATTATTACCGTATAACCAACGACAATATTGTCAATAATTTTAGTAATTGAAGTCTCCATTCCTGTAATATCTTGGTTTAAAAAACTATTCACAATTTTATAATGCAGATCGTAAAATCTCTTATATTCAGTTAGTATTTTCCAGAACCATTCTATCTGCCTATCGGGGGTACTCTGCCGATAGGGCTGTTTAGCGTTTATGTTCTTGCAATAGAAGTATCTGAAAATATACTCCCAATCCATTGGTGGGCAAAGATCCGGGTGGAGATGATGAAGTAATTTTGAATTAGGCACAAGAATAGGAACTTGATTGCTTGCCTGTAGATTTTTCCCTTCTGTGATTCTCGGTTTTTTAAAAAGACATCGAATTCGTTTTTCCTCATTGTTAATTTCAGCAAAGGTAGAATTTGATAACGTGATCTCTTTAATACCATCAAGGAGTTCTAGAATTGATCTGACCTGTTCTTTGAAGATCATAAAGTTAACCATACGCCGTTTAGTCCCCATACGATGAAGTCCCCAAGTTGCCAGCGTGCCATATAGGAGAATTAGAAAATATTGATCCTGCGACAAGGATTCATACGAAAAATTTGGTTTCTGTTGCTTCCGCCGGAGATAAGAAATTGTCATGCGGTGAAAATCGAGGCTTGGCCCTCTCCATAAATCCAGATCTTTAAACTTCTTATAGGCTCGTCTAACCGAATTTGTAGTTAAATTATGGATACATCTTATCAACTTTACTCTCTCTTCTTTCATTTCCTACCATTTCTTGTATTTTTTCTCTTCCAGATCCTTGTAATTAGTGTATTCCATTCCTTTTTCGGTTAAGGCAATTTTCCTCTCCTGAATCTAAGTATCTTTTAAGCTGCCTATAAAAGCCTTCTCTGAGTCCTAAAAAATTACATTTCATCACTAGATGGAAAATCCGTTCCAGTTAAGACTTTTCCCCAGCTAGTCTCATTCATGTTTCTTCAGTAGTAAGATCCCAATACCAAGTATCCTCGAAAGCCTTCATTTGAGCACAAGATTTAGTGCATTCCTTTCCTAAAAAAGAATGTTATAATTCTAGCCACGAAAAATTACCACCGGGTATCTCATCCCATACAGGTGGGGAGGATGATGCTATAATTTATTGGCTCTTCAAACTATTCCCAAGTTGAGTTTTCCAACCTTTTTGTTACAGGTAATCCTAATAAGTTTCACAGTAACTCTTTTCTCATTTTAGAGGGTTACCTTCATCTGCAAGAGCTTGGTTGAATGAGGTTTGCCAAGTTGGCTTTGGGCTCAAGAGAACAATGGCAATCTCTAATTTAGCTTAATTGCATTGTAACCCACTTTAGACTTTTGTCAAAATTTTCTGATCCAAAGAGCAGTCTCCGTTATTAGGAAAATGTAGATTCAAAGAAGAAGCTAAATTAAATAGCAGTTTAATCCAAACTTCTTTTTCTATCTTAGGTTAAATTAGTATTTAAATGAATTATTCATTAATTCATTAAGGGATTTCTGGAAAGATTTTTGGGAGTGTGGTGTAATTATTCTTCTGTTTTAAACAGTAGTTCTTCTAATATATCTTTATAGTTGGGGTGAATTTTGAACCAGTGTATATCATATGGTCTCCCTATATCATGTCGATATTCTGTGTCCATTTTTATGAATCCATAGCGACTCCATAGATTATGAATTTGTTCGTTTTTCACACTAATACCAAGTAATTCCGCTAAAGTTCCGTCGTTAACTCGTCTATTCTCTAGGAGTAGCCACTCTAGAAGTTCTCGCTCTTTATCCGTTAGCGCATTTAATTTTTCCTTAACTTTATCTCTAAACCTGTATTGAAATTCGCTGTAAAGTCTTACTTTTTCTAGAAAAAGAGGGACTTCTCTTTGTAGAACATTGTTTAATTCTTCTTGTGAGGTATGCTCAACAACCATCTCATGGGATATATCGAAAGGAAGGTCCTTCGATTCGCATATCTTAGGGTTCACAAGGTACAAAATGGGTTTGCCGAGACCTAGAAGCATACCTGCTTCCATAAAGACGTTGGGATTTATAGGAGTGAGAGCAGCTATTCCAAAATCCGAAGCAAGAGTTAATTTGCAGATTTTGCAGAACTTTACTCCTGTTCCTGGTAATTCCGACGCATCTAAAAGGTTAGCCAGAGGCGATTTAAAGTATCTCTCTATAGATTCTTTGAGGTATGGGTCGTTGTCTTTAAACTGGTACATGAAGAACGCCGTATATTTCGCGGGACCTTCGAGCTGTTCTTTCTCAACGGAAGAGAGATTGCATTTTAGTGGATATCTTATGGGACAGATAACATCATAATTAGCCATCTTCTCACCTCACTGTGTATTTCTTCTACTTTAAGCGAAAATCGAATTGTGTCAAGAATAGCTAAAACTTGGCTACAATGATACTGAATATTTTTTATTTATATTAAATATCAATTTAATTTATGGTATATTACTCAAGGGAAGACATGATAACAAAAAATTTTTATTTTTGGATTGATCCTTAATTGCACTATCATATTGCTGTGTTATATTTTGGGTGATTTATAGCTTTTTTAAGACCGAAGAGAAGCAAGCTCTATACAGGGAGAATCTGTTTTTATCTATGATCGCCTTTCTCTTATATCTAAAAAAGTTTTCGGGAGAGCAAAACTTGCTGGAGCTTGCTTTTTGTTCCCCTACCCTTCTATGTGGACTGTTTATCTTTCCATATTTATCAGTATAGGTTTCGTCTTGTCTGTCTTACGATAAAGCTCAAGAAGGGTAACTATCCATCCAGCTATTATTTTATCTCCTATCTATCTCCTTCTCTATTCTGCGAGCAGAATAGAGAGCTATTTCTTCTATATGGATAAAGCGATTACAGATGAATTTTCTATATAGAAGTCTGATATAGTTCTGGATAAAGGCATTGAAGAAATTTTGTTACCCAGATAACCTAACTTTGAGGGAGTCCGATAAAGTAATTAGCTTAATATTTATAAGAAAAAGATATGGGTTTTTTAGGAGAGAAGATTAGCAAATTTTAAGAAGAAATTGAATATCAAGAAAAGAGTTGTTAGCAAAAAAACAGCTAAAGATAATTAAGAAGAAACTTTAGCTAAAAAACCTTTAAGAAGTAATAAGAAAAAGGCACACTTTTTAAGATAAAAACAGGAGATATTCTATATAAGTATTTTAAGATAGGAACTTTTAAGAATTTTTAGAATAGATGCTTCTCTATATAGAAGAAAGTTAAGGAGAAGAGAGTAATTCTTCTTTAAAGAAGACTTAAGAAGAAAAAATTAACAAATAAAGTTTTTAGGATTGTCTTTGTTGACAGCCTTCTTTTGTCGAATTCTGCTTTGTTGATAAGAGGGGATCAGCAAAACAAATTGGCCCTCTTTTGTTAACAAAGAAAAGAAAATATGTTTATCCATAATTCTTTCTTGTTGACTTCTGTTTTTGGCGTCAATAAAAAATCCTTGCTACTCAATAGAGATAAGTTCAGTAATGGAAGATTTAGATATTCTCTATTAATAAAGATAATGTCTTTCCCCCTCTTTTAAGAATAAACCTCCTTATTGAGAACACAGAATACGGAAAATATGATGAATACAAATAAATTGGGAATCTTTAAGAAAAAACGCCGAAGAATTTATAAATAGAGATACAACGGGATTTCTTAATATGAAAAAATTAAAGAAATAATGATAAACAGATATGATATGACGTTTCCCCCGGTTTAAAAAATACTTTCAAAAACGTCGGAATAAATGAAGGGTCGTATTTTTCACCTTAAAATTTGAGCTTCTTATTCCAATGGTTTTTTTTCTAAGACGGGTTTTTATCTATAGAGGTTTTAGCAGATAAAATGGAGAGTGTTTTCTTTTTCTCAAGAGTATACTACAAAGTGAGAGAAAGATTGTCTATTATTTTGTACAATTACTGAAGAGATAATAAAAGGGTATGAAATAGGGCTTTAATTTTATTATCCTTTGCTTTAAGATAGGAATATTTGTTCCTTTTTGGATAGTTGTCTGATTTTTGAACATTTTTTAGCCCACTTCACCATTAATAGAAATGCCACTCTATATTTTTTTGCAGCTTTTAGAAGGAATTCGCATTTTTTCGCTATGTGTTAAAAACCACCACTTTCCCCACTGTTTTCTCTATTTCTCATTTCTTTATTCTTACCTTATCAAACAAGCTCTTCCTATGTCCACTCTTACTATGTCCAATAGTGTTCTATTAAGTGTAATAATATATTAATGGTATCACTAATAATATATTACTATTAAGTCATAATATATTAACAGTATAAAATGATATATTCTTTATTTTACGCTAATTTTAGCATTTTAAAAATCTGCATTCTGTATCATTTAAATTCTCCTTTTTGAACTTTTAGGGGGTTTGGGTATCGGAATTATTCGGGTTATCTCCGTTGCTTTCAACTTCCAACGATACGGTTCACCTTTTTTAAAAAGAATAAGTCTTACCTTTGTGAGTACCTTAAGGATATTTCCTATATTCTGCATATGTACTCCGGAATACCCTTGAATGAGTCTAAAAGGGGCAATAAAAGTTTTGAGAACTGGGCTGAGATGATGGGCGACAGTGTCATGACCACAGCGTTGCTGGACAGATTATTGCATCACGCCAGGATTTTCAACCTGGATGGAGAATCCTACAGAATAAAAAATCAAAAAAAGGAGGTGTGATCATTTCTAACTTCTTAAGAAATGGGAAATCCGTTTACCGAAGCACTGGGAAAAGTACTTGACATTTACATTATCAACCTATCCAGCGCCTACAGCTCTTTTGCACGGCGAAACTGGTAAAAAGTGTCAATGATCTACTAACGCAAGATCTTTTAAAAAAATTTCTTTACTTTTATCTTTGAATTCTAATGTCTGTCTTCTTTATCTGCCTTTTTATATCTTCTTCAGCAAACCAGCCTAAACCTCCTGGAATTGTTTGTTCTAAACTAGCCAGAGCATCTCCATATGATATAGCCTTCTTTATATCTCCTGTTAAATAACCATAAATAAACCCGGCTGTATAAGCATCTCCAGCACCAACACGATCTATTATCTCTACATTGTAGTTTTTTCCTTTATAAAGTTTATCAGCCAAGGCTATACTACTCCATCCTCCGGTTAAGACTGTCTTCACCTCTCTCAAGGTAATGACTACTATAGAACAACCAAAGCTATTCTTTAACTCTTTTGCAATATCCTCGTAAGATCCCTTAAAATCAAATACTTCATTGGCATCAAACTGAGTGGTTATTAAGATATCTACTTCACTTAACAAATCAGATAAACACTTTTTTGCTTCCTCCGGCGGCCAAAGTTTAGCACGGTAATTTATGTCGAAACTAATCTTGCATCCTTGCTTTTTAGCTTCCCTAACAGCCTCATAAGTTGTCTCGGCACAACTTTTGCTCAAAGATGCAGTGATTCCGCTTACATGAAAAAGCTTCGCTCCCTTTAAAGCTTTTGACCAGTCTACCTCACCCGGCTTTAGCTGGCTGACAGCTGAATTTTTTCTATCATAGATGACCTGCGAGGCCCGTGGAGAGCTTCCCAATTCTAAATAGTATACTCCCACTCTTCCCTCATTAGTCCAAACAATATTCGAGGTATCTACTTCATGTTCTCTAGCTCTATTAACTATCATTCGTCCAAGGGGATTCCGGGGAAGCTTTGTGATCCAACTTGTCTTCAATCCAAGTCTGGAAAGACTTACTGCCGTATCTAACTCACTTCCCTCTATGCTAACATTGAATTTTCTTGTCTGCTCCAGTCTCATATAATCCGGCGGAGAAAGCCTAATCATTGCTTCGCCAAGAGTCACCACATCGCACATTTGTCCTCCTTTTCGTATCTTTAAGGCGCTCTTCTCTTATAATAAGAGATAAGAAATTTATTTAGAAAGTTCACTCTTGCTGTTTTGCCTCTCTAACTTTGTGGACAAATTGTTTTGCTCTTTGAGTAATTATCTCAAATCTTCCTTCAACGATAGCTTTTTTATCTACCAGGCTTCCTCCCACTCCTACCATATCTGCTCCAGCTTTGATCATACCGGTGATATTATCTAAATCCACACCTCCGGTAGGTATCAGGCGAATCTGGGGAAGAGGAGCTTTTAGCGCTTTGATATATTTTGCTCCTCCTAACACATTAATGGGGAAGACTTTTACTACATCAGCACCTTTTTCCCATGCTTGTAGAATCTCGGTAGGAGTCATGGCTCCGGGTATCGCTATCTTAGTGTACCTTTTGCACACCTCAATTACTTGGAAATTTACATTAGGGCTGACTATAAATTGCGCACCAGCAATA
>Ga0209121_10004177_pt1 | contig 13580 bp, 7 predicted proteins | sample Cruoilmetagenom3_FD_187292 | JGI IMG/M metagenome (GOLD analysis project Ga0209121, IMG submission 187292) | Oil polluted marine microbial communities from Coal Oil Point, Santa Barbara, California, USA - Sample 3 (SPAdes) (version 2) | ecosystem: Environmental > Aquatic > Marine > Oil seeps ... | reverse complement strand
GGGCTTGCACTCGGATGCAATGGGAGCAACGGCGCTGTCCCGGCGATGCCAAAATCTGTTAAGGACTCTATATGGCTTGTTCAGCAAGCCCTATGTAGGTGCTTGGATTGTTAACGAATTTGCACCCTACATACGGGCTGAGGCAGATGGTCCGTATATAATCGATGTTGGAGGAACGGTGGTGTTTGATAGTAGTGAATCATATAGTAACTGCGAAAACGCAAAGAGCTGTAAGAGTACCGTCAGAATCTTACAGAGTAGCCCTCAGCTGTGTTCTGCGCCTGTAGAATGGACGATCTTCATTTTAATGGTCTTTGATATCCCAAGCCTTTAAGAGGTGGCTTCGGGTAGCAGTCACAACTACGATGAAACGGGAGGAGTTGACACAAGCGGGTTTTATCGTTGATTCACTCTCCGAGCTGGCTGTGAGTGACTTTGCCGGGCTTATCTCTGCTTAAAAAAAGATTATTTTCTGTTCGGCATTTTGTCGGTGTCCCTGATCCGGCCTCTTATGAGTTTTGTTCCCTGGGCAGTCAGCCAAAGATAGTGGTCAGTTGGCAGGTCCTCATAGGTGAGAAATTTCGATTCGCCGACCGGCGGATCATTTGTGCATTTCATTATATTGGTCGATTCATCGTACTCGTCGAACATCGCCACATAAACCATTTCCGCGCCGGCTCTTTTCGCGGCCAGAAACATGTTCCAATAAAAGTCGCCTTTTAGTCTCGGGATGGAGTTCCAGTTATTGCCGTGCATGTTGAACCAGCTAAATCCGGGAAATACCACGGGCAGGAAGTCCAGATTGTATTCTTTACACCATTTTATGTCTTCAGTCCACATTGGCTGCGCTTTTTTGGAGGCATCTTCAATCGTCCTGAAGCGCCCGATCGACCATGGAGAGACCACGTCAGCCATTTTCATAACTTCTTTTAGATTCTTATCCTCCAGTGCATCATTTTTACCTATTCGCCAATATGTCGGAATGCCCAGCATGACAGAAAATTTGCCGTAAGTGGGATCCTCTTTCAGAAACTTAATTATCCTGGCAACATCAAGTGAGTCGTATTCTCTCTTATTGAAGCCGCAGCCCCAAAGTGCTATTAGTGGTTTTCCCCTGTGGTGCAGATAAGCGGGGTCCCTGGCCAGTCCCATTTTGTCGACGAGTAGTTTTATGTCATTGATGATGTGGTCCACCTGTGCCGCCGTGGTGCCGGTCAGGTCGTACATCAGTATGTATGTCCTGCCGTACTTGTTGGCGGCCGCTCGGCAGTTGGCAAAGACGACGTTTACATTATTAAATTCGAAAGGCTTGAAGGTATTGGCGGCGAATCTCTGGATGAACGCCCCGTCGATGCCGTACTCTTTCATCCATTTAAAGTGCAGGTCCGCCACGCCCGGACTCATTGAGCTGTAAACGTATGCGGTTGAGCCGTCAGCGTGCTTAAAGGGCGTTGCAACCTTATCCTCTTTCTTATATTCTGTCATGTCGGGCCACATATCGATCGAGCAGACGCCTGGCTCGAACTCATCGCTGGGGGCGGCGAATGGCTTTCCCCAGTGGAACCATCCCATACCCGAGCCGTCACCCGGAGTTGTGAACCAGCCCTGGTATCCACAGACTACTTTTCCCTTCAATGTTGAAGTGTCAACTCCTGGATTTGATGGGCCTGTATATGGGTGCATAGACGTCTCAATGACTTCGTCGTAAGAGAGTTTGAATTCTTCGATGCCGCTTCCAAATGAAGAGTTGCAGCCGACAATCAAGATAAGTGAGATCGTTACAGAGATCAGCAGTAACTTTTTCATTTTGTCCTTCCCTATTTTAGAAAAGTATCTTCAGGATTTCCTCGAAACTGTCGCAAAAGTGATTGCACAGACCAAGCGTGCCGCCTTCGATAATATTTCCATCCTTAATTCCGATCGCTGCAAAACCAGCAAGTCTGATGGACGCAATTCCGGCGCTCGAGTCTTCGATACCCACGACGTGATGACGCTCGCTGAATTCCAGTCCCAAACCAACCCGGCAGACTTCCGCATACAGCCACGGATGAGGCTTTGGGGAAAGCTCACCCAAGGTTCCACATGATCCTTTTCGAAGCGGAAATCCCGCCGTAATGATTGCATCGTAAAAGTCATCGGGTTTACCAAGGCCCAGCGTTTCAAAGGCCGACAGTATCTCTGGGTAGGCCTTTTCATATAGTCCCGAGGTGACAAGACCCAGCTTGACGTTTTTTGATTTTAGCTCGGACAAGAAATCTTTGATCCCCGGTGATGGCGTGAAGGCATTTTTCCGCCCCCTTCCTTTGAGTATCGCCTCCATCTCACGATGGGTATGCTCGAAATAGAAAGTTCTTGCTTCTTCTACGGTTTTGTCGGGACAATATTTCTCTATGCAGTGCGTCAAGTGCTCCGATACACTATGCCCTGATACAAAGGAAATATCTGCTTCTTCAAGCTCAAATTCGGACTTGCGCAGCAGCGACGCCGTAGTTAGCTGAATGATCCATATCCAGAATTCCTCGCTCCTTACGGTAGTGCCGTCGAGGTCCATCAGTACAGCCTTGATTGGCTTGTCGATCTTTACATCGGGTACCGGATAATATGCCGGGTAACCCATCAAGCTTTTCACATATGCGATGGTTCTGTCTTCAAAGATGATGAATTCAACTTTTTTATCACCTGTAGAAAGTATCTGTCTTACGCCTCCGTCACCGGTCTTGTAAAAGCCGTCGCTGCATGCCTCCAGGCTTATAAGGTCTGAGTTTTGGTCAATGTTGCCTATACCAGGTATAACGTTCATTCGTGAGTTACTTCCTTATTTGATTCATCGAGTATACTTCGCCAACGTTGATCCAACCTCACTCAGGTTGATCTCCTTGATCCCAAGCTTCTTCGCAGGTGAATCGTCTCTAAACCGAAAGATTTTCTGCTTCATCGCCTCTTTATCAAATAGCGGATCGGCATAGAGCATTCCGACTTTGGCGTCACCGCGCCGGCTGTCGGTAACAAGGTCATCGCCCGGTTTTACACCCTCAGGGGTGTTGGCCAAGAAGACAAGGCTGTTCTCGCAACGCGGCAAAAAGGTCCAGAAAGCATTGAGAAGGAATGCGCCTTCTTTTCTTACCCCTTCTTTGGATTTGGCGGCCATTTCTTCATTAGGTCGTGCTGCCTTGGTCTTGAATCCGGGATTCAGCTTTGGATCGTCGTTATAGTATACGTTACGTTCACCAGAAGCCAGGTAGGGGGTATTCTGGATATAGTTGTGATTATTTATGGCGAAATTGTTGATGAGTTCCACCGGGCCTTTGATTTCACACCACTTGTTGCAGTTGATACTGACATTTTCCTCGAATACCGCAAACGTTGTGTCGTCATCCAGGCGGAAGCTTCCAGCTCCCTTTGCTATATTGTGGAAGTAGTTGCGGTAAACGCGGTTATTCTTGCCCATCGCTGAGAAATAAAGTCCATTTCCGTCACCCAAGAGCAGCATGACATTATAAATCTCGTTGTATTCGATCCGGTTGTTTCGGGAATGCAACAGGAGCAAAAAATTCTCCATATCCCGCGGTTCCTCCTGCTTCCACGCTTTTTCGATGAAAGGCAGGCATTCATCCAGACGAAACGTGCTGATCCATTCCCGCCGGTTGGCCAACGGTTTGTGCAGGAGTAATTCGTGGGGACGGCAATCGCTGACAATGATACCGGTGTAGCCCACATCGTGGATCGTATTATGGCTGATCAGGTTGTGGGTGCTTTGGGAGACAAAGATTCCGGGTGAATGCCAATAGATCTCGCCGACATGATGGAAGTAGTTGTTGAGTATCTTATTGTGGTGGTTTTCGTCTTTGAGGCCGGGGCCGTAGCCGGCCAGAACGATGCCTGTACCTCCGAGGTAGGCAAACAGACTGTCGGCCACGGTGATGCGCTGGCAGTGGAGATCAAGCCGAACACCCGTGCCGCTGCTACAGGTAAATTCACAAGCCCTAACCGTGCAATCTTCTGCATGTCGGAATCGAACGATGGCATTACCCTTATCGTACATCTCCCAGTCGTGTTGCAGGCATTTGTCTCCTTCCCGTATTGTGTTGCGAAGTCCATGATGGAAGGTCAGACCAGCGAAGGTAAGAAAGCGTACCGGTGTCTTATCCTCTATGCCCTCAACACGAATGAACTCCTGCAGGAAGGGAATGCGGATATCTGACTCCATCGGTGGTCGTTTGGGCCACAGGTAAATCGTTCCCTTCTGGCTATTGAAGACCCACTCGCCCGGCTCATCAAGATGCTCGATAGAATTTTCAATATAATACGGATTGGTTTTATATCGAAACTTGTGGTATCTCGGATTAGCGGGCAATAGGTGGTACGTTGGTGGAACTGAAAACCAGGCAATCCGTGATTGAACATCGATGCGCTCCAGCGACAGCATGTTCACCATCCAGCTGTGGCACGGCTTTAGGAATATCTCGATATCACGGATATTCTTCCCGGGGAGTAGATCATTGTTCTGGTAATGAATTTCGCGGGAAAAGACGGCGGCCGGTGTTTCAGGGTCGAGTTTAAGATTGTAGTATTCCTTCGGCTGACAGTTATAGTCTTCGACGAAGGGCCTGTCAGCAGTCATGAACTGCTTGGACCTGGAACGGGCAAGCAGGATAAGTCCGTCATAAAGTGTTGTAATCTGCCATATCCCTCTAAGTTCTTCAGGAATACTGGTGGTATAGAGTTTGCCCTGGGCGACCTCCGGTAGACCTGCTGGATCTATGGCGCAGGGTTGCCAGTTCTTCAGCGTTTTGGCACCGGTAAAGACGGGCTTTTCGCCCGGGTAGGCCTCGTAAGAGATCGGACAGGCTTTTGTACCGGAATCTTCTTTCGAAAATACAACTGTACTGTCCAGCGCGTACTCTCCATTCCGAATGAGCACTTTAATGGGCTGGATCAGACCTTCTTCGATACGAGCACGCACTGCTTTCCGGGCGCCCTCCAAGGTGGCCAGCGGGCCATTGCTTTTCGCAATATTGGCCTCAGATAGTGAGCCGGACCATGCATCATTGCCTTCAGGAGAAATGTAGAATGTCGTTTGTTCAGCAATGACAACATTCGCCAAGGCAAGCGATATTATAACAATATAATTCTTCATTCTCTTTAATCTTTCTTCACTAAGCATACTCGTCTCATCTCGGTGTCTGTGTATTCCTTGTTACCGGTCCCAGACCATGTTGGAATCAGGCTTAGAATCCCGGAGGCATCCAATCTGGGATGCCTTGTTCTTCAAGTTGCTTCTGGTAACGGATATGTAGAGGATACTCTTCAGGATATTGTCGATTTTCGTTAACCATCAGCGGGGTGGTCTTATTCCACCATTGATTATAGGCGGTTTTGAGTTTCTTGACAACTTCGGGATATTCACTGGCAACCTCTTGTTTCTGAAAAGGATCCTGAGAAATATCATAAAGCTCGAAGTCGCTTTCACCTGCAGAATTATTTTCCCATATCAACCGCCAACGCTGGGTACGAACTGCGGCGCCTTTATATTTGTGTTCGTCCGGTTCTAAACCTTTTCCCCAGCGTCCTCTATGAATAAATAAATTCCGATCTGGCCACTCGGCTTTTGGGTTTTCCAATAAGGGGAGCAACGAGCGTCCGTCTAATTTTTGAATATTATCAGGAATGTCGACACCGGCCAGATAACAAAAGGTTTTATAGAGATCGACATGAGCTATTAAGGCGGGAATGTCCACGCCTTCTCCCAGAACACCTTTCCAGCGCCAAAAAGCAGGAACATGGGTGCCTCCCTCATAAGGTTGGCCTTTTCCGTATTTATAGCCTGCCTTGTATGCCGGAATTTTTTTACCGTTTTTTATTGGTGTCTTGCCGGACTGTCCATTGTCGGTCATGAAAATTACAAGCGTATTATCCCAGGCATTCCATTCGTCAAGCTTTTGTACGAGTAGCCCAAAGTTGTCATCGAGGTTTTCAATCATGCCATACCGGCCCGCCGTGGCTTCATCCCATCCATCATCCAGCCAGCGCTTCGCGTATTTTTCCGGGGCAATGTAAGGGCCGTGTGGGGCATTGGTGGAAATGTAGGCGAAGAAAGGTTTCTTTGCCGAGTACTGTTTTTTCATCCAACCAAGGGCGGCCTGGAAGAAAACATCTGTGCAGAAACCCTTCGTTTGGACAATGGTGTTGTTGTGGAGGAGGACATTATCGAAACACCGACGCAGGCCGCGTTTTTTGTCAGTGGGTCTATTGATCGGAAAATCCCATGGTTGGCCAATGCCTCCAGAACCATGGATCAGGGCTTCACTGAATCCACGATTGTAAGGTAGATAAGCATCTTTGTCGCCTAAGTGCCATTTACCAAAGATTCCTGTTTCATAGCCGCCTTTTCGCAGGAGCTGAGGAAAGGTAGTCGTGGAAAGAGCCATATACTCACGTTCATAAAGCGTATGAGTTACTCCGTTTTTAAATTCGTGACGGCCGCTAACAATAGCAGCACGTGAAGGAGCACAGGTAGGGCTTACTTGAAAATCGGTAAAGCGTGTTGCCTTTTCGTAGAAGCAATCAAGGTGCGGTGTTTTGAGCAATGGATTCCCAAGACAAGCCAGGTCGCCCATCCCCTGATCATCTGTCATGACCAGTATGATGTTGGGTTTCGTTCCTTTTAATGACTTCGATTCCGCGCTAACCGACGCCAAGACCAGCGTTATCATCATAATGACAGGTGTTTTTATATTTTTTCTCATCGATTTACTCTTATTTTCAAACTTGCATTATCATTTCTTCCTTCTGATTCCATTTCTCTCGAATCACCTCAATTTTCAGCGACCATCCCACTGTCATTTAGCTCTAAGGGTGACATCTACTTTTCAAGCTCGTTTTGGCCGCTCTTCAGAAGCTTGTTTAATTCCTTGCAAGTACCGGCGAATTCCTTTTTTTTCGCCAGGTTTCGATATTCACCCGCGTCGCTTGCGTGGTCATACAGTTCGCGAGCAATCACTTTGCCTTTTTGCCGCCACTCAATGTACCTGAAGCGTTTTGTTCTGACACTCTTCCCGTCAAGTTCGCGCCCTCTTCTGACCTGCGTGTATGCGCCCTTTTTCCATTTTTGATACGGATTGCTCAACAGCGGCCTGAAGCTTAGCCCTTCAAGCCCTTTCGGCGTATTCAAGCCGCACAGGTCTGCGAAAGTCTGGAAGATATCGATAAGTTCGACAAGCTGACCGCACGTAGTGCCCGCTTTTGTCTGGCCGTCAATTACAGCAATCATCGGCACCCTGCATGAATCCTCGAATAAGACGTTCTTGTTCCACCACTCGTGTTCGCCAAGGTTGTAGCCGTGATCGCCTATGAACAGAACGATCGTATCTTTCCAAAGATTCTCGTCATCCATCGCCTTTAAAACTTTTCCGATCTGCGCATCGACAAAGCTTGTGCAGGCGTAGTATGCCCGAAGGTATTCTCTTTTGTCCTGCAGCGTGAATTTGTCGAACGAAGCCTTCCAGCCGCTCTGTATTGTATATTTTTGTTCCGGATACCTGTTATCGGGCATAACCGGCGGCATCAACTCGTCAAGGTTATACATATCAAAGTATTTCTTGGGAGCGTTGAATGGATCGTGGGGCTTTGCCAGGCCCAGTGCCATGAAGAAGGTTTTTTCTCTTTTTTGTTTTAAGAGTTCAATTGCTTTTGAAGTTATTACGCCATCCTGCTGGTCCTCGTCGGTACCGTTAGCGGCGAGCCAACTGCACCATGGCACAACACCGTTGGTGAGATTTCTTGTTTGGCCGGTATGTCCGAGTTTGTTTGTACCCATATCATACATTTCACTCCAGGCTCCAGGGTCATCGTGCAGGCCGGTTCCGTGGAAGACCTTGTTCATGCGGATTGTATGGTAACCGTTATCTTTGAATAATCTCGGCATGGTCACGACATGCCCTATGTTCCTGGTCCATGGAGTAACGTTTTCATAAATACCGACGGTATCGACGCGAAGACCCGTCATAAAGGAAGATCTGCTCGGATTGCATACCGGGTATTGGCAATAAGCGCGGTCGAACTTCAAACCCATTTGCGCCAACCGATCAATATTCGGAGTCTGGACCAGCGGATTTCCATAGCAGCCCATAATGTTCTTAAAATCCTCGACGATTATGAATAAAACGTTCTTTTTCTTTCCGGAGGTAATCTTTTTAGCTGATCCCTTTGCCGCCATCTCGCCGGCGGTACTTGCGGCCAGAATACCTCCAAGAGAGTATTTTACAAAGTCACGTCTGTTGGGCTTCATTTTGCTGTCCTTAAATAGTTTTTTCATATTCCTCTTCGTAGTTTGCCTCCGGTAATTGTCTGTACCAGAAGAAATACAACCCGACCAAACTGATCGCAAAGATCACCAGCGTGATAAAGAATGCGTGCCATGAACGGATGATAAGCTGCATCGGCAGTAAAAAGAGAGTTACCTGCCAGACGATCGCGAATGGCAGCGAGAGTATATCGTAGAAATGCTCCTTCTTCATTCTTTGCTGCACATCTGCCGGCAGGCAATCCTTCAAAGGTTTCCACCACCCGAACGGGCGAGTCGTCTGATAGAAGTGCTCCAGCACCTTCCTGTCGGTAGGCCTGGTAACATAAGTTCCAAAAATCGAGCCGGCAAAACCAATCGCCATCGTAAGCAGGAATTGACCCCTCGGATCCACAAGGAACCAGACCAGGTCGATACCCGCGAACATGAATTGAGCATCTTCGGCGAGATTATTAGTTACGACCCTGATTACGACGGCGCCGAGCATTCCGATTGCGGTCCCGATGGCAAACGCTGCGCCATTGAATCGCCACCAGTAAAATCTTAGAGTCATCCCGACAACCAGTCCACCACCGAGCGCCATGATGAACCAGTCCCATATATCGTTAATACTTTTGACGCTGTAGCCGAACAAAAAGCCCGTACCGACCAGGGCGAAGATAAATATCCATGTTGCGTAGATCAGTTCCTTATTGCCTGCCTTGGGCCTGATGTATCTTTGGTAAACGTCACGCGTAAAGAAGCCCGCGGTCATATTTACTATGAAGTCAAACGTTGACATGGACGCCGCCAGCAGTGCGACCAGAATCAGACCTCTACATCCTGTGGGGATATTGAAAAGAATAACCGCCGGCAGGATTCGCTCAGGATTTACTGTTCCCTCAAAGCTCAGCATTTGAAGTTTGTTCTGCCAATCGTCTTGCAGTATTGCTTTTAAACCATCTACGAGTTGTGGCGAATAATTTTCCGGATTCAGTGTTATCCCGGCCGTAATATCCGCCCAGCGGCTTTGCTCGATATCCGGGAAATGAGCTTTAATAAGCTCCGCCGCCTGGGTCAGTACGCTTTGGTCGGGGAAAATATCTTTTACCAAAAACAGGCCAAGGATCGCAAATGCCATCATCATGGGCCAGCGGAACATCATCAGAAAGGTCCAAAGAAAAGTCAGCGTACCACACTCGCGATCGTTCCTTGCCCCGAAATATTTCGGCTCGCCGCCTGAACCCATCCCGAAAAAGATATTTCTCATCAGGTAGAACATCGCAAAGATCATCAGATGCCTGTACATCTCGTAACCTTTGGGCATCTGGGTTTCCCAGCTCAGCTTCGATGTGATCCATCCCGAGTTGCCCGTGACTTCCTGCGATAAGGCGACAAGCTCCCCGGAGCTGCCCAGCTTCAATATCGCCATCGTGGTTATCCCAATAACGGCACCTAATATGATAAGCGACTGGAACAGGTCCGTATAAACGACGCCGTAAAAACCTGAGATAACGGTGTACATTGTTGCCACGCCGATCATGATTAGCGAGCACTGCAGGGGCGTAAATGGAAAGAACATCGAAAGGAACAGACCCACGCCTTTGACCAGATACGCCAGCATTCCGAGAGTTGAGACGATGCCGGCTATTGCCTGGACTGTCCGGGCGAATTGCCCGCCGAATCCATCACCGAATCGATATACCATCCACTCAGCGTTTGTTATGCACCTGCTTCTTCTGTGCCATTTGCCTGCCCAGAGCATCATCACTGTAAGGATCAGGACCGCCCCCCCTCTAAACTCAATGAATAATCCGCGGGGTCCAAGCATATAAAGAAATGAAACGATGATCATCGTCCCGGTGATATCCAAAAACTGAGCCATTCCTGTTATGCCAAGCGCCCACCACGGCAGCTTTCGCCCACCCAGAAAATAATCTTCCAGGCTTTGAGAGGCCTTCTTTTTCAGATAAAAGCCTATCGCAATGAGAAAGCCCAGGTAAAAAACGATCACGCCGTAGTCTATCGAGTTCAGAGAACCCATATAATCTCCTTATATTAAATGATCCTGACTAACAGATTTTACACAGTTACGGCAAGAACTCAATGGTTAGGATTTGTTTGGCGCCAATCTCGAAATCAACCCATCCTTCGGTACCGATATTCAGATCTTTTATGGCCAGCTCCTCCATGGTTACCTCTCTTGCCCCGCTCCATTTACTTCCTGTCACTGCCAGGGTAAATTCGCTCTTGATCGCTTCTACAGGTGATTTCGTTTTCGCCGGATTTGCGTTGCCGCCGTTTAATCTTATCATATTTTTAATTGTCTCATCGCCCTGATTAAATAGCCTGACGATCCACCCGTCGCCGTCTTCGCTTTTCTTGACGGCACTTACGTGCAGGTTTTCAATTTCCAGTTCAAGAAAAGATTTCTCCAAAGGCCCCGTGCCGTGTTCGGTCGGAGCGATTTGTGCCATCAGCATCGGAAGGTTGAATTTTTCGCTTGCCTGCCAAAGATTCGCCTCTTGCCAATCGCCCTTGTGGGGCATAACCGCATAACGGAAAGTGTGCCTGCCCAGGCACTGCGAGCTTTTATCGATGCCGCTGTAGTCGGTCATCTCCAACGGCGTGACACAAATCCTGAGCGGAAAAGCTCGAAGGAGGGTAAGACACATTGTTTTGTCTTTATCGCCCGCGACTTCGTAAGCTTTTAGCCCATCATTCAAAAGGGCAAGACCGGTATCGCCGTCACTTAGATCGATAAAAGAGTTCATCGGGTTTTCGGGCTGCGGGGCCTCGTCGAATATCGAGTAATCGATTTTCTCCAGCGATCTTTCAACAACATCGAACTGCCCCTGCACGTGCACCTTATCGGTATCGATTCCGGACTCGAAGCAGACCCGCAGATAATGATCTTCGGCCTTATTCTCAAATTTTGTCTCAACCTCGACCCACCGCTGACCCTGTTTAAGGCTGACAGTATTAATGATCCTGTGATCGATGAGCTCGGAGCTTCTGTTCTTCTCGTCTTTGCTTCTGCCCCTGGGAAGTTTCCAGTCGATTGCAACTTCGTATGAAGCTTCGAAGGCTGTATCTTTGATAAGTTCGATATTTGCCGCCGCCTCGATCGTCGAGAGAACCTGCTCATTTTTAACCGCTTCATGCTCCCACGGATTACCTATCTCACTGGAATCCTTGAAATATCCCTGGTTGTCGTAAGTTTTGCCCGTCTTTTTATCGAGAATGGTTAAGGTGCCGTTAGCCTTAACCGTTACACGGATAAACTCATTCTCCATCGTCGTCGGCCCGGTGACCATCGAATCTGTTGCATTTCTTTTTGCACCAGCAGGCTTTACAAAGAATGTCTTGTAGCCCATCGAGGGAATATCCTCGAGCCTGAGGTCAAGTTGGTATCTGCTCATCAGGAACGAATTCGCACAATCGTTAGGCGACTGCACGATCTGGTAGTAAGAATCATCCTTGCCGGCGATATCGAGCTCGACCTTATTACCCCGGGCGTCGGCAATCTCAATGGCCTCGCCCTCCCAATCGTTCGGTACCTGCACGTACGCCCTCGTAGCCTCCGAGCGCCTAAAGGCTGAAGGATTATATGCGATCATCGCAACGTCAACGCATTTGTCTTTGTCTATTTTTATCGAACCAGTGATCTCTTTTAACGCGTTCTCTGTCACGCAAGCCGATATCTCGCGGGATTGCCTGCTGCGATAGAGCATATCTTCACTGATAATGTCCCTGCTGCACCCGCCGATTGAGTCGTGCCCGTGATTCTGAAGCAGCCATTCGTACGCCTTGTCTATGAAAGCCTGCGGATACACCGAGCCCAGAATCGCTGAAAATACAGCTAAAGGCTCAGCGTAACCGATTAGGTCCCGCTCGGTGCGGAAGTTGTCCTGTTTGATATCTATTCTTGCAGAGATTATCCAGCCGAATAATGGGCTGGTGCCTCCACCGGTAGAAAGGTTTCTCATTTCACCTTTCACTGTCGGCAAATCGTCACTGACCGATTCCAGAACACTTTTCTGGAAATCAGAGAAATTACCGTGAAAAACTTCGGCCGTCCCGTTAAGAGCAATGTTGGCGTCCTTGATCATCTCGATCTCTCTTATGTCGGGACACGATGAGTCATGTCCGCAGCTCCAAAAACGGTGAACTGTCGTCCAGTCCTTATCCTGCTCTTCTATCGCCTGCTTTGCTCTATCGGCGACCGTTTCATTATTATATGTAAACTTCGGATGAGCGTATTGGGCATCCAAAAGGTGGTGACCCTCATCAATCATCTTAAAGGTGCCGTGACCGTTCTGCCACGGGATAAGTCTTTCATCTACGTCAAGCATGTTCCAGTAGGCGGGCCGCTGCAAAACGTACCAGACGTTGTACCTGGGCCGGCACCCTAATCTCGAAGCCACGATCTTTGTCCCGTCGGCGCCTTGCCAGTAAATTTCCGATTTCGGCGCAACCAGGGTATTTATACCCCTGTAGAAGGCGGCAAATTCAATTCCGAAACCTTTATATATCTGGGGCATCTGCGAGATTTGGCCCCATGAAAATGGCGAATAACCCGTCTTACTTACGTGACCGAACCGCCTGGCGATCTTGTGACCAAGCAGCAAATTTCGGATCAGTGACTCACCTGAGACACAGAACTCATCGGGCAGGCAGAACCATGGACCAACGAAAAGCCTTTTTTCTGCTACGAGCTTCTTTATAACCTCTTCCTTCTCAGGCCGGATCTCAATATAGTCATGGATCGGCACCGTCTGAGAATCAAGATGAAACGAGCTGAATTCAGGATAATTCTCAAGGATGTCAAGCAGCATGTCCATCATATAAACGAGCATATGACGTGTTCTCTGCATCGAGTATCGCCACTCGCGATCCCAGTGCGTGTTGGAAATAAAATGACACTGTATCTTTTCCGTATCTTTATTATCAGGCTGACATTGCTGTTTTTTGGGCATTATTAAAGTTTCTCCCTTATACTGGTCCGTACTTGCCCGTTTTTGTTTACCTGGTTACCCGAGACTTCCTGATCCGGTTGAGTTCCCTTGCCAGTTGTCTTGCGATATCCGGTTTTTCATCAACCAGGTTTACGCTTTCGGAGGGATCGTCCGCCAGATTGTAGAGCTGAGGTTTGACGTTCTTGAAGGTCCCCTGTTTTCCCTCGGACCAGGCCTGTGGTGTGGTGTTGTCGATGTATTTCCAATCCCCCATGCGAATGGCATGCATGCCGCGGGCATCGGCAGTGACCATTGACGTGCGTTGATGAGCTCCTCTCGAC
>Ga0209121_10004176_pt1 | contig 13581 bp, 9 predicted proteins | sample Cruoilmetagenom3_FD_187292 | JGI IMG/M metagenome (GOLD analysis project Ga0209121, IMG submission 187292) | Oil polluted marine microbial communities from Coal Oil Point, Santa Barbara, California, USA - Sample 3 (SPAdes) (version 2) | ecosystem: Environmental > Aquatic > Marine > Oil seeps ... | reverse complement strand
GTAACCTTTGTCAGCGGCATAAGCCGCGAGCCTGTGCCCCCTGCAAGTACGATGCCCCGTAAGTCCATATTCACCTCACAATTCTCAAGTAATTGCTTTTGTCGCTCCCGTGGTAAAGCCGCCGTCCACCAGAATTATCTGGCCCGTAATGTACGCCGAAGCATCCGAAGCCAGGAAGATAACCGTACCGTCAAGGTCATGCGGCAGGCCCGGGCGGTTTAGAGGAATTCGACTCTTGATATTTTCGACCCACTGCTTGTTCTCGTACAGCGCCGCGTTTTGTACTGTCTTGAACCAGCCCGGAGCCAGAACATTTACCGTAATTCCGAATTTGCCCCATTCGGCTGCCAGACTCCTGGTCATCATCAGGACTCCCCCACGGCTGGCCGTATAAGGCGCAATTCCCTCCATGCCAAAAACGCAAGTGCAGGAACCCATGTTGATTATCCTGCCGTAGTTTCGTTTTATCATCTCCTTTGCAACGGCCTGGGCACAGAAAAAGTTGCCCTTGAGATTCGTCTCGAGGACTGTATCCCAATCCTCCCATGAAAAATCGGTGCTTGGGCTTCGGATGTTCAAGCCGGCATTATTGACCAGGATATCAACCTTGCCATATTCTTCGATAGCCATCCGGACCATATTCTCGATATCGCTCTGCGAGAGTACGTCCACCTGGACGGCTAACGCCTTTCTTCCGAGAGATTCGATTTCCTTTTTGAATTCGGCCAGGCTCGAAAGTTTCCGGCTGGTTATCACCAAATCGGCGCCGGCCTTGGCGAGCGCCCTGCCGAAATACTGGCCGAGGCCGCGGCTGGCACCGGTAACGATTGCAACTTTGCCGGAAAGGTCAAACAAATCCTGCATTCTAAGCTCCTCGGTTATTACGGTTCCAAAACGATTTTCAGCAAGTTCTCCTCGGCTTTGAGCAAGCGGTCGAAAGCACCCGGCCCTTCCTTCAGCGGCAAGACGTCGCTTATTAACGGTTCGACGTTGATTTTGCCCGAAGCGACAAGCTCAATACAATCTCGGAATTCACCGGAACTTGCGTATGAGCCGGTAAAAGTAAGCTCTCTGGCAATTAATTGCTGCAAGTCAAATTCGGCTTTCTTTTCCAGATTGCCTACGGCGACAACGTATCCGCCCATTCTTGTTATGGCCACGGCGTCTGCGAAAGTTTTTGCATAGCCGACCGCTTCGAGAGCAACGTTGGCTCCTTTGCCTTCTGTTTCCTGCAGAACCGCCTCGGACAGATTCGACTTGAGCGGATTGATGAGCTTGTCTGCCCCGAGTTTTTTCGCAAGATCGAGCCGGAACTCGTTTATATCGACGGCAATAACTTTGGCGGCGCCGCGCAGCTTTGCTCCTTGCAAGATGAAGAGACCGATTGTCCCGGCTCCGATTACAACCACAGTATCCTTGTTCGATATAGGCGCCCTGTTAGCGGCGTGAGTGCCGATCGATGCCGGTTCCAAAAGTGCCGCGTCGACGAACGATAACTGGTCCGGAATTTTCGAGACAATCCACGAGGGTACGGCGACATATTCGGCGAAAGCGCCGTGCCTTCTGAAATGCGGCACAGAAACGCCCAGTACCTGCCGCTTATCACAGCGATTGAAAAGTCCCGCCCGGCAGGCCTCGCACTTATTGCAATAGACGGTCGAATCGAAACAGACCCTGTCGCCTTTCTCAAAACCACTCACATTCCCGCCGAGCCCTTCGACAATACCGGCCGCCTCATGGCCCATAACTAATGGAGGAATTCTCCTGCCGGTTTTCCCGGTGAAGCCATGCACGTCCGAGCCGCAAATTCCACAAGCCTTGACGCGAATCAATACATCGTCGTCGCCCGCCGTCGGATCGGGAAAGTCCGAATATTCTAATGTATATGGTTTTGTGTAAATTAAAGCCTTCATTTAAGCCCTCTGTTGGATAAACTTGAAAACAGATAGAAGCATATAGAACTCGGCCTGATTATAGACAGGCGGTCGCGGTCTGTCCACTTATTTTGGAATTGTCAACCGGGTTGATCAGATAATGTTACATTTCTGCCGGTTTCTGTAGGCTCGAAAATGTGAATTTTTTCAAGGTCAAGATACAATTTGACCTTATCATTGACCTCGAACCGAGCGTGTGGTTCAATTCCGATGATTAATTTCTGCTCCGTATGATGAGTCAGGTAGACGTCCGTTCTGATGCCAATGGGCTTAATGACGTTGACCATTGCTGAAATGGCATTATCGCTCTGTCCGGAAAATTGCTGCGGCGAGATATTCTCCGGTCTTACTCCCAGGATCAACTGCTTGTCGTAGTAATCTCGTAATACGTTCTTAAAACGCTGCGATAGTATAATGGCATCATTACCGATTTTAAAATACGCCGTATCGTTTTTGAGCTTTATACTGCCCGTAAGAAAGTTCATCGGCGGCGTACCGAGAAAGCCGGCGACGAATTTATTGGCCGGTCGCTCATAGACCTCCATCGGATCGGCCGTCTGTTGAATTTCGCCCTCACGCACAACGCAGATGCGGTCGCCCAGACACATCGCTTCGGCCTGGTCGTGGGTAACATAGATTGTGGTGATTTTTAGTCTATGATGCAGATTTTTCAATTCCGCACGGGTAGTCAAGCGCATTGCGGCGTCGAGATTGCTCAATGGCTCGTCAAACAAAAACGCCCGAGGTCTGCGAACGATTGCTCTGCCGAGAGCCACCCGCTGACGCTGGCCGCCGGACAGTGCCCCTGGTTTTCGATGCAGTAGATGCTCGATACCCAACAGTTTGGCAGTCTCTTTGATGCGCTTTTTTACCTCAGCCCTGGGAACATTTCGCATCTTCAGGGCAAAAGCCATATTGTGATAGGCGTTCATGTGAGGGTACAGGGCATAGTTCTGGAACACCATAGCGACATCTCGGTCCTTCGGAGAGACATTGTTTACCAGACTGTCTCCGATATAAATATTGCCGGAGGTGGTCTCTTCTAACCCGGCAATCATTCTCAGCGTTGTGGTTTTTCCACAGCCGCTCGGTCCGACAATCACCATAAACTCGCCGTCGGGGACTTCCAGGTTGAAATCTCGGACCGCCGTAACTTCGCCGTCAAAAATTTTGGTGACATTTTCCAGTAAAATCCGGGCCATGCTTACAGTCTCGGAAATATTTAAAATATATTTCGCCGGAAACGATGCTTCGCGCGCCAGGCGAAAAGCAAGCTTAACAATATATAACCGATCATACAAGCCAATAGCCATACCGTGGTCTCTGCGGCGTTCATATAGCCGAATCCGGGCCAACTGTAATTCTGCACCATACCGTCCGGGGTAGTAGCCGACATGATGGAAACCGTTTGCACGAAAGGATTCGTATCCAAGCAAGCTTCGACCACTCTACGAGCTTCAATAGTTAACGGCATGTTGATCGAGGCGATTATGCCCATTAGCATAGGCAATATCGCCCAAATTGTTACCGCCAGAGCGATATTCATCACAACCGCAGTGGTGGTGTGCTTGAAGCGGGAGCTGAAATATAATCCGCTGCCGGACAGAAATACTGCTATCCAAGTCACCAGAATTCCCATCTGGATAATTGCTAACGGATGGATAAATCCTGTGAGGCTGAAAATGATGATATGACCAAATAGCAGCAGCCATGCGGGAAAACACCGCCGCAGGCTTCCTGCAATTTTGCCGAACAGAATATCTTTATCATCCAGGGGGGTTGCCAGCAGTACCGGCCAGGAACGGGACTCTCTCTCTGAGGTGATAGACGTTGCCGGAAGTACGATTGTAAAGAGCATCCCCACTCCCATGAAAATTACTGTATATACAAGGTGAGTATCCCTGTCATTAAGGACGCGTACTTTGGCGCAAAGGTAATACGTTACGAGCAGCAGGATCAGGCCGGCGGATGCCAAAATCCAGAAGCGAATTTTGTGACGCCCGAACAACGGCGATCTTAGCTCCTTCCAGATGATTGGTGGGCCGATAACGCGTTTGAACACCCCTGTGTAAGCCCGCTGATTGGCTCCGGTCATCTTTGCGTCACGACGTGAGCGGCGTTTGCCAACCGAGCTGTCGAGCTGCCCGGTGGCCTGGCGCAGCGCCACTTTACGGACCATTATCATCGAGAGAAATAACAGAAGTACGGATGCAGCCAGCATGATGCCGCAGTGCAAAGGCCAGAAGTAAGCGGGCATGCCGGTTGCCGCACGCGGTTCGATCATCCTGATGGTATCAAAAAACATGTTGCAGTAGGGATTTGGCAGATAAAGTACGGCAAACAAACTCCTTTCCGGTATAATCGTCCGCAATTCCATAGTGTGCCAGGACATAACGGCTAAAAGCGGCAGCAATGCGAAGAGAATGCCGAGGGTAATACAAGTCACAATAATGACAATGTAGGCCCTTCGGCTGAATATGGAGAAGAACAGGCTGAGCGAGCCGACAAAGATGACCGTGGTCAGAGTGATACAAAGGCTTGATATGACGTAATTCCAGGGCACACCGCCCATGACGCGGACAATTGCCAGCAACGGCAGGCTGATGGCCAGCAGTAAAACCAACTGCAGCAGCTTGCTGAAGAGTTTTCCCATGACAATTTGAAAGCTGTTTATAGGAGTTGTCATCAGCAGGCCGAGGGTGCGGTGGTAGATTTCTTCGCTGATGGAGGTGCTGAGCAAAATCACGGCGAGAACCTGTATGGCACAAAATTGGAACCACACCATGTAAACGACTATAAACTTTCCGGTTTCGGCCATACGCGAGATTTGATACAGGTTTGAGCCGCTTCGTGCCATCATCGGGATCCAGACTAAAACGAGAAAGATGGTCATTAAGGCTACATAAAAAAAGCGAAGAACATAGTTTCTTCGTCGCCGGCTGGATACTCGCAGCTCCTTATCGAAAATAGGCCCGGTCAGCCAGAACATACTCAAAAAATCCCGAACATAATTATACAAAGCAACAGTCATTACGAGTTTCGATACCCCTTAAAAAGTTCTGCGGCGAATATTAGCCACTGCGATTGCGAAAGCACCCAATGCCAGCGACAAGTATATTGCCACAAGAACAATCAATGCAAGCCCCGAAATCAAAAATGTCCCGAACCACCCCCATCTACTTCCGATTTGCTGAAACGGTCCTCCTATGTTGTCCCAGCCGCCGGTGACACCTAAGATTATTACAGCCGCAAACAGCGGACTGACCAGGAATGTGGGCAAAGGCGAAGGACAGCAAACCGGCGCCGTAAAGAAGATAAACAAGATAAGATTTACGGACGCCGATATCGAGCTGCGTTTGAAACATGAGCTGAAAAAAACGCCAACAGCGGAAACCAGCAGCGTGCTGCTGGCGATTAATAATATTAAAGGCAAGACAGCAGCAGGAGAAATAACACCCGCCAGGCTGAAGACCAGAAGGTGAACCGCAAGAAGCAGCCAGAAAGCCCAGCCTCCGATGCACGAGCCGATGATTTTGCCGAAAGCGATTTGTTTTTCGGTCAATGGGGTGGTGAGCAGGATGGGCCAGGTCAGGGCTTCCTTTTCAGAGGTTATACATGTGGCGGCCGAAGAAGCCGTCCGAAACAAACCGAAGAAAAAGAAGGCCAAAATGAAGACTATGTGTGTTTCTTCCCGGGAAAGATAACCTTTGTAGCCGCAATATATGTAAACGGCCGCCAGGAGCAGAACGGCAGGAACAGTTGTGACAACAACTGTTAGACGGCGGCTTTTAATCCAGAGGTTTATTATCTCTTTCCAGATAACAGGCGGACCTTTCACCGGTCTGGTCCGCCTGGAAGATGCTGACAAGGCCGTTTTCTTTTTAATTTTTCCATCGGCGAGACGGCGTTCTTTACGGGATGCGAATATTCCTGCCTGCCCTGTTGCCTGGCGCAATCCTACTTTCCTGACACGAACCGTTGAAAATGCAAGCAGCAGTGCCGAGAATCCAAGCATAACTACACAATGAAGCGGCCATGGCAAACCAACTACCGCCATGGCCGGAGAAAGCATGCTACGAGTAAGTATTGCCAGGGCAACGAAAGGATTCACGTGAAAAAGTATCCTTTCTGCGTCTATGCGAAATTGATAAACATATTGCAGCAGCGGCAGCACGATCGACGGAATTATATAAAAGAGAAAGCATATAAGGGCCGTTCTTACGATTACCGAATGCGAATACCGGCTGGTTATTGAAAAGGCCAGACTGACGGAGCCTGCAAAAATCGTCGCCGTCAGAGTCACGCAGAGACTCGAAACGACGTAGTCCCAGGACACACCGCCAAGAACACGGACAACCGACAGAAGCGGCATACTTATCGCCAGCAGCAGAACTAACTGCAGCAGTTTGCTGAAAAGCTTCCCTATGACAATCTGAAGGCTGCTGATGGGCGTGGTCATAAGCAGACCGAGCGTTCGGTGGTATATCTCGTCGCTGATAGCGGTGCTTAACATCACAATGGCGGCAAGCTGGATCGCAATGAACTGGAACCAGACAATTGTGATTGTGACATATTTTCCGGTCTCGGACATTCGAGAGATCTGGTAGACCTTGGAAGCCGAGCCGCCTTGTTTTGCCATGAAGATCCATGCAAGTCCGATAAAAGCCGTCAGCAACCATATGTAAGCAACACGCAAAAAGTAGTTTCTCTTTCTCCGGCTGGAAACGCGAAGTTCCTTATCGAAAATGGGTCCGGTCAGCCAGTACAGGCTTGGGAATCTTGCCACAAAATTGGTCAGACCGGCAATCATTATCACAGAATACGCACTCAAAAGATATTACGACGGAATCGGCACTTGGCTCGCCAGGAAAAGAGAACACCGGCGAGTGTATATATCAGCATATAGATAATCACGAGGCCGGTTGTCGGCCAGGCCTTGTGCCAGGAGCGGTTGGGCCAGTCAAAGTTGAGATTCGAGAAACCTGCTCGTGCATTGAAGCTTCCTCCGGCTCCGTCCATCAGTATAGCAATCTGGACTACCGGATTAGCCGAAACCAAATCTTCAACGGCATCATAATCGTGAATAAACGCCGAGGTTAATCCGAGCAATGCGGGCAAAATGGCCCAGAGGGTCAAAGCCAGACCGAAATTTGCCAGAACCGCTGAGGTCGTCCGCTTAAAGCGGGAGCTGAAATAAAGCCCGGACCCCGTTAGAAAAATAATCAGCCCCATTACAGATATTGACATGTGAAGGATAGCTACCGGGTGGATATACTTGAAGCATATAAAAAACAAAATATGGCCGGCCATAAGCAGCCAGATGGGAATGCACCGGCGAAATACCCCCACTGCTTTACCAAGAAGAATCTGCCAGTCGTCCATGGATGTAGCCATCAGGAGTGGCCAGGACTGTGTCTCCTTCTCCGTGGTGATACTGGTGGATGAAAGCACCATGGTAAAAATCGAGCCGATCACTAAGAACATCAGCACATAACCCGTTTGTGTAAAAGCCTGGTCCAAACAGTCTTCCTTTATACAGATCCAGTAAGTGATTAACAAGGCAGTAATTGTAATGGCCAAACCGATAATGCTGTTTCTGCCCTCTGCGCCCTGAATCATGGGAGCTCTGAGCTCTCTCCAGAGAACCGGCGGGCCCGTAACCCGCCTGATCACTCCGATCGGCTTTTTGTGAACGGCAGGTCGTCGGGATGGCTTCTTAGATTTTTTAGCGCGCATACGATTTGAGGCCGACTCAATCTGGCCCGTAGCCTGTCGCAGGGCTACTTTACGCACAACCTTGACGGAAAATACGATTAAAAGGGCCGAGGCTGCTAACATGAGCAGGCAGTGCAACGGCCAAAAGAAAAAAGAACCTCTCGTGGGTATGGCGGGAAATATTGCCAGCCCCATGGGTGATATCATAGTAGCAGTATTTACGGACATCGCTCCGAAAGGATTGACGTGAAGAAAAGATAGAAGAACTATCAAAAGCGGAAACACAGTTGAGGGATTCCTGAGTCGAGGAGCAGATAGCCACCGTGGACTGAAAAGGACGCTGGTTATTGTCGGGATAAAGAAGAAAAGAACGCCGATGGTCACTACGGTTTTGATGATAACGACGTAGGCACGCCGGTTATTGATTGAAAAGTACAGACTGAGTGAGCCGGCAAAGATAACGGCCGTCAGCGTAATACATAAGCTGGACAGGACATAGTTCCACGGCACGCCTCCGAAAATCCGAACAATCGCCAGCAGCGGCAGGCTGATCGCCAGCAGCAGAATGATCTGCAGAAGCTTGCTGAAGAGCTTGCCCATTACGATTTGAAAACTGCCGATGGGAGTTGTCATCAGCAGGCCCAGCGTACGGTGATAGATTTCGTCGCTGATGGACGTGCTGAGCATGATTACGGCGATTACCTGGGTGGCAAAAAACTGAAACATGACGATGGTGGTGACAATGGTCTTGCCCGCCAGCGCCATCCGGGATTTCTGGTATGCCGTCGAGCCTTCGGATTTAACCACGCTGAGCCAGACGATGGCGACAAAGAAGGTCAGCAGGATGATATATATTTCCCGCAGTGTGTAGTTTCTTCTTCGACGGCTCGAAACTCGAAGCTCCTTGCCGAAAATCGGTCCGGTCAGCCAGGACAGGCTTAAAAATCGCAAAACAGAATTTATTGAAACTTTACTCATATCAATCCGGCATTATCAAAAAATATTACGTCTCAATCGGCAATTGGCGCGCCATGCAAAGAATAAACCGAGGAATACATAGCTCGGTATAAAGCGGGCCGATTCGTATAGACTGGGATTATTATCCATCACTCTCATAGCCTGAATAAATGGAACAGCACCAAGGCAGTATTCTTCGAGCATGTGCCGGGTCTGCCATATAGGTCGAAAAGCGTCTATCAAAACTATCATCAGGAAAGGAAAAGCACCCCAAATTATCGCCGTCAGGACAAAATTTGTCATCACCGCGGCGCTGGTGCGTCTGAAGCGGGAGCTGAAATAGAAACCGGTGCCGCAAAGGAATATAACCGAGCCGGCCACTATAACAGCGATTTGAACCAGAGCAAGAGAACCGACGTATCCTACCTGCCAGAACAGGCTAATATAAATAAGCAGCAGCAGCCAGACAAATATGCTGCGGCGCAGCACGCCCACAAATTTGCCGAAAAGTATTTGCCAGCCACTCAAGGTAGTGACCAGCAACAGCGGCCAGGTTCGGGCCTCCTTCTCGGAAGTTATACAAGAGGCGGGAAAAATAGCAACCGACAGCAGTCCCAATCCCATGAAGATACAGATGTATAGCATATGAGCCTCGAAATGACCGAATACATCTGCCACTACAGGGAAAAGGTACATCGATGCAATCAGCGCCAGTTCCAGCCCTATAATGATCGCGACAACAAGTCTTTCCCGGCTGGATACTCTCGATTTGAGCTCCTTCCAGACAACGGGTGGGCCCTTGACGCGCCTGATTTGCCCGCCGGATTTAGATGGAGCTGTTCCTTTAACGGTATCGACCACTGGCGGATTCAGCAGGCGTCTGAGAATATTCGGGAAGCCTGAATCCTGAGCAAGTGCAATCTTTCGGACAATCAAGGCAGATACGAACAAAACGACAGACGAGGCAGCCAGCATGAAACCGCAATGAGCCGGCCAGAGGCAACTTGGCGCCCCGATCCCTGGATGGAGCATTATTTCGGTGCTCAAAGTTAGGAGCATATACGGATTCAGATGAAACAGTACGATGATTGGAGTATCCATTTGTCTGCCCCATGAGAAAAAGCCGAATATCAGCATTGAGAGAAACAGCAGCAGGCCAAAGAGTAAGCCGAGAACCAAAGTGGTCATAATTATTACTACATACGCCCTTCGGCTGAAGATTGAAAAGAACAGACTCACTGAGCCAAAAAAGATAACGGTCGTGAGTGTTATACACAGGCTGGAAATCACGTAATCCCAGGGCACACCGCCGAAGACCCGGATAATGGCCAGCAAAGGCAGACTTATCGCCAGCAGCAGAATCAATTGCAGCAGCTTGCTGAATAGTTTTCCAATGACGATCTGGAAGCTGGTGATTGGCGTGGTCATAAGCACGCCCAGAGTCCTGAGGTAGATTTCATCGCCTATCGCCGTGCTGAGCATAATTACCGCCAGAGCCTGCGTAGCACAGAACTGAAACCAGACAATTGTTATGACAACTGCCTTGCCGGCCGCGGCCAGTCGAGAGGATGTGTAAAGACCGGATGAGCTTACGAACTGCACTTCCTGGAGCCATACCACGACGACAAAAACAGTTAACAAAGCTAAATACACGGAGCGAAGAATATAGTTTTTTCGCCGCCGGCTCGATACCCGAAGCTCCTTATCGAAAATAGGCCCGGTCAGCCAGGATAAACTAAATAAGTGTGAAACAGAATTTATTGAAATACTGCTCATATTTATGTAAAATTGTCAGAAAATATCATACCTCAATCGGCGTACGGCATACCTCGCGAAAACCAGGCCTGCTCCCCCGATGACAAGGCATCGAGTTATTGTCACACCCAAATATATCCATTGTCCTCCCCTGCTCATGCTCATAATAAAAGTAATGAATAAACGATTCAGAGGATTGAATGCACCGCAAAAAAGAAATGTTATCGCAAAGTACAAGCCAATCGTAACGGCAACTGCTGCGGTTGTAGCCCTGAAACGAGTCCCGAAATACAAGCCGCTGCCTATCACAAACAGGATGGAAGATGCGAGAGTCAGCAATATGTAAAGAACGATAGCGATAATACTTTTGATTCCAGCCATCTTAATGTATGAGATGGAAAACAGGACAATGTAAAGTAACAGCAGCGGAAAATTCCTTCTGAATGCAGCAATCGCCTTTCCACGAACAATGTCCCTGTCCTCCAGGGGCGTAGCCAACAGCACGGGCCAGGTGCGAGCTTCTTTCTCTGCGGTTATACTCCCGGCAGAGAATACTGCCATTCGAACCATTGCAACCAGGTAAAAAGCGTACATGAGATACTGAGGAAGAAAAGAGACTCTCCTGCTGCTGAACAGCAGCAGGACGGCGGAAATAAGAAAAGCAATGGTTAACAGAACAAATATCGCGGCTTCGCCTCTGCTTTGTCCGATGAAGCCTTTGCGCATCTCCCTCCAGATGATTGGCTTACCTGTTACCGGAATAATAGAACCGTCCGCTGAATGGGAGCCTGCCTTGAAGAAAATACGATTAAGCATCTTTTCCATAGCTCCCGCAAACCAGGGCTTTGAAGACGGACCGAACGTTTTGGCCGGAGCAGCTTTTCGCACACGCCAGACTGATATGGCAATTAAGACGGCTGATACGCCCAACATTAGCAGGCAGTGAAGAGGCCAGGAAAAGAAACTCGGCACCCCACTTTGAATGAACTTCGCATTCGCGGCTGCGAATGCCACGAACGGATTCGTCAGGGCCAGCAGTGATTGAGTCAATTGCCTGTTGAATATGAACATACCCTTGACCGCAAGCATATTGAACAAACCGGGCAGCGCACCGAAGAAAACCATATAAACCGCGATGGTAATAAGAATGACCGTATAAGCATGACGATATGCAATCGACAGCAACAGGCTCAAGGCACCTGCGAGAAAAGTTGCGGATAAAGTAATGCAGACGCTCGATGCCACGAAATCCCACGTTACACCCCCGAATATCCTGATAATTGCCAATAGCGGGAAACTTATTGCCAGCAGTAACATCAACTGCAACAGCTTGCTCAGGAGCTTACCGGTCACGACTTGAAAGCTGCTGATTGGCGTTGTCATAAGTACGGCCAGTGTGCCCTTGTGGATTTCATCACTGACCGAAGAGCTGAGCATTACGATTGCGATTAGCTGAGCGGCTATAAATTGAAACCAGACAATGGTGGCTATTATCTGCCTTCCTGCCTGCGAGAGCCTCGATACCAGAAAAACGGTTGAGCCGGAACTGCGAATTCCGAGAATGGAATACCATGCAAATAAAATGAAAATACTCAACGACAGGATATACCCAAAGCGGAGTAAGTAGTTTCTTCGTCTTCGGCTGGAGACGCGCAGCTCCTTGTCGAAGATCGGCCCGAACAGCCGGACCGGGTCACATAAATCCGAAAAGGTACTGGTCAATTCCGTCGTCATAAGAATCTCTCGTTGCGCTCATTATTTGAAATTGTGCTCATTTTACCGGTGCCTGTGTTCTTAGTGGACGATGCCTTTGGTTAACTGCAGGAATGCGTCGTCAAGTTTAAGCCGCTCGGGCTGGATCGAGATAATATCAAAGTTTGCTTTAACCAGTGTCCGGGCAACGATGCCGTCGGAATCCTGGCCATCGTGGAAGGTAATGGCGATTTCGTCGCCGAGGGCCTGCACCTGGCGGACCTGTGGCAGAGCAGAGAGCAGCTCAATAGCTTTGTCCTGATGCTTCGCCACCCTCACCCGGACCTTACTTTGTATCCCCAGTCGTGGGCGGATTTCTTCCATCGTACCGCTGAAGATCAGCTTGCCGTGCTCGATAATGCCGACGTGATCGCAAATCTCCTCCAACTCGCTGAGGATGTGGCTGGATATCATAATGGTTTTGCCCATGCGTTTGAGCTCGCGCAGCAGCTCCCTGATTTCGATTCGGGCGCGCGGGTCGAGTCCGCTGGCCGGTTCGTCGAGGATGAGCACCTTCGGATCGTGTATCAGAACGCGTGCCAAACCGAGCCGCTGCTGCATACCGCGGGAAAGGCTGTCAACGGTGGCACTCTTTTTGGGCTCGAGGTCGGTCAGTTCGAGCACGCCTTCGACGATGGATTTGCGCTTCTTCCGTTCTATGCCGAACGCAGCGGCGAAAAATTCGAGATACTCGAAGACTTTCAGATCGTCGTACACACCCATGAAATCGGGCATATACCCGACGAGCCTGCGGACTTTTTTGCCGTTTTTAGTAACGTTCAGCCCGTTTATGAAAGCCGTACCACGGGTTGGCTCCAGGAGTGTCACCAATACCCGCATGGTGGTCGTTTTGCCGGCGCCGTTGGGACCTATAAAGCCGAATATGTCACCGTCCTTAATGGTCAAATTCAGATCGTCAACGGCGGTTAGATTGCCATAATTTTTTGTCAGATTTTTCGTTTCGATCATTTCTGTGTTTCCTCTTCTTGCTCTTTCGGAAAAACGACAAGCCGGGCTAACTGTATGTGATTGCGTTTATATGTGTGATCCTTTAGGGCGAACGATACGGGAGCCCGGTCGTATTCGACGGAGACGACCGCGGCTCCACTGGCAAGATAAGCGCTCATCGCCTGGGTGCGCTGCAGGCATCCCTGAGCGAAAAAAGCGTCCTCCTTTTTGAAATTCATATTATAGGAGCGGCCTCTGCGAGAGTAATATTGACGATAACGTTCTTCGCCGTAGTCGTCCCATATCCCCATTCTGTGCGACCGGATACTGAACTGTTTACTGATGCCGGCCGGGACGTTGCCGAATACGATGCCGCGGTTATTGCTCAGCAGAACACGACCTTTCGAAATCGGGGATTCCGACTCATTTGCGATATTAACAACGATCTGGTCGCCCTGGCGCTGCACTTCTGCATCGAAAGGCAATTTCTCCAGAGCCGATTCGTTGAGCAGACACTGGA
>Ga0209121_10004175_pt1 | contig 13583 bp, 15 predicted proteins | sample Cruoilmetagenom3_FD_187292 | JGI IMG/M metagenome (GOLD analysis project Ga0209121, IMG submission 187292) | Oil polluted marine microbial communities from Coal Oil Point, Santa Barbara, California, USA - Sample 3 (SPAdes) (version 2) | ecosystem: Environmental > Aquatic > Marine > Oil seeps ... | reverse complement strand
CAGCACATTAGAAGCAATGGCATGCGGATTACCAGCGGTTATTACCGACGTAGGAGACAACAGAAGGTGGGTAAAGGAAGGTGTAAACGGATTCATAGTTCCTGTGAAGTCTCCTAATGCACTTGCTTTAAAGATTGTCTATCTCCTGAAGAATAAAAATGCGAAGGATAGATTTGCGCGAACCAATCGACAAGTCGTTGAAGAGAAAGCAAATTATGAGAAAGAAATGCAAAAGATGGAGAAACTTTATAAAGAACTAATTGGAGGCAACAGAGAATGAAAATGCTAATAACTGGCGGCGCTGGAATGAGATGAGAAACACTATAAAGGAGGCTTTTTATCGGCTTACCAAAAAGATTAGCTTTGCTGCCGCCTGGCCTGACAAATTTCTTGCTCCTTGTTTTAATTATACTGGTTTTTGCAAATAACTATAGTAACAAGTGTGACAGTTCTCCAACACATTACTGACCGGGAGGCGTTTGCGAAAGCTGCCGAGAATATTGCCAGAGTAACTAAAGAAGGGGGGCATATTCTTATTTTGGGAACATCGCCAATCAAGGTGAAAAAGGAGGATCTATGTCTTCTCCTCGGCATGATTATCAAGTCAAGGAACGAATGGATCGATGGATTTCAGGACGAAGGATGCAAGTTAGTTTGTGAATTTGGTTTACCCCAGGTAGGCATTAGCCTTTTGCAGATAATCAATAGGCTCTTAAAAAGCTCCCTTCTATTGAGAAGAGATGATAGGCTGAAATCTGAAGTCATAATGGATGATTACCGATCAAAGCCACTGCTGTCTCTGCCTTATAATCTGGTGCGAGCAATAATACTCAAACTATCAAAGCCCTCGGATTACTTTTTGATGCCTTTTCCAAATAAATGAGCAGACTTAAGAATTCTGATCTTCGAAAAAGCTGCGAAGGAATATCCTTGAAAGGGATAATAAAGGGGCTTTGCTGCTTCTGGCCTTACTCTTCCTAGCTCCGCTGGCTAGCTGCACGACAGGCAGGGATACGAGAGTTGAAAGCCTCTGGAGGTCTCTTCAAAGATATGAGCAATGGGTGGTTACTAATGAGGATATAGAATACGGATATGTTAGGGCGAGAGGGTATCCTATGTACCTCTATAGTTTTGGCAAAATGTATTTGGAATTTTACAAACATACCTGGGATGAATACTACAAAGATAAATTCTTTAAAATTCTTCAATATATTGATGAAATTAGAAATGACGACTGGACTTGGGACTACTATAATGGGAAATCATCCACCTACAAATCCCCTCTCTATAATTGCATGTTCAGCGAATTATTCATGAATGCTTATGAATTAACACAGCGAGAGAGTTACTGTGAGAAGGCAAAGAATACGGTATGTGCTCTCAAGGAATTTGAGGTGACAGGCTGCTATAACGGGTATTTCTATGCTTTTGTTGCCATAGCCAATTACTGTTCAAAGTTTCCTCACGATAAATCCTTAGTAAAATTGGGGGAGGGGTTTTATGAGTATGGCATTAGTGGTTACAATCCGATTACTGGTGAGTGGTTTTACCAGCCAAGCGAAAAGGAAGAAGGGTTTTACGATGGACATGCTGCATATTATGAATTGTGGCTAATACAGAAGTTCCTGGAGTTCGAGAAGGAAATAGGAGCTATATATCCTGAACAACATTCACAACTCGTCGCTTATGTGCCTGCTATGATGGAAAGGGTATCTCAGTATGTCTTGCCTTCGGGAACATTCTGGTACACGGAGGAAGTACCGGACTATACTGAAAGTGCTGGTATTACCCTTCTGGCATATGAATTATACGACGATTTCTTTGGTACTAATCACGAAGATATCAAAGAAAAAGCCGAGAAAACCATATTAGAAAGACAGGCACCTTGCGGCGCGTATTATAAGACAACAAATTCTGCTGTTATCGAAATATGGTACAGCGATAACATCGCCGAGTCCTTACCGAAATATCTGAACTTGCAAAGCAACCTCGACCACAAGTCCTTATAGGCCTTGGGCTATATTCGTTTTCGAGATACCAAGGCGCCTGCTAACGACCTAAAGGTATCCTTGTCTTCTCTAGTAAGGAAAAGATTTAGAACTAAAACTACGTAAGCAGACAGAATAACTCCGCCTGCTATATAGTGGTTTATTAAGTTAGATCCGACTAGGAACAATGCTGCGGCTACGACGCCAAAGCCTATTGCTCGTGCAAACCATCTACGGTCAATTTTCACTATCATAATCTTTGCCACCAAAATTAGATACACAACAGTTTGTAACAACAGGGAGATTGTGGTAGCTATTGCTGCCCCCAAAATGCCGAAACGAGGTATGAGCACAATATCCAACCCAACATTTGTTGCTGCGGAAATGGCAGCGACCTTCAAAGCTAAATCTGGTCTCCCTATAGCACCAAAACTCCCCCCTATAGGCACGATGGTGCCTCCCCTTATTACCCTGGCGACAAGCAATACACATAATGGCAAAACGGCATAAATAAATTCCTCCCCAAATATCGCTGTGATGATCGCGTCTGAGAAAAATCCGACCCCAAGCCCAAGGGGTAACATGATACACGCGGAGTATTTCATGCTTTTGTCAATCATCGTCTGCAGCGCCTGATGATTATTTTTAGACCAGTATTCAGAGGTGGCAGGGAATGTTATCCTTTGAATTGCACTTGGGAGCAAGGGCAGAACCATACTTACATTAACAGCGATACTATAATAACCAACATCTTTTGCCGCCAAGAAATATCCTATCAATATGATGTCTGCCTGGTTGGCTATTAAGTTTACTGCGTTTGCCCCAAATACTTGCCCGCCAAAGGATACCAGCCTTTTTGCATTGTCGATAAAGCCTCGGAGATTTAGACGAAGGAAAGCTCTGGAAAGAAAGAAACCCACAACGGAACCTGCGAACACGGAGAGGGGTATTGCAAATACTGCCCCCTCGATACCAAAACCAAGCTTCACAAAAGCTATGGTAAGTAAGATTGTCAGAAGGCTACGCAATATCATTAGAAAAGTGAAGGTTTTCATCTCCCTCAAACCATTGAACAATCCAAGCCAGGCTTCGAGGATGCAAGTAAAAGGGAATACAACTGCAAGGATTCTGAGGAGGCGAGCCAATTCGGGCATATGAAAAACATTGGCAAGCGTTCCTGAAAGAGCGTAGAGGAAGATGCTGGTAAGTATGCCGAAGATTACTGAGCTGATGAGCCCGGAGGATACAGTCTGGGTTAGTTTATCCTGGTCATCCTTATACTCCGCAACATATTTTATAAGCGCCACCCCGATCCCAAAAGTGGCAACAAGGGTGCCAATTCCATAGATGGTGACTACCATCTGATATAAGCCAAGGTCAGTTGCACCAAGCCACCGGGCAAGAATTACCCTAAGTAAGAAACCAATGAGAAGGGTAACCGCAGAGCTGACAAAGACCCAGCCAACATCGAAGCTAAATTTCTTCACTTGCTCCATCTTAGCTCGCTACCAATTTCATATTACAGCTTTCCATAGCGATAATGCTGAGTAATCCTCTGTCTTCAACTTTTGGAAGGTTATGAATATACAATAATTGCTAGTTTAGACGCCTCTAATCTCCATTCCAAACGAAGGCGCTGACCGAGCCACAGTTGTAGACTTCAGAAAATCCTTGCTTCCTTAAGGCCTCCGTTAGATTATAAGGTAATTTATAAATACCAGGACGGCATCCAAAGGGATAACGAGTAATTTCCTCTCTAATTAGCACAAGACTATCCCTGCAATCGCTGTAGTCTTGGGTAATGATTTCTTTATCAACTGAATGTATATTACCATTGGAGGTCAGGAACTGGAGTGGTCTCATGCTATACAAATCAGTGATAATTTCACCATCATATATATTGGAGATTGTACCCATCGCTTCTAGCTCAGATTCGGTAAAGGCAGCGCGGATTATTGTGTGAGGTGAAAAGGTTCGATTATCCCAGTTTGCGGCAGGGCTCATAATCATTAGAAAGGATAGAAGAAAAGCCATCATTCCTACTAAGCATGCGTTACCAATTTTTCTCCTGGGCAAACTGCCAAGCCAAAAGAAGGCTATGCCAACAGGAATGGCCAGCAGAATCTGAGAGAAGTAGTTCCACCTCCCAGAGATAAACCCACGGTGGGTAATAATGCCGAAGAAATTGATAGCCAGAATTACCAAACCAGCAACCACTAGGGCAAAGCCATATCTGTTTCTCATTTTCTTAGAGAACATCGCAAAGCAGCCAATGAAGGCAAAGGCGAAGAAAAGAAAGAAACCTAAGTTATTAAATAGTCCTTCGGCAAAGGGTATACTATCCCTGTATTGAGCAATAGCTACACTCATTGGAGGGAGTTCTCCAGGTGGAGGAGTGACTGCCTCAGGTGGAGGAGTGACTTCCTCAGGTGGAGGAGTGACTTCCTCAGGTGGAAGAGTGACTTCCTCAGGTGGAAGAGTGACTTCCTCAGGTGGAAGAGTGCCAAAATATTCACCACTGAAGCCCGTTTGAGCCAGGCTCGTAAGAGTATGTATATGCCCCGATACAAATGTCCAGTAGCTTAGAGTTGCTCCAGTAAATAGTATGAAAGCAACAAGAAAAATTCTTGCTGTTGCCATAGCTTGATAGCGCAGTCTTCTATAAATTTGAAAGCCAAGCCAGATGAGGAATAAAAGCATTGCCAGGCACAGAGCGCCTATAGTATGAGTTAATATCAACACAGCCATAAAAATAGCTGAAAGGCAGATGCTGGCTATCGGTTTTTCTCGTCTTAACTTAAACAAAAGGTAAATTACAATCGGTATCATAGTTACAGCCATGGTATTGGGGGTTGCTATGTAGCCAAAATGAATATGCCAGTTAGCAACTATGAGAAACAAGGCAGCTAATAAGCCAGCTTTAGCACTATGGATAAACCTGCCCAAAAGAAAAATAAACAAAGTGTCACACATAACCTGAAGTAAGCAAATAGAAAACATAGTAGCCATCTTGTAGCTTAAGTCGGTAACCAAAGAAGTTGCCCCAATCATCAGGTGGAAGCAAGGCAGTTTAGAGTAAGCATAGCCTTCAGGCATGTGCCCACTACCCAGCATTTCCGATACAACCATCTGATGCCACCATGGGTCATCACCTACAACATTGGGAAATATGATAAGCTCTGACCATTCTAAGCTTAGGCCAATGAGTATTATTTTGAACAAGGCAAAATATGTAGCTGACTTTCGTGTGGGGAGAAACAACAGCTCGACGGCGAGAACAGCTACCATAAGCGCTATAGAGATGAAGTAGCTAAGAGGTCTGGTGTAAAGGTCAGCCCTTAGATGCAGGCTAACCATGCTAAAAATTAAAAGACAGAAAAACAGGATATTCAGCAGCAAATAAAGACGTGGCCTAGTTTCTACTCGAACCTCTAGGGATGGAAGCGATTTGCGCTTTGCGATCAAGTAAGCCAGGCAAGCAAGGAAAGTAACAATACCGACGGTAGGATAAATTGGACGCTGGATTGCCACCTGGAGGTATACGGTCAAAGGTATGCTCAGGATACAGCCCAAAGTGGCTAAGGTTATATCGAGATGCTCAATTGCTTTATTCAGAATAGACCTTGATTGCCAATTCATCCAAGAGTCACTAGGGTGAAATAAACGCCCTCGTGATTCCCATGGTAGTATAGCAAGTTGAGGCCCATTTTTGCACCCCGGTGATTGGTGGAGAGGCAGTTAAGCCTGACACCTCATAGTTTGTATGCTATCATAGCTTTGAGTGGTAAAAACTCTCTGAGGAGGGGCAAGACATGGATATAACTCCGGAGACGCCTAGAAAGGCACTGGAAAATTTCCAACAGAAAGCCTTGTCAGAAGATAGGACATTGGAAGAGATTGGCTTAGAAATCTGATAATTCAGTAGCAGATTAATATGAAAGTATTGATGCTCGTTTCCAATCCCTTTATCAGCGACCCACGGGTCTATAATGAAGCCAAAACGCTAATTCAAGCTGGCTATGAGGTTACCGTTATTGCCTGGGATAGAGAGAAGCAAAATCCTGCGAGGCAAAATTGGGATGGCATTGAGGTTGTTCGGCTGAGAACCAGACTGCTGCCAAAACGACATCGTTTTGGTTGGCGACTGTGGGTTGGATTTAATCTGATATTGTGGCAGAGGCAGGCTTATCGCCAAGCTCTAGCACTAAACAAAGAGAGCCCCCTTGATGTCATTCATTGCCATGACCTTGATACCCTGGCTATTGGCACCAGGCTTAAACGGAAGCTTGGCTTGCCTTTAATCTACGATGCTCATGAAATATACGGCTATATGATGGCTAGGATTTTTCCTCGCTGGATAGCCAATATATTTTTATGGCTCGAAAAACGACTGATAACCAAAGTTGATTGGATTATTAATGTTACTGAATCCCAAAAGAGGTACTTCAATGCTATAACAGAGAAGCCAATTTCGGTGGTTGTGAATTGCAAGCCATTACAGAGCTTGGATTATAGGCCTCCCGATAACCAAGGCAACTTTACCTTACTTTATATCGGCAGCCTGCACCAAGGGCGCGCAGTTCCTATGCTTGTTCAGGCGGTAAAAGAACTGCCGGGCATACGTTGCCTTATTGGCGGCGTTGGTCAGCCAGCTTATGTCCGAGCTCTCGAGGAAGAGTGTTCTAGAACTTCAAATGTTACTTTCTTGGGCAGAGTACCCTTTGATGAGGTTATTCCTATGACCAAGAAAGCTGATTCCGTTTTCTTGATGGTCAACCCTGAGGACTTGAATAACAGTATGGGGTTGGGGAACAAGCAATTTGAAGCTATGGTCTGTGGCAGACCAATAATCTGTACCAAAGGGACTTATTCCGGTGAAGTAACCGAACAGGAAGAAGTTGGCCTAGCAGTCGAATATACTGAAGAAGCCTTAAGAGAAGCTATAATCAAGCTTCGGGATAACCCCGAATTGAGGGAGATGCTGGGCAGAAATGCGCTAAGGGCGGCAGTGACTAAATATAATTGGCAAAAACAGGAGGAGAAGCTAATAGCGCTCTACAAAAGCCTTCAATCTGATTTACCATGAGCCAAAGTAACTTAAGCTTAAGACACGTTGTTGTCCGTCTTGGCGAAATATTGCCTTACATGGGCATTGTAGTACCTACTGCCACTTTCTTCCTGGTCATCGGCTTAGGCCGACTCGACCTTAGTCTCAAAGGCCTCTATCTTGCCATCCCCATCATTGTTGCCTCGGTATGGCTAATCAGGAAGAAGAAGCTTGGCGAGGTCGCCGCTGAAGAGGATACACCGCCAGCGGCACTCAGCAGCCGGACATTCACACAGCTAACCTTGCTTAATGCCGTCATCTTCATAACCAGCATAATCATGCTTCTAGCGGCGGAGACACGGCCACTGGGTTACTTCATCCTTATGGCTATCTTTGGCGGAATAGTATTTCTCCAGATACTTGGAATGATAACTCATTCAAGCTGGCAGAAGGGAATAATTCTAGGTGAACTTATACTACTAGCGCTAAACCTTGTCTGGGGCATTACCCTGAAGTATCCTCTGTACGTCGGGGCAACGGATATTCCGAGCCACTTGTATTTTGTAAATTCCATCTTGCAGTCATCCCATATCACTAGCGCCATGGGTGATTATCAGTATTTCCCGCTCTATCATATTTTTCTCGCTTCCGGCGTTGAAGTTCTCGGGGTAAGCCCAAGAGACGGATTTTTCATACTTGCGGCTCTGGCGTATGTGCCAGCTATCCTTTTTGCTTATCTGATTTTTAAATCAGTAACTGGCAATGAACGACTATCTTTAATTGCCTGCTTTCTGTTTTCGGTGAGCGGGGAATTGATTTACTATGGCGGCTACATGGTGACAAGAGCTTTGGCTTTTGTACTGTTTATAGTTATCCTTTATCTCCTCTTTCGCCGGCGGCGCAGCATAGGCATCATAGCTATCTTAGCTCTATTTACTGCCACCATCATCTTAACTCACCAGACAACACTTGTTTATATTTCGGTGATTCTAGCGCTCCTTGTAGGATTCCAGTGCCTGCTGGCAAAGCCTCAATCAAACCCGGGCTCTCAGATAAGGTTTAACTCAATATACCTTGCCATTTTCGTCGCCGCTTTCATTTCCTACTGGTTTATAGCAGCTCCAGAGTTCTCACATCATGCCCTGAGCTCCCTAAAAATGTCGGAAATAACTTATGTTCCGCCTCCAACCGGGGTAGCTCCGCCTCCAACCGGGGTAGCTCCTACTATCATAGGTGCGATTGCTTTTATCAGGGACCATACTGCTGACATGCTATTTCTGTTCTTTGCCTGGCTCGGCTTTGCTTATCTGCTAAGGAAAGCCACTGATAAGAAATATATCACTTGCACCGCCATTGGCTTATTGGGGCTGATATGTTTGATTGTCTATCTGCCCAATCCAGTTCACTTATTGCCTCAAGTTAATAAGGTGTTCTTAGCTTACCGCATACCTTTGTTGTTGACTGTTTTTATGTCGCTAGTTATGGCTTATGGTGTGGTTATCCTGGCTAAAAGCTTTATAAAGAATAAGGCGAGTCTGCTGAAAAAAGCTATAATTTCTGCTGTCATAGTTCTTATGGTAGCGTTTTCGTTTTTGTCAGTTGTCAATATGAAAAATACCTCGGATGTTCCTGCCTTTAGGAATCCTTACTTTGGTGAAAGCAGATACTTTACTACGGCCGAGCTAAGCGCCTGTTCCTTTGTGCAACAACGAATACCACTGGAAGAACCAATATATTCAGATTATCTTGCCAGGCGTTATTTTATTAGTCGCCCCGCCTACATTATCACTCAACCAGATATTAGCTATATTAAGCAAGGTTGCCTGATACTAAGAACAGGTGAGCTTGAAGATAGGTGGCTTCTCTTTTCATCTGGCACTTTTGGTTTCGGTGGCACGGTTTACAGGTACAATGTAGAAGCCGCAGAGTCAAGGAATGACATTCACAATTATTTGACCCTCAAGGATAGAGTGTATGATAATGGAACCAATCAAGCGTATATGATTACGCCAGGTGCCATGTAAAGTTGAAGGCTGAAGAAGGTAGCTGTAAAAAGAGGTGCAAAGTCACAAAGGGAAGGATAGAGTGGCAACGGCTGCTCAAAACAGAAACGGAAGGTAATTATAACTTCCTTCTATTTCGTTTCTTCTTGTGCTCCCGAAACGCTTGCTCGCAAACCTTTGCCACCCTCTTAGCCACGCTTTCCCAGCTATGGTCCTCCACGACACATTTTCTACCATTTTCGCCCATCTGCTTTCTAAGTTCAGGATCTTTGAGTAGTTTTACAATGGCGTTAGCCAAAGATTGGGGATTTTCCGGCTCCACTAAAATTCCAGCATTGTTTTCCTTTATAAATTCCAAGCCGGGCAACTTGGATGCGACTATTGGCTTTGCAGATGCGCCATATTCATAAATCTTCAAAGGTCATACACCACCTCTCTCGTTTCCCTCTATAATGAAGGGAGCAACCTTAGTCAGCAAGTGAATACGAATATTCTCATCATAGCCAGACGTTACCTTCCAGCAAATCAAGTGGACTTCGTGCCCCTTTTGAGCAAAGTAGTTCACCCACCTTTGAGTATGGATAGAGGCATCATCTGCAACATAACATATCCTCATAGCTCAATTCCTTATAAACCAGGGTGAGGCTACTTGTCACCTACTTTCGGAGCATGGCCTTCAATTGCCTCAACCATGAACTTATGGACATCAACTTTGTCAGCCAATAACCTTTGCCTTTTTGCCTGCCATTGCTGTTTGAGGTCCGGCTGTTTAATCAATTCCATGGCTTTGGCGGTCGCCTTGTTAGGGTCGCTATAATTGAAGATTAGCTGGTATTTTTCAGCTAATTCAACCATGTTTCCCGCGTCGTTAGTTCCAACAAAAGAGTTGCAGCGGATTGCTGGCGTTCCCAGAATAGCAGCTTCAGTCGTCATTGTCTGAGCATCGGTAACAAGTAGCTGAGCATAATACTCAGCATCATGGAGAAATACGCCATTAACGTCCCACCCCAACTTGTTGCCGTCATATTCCAAAGAGGCGGACCGCAGTTTCCAGTGCTTCTCTTTTCGTGATTGCTGACTCCTGACTGCCGACTAATGACTCTTGAGTATACGACGAACATTCCTCTTGACTAATCTAACTCCCGCCTCTAGACTATTGACTAACGAATGCTGGAGATAAAGGTCCGTGAAATTAGAGGCAAGAGTATGTAAACATGAACAAGGTCCTTATCATAACATATCACTTCCCGCCACGCCCTACCGTAGCTAGCCTGCGCCCATTGGGTCTTGCCAAGTACTCACCAGAATTCGGCTGGGAAGCAGTAATTTTGACAGCAACCTTGCCTAGCAGACCAGATCCACTGTTCAAAGTTATTGAGGCACAACAGCGTGATTCTCTCGGGCCATGGAAAAGATTGCTTAAACTTGATTCCGAGCAGACTCTAATGACGCAAATAGCTCAACTTAAGAAGAAATTAAAAATAAGGTCAGAAAGGTCTGTATTGGATTTTATGCTTGCTGCTGTTGGAGAAGTCACTGCCTATCCTGACCCACAAAAGGGCTGGCGGCATTTTGCTGTCAAGGCAGGTGAAGATGTCTTGCGACAGCAATCTATTAAGGCGATGATCAGCTCTTCACCTCCGGTAACTAGCCATATTGTTGCTAAGGAGCTAAAAGAGGAATTTAAAATTCCTTGGGTCGCTGACTTCCGTGACCTCTGGACGCAGAATTATTACTATCCATATGGCCCGTTGCGTAAGAAGGTTGAAAGAAGGTTAGAATTAAACACATTGCGCCATGCTGATGCGCTGGCCACAGTATCCGAGCCTGCAGCAAAAGAGTTGAGTAAGCTCCATAGGCAAAAGCCAGTGCATAGCATTACTAATGGATTTGACCCAGCAGAGGTGAATAGTACAGGAGAAACTTTAACCACAAATTTCACTATCACCTATACTGGTAATCTCTACCCACGTAAGCAGACCCCCGAGCCTCTTTTTGCGGCTTTGCATGATTTGATTTCGCAGGGAAGCATAAATGCCAGTGACACAGAAGTAAGATTCTACGGCGCCCAAGCAGGTTGGGTAGACAAGCAAGCCGAGCGCTATGGATTAACAGCCATAGTTAGACAGTTCGGTATAGTGCCCAGGGAAATCGCTTTGAATAAGCAAAGAGAATCGCAGCTACTTCTTTTATTAAAGTGGAACGATCCTGAACAGCGAGGGGCCTACTCAGCAAAAATCTTCGAATACCTGGCAGCCAGGAGACCTATCCTCGCTGTTGGTGGTTTTCATGATGTGGTTAACCAGCTACTTTATGAAACTAAAGCGGGTATATGCGCTTCAACTGTGGAAGACATAAAGGGAATTGTTAAAGAGCTATATCGTGAATACAAGTTGAAGGGCATGATAACTTACGACGGAGATGAGTCAAAGATTGATAAGTATAGCTATCGCGAAATGGCACGGAAATTCACCCTTGTTTTGGATGGATTTGCCTGATAAGATTGATACTCTCCAGGTTATGGTGAAGACAATTCAGAAAGGAAAATGCAAAAATCTCTACCCAATGAGCAACGGATTAACCTGATGCATTGATGGGGGTATATCATGAACTCAAATACTGCTCGATGACTTGCTTGGGCTCTCCTTGGGCTACGACCTTTCCCTTGTCAAGCCAGATTACCTTATTGGCAAATTCTCTGATAGCATCCATATTATGGCTGACAAGGACGATAGTCCGCCCTTCCATCAGTAGTTCCTTCATCCTTTCCTGGGATTTTTGTTTAAACTTAGCATCTCCAACTCCCAGGACTTCATCAATAAGCAAGATGTCTTGCTTAACATTGACAGCTATTGAGAAGGCCAAGCGCGCATACATGCCTGATGAGTAAGTTTTGACAGGCATATTGATAAACTCGCCCAGCTCAGAGAAATCAACAATGCTATCGAGTAACTCACCAATTTCCTTCTCTTTTAGCCCCATTAAGACCCCATTAAGATAGATATTTTCCAGGCCAGAAAGCTCGGGTTGAAACCCAGCCCCCACAGATAACAAGGTAGAGACTGTTCCATGCACCTCTACCTGTCCTTCATCTGGAGGATAGATCCTGCCAATAACGCGTAGCAAGGTGCTTTTTCCCGAACCATTCCTACCAATAACGCCCAGCGTTTCTCCCTTTTCCAAACTGAAGCTGACTCCTCTTAATGCCCAAAAACTACTTGCCTTGTTCTGCCTGTTAGTGAATACACGCGCTATCGTATCTTGCACTGTACCTCTCTTTTCTTTCCTCAACTTAAAATTTATTCCCAGATTGTCAGCCTTAATAATATCCATTACATAGCCTTGGCGAAATTCGGTTCTCTTCTGACGAAGAATATAGAGCCACCCATAAACACTACTATTGCCAACGCCACCGCTACCCAATGTTCTAAGTCCTAGGTCATTCACTTTTAAGTCCTATGTTCTAGGTTCATAATTTTATCCATTCATCTCTAGAGATTTCTACTTCATTAATAATTTCACGAATAAGACCTACGCTTATATCTTTTCCTTTATGCACTGGGATAGGAATGATTTTGCCAGTTTCAAGATGAACCATCCTTACGTGTTTTCCTCCGGTATAGGACCTACAAAGCCAAGCCTTCTCAATTTGCGAACCGCCTCCTCAGGTTTAAGGGGGCTCAGTTTCGACATCCTTTTCCTCGATTGCAACTCCTTCCAAGTGAGGGATTTCAAGTCCAAGCTGGAGAGCTAAAAGAATGTTACCTTCTATAACATCCTTTAAGTTTTCTCTTGCTTCCTCGAAAGAATCTCCCTGTGCAAAAAAGCCTGAGATGCCGGGCACTTTGGCAATCACCACATCGTTTTCATCTCGATAGAATTCTGCCTTTCGGAGAGCTTTCTCAATATAGTGCGATAATGAGAATGCTTTTACTTTTGCCATATTTCCCTCCTCTCCTCTCTAATCTCCATAAGTCCACTATTAATATCTATTCTACCACTTGAAAAGCTTTGGCAACAAAAATAGGGCAGTAATAGTAACCGAGAGCTTGCGCCAGTCAATGACGGGATTGGTGAAGAAAGTCTTTACTACATTGTGCCTCACCTCATAGCTCTTTACCATTTGCTCCGCTCTGCTAGATACGAGCCATCCTGACCGGTGATGTCGGTGATAAATGCTTTTTGTCATATCTAATCTCCTCTTTCTAACCTCTTTCCCGACACATCTAAATAGACACCCTTCTAAGCAATTTCAAGGTTCAAATGTCCCAAAAACCACTTTGGATTTTGATGTTCACCAAGCTTGTATATCGGGCATTTGCCTCTAATTTCGCAAACTTTTATCTCCAGCATTGGTTGTCCCGGAAACTAGTCGGCAGTCGAGAGTCGGCAGTCAAATTAGTCGTTAGTCAAACTAGTCATTAGTCAAACTAGTCATTAGTCGATAGTCGGCAGTCACCTGAGTTTGTTGAGTTGGCTCTCAACTAACAAATAACGGGATTCCTCGCGGAGTTTGTCCCGAGTTATATCTCCATTAGCTTTTTA
>Ga0209121_10004174_pt1 | contig 13585 bp, 7 predicted proteins | sample Cruoilmetagenom3_FD_187292 | JGI IMG/M metagenome (GOLD analysis project Ga0209121, IMG submission 187292) | Oil polluted marine microbial communities from Coal Oil Point, Santa Barbara, California, USA - Sample 3 (SPAdes) (version 2) | ecosystem: Environmental > Aquatic > Marine > Oil seeps ... | reverse complement strand
GGGGACGGTGATCCGTTGGCAGTCGGCGGTGAACGGGTTGACGGCGACGGTGGAGCGACAGGTCTACGACGCAGCGGGCAACCTGCTGTATCACGACACCTTCGTGAGCCAGTATGCCCCCCGCCGTGCTGCCTACCACTATGGCCCCGGCTACGAGCCGCCGGAGGAAAAGGAGGTGCCCCAATGACGAACGATGGCCCGCTGACCGGAGTGCGTGTGCTCGATCTCTCCCGGCTCCTCCCTGGTCCCTACTGCTCCCGCGTCCTGGCCGACTTCGGCGCTGAGGTCGTCAAGGTGGAGCGGCCCGGCGGGAGTGACTGGCTGCGGTACACGCCGCCGCTGGTGGATGGGGAAGGTGTCCTTTTCCGAGTCCTCAATCGGGGCAAGAAGAGCCTCACGCTGAACCTCAAGTCCGACGAGGGGCGGGCTATCTTTCTGCGACTGGTCGAGACCGCCGATGTGCTCCTGGAAAGTTTCCGCCCCGGCGTGATAGAGCGGCTGGGGCTGGGGTATGAGAGGCTGTGCCAGGCCAACCCCTGCCTGGTCTATTGTGCACTGAGTGGCTATGGGCCAGACGGTTCATACCGGGAGCGGGCCGGCCACGATTTGAACTACATCGGTCTGGCCGGCCTGCTGGACCTGACCGGGCCACGGGATGGGCCGCCAGTCGTCCCCGGGGCGCTCGTGGCCGACCTATCAGGCGGGCTGTGGGCGGCGGTCGGCATCCTGCTGGCGCTCCTGGAGCGGGAGCGGACGGGGAGAGGACAGCGGGTGGATGCGTCGCTCCTGGGGGCGGCGCTGGCTTGCATGCCGGTGGCGGTCGCCTGGCACCTGGGGGGCCAGCCGATGGCCCGCGGGGCCGATGACTTGACCGGCGGCCTGGTCTGCTACCACGTCTACGAGACCCGGGACAGCAAGTACGTGACGCTGGCAGCGCTGGAGCCGGAGTTCTGGGCCGCTTTCTGCCAGGCGGTGGGGCGGGAGGACCTGCTAGGTCAGCAGTTTGCGCCGGCCGTCCCCGGCCAGCACGCCTACGAGGAACTGTGTGCTCTCTTTCGGACCCGCACGCGGGAGGAGTGGGCAGGAGCGCTGGCCGGAGTTGATGCTTGCTGTGAGCCGGTGTGCAATGTGGGAGAGGCGCTGGCGTCCGCGCCGGTGCGGGCGCTGGGGATGCTGACCGGCGAGGGCTTGCTTCCCCCCGTGCGCCTCTTGACCCGGCCCGCCTGCTCACCGGACCATGCCCCTGCCTTGGGTCAGCACACCGCTGTGTTGCTGACCGAATTGGGATACGACGAAGCAGCGGTGGAGGAACTGCGCGAACGGGGAGTGGTGTAGAGCAATGTCACTGGCTTTTTACAGACTTGTGCCGAATAGGGTGATTCGTTGAGCCACAAAGTACTGCCGGAAAGCGGCAATCACATCCGGATGTTTGCTGCGGGGAAATTCTTGGGTTGCCAATAGCGTGTTGGCGGCGTAGAAGATGGCGTAGTAGGCCCGGTTGTTGGAAAGTATGACAGGAAACGAAGGGAAAGGCAAGAACTCAACGCCCGTACAGGTAGGCGGCCACGCCGGTCGCCAGGGCCAGGCTGGCCACGATGGCCAGGCCGTAGCGCATCGCTGCCCGGAGTACAGATCCCTCCTGGCCCCCTAATCCCACTGTGCTACACCCCACGATGATCTTGGCCGGGGCGAACAGCGAGCCTATCGCGCCGCCCGCCGTCTGCGCGGCCAGGATGACGAGCGGGTTCACGCCGATCAGCGTTGCCACGTGCTGCTGCAGGCCGCCGAAGACGACGTTGGAGTTGGTATTGGAGCCGGTCATGAAGGCACCCAGTGCGCCGATGAAAGGGGCGGCCAGTGGGAAGGCAGGCCCAGCCACTCGCGCTATCCCATCGGCCAGCAGGTGCGTCATTCCCGCGTGCTCCATCGTCATCGCCATGCCCACCATGGCCGCGATGCCGAGGCTGGAGCGCACCGCCCGCCGGACGACACCCCGCGCGATGCGCTGCACCACCCCGGGCGCGTAGCGGCCCTGTCTATGGAACAGCGCGTAGGTGACGAGGGATGCGTAAGTCAGCAACGCCCCGGCGTGGCCGAAGACGCTGATGGTGCGACCCTCCCCTGCTGGCGTGACCCATCCCCGTGCGGTTGTCAACTCGGGGAACTGCACGCGGACGACCACCTGGCCCAGGAGACCGCGCACGGGCGGGAGCAAGTGGGCCGCCAGCACGATGGTGACCAGCAGGGCATAGGGAAACAGCGCCCAGCCGAGGGGCATGTCTCCTGTCGTTGGGCGAGGTCTCCCGACCGAGCCCCTAGCGCGCCCTCTGGCCCAAGTCACCCCAACCGCCAGCCCGACCAGCCCTGCCATCATCCCGCCAATGGCCCATAGCCCATGCGTGACGACGAGAAACTGGACCCCGGCCATAACTGGCCCGACGATGAGCAGTGGGGCCAGGCCTGCCCGTAGTGTGCGCCTTCCTCCTGCCGCCCACAGTGTTCCCGCTCCGCAGCCCAGGCATGCTAAGCCCAGCATCACCGCGCACCAGGGCGCCAACTCGTCTCCGCTGCGTCCTGTCGCTCCGATGAGGGCATAAAAGGAGGAGCCGAGCGAGCCGAATGTGACGGCCCAGGAGTGGCCCACCGAGGAGATGACGACGGCGGCCAGGGGCGGGAAGCCCAGCCCCACGAGGAGCGGCGCGACGACTGCCACCGGCACGCCGAAACCACTCACCCCCTGCAGGAAGGCGCCGAAGACCCAGGCCAAGAGCAATGCCTGCAGGCCCCGGTCGGGCGTGAGACGGGGCAGTCCTGCGCCGATGGTTTCCAGCGCGCCGGCCTCGTCGGTGACATGGTAGAATAGGAGCGCGGCCCATACGATGTAGAGCACGAAGAGGGCTAGCAAGAGCCCCTTCAATTGGGCACAGGCCAGCACCTGCCACCCCGCGCCGAAGCGGAGCGCGGCCACCAGCAGTGCCACGAGCCACCCGACCGTTCCAGCCTTTGCTCCGCCCCAACGGAAGCGGAGCATCAGGACGAGGACGGCCAGTATAGGGAGGGAGGCCAGAAGCCAATCAAGGAGATCACAGATTGTGGATTGCAAGTTGCTACTGTGTGTACCCTTTATTCGCTATTCGCCCATTCGCTCAGAATCTCCCGATGGGCGGCCACATTCTCTAAGAACGAGCGCCGCAGTTCCTCAGCGCCGATTTTGGCGGCCTGCTCTTGCAGCAGGGTGTGCGCTGTGGTCAGGACCTCCTGGGCGCGGGCGTCCTGGTTGGCGCGTAGGACGCGGTAGCAGGTCAGGCGGACTTGGAATGGTTCCGCAGTGCCGTCCAGACCGTGCCCTGGGCCTGCAGAAGGGGTCTGGCTCTCCAGGTGACTCAAGATCTCCTCAACCTGGGCCTTGGCCTGGGCTAGATTACCCTGGGCCAGGAAAACGCGGGCCAGGCCGGTCAGGGGCTCCATAGCCAGGTTCGGCTGGCCCAACTCACGCCGCAAGGCCAGGGCTTGTCGGTAGGCCACGGCGGCCTCCTCCAGATGGTCCAGACTCGTCAGGGCGTGGCCCAGGAGGGTCAAGGCATAACCCTGAGTATGACGGTCGCCAAGGTCCTGCGCGATCAGCAGCGCCTGTTGGCTGTATTCCTGGGCGGCCTCATCATCGTTCAGTTGATGGGAGAGCAGGCCCAGATGAGCCAGTACTAGGCCCTCGCCCTGCCGGTCGCCAATCTCGCGGAGGATGCGCAGGGAGTGCCCGTAGTAGCCCCTGGCCCCGGCATAGTCGCCCAGGCGAAGATAGACAAGACCGAGGCTGCCGAGCGCAATGCCCTCGACCCGCCGGTTGCCAATCTCGCGGAGGATGCGCAGGGCCTGCTCGAAGTAGCCCCTGGCCCTGGCATAGTCGCCCTGTTCAGCGGAGATCTCACCGAGGTTGTTGAGTGCAACACCCTCGCCCTCCCGGTCGTCAATCTCGCGGCAGACACGCAGGGACTGCTCAAAGTAGGTCCTTGCTTCAGCGTAGTCACCCAAGTTCTTGGAGATAAGACTAAGGTTGTTGAGCATTTTGCTCTCGCCCAGCCGCTCGCCAATCTCGCGGAAGATGCACAGGGCCTGCTCGAAGTAGACCCTGGCCTCGGCATAGTCGCCCTGCTCAGCGGAGACAACACCGAGGGCGTTGAGCGCCGCACTTTCGCCCCGCCGGTCGTCAATCTCGCGGAAGATGCGCAGGGCTTGCTTGAAGTAGACCTTAGCCCCAACATAGTCGCCCTGCTCAGCGGACACGATACCGAGATAGCGTAGGCTACCTGCTTCCACCGCTCGGCTGAGCGCTCGCGACGAAGCCTGGCGCAGCCCCGTGCCCTGGGCCAGGGTCAGGGCTCGCTCAAGCTGGGGCCGAGCTGCCTCGTAGCCCCCTTGGCGCCAGAGGGCCAGCCCCCAGTGCAGATAGCCCGCCGCCTCGTTGCTCACATCTTGGGCTGCTTGGGCCAGGCTGATGGTCGCCTGGGCTGCTGCGACAGCCGCCGGGTAGTCGCCGGTTACTTCGGCGTAGTTAGCCTGGCGTAGGGACACCTCGGCTCGCCGTCCGTCGTCAGCCAGGGCCTCGGCCAGTTCCTTCAGAACCGCCAAGTCCTGCCTTTGGGCCTCACGCGCCCCCTGCACATCGTAGACCTTTTCTCGGGCCAGCAGAAGGGTGTAGCGTTCGGCGGTATCTGTCTCCGGCGTCAGGTCGAGGGCGTGGCTGAGGTAGGTCATAGCTTCGGCGTTGGCGAACTGCGCCGCCGCCTGTTCCCCGGCCCGGCGCAGATAGTTGATCGCTTTCTCCGCCATCCCCGCTTCCACGAAGTGCCGTGCCAACTGCACGGTGATCTCATCCACCTGGTCACCGTACAGTTCCTCCAGCACGTTCCCCACGTCCTCATGTAGAACCGCTCGTTCCACCTCGTCCAGTTTGTTGTACAGGTACTTCTGGAACAGGTTGTGCCGAAACTGGTAAAGAGACAATCGCTGCGTGCCCAACCACCGGATGCCCCGAGCGCTCACCAGCCGATGTTGCTTCTCCAACTCCCCGCTCAACCGCCGGATGAGCCCCCGCGTATCCGTTGCCTGTACTCGGGCCACTACCTCCGCCGTGAAATCCTCGCCCTCCACACTGGCCACGGTAAGCGCCTCGCGCGGTTCCTGCTCCAACCGGCCGATGCGTTCCTCGATCACCCCCTCCACACGTGCTGGCAGCGCCCCCCAATTCAGCACTGGCCCCTCAATCCACCGGCCTTGCTTATCCCGGACGATGTCTCCCCGCTCCTGCATGTCCCGCAAGAGTTCGATGGTGAACAAGGGGTGTCCGTCGGTGTGCCGGTAGAGCGCTTGGCGGAACCCTTCGCCCAACCGGTTGGGCTCAGTGCCCACAAAGGCATCCACAAACTGCCGGCGTTCGGCTTCCTCAGCCTGATCCAGGGTCACCAAGACATCCCCGAAATAGCGCTTGAACTCTGCCAGCACCTTCTCCAACGGGTGCCGCTCGCCAGCACGGCCTAAGGCTACCTCATCTGGCCGGTAGGTGCCCACGATGAGGATTCTGCTCTCCCCGATGCGCCGGCCCAGGCGGAACAGCAGTCCAATGGACGCGGCGTCGGCCCACTGGAGGTCGTCCAGCACCAGCATCAACGGCCGTTGCACCGCCAGCGCCCTCAGTACATTGGTGTACTGCTCGAAAATGTGGCTCTGTTCGATGCCAGCGCTACCGGGCACTGCGCTCTCTCGCGGCCGTCCTGTCAGTTGCTCCAGTTTCTCCAACCAGCCAACCCTCTCCGCCGCGAAAGTTCCCACCCGCATGGCCAGCCCCGCTCCCGGCACGAAAATGCCGATCAACTCTGGGCCGAGTTCCACCAACGCTTGACCCGAGAAGCGCAGGAGTTTCCGCAGCCGGCCGGCGTTTTCCTGGGTGATGGCCCCCTGCGCCAGTTCGGCTTCCACGTCCCCCGTGAGCTGACTCAGCACCGCGCGGAAGGGTAGGTAGGGGTCACCGGCACCGGTCTCGGCATCGCCCTGCCCGACAGCCACGATCAGGTCCTTGTGTCGTTCCTGGGCACGGCGGGCGAACTCGGTGACCAGGGCTGTTTTACCGCTGCCGGCCTCGCCGGTCACGAAGCACACCTGGCCCTGTCCAGCCAGGGCGCGGTTGAGAAACTGCCGCAACCGTGCCAACTCTCGTTCGCGTGCAACAAACACCAACTCTGTCACCGCTACATCTCTTTCCTCTCACAGAGCGACGCATTGGCGAGCATAGCGAGTGTAGCCGGACAGCCGCTACGGTGCGTAGCCTTTGAATATGAGCGGTAGATACACCCGCTGATAGAGCAGCCGGGTGACCCACCGGTACACACCTGGAGAGGCCCACCGGTACACGCCCGCAGGCTCCACCCCGCCTGGACCGGGTATGACACCGGATGGATCTGTAGCCAGTCCGAACACGCCAGTGGCCTGTCCTCCGACCGGTACCACCCCTCCGGAAATGCCGACATAGACCACGACGCGCTCGTCATCGCTGCCCGCGGCCAGTGAGTAAATGTCGGTGGTAGGCGCGCCCTCAACTTTCTCCCAGGTGTACCCCCCATCCATGCTGCGGAATAGTCCATTGGCACGCATGGAGCCAGCATACAGCGCGTATGGTGGCTTCCCTCGCTCGGGGGGCACGAAAAGCAGACTGTCGCAGTCGTCACACGGCGGTAGTCCCTCCCACGTCTCACCCGCATCTCGCGAAACGAATAGCGTCGGATCCGCGATTGGTGTCTGGTCACAATCGACAAAGACTAAACCGGGGACATCTGGGTGTGCGGTTACCGACCAGAGCCAGGGGGCTCCTGGAAAAGAAGTGACTTGTCCCCAACTCATGCCGCCATCGGTGCTCTTCCACAAGCCGGTGCCGTAGGTCGCAGCATAGACCAGGTTGGGGTCTACCGCGTCGTAGGCAAACCCGACGACCGCGCTGATGGGTTGGGTGGGCCCCACGTCATCCCATTCCTCTCCATGGTCATGACTCGAGTATATGGCCCCCTCCCACGGCGGGATAGTGGAAGGACCCCAATCAGGCGACCAGAAGTAAGTGCCGGCCAGGATGTGACCGCTCATCGTGGGCACCATGGGGTGTGGAGCGACGACAGCGATGTCACTGGTCCATCCACTCAAGGTGGTCGGCATGGTAGCCGTTACCTCATGCCAGGTAGCTCCAGCATCCTCGCTGATCTGCAGGCGTATGTATCCATAACCCTCGTCGCCCATGTAGACCCGCGTGGGCGTAACAGGGTCAACAGCCAGTGGATGCGCGAATCCGACCGCCCCGATGCCCAGCGACAGCCACGAATGCCCACCGTTGCTGCTCTTGAGAACACCCAACGCATAGGTGTCGGCGTAGATGGTATCTGGATCGGTCGGTGATACGGCCAACTCTCGCGGCACGACAGCGGCCAAACCCTCGTTCATCTTGCTCCAGGTGGCGCCCCCATCGGTGCTCTTGAATATCCCTTGCCCGATGTTCCCTGCGTAGACGACGTCCGGGTTGCCCGGATCTATGGCAAACGCCTTGGTATCCCCCGTCCGCTCAGGCGGCGGCCCCGCCGTACTTACCGGCGACCAACTCGCCCCGCCATTGGTGCTCGTGAAGCCCTGGGCACCGGCTGACCAGATGGTATCTGAGAGGAACGTGAGCGACCAGACGTCGTTGCCCTCACCTGGGCCCTCGGCGACAGTGATCGGTGTCCAGGCCCTCAACTCGGGATCCTCACTCTTGTAGAGATTGTGGGGCGGCTCATACCTCATCCCGTCTAGAACTTCGGTGGTAGCCCAGGCCTCGTGCGCCCCGAAGGGGTTAAAGTACAGCCGCTCGACGTGGGAACTCACTTTGGCTCTCCAGTCCCAGGTTTCTCCGCCGTCGGTGCTGAGAAAAACGTTGCCATCCGGCGTCCCCGCCAGCATCTTGTCGGGATCGTCGGGGTGGAACGCGATGGCCATGACGCGTGTATCCGTCAGTCCGATGGTCAGCGTGGCCCAGGTTTCGCCGTAATCATCTGAGCGGAAGAGGCCGGATGACCAACCGACGTAGACGACCCCGGGCGTTATCGGATGCGCAGCCGGATAGAAGGAACCGTAACTCCCAGGTGGTAAAATCGATTCCCAGGTGCTGCCGCCGTCTTCGGTACGCAGGAGACAGCCTGCGCTGCCAAAGTACATCACCTCCGGATCCTCGGCGTCAAGAGCCAAGAGATTCGGCGTGGCATCGAGCAGGATCGGTTGCCAGTGGGCCGCACCATCGTAGCTGGCGAATACCCCAGCGTTCTTGGCCAAAGCATACACGGTGGTCGGCGTCACGGGATGCAGAACCAGCCCCATGATTCCCCCCCCATACGGCCCGCCGGTCGTCCACACGCCGATGCCTTGGGTGACGGTGAAGGCGTCCGGCAGGCTGCCCGATTGAGTATCGGGGTTGACGACGGTCAGGGTGTAGACGCCGGGGTCCAGTCCCCAGGGCACGGTCGCCTCTAACGTCGTAGTGCTGACCCAACTCACGTCCTCCAGCGCCGTATCCCCCAGGTAGGCCGTCGGCTGGGTGATGACCAGCGTGCCGGACAGCCCGGCGCTAAGGCCCGTCCCGGTGATGACGATGGGCGTGTCCAGGTCGTTGGGGGCGGAGGAGGGGGCCACCAGGGTAACCGTCGGGGTAATCTCCAGCGGGGCGGCCAGCGCCGGTCTGGGAACGCCGGAACCGGCTCTCCCCATCAGGCAGAGCAAGACGAGTAGGGCAGTCGTTGCGGTCAGAACAGCTGCTACCGTTGCAAACCATTGCTTTTTCATTTCGCTTCCTCCGTATGTCGCTCAGTACACACCAAAACGCCCGCCGCACCTCGACGGTGGGCGGGCGTCACACTGCGATGTCTGTTGCCAATGGCGGGTCCATCGCCTTGGTCATTGCCTTGGGCTTGAGCGTATCCTCACCTTTAGTATAGCGCAACTTCGCGCGGAAGTCAAGCCTACGGGCTGGTGACGGAGACTGTCTGGAGGGGAATGGCGTCTTGGTAATCGCCTGCGATGGTTCGGCCTTGCTCACCACAGGCGGGGAAGCGGGTGCCGGTCTCGGCGACGTACATCCCTACTTCCAGATTGTGCGCGCCTGGCGCAGTGCCAGCGCGGACGGGTATCTCGTAGACGTCGATGACGACCTCGCCGGTCAGCCACAGGCTGGTGGGGTATGTGCCCCCGACCGGTTGATTGTCTCGCTGGCCGGTCATTGAGCCATCGGGGGCCAGGAGGTGGGTGAAGACGGTGTAGTCCTCGTCCATCTCGGTCAGTGCCCGCCAGTACAAGGTGAGGGTGAGCGTGTCCCCCGGTGCGACACTCCCTTCCCCCTTGTAGGGGGAAGGGGCGGGGATGGGGGTCAAAAGGTCGTAGCCGAGGAGTTCAACCTGGTCACCGAGGGCGGCGGTGAGCGGGTGGGAGATGGGCGGGACATCGAATGTGCGGTCAATTGCCTGCACGGTGATGGTGCCCAGGTCAAGTGCCAGGCTTCGCCCTGAGCCGTTCGACAGGCTCACGACGCGGCCTGTCGAAGGATCGCCCAGGCGGAGTCGCAGGGGATAATCGCCCGGCAGTGTGTGGCGCGGCAGGCGTGGGTCGTAGCGATCCACGATGATCTCTCCGGCGGTCCAGCCGGAGATAGGGTAAGTGCCGTGGACAGGAGCGCCCGCGTAGAGTGTCCTGTCGCTCAGGGTGAGGTGGACGTCGTAGTCAGGCAACGGGGACTCATCGGCCCGCCAGAAGAGGGTCAGGCAGAGCCGCTCGCCGGGCCGGGCGCTGGTCGTATCGAGGTTGGCCCCCAGCAGGGTCAGGCCGCCGGTGCGGGCGTCCAACTGAGTGCGGATGGGCAGATCGTCAGGGTGGGGCGGCGTGGTGGCGCGGGCCAGGCGGATGGGCAGTTCGACGGTGGTGCCGGCGTAGTGGCCAGCGTCGTCGAGTACGGGCAGCAGGGAGTCGGCGCTCGCGGAATAGAGGCTGAAACGGACCAGATAGTCGCCGGGGGGCGCGCCAGGGGCGACCGGGATCGAAAGATGGTCCACAATCAGTTCGCCGGGCGTCCACTGCTCGGAGGGATAATGGAAGGGCTGGGTCTCTCCCCAGACGAGGCCCCAGGTATCGGTGAGGCGGGCGACGGGGCCGTAGTCTCCCCGGTCGGTCGTGTTCAGCACGCGCCACCAGACAGCGACCTCGGCACTCTCGCCGGAGTGGGGTTCGCCGACTACGTCGTAGCCAAGCAGGAGGGCGGCGTGGGCCAGGTCGGCCGTCAGCGGGTGGGTGGGCGTCAAACCGGGGGCGGGGCCGGCGCGGTAGACGTGAAAGGCGGGCGTGCCGTCAGGGCCGGGAGGTGCGACGACGAGGGAGCCATCCGGCAGCGCAGACTGTACCCAGGCCAGGTCACCTGACGCCGAGCGGGGGAAGATCAGTAGTGCATCCCCTTCCGCCGGAAAAACGACGGTCCTCCCGCCGGTGAGCCAGCGGATCGTTCCGTAGTCCTCGGCCAGGAAGGCCAACGTGGGGTGGCGGTAGTGGATGCTGGCGACGTAGGGGGTGGTGGCGGTCAGGCCGGTCTGGTTGAGGTAGGCGGCGACGTCGGCCAGGTCGCCGTCGGCAGCGTAGTATAGGGCGGCGGAGGGGGCCCAGTCGCGGAAGTAGGCAGTGGCGGTGATGGGAGTCAGGAGGGCGAGGAGCAGAATGACGAGTGACGAATGACGAATGACGAATGACGAATGACGCGAGATTTGAGATTTGAGGGCGGATAGGCCGAGGGCGGGGAAGAGGTAGATGAAAGGCAGGAGGCCAGTGCTGCGCAGATTGCTGGGGGTGACGTCGCCGACGGCGAGACCGCTGGGGAGGAGCATGGTGAGGAGGTAGGTGAGGAGGAAGATGCAAGAGGCAAGAGGCAAATGACAAATGTCAAATGACAAATGACAAGTGCCGGCTGTCGAACGGCGAGCAGCAGACTTGGCGTTTGACGTTTGACGTTTGATATTCAGTATGAGAGCGACGATGCCCAGGAGGAATAGCGCCGCAGTGATCGGGTCGAGGAGGGGGCGGCGGGGGAGGTTGAAGCGGATGTAGGGGTCGCCCCGGAGGAAGAACATCCCCAGGCAGGCGCGAATCCCGGCCCAGGATTCGGCCCAACTGGCGGCGGCGACCTGCTGCGTGCGGGTCAGGAAACTGCCGGGATGGGTCAGCCAGTAATGGGCCAGTGGGGCCAGGGTCAAGGCGGCGACGACAACGAAGAGCGCCAGTTGGCCCAGACGGGCGCGGCGATGGCTCCGGTCGGTGATGAGCAGGGTCAGCAGCGCCGCCGCCAGCGGGATGGGGAAGGCGCGGGCGGCCAGGTAGGTGTAGGCGGTCAGGCCGCAGAAGAGGCCGGCCAGGATGAGCCAAGAGAGGCCCTGTGGGGAAGGGGGGCGCAACCCCCGCCATAGTGCCGCAACGGTCAGCGCCTGCAACAGCGGCTGGGTCACGGCGCGGAACCCGTAGCGGCTGAGGATGAGGTGCCAGAAGGACGTGGCCAGGAAGGCTCCGGCGAGGAGTGATATCCAGCGCGCGTCGCGTTGTCCATGCAGCAGTTCACGGACCGCCCAGACGGTCGCTGCGACGGTCGCCAGCCCCACCAGTGCCGCGCTCAGCCGCAGCGCCAGCGGTGTCACGCCAAGCAATTTCATCCATAGGGCGGTCCAGTAGAAGAACAGCACCTCTTTGCCGGTGTAGGAGGGGATGAAGACGGGGGTCTTGATGCCACGGGCGATTTCGCCGGCCAGGACGCCGTTGGCGGCCTCGTCGTAGTGGAGGCCGAGGGGTAGTTCAGGCAGGCGGTGCAGCCGCAGTCCTGCCGCGACGACCAGCACGAGTAGCAGTGCCACCGCGAAGGGCCAGCGCGGGGTGTGAGTAGTCTCATCCATCGAGAGAGATTATAGCAGGCAAGGGGCAGGATGCAAGATGCAGGATGCCAGGACGTTTATGGTCAAGGCATTGAGATTTTGGATTTCTTCAGGGCTTCTGCTCCGCCATCAGTTGCTCCAGAAACTTGCGGGCGGTGATGATGGGGATACCCTGGTACTCACCCAGGTCAAGCAAATGGTGATCGCCACTGACGATGAGGTCTGCCTGGCTCTCGATGGCGCAAGCCAGCACCATCTCGTCCGCGGGGTCGGCAGGGATAGTGCTGGTGACGTCTACCTCGCCCGGCACAACCAGCGCGTCCTGCTCCAGAAGCGTGACCAGGCGTTCCACGTCATTGTCTATGAGTGGGTACTTGCGGTGGATGCGGGGGTAGTTGAGCGTGGAACGGATCTCGGCTATGATGGATGGCGATACGATCAATAAGAATTCACGCCGTCGCCAGGCATCAGGTATCTGGGCGGGCAATCCCTGTCTGACCAGCACGCTGCTGACGAACTGGTTGGTGTCAAGAACGACGCGCAGCATCGGCAGCCCTTACGGCAGCGACGGCTTCGGCTGCATCCTGTTCGACCTCTTCCGCCGGGATGTTGGGCATCCGGCTGCGGATTTCATCGAGTATCTGAAAGCGGGCCTCCCGTTCGGAGACAAGTCGCTGGTATTCTTGGACCGGGATGATAGCCACCATCGGCCGGCCGGAGCGCTTGACAATGACCGCCTGACCGCCGTAATGGACCTCGCCCAGCAATTGAGCAAAGTTGCTGCGGGCCTCACGGGCACCAACGTACTTGACCATAACAGTACCTCTGACCGTGGAGTTGTCTACGGTATAACATAGAAGTTACACAGTGTCAATTGTGTACACAAAAGGCCAGCCCTGCACCGCCCCCGGCGCGGCAGGCGAAGATGGTGGGCTTCCGGCCGGTCTGTTCCTGGTAATGGCGGACCACCTCGGTCTCGAAAGTGGACACAGCCTCCTGGTGCACCAGCGCGACGATGCAGCCTCCCCATCCCGCGCCGGTCAGGCGCGCCCCGGCTGTCCCCTCGACGCCGCGGGCCGCCTCGACCAGCGTTTCCAGTTCGGGGCAGCTGATGTCGTAGTCGTCGCGGGCACTGGCGTGGGCCTGGTTCAGTAGATGGCCGACCGTTGTGATGTTGCCCGCCTCCAGTGCGGCGACGGTAGCCTGCACCCGCTCATTCTCGCTGTGGACGTGGCGGCAGCAGGCCCGCACGCGCAACTCAGCATCGTCCGTGGGGAGCGGCACGTCGTCCAGGTCGGCTCCACGGGCGCGGGCCTCGGCCACGGTCAACATCTCCGGCAGAAGCGGGGCCAGTTCAGCCCAGGCCACGTCCTGCACGTCGCGCAGGTGAGTGATGCCAGGGTGTTGAGGGCGCAGGCAAGCGACACCGGCGCGGCAGGCAGCGACGCGCAGGTTGAACTCGCCCCGGACATTGGTGTGGCGCACGCCTGTATCGGCCACTATGATGCGGTAGTCTGACGGCAGCGGGATATGGGCAAAAGTGTACCAGGGACTCCCTCCCCTGCCTTCCCCCCCAAAGTTGGGGGGGACCGAGGGGGGGCGGGAGGGCCGGGGAGGGGTCTGCGGGC
>Ga0209121_10004173_pt1 | contig 13588 bp, 7 predicted proteins | sample Cruoilmetagenom3_FD_187292 | JGI IMG/M metagenome (GOLD analysis project Ga0209121, IMG submission 187292) | Oil polluted marine microbial communities from Coal Oil Point, Santa Barbara, California, USA - Sample 3 (SPAdes) (version 2) | ecosystem: Environmental > Aquatic > Marine > Oil seeps ... | reverse complement strand
ATAACTATCTCCTATAGAACGTGGTTAATGAAACAAAAACTATATTTCCCACATTCTACAGATTACCTATTTTGAGCGCCAGAAAAATTTGTCACACCCAGAGATACCGAGATACTGTGATTTCATTCTACGAACTCATCACAGCCCCTAACTACGCCCGTTCGGTGGGATTGAGAAGGTACGATTTATTGACCGACACTTATAGTGGCATTCTTAGATGCCGACTCATATACCGTTTCCTGTACTGCCAATGTCTTAAGGTATTCATGTCCATTCGTTTCGAAGGGCTTACCATCGAGCATTCTATCAACAAAATGACGCTGGGTTGTATAACAACAATCTCCGCAAAATGCGTGATCTTCGTGATGATAATGGTGCAATCGCTCTTTTTCGCCGAGTTTCTGTATTGTAATTCTACCATCCAGATATAGTCGTATGGACCCTTCATTTGCATCGAGCAGCAGCTCACCAAATGTGTAGCGAGGCTTCTCGAAGTTGCATTCATTGTATCGATTGGCATCCCAGATTCCAGTGGCCCCGCTTTCGAAGTGGAAGATTATGACCCCGTAATCTTCGCCGGTGATAACCGGATTAAGTTTCTTTAGTACGGCATAAACTTCTTTGATCTCACCGCAGAGATAGCGATATGTATCTATAAAGTGCACGCCATTTTCATAAACCAACAGCCGTGGATAATCCCGGAAATACGGCTGGCGGTCCAGATACGCATCCTCGCCCCAGCCATCGCCCATGCGTGAACGGAAATAAATAGAGTGAATCTTATCGCCAACATCACCACCATCGAGCAACTTTCTGATTTCCCTGTACCACGGCTGGAAACGCCAGTTCTCGTGGACCATGAAACGAATGCCGGCTTTGTCAGCATAGTCGACGATCTGCCTTGCCTCGTCGAACGTTGGAGCTAACGGTTTTTGGCAAATCACATGAATACCCAGGTCCGCCGCTATTTTACACATTTCCAAATGCGTCGGCGGCGGCGTAATAATATCCACAAAATCAGGCTTCTCCTTCTCCAGCATTTCACGGTAGTCCGTATAATGACGTTCGATACCGTACTTCTCTTTGATTGGCTTTGCCCGCTCGGCGTTGCGGTTGCAGAAGGCCGTCACAGTGACTTCCGGAATCCGCTGCCAGGCCTCGTACTGAAAGTGACTGAAATACCCCGCTCCCACTGCTACTGCTTTGAAAGAACTCATCAGTATTCCTCGGTTATTTTTCTTCTTCCGTTGTTATATTATCTTCCACATCGTTAGGATCGGCTTGACTGGTTTGATCTGTGGTCGCCGGTTTCTTGCGAGTTGACCTATAAATGTTGTAACCCACCGTTCCGAGAGTTAGCAGGACCAAAGACGTAAGCATGGCAATAAACCGGTTTCGAATAGCTTCCAGCGAAAGCTTCTTGTCCGAAGTTCGATTCGGATTCATAAAGCACCAGATAACAATGGCCATAAAGTTAAGACCTGCAGCCAGACCAAAGAATAAATTCGCACTTCCAGTCTCTTTGTTTAACAAAATCGGGAACATGATAGCGCTAAGGGCCGCCCCAATGTTGCCTACCATGTTCATTGAGCCTGAGACAGCACCGGAATTGGCACCGCCGATATCGTTGCAAAAGGCCCAACTCGGACTGAGCGTCATATCAACACCGAATGTCGCAAGAGCGAAACAAAAGACGAACCAGTTAAGCTGTGCCTTGCCTGTAGCCAGAAAATCCAGATTCTTGGCCTGCATCGCCAGCACAAGGCCGATAACACCCAGGGAAAAACCGATAATTGCTGTGACTCGTCTGGATCCGACATGAAAGCCCTTCTTGTAGAGTCCTGTCACCATTGTGCCTGCAATCCAGTTTGCGAAAGCGGCAAAAATCAGAGGTACAGCCGAATAATAAATGGCGTTGGGATCATCGGGCCACTGGTCTTTGATGTATTTGGGCAACCAGGACAAGCTAATGAAAAAAGTGACATTGCTGGCAAAGTATTGAAGCATCGCCAGCGACATATTCAGAGATGTAAAGATTTCCGCAAACGATGATTTGATCGTAGCTGTGAAATCACTGACACGCCCCTGCTCGATATAATCCAGTTCTGCTTTGTTGACTTTCTTATTATCTTTGGGATTATCACGGAACCATACGAGCCATACCGTAGCCCAGATGACGCCGATCAATCCATTGACCGCGAAGGTACATCGCCAACCAATCTTCATTATCAGCCACGGAATTAAAAAGAGTGAAAATGCAGCCCCCAGGCGGCTGCCTGAGAAATTGATGCCGTGGGCGAGGCCGCGGTCCTTGACGGGCAGCCAGCGGAAAAAGGCCTGCGTTGCCCCCGGAAAAGCACCCGCTTCACCTGCACCGAATAGAAATCGGAGCACAAGCATTTGTACGCCATTTCGGACTGCCCCGGTCAAAGCGGTAAACATGCTCCATACCGAAACCACAATTGTCAATGCTTTACGTGGCCCAAGCTTGTCGGCGATCCATCCGGAAGGAACCTGAAATAATGCGTATCCCAGAGCAAAGATTCCAAGCACCAATCCCATTCGCTCTGCGGTCATCGAAAGGTCTTTCATGATATGATCCACAGCAGATGCGATGCAGACGCGATCCATATACGTGTTGACGCTATGAAAAAACAGAATTGAAATCAGCACATATCGCTGACGACTCATAATATTTTGTGATGTCTTCATATAATGCTCGTAAGCCCTTACTGATTTATTCTTTCTCTAAAGCGATGAATAACCTCTGAGACTGCATCGATTGAACCAACGTTCCCGGGAAAGACTATGTATGGCATACCCGGAAATCTACTCTCAGAACCGCTCTGCCAAACCGGAACACCCGGTAATATCTGTCCGAGCACCTTTGCCCGCTCTATCCCTAAGGCCTGTGTTGCTATGTCACTTGACGTGATTCCCCCTTTGGCCAGAATATAGCGAGGACGGACGTTCATCGAACGAATAATCTTCACAAGCGCCTGCGAAATCCGGCTACTAATAGACAGCGAGCTCTCATGATCTCTCCCAGTCTTAAGCTTGCGGCTCGTATAAACTACAACATCCTGTCCCTGTGACAAGCAATGATTTATAAACTCAACGGATATGCTAATTTCTCTATCGATATCATCCGGGGAGAGAATCTTATCGACACCAACCTCAATGCTTTGTACATTTCCATGTTGAAGCAAGTGATCCAACTGTTGAGACGATTTTGGAACGTGAGAACCCACAACTATCAAACCACCCGTACTGTCTGTACCCTTTATTTCGTCAACATTCAATAGCGATCGGGCCGTCAATCCTGCTCGTACGCGAACAAAGGATGCGGCTGTTCGAAACAAGAAACGTTGTCCTTTTTGCTGGGCCCGGAGCAAGCCCAGAATTGCTACTTCCAGATCCCGGTAGTCGGCGGCATTAACAACACAAACACTTGCCGGCTTGAATTCAGCAATTTTATCCGCAATATAATCCGGACCGTTTTGCCGGATTTCTTCAAGAGATAATGCATGGACTGCTGTGCTATGAATCCGGCCCTGTGTTTTTTCCTCGACCCATTTTTTCAGATTTGAGCTGCTGTAGCCGAAAACAATATCTTTTGCAAAAGCCGTATCAGCAGCAGGAATTAGCTGCCGTCCGTCTCTGACATAATGTATATCGCTGATGGTATATCTGCCCCCCTCCTCAAAAAAAGGTGCGATTACGTAAACTCCTTGTTCCATTCCAAGTACGTCAGCAAGGGCATCAACCTCAGCAGGAAAATGACCGCGCAGGGTTGAGTCGCTTCGGCTGATAATCTCAAAAGCCCGACCAGTTTTACGCGAAGCTTCACGAATATTCGCCCCTACTTCCGAAGCTAAATCAACTGCACGCGGTGTCGGCAAGCTCCGTGAATTTGTCAGCAGATAGAACAATGGTGTTTTACTCTCGAATTCATTGATTATAGCCTGCAGGTTCCATTTTGTAAGGACAGGTATATTGTGAACGGTCTGAGTTCCGGTCGGATCATCATCCAAAACGACTACTGATGCAGGATGTTGTGCAACTTCGTGTTGTATTGCCGGCAGGAGATTTTCAGGCCAAATGGGGGGTAGGGAACTTAGAATTTCCTGTAATTGTATCGGCATCTTCTATTCTGTGTTATAATAAATCTAATCGTCATCCTCAATAGCAATAGCACGAGCCGGAGCACCGTCACCATTAGCTATCTTCAGCGGAAGGGCAATGAAGGTTACTTGTGCCTTTGACACAGAGCCCAGATTAGCCAAACCCTCAACCACAATTACCCCGCCTTTGAAAAGAATCTGATGTATCGTAGTTAGTTCCTCTATGTTATTGGCATCGGCAACCGAGGGTGGTTCTACTCCGAGCATTCGCACTTTTTTTTCCACACACCATTGCGCCAGTTCCGCACTTATTCTCGGAAGCTCATCCCGGTATTTTTCCTGACCATAGAATTCACTCCAGCCCGTGCAGATTAAGAGACTCTCGCCGGACTTGAACTGATTGGCAATTGTTCCGAGGTGCCGAGGCTCAATCAAAACACGCGGTCCAATCGGACGTACATCAGCTATCCAGGCCGGTCCTGTAAAATTCTCTATCGCAATTCTGCCGATAGTCTCTGAGCCCACGCCGAAGTGGACCGGGGCGTCGATATGTGTTCCGCAGTGAGAATAAAGAGACAGGATTGTCGCATTCCAGCCATCCGTCTCCAAACGCCGGGCCGGCTTGATATCAATCCCCTTCTCGCCGGAGACAAGCGGCAGTGTTAAGTCAATGATTCGGGACATTATCTTCCATGACAGATTCAAGATTTTTTATAATCGTGTCGGCGATCTGGCTGGTCCCGGCCGACCCGCCAAGGTCAACGGGCAATACCCCCTGCACCACTGTCATTTCAATCGCGCGGACAATAATCTCAGTCGCCTCCTTCCGGCCCAGATGCTCGAGCATAATAGCTCCCGACCATATAGCTCCGATTGGATTGGCAATACCCTGCCCTGCGATATCCGGCGCCGAGCCGTGAATAGGCTCGAACATCGACGGATACTTTTTCTCCGGATTAATATTGCCGCTCGGTCCCAGACCAAGGCTGCCCGTGATCGCCCCGCCAAGGTCGCTCAAAATATCGCCGATAAAATTGGTCGTCACGATTACATCAAATCGCTCCGGGTGCAGCACGAAATTCGCCGAAGCATTGTCAACGTACATCTTCTCGTATTTTATATCCGGATAGGCGGTGCTGACTTGCCCGACGATCCGATCCCAGTAAGCCAGGCTGTGAATCAACGTATTGGACTTGGTTATGTTCGTGACGTGCTTACGGCGTTGGCGGGCCAATAGAAACGAATAATGGGCGATTCGCTCGATTCCTTTACGCGTAAATATGCTTGTGTCTGTTGCCAGGCCCTCTGGAAATTCCGGCCGGACGATGCCGCCGGATTGAACGAATTCCCCTTCGGTGTTCTCGCGAATGACCACAAAGTCGATGTCCCGAGGCGTCTTATTGCGAAGTGGCCCATCGACTCCCTGCAGGAGTCTTGCAGGACGGTAGTTGACGTATTGATCAAAGCTGGTTCGGACCTTAAAGGTGAATAACTTGGCCGGAAGCGTGTCATCGACGTCCGGCAGTCCAACTGCCCCGAAGTAGAGCGCATCGAACGTCTGCAACTCTGTCAGTGCTTCCTCGGGCATGAATGTTCCAGTCTGCTTGTAGTAACCGGCCCCATAAGGAAACTCTTCGTATTGAAGCTGGAATCCTAAGCCTTCAGCAACAGCGTTAAGAACCATAATTCCGGCGGGCACTATCTCCGGCCCGATACCATCGCCAGGAATAACTGCGATTTTGTATGTGTTCTTTTTGTCCATATCTATGCCGGATTATAGGCGATATTCTGCAATATACAAGACAAAAACAGACTTGTCCGGTTAATCCAGGAATGGCGTGCTGTAAGATGCCACAACTTTTGCACACTTTGTACGCATCTCAGGCAATAATAAAATCCGACCTCTGCTTTATTGGGCTTAATGGAGTATCCGGGCGACAATCCGCACGACGGCATTTTCATCATCGAAAGCTTTCGCCAGATTGTCCTTATCCAGGGCAAAGAGGGTATTCAAGCGGACCTTCCAGTAGTCGTCTTTCAGAAGTCCCTGAAGCTGGTCGCCCGACCATGCATATCCGAGGCTTGTCAAGCGCCACACAATAAAGGCACGTAACTGATCGTTGTCGGAACCGAGATGTTCGAGCAGCAGCGGGATCGATTCTGAGTTCAGGTGAGGAAATGTGGGATCCAGATAGCGATCCGTCATGTCCTTAGATTTCTTGACCTTCCTCATTTTCTTCACATCAGAGATATCTATGGGTGATAAGGTCGGAACCAAGTCCGGATACTCCGTTACCTGCACAGCAGGGTGTGATTCGGCTACATTTCGGAATATCCACTCGGCAAGCTCTCTATCCCCCGCGATGCTGAAAACATCGAGAAATTCCAAATGATCGAAAGGATAATTAAACCGCCTGCGCCGCATATATTCCTTGAGCAACTCTGTGACATCAGGCCTGGGCACGCCGGTAAGACGCCTGTAGAACAGACTCTCACGGTATCCCCCTGCCCACGCTTTCAGCAGCGTATTTGCCGACTGCTGTAAATCAGGCCGGTTCGGGTCGCCTTGCATCGGTGACACCAGATCGAGAACTTGATAGAAGCGAGCCACAGCTTCCTGGGCATTGCTTAGAAATGCCAACGCTCCAGCGATTTCGAAAAGCGAAGTCAATAACTCCGGTCCACCTATTTCTGTTCGAGAATCATCCTCAAGCAATTCCGGCATATTTGCATCAACGGTGAGCTGTCGCACACGAGAGCGAAGACGCAGAACGGAATCGATTTCCAGCAACATTCGCAGATCTGATCGTAGTTTGTCGTTATTATCCTTCTCGCGAACACGCTCAGAAAGCTCAAGGAGTCTGACCTGAAAGGTCTGCTGAAGCTTCCTTACCACAGTCTCATCTCCCCAAGAACACCTTATAATGAGTGATCTAATGTTGTTGGGATCCTCGCGTATCGGAGCCATCGTCTTGTCCAGTTCGACAATTTTGTGCTGAAAGGCACGTTCAAGCGGCTCTTTGACAGATGCATCCTCCCACTTGGCTCGCCTTATGAGTATATCCAAAGCATTCGGATCCTTCAGGATACTTACGACAATCGGGCGAATATCATGCCCCCCGCGCGCCATCAATTTTATAAGCATTCCCTCTCGAATTGGTCTGTCCTCCGCATATCTCTCACTGATAATGGCGCGCAAATCTTCGGGAGAGACAAGATTAAATTCCATCGGAAGACCAACATCTTCCTTATACCCTGCTCGGGGACTTGCATTAGGATCGTCGCTATATTTCCTCGAGAGAACACGCTCGTATGTCGCTCGATTGGCTTCCGGTAAAGGTCGATGTGCCGACAACGTATCAGTCATGGCGCTCTTTACTCTTGACAACTTGCCTCCGAACATTTGGACACCAACCAGAAGGACAATCCAAACCAGGAGAAGAATGATGGACATAATTCGAGCGACCTTTGTCCGTGCCACAACGACCTGGCTTTCTCTGCTGAAAATATACCAGAGACCATTCAAACTTGTGAGCAAGCCAGCCGGGGCTTGTGCCGACACCATGCCAACAAGCAGGATCGTAACAAAGGCCAGCGCCCACGGAACCACAGGTAAGGCCCTCAGAAGACCCAATAATCCAATCATTGCCAATAAGACGAAAATAAGCTGTCCAAAACGGTTCCGTATGAGCCCGCGATGAGTAATGATTCCAAAAATGTGGTTTCGAAACGCCATTACACCCCAAGCAACTACACAGAACCCCGACCAGTATGCTAGCACAACAGCAAATATAAGCCACTTGGCAGCGCCGGCCTCAGCCAGAATGAGGGAGCAAGCGACAGCCTCTGCAATCGCCCCGAATATCCAGAGCGGTTTGCAGAAACAGCCTGCCCAAAGTCGCGAATGCTCGAAGCAAGTTCGGTCAAGAGTACGGATGTGCGATAATAGCGCGATGCAAATCCACACCATTGCTGCTGTTCCAAGAAAGGTAAATCCGACGAAGAATCTCCCGGGTAACAACTTGGCTGAGATTCCGTATAGAACAGTCAGACCGAAATAGCCTGTCAAACCAGCAACAAACAGAATTGAGGTCTCAACGCCAACTGAGACGTCCGGCGCCCTGCCTCGCAACCTGTTGACGACAACAAGGAACAGCCACACAAAAGGAAACGCAAGTGGCAGAAGGACGACCGTAAACATGGCAACCACGAGCGTTATCTTCATCATATCTGCACCTGCTACCAACACTGCAACCATACGATCGCCAAGAATATCCCCGATCTCCTCTGATTGACTCAATCTAAATCTAGCTCGCTGTGCCTCGCCGGGGGATAGATCGAGGTATCTGAGACGGACCCTCTCACAAGATGAAAGTAGCACATCAGCATGGTTCAAGTGCCCGTCATGCCGCGCGTTGTTGAGCAGCCTCTGGGCAGCCTGAGACACTGCGGCGGTCAAATGGCTAAACGATTCCCGATCCAACTTGGGATATGTCCCATACGCATGCGATATGAACTTGACGAGGTCCCAGTAGATGCCGGTTTCACTGGGCTCGGCAAGTCTTCTTTCCAAAGGGCTGATATCGGCGTCATCGATAAGCTTATCAACGCGCTGCTTGAATTTGCTATACGGCAAATAGAATTCTTCCAGCCCGTTGCCCAGCTCAAATTGCTCCAGAGCGTCCTGCTCGAGTCCATTGTCTCTCGGCGGCCTCAGAAGGACCCAGCCCTTAATGTACCGATAGTGAGCATTGTCGGGATTAAGTTCGATCAGGCGGTAGGCAAGAGCCAGCGCGGCCCTTGCATCGACAAAATTGGACTCTGTTATCTTGTAGGCCAATTGCGCCAAAAAGAACTCGTTCTGTGGATATTTGGCCACCATCTCCGCCAAGCCGTCTTCGTTGGGCTCGGCAAGGCAGTAATTCAGGATGTCCGCCGCTTCCGGATCGGTAGCAGCGACTTCTTTGCTCAGGTCTGAACGAACAGCCGCCTTGTCTACAAGTTGCCTCTTTATTTGCTGTGACATACCCACATACCGCCAGACAAGTCGGGCGTTGGGGATTTCGTAGACAGTCAGCGCGACACACGCAGTCACAATCGCTATCCATACTTTGGTACGAACTCGCATAATCTTCTCGCTCGATCAGAACGGCAATTCCCAAGCTCACTGAGCCTGAAGTCATCCTTATAAGACTATAGAACATTTCCGCAGTCAGGGCAAGAGGAATTCTGCATCACGAGCGCAAGGACGAAACTGGGCAGCCACATGGGGCTGCCCCTACTTGTGAAATTATGACGGACCGGCACCTTCGGGGCGGATGAAGTCCCGGTCTTTTGTCATTAGCCACTTGTCGAATTCGAATACGTCCTCTCGCATGGAGAACTCGATAGTATGCAGGCCGGGCTGTTCGATGTCCAGGTAGATCTTGTAAGGCTCACCGCAGTGCTCGGCTTCGGTTCGCTGCATGCTCTCCCAGCGCCATGAATTCTTGGCCTCGCACCACTGAAGCCGCTGACCCGAATCAGGCCACGTCCCGTCAAGTCCCACGTGTATGCCATTATCCTCGCTGCCGGTCGAGTACGCGCGGACCCAGACGTAGTATCGGCCCGGTGTGTTGAAGTGTACCGGATAAACCAGTATGGCTAGTTTGCCCGGCTGGTTGGAAAAGTTCTCGCCGTGGATGAGTTTCATACTGTGGTTTCGTCGTGTGTCGGGCAATATCTCAATATAGGCGCCGCCGCTGGCTGAATCGGCGTGACTCTCATCGCCATCGGGAGTAATCTCCGGTGTCTGCGCCGCTGAAGTAATGTACCACTTTCTCGTTTCGGTCTCGGTCTGGAGGGCGAAATGCTCCGCCTCGACCGCAACCAGACCACCGGTTTCTTCGAAAATCCTGGTTGTACTGTCGGAGGAGATTATATCGCGCGCTCTATCTTTTGCCTTTTTTGCTCCGGGCGGAACTAACGTTAGAGCGATCCAGCGTCCGCGAGCGTAGGGTATGCGTCCGCTTGTTTTGTTGCTGTTGGTTGCTGTGTTGAACTCGACTCTGACCGTTGCTCCTTTGGAAACCGAGATGTTCTTCCACGTCTTCGGCGTAGGTTTGTAGTCGATGGACGTCTTGGGGTTAGTGAATTGCCCCACGAGCTTACCGCCGACCAGGAGCTTATATGTGGACTCGCCATCTGTCTCGGTCATCGTGGTCAGCGTGATATCATAGGCGCCGGTCTGCCCAGTGAATTTGGTCTCGGCGGCGGCGAACTTGTCTTTATACTCGCCCGGATTTATAGCCAAGGCATCGTGTCCGTCGTCTTTGTAGGCTGGAACAAAGCCGCCGGCGGTGACGATCTGGAAATCCCGAATGGCTTTTAGAATGATTGCGCCTTCAGCGTTAGGAACCACCTCGGGCGGAGGAGGCTGCTCGGAGGCAAGTTCCAGCCTGCCTGAACCTTTTATTACCAGCAGCCAGTCGTTCTTGTCGGGTGCGGCCAGTTCGATTTTTCGGCCGGCACGAACTGAGCCGGTGTTAAGCAGGCCGTCAAGACCGTCACTTGTTCGAGGATTGAACCAGCCATAGGTAAACCTGCCTGTCGGTGCGTTGATTCCGACTTTTCCGCCGTGTTTGAGATAGACCAGGTAAACCTCGCCGGGCTTGCAAAGGACGTAGTCATCCGTGTTCTCGGTCATCTCATCTTCGCACTTCATGTCCCAGAACGGTATTTCATGCTTCTTGAAAAACTCCAGTGCATTACGGCATTGCGTCCACACCTTTTCCCGAGTGCGGTAGTCCTGGCAAGTCAGGTCGCTGTGGGGGTGCTTATAGCCAAAGTACCACTCGACGCCTGCGCCGCCGGCCATGATGTTGCCCCACAGGGCATTCTTGCGGGCATTGTCGCGGGTGGGATCTTCGGCGTCAGTGATCAGGCCGTGAGTCGCATCGCCCGGCTCATCGCAGGCCACAACCCAGGGTTTTCCCGCCGCCACAGAGCGGTCGATGTAATCACGGGTCCGGCGATGGACCTGGCTGAAATCCGGCTTACTCGTCTGGAGAGAAAAGCCCGTTAGCTTCGAAGCGTCGCCCAACAGGTCGTAGTGCGGATTGCCCATGTTGTGAATCACGATATGGTGCTGATAAGGATCGTGCGTCCATAAGTAGTTCGCCCAGGCAACCTTTTGCTCTGTCGTAGCGTCGTTGATCTCCTCGCCGAGGTTCCAGTTTAGCGCCAGATTATGGCTGAACCGCGCAATCAGCTCGCGGTAGTAAAGTTTGCGCTGCGGGCCCAGGTCGCCATTGTCGAGCAATAGTTCATTCTCGGTTTCCATAGTCTTGAAGTGAAGGTACATACCGAGCCTGGTGCCGTGCTCGAAGACGATTTGCCATTGAGCAACACGGGAGATATCCAAACGCAAACGCTCATCATAGGTGGTATAAGGAAAGACGTTTCGGTCGTCGCCGCCGATGTTCATGGTCAGGAACGAGAAAACGTTCATTCCCTTCGACGCCAGGTAGTTCACAGCTCCGATGATGCCTTTTCCCTTACCGCCCTTCCAGGTCGGATCGCCGCGATCCCAGTCCTTGATATGCGGAGCCCAATCCTTGATGAAGTTGTCTTTCTCACCGTCGGTTTTGAAATCGCCATCGAAATCTTTGTAAGCTAAGAAGTTCTCAGGAGCATCGGCCCCGCATTTGAGGAAATATTCTCCGGTTTCGGCAAAGCGTAGATGATGCTTGCTGACATATTGCAGCAGGCCTTTTCCCCGAAAGTCTCTGCCGGTCTTGTCAGTAGGCTCTATGTGAAAAGAGCCGCTGTGTCGGTCCATAAAGCCTGCACTCTGACCGGCATTCTGTCTTTCACTGACGGTGACGTTCGGCCCTTTTCTAAATGAGACGTTGTACATCCAAGTGCCAACCTGAGCGGGCGCGAAATGAACCCGCCATTTGTTGCCGCTATCAGCGCTTGTGTTTGCCGCATCGCCGTCCGCGGCATAATAGCCCGGCACAAGAAACGATTTGCCGCTCGGCTGGTGAGTAAAAGTGACATTAAGACGATAGTACAGAAACGGATTGGGATCGGCTGTCTCGCTCGTCTCGGGCCCGTCGAACGTCAACGTAACTTTGTGCCATTTCTTGAGTTCTCCACTGATTTGACCCGCTGACACCACTTGACTCCAGATTACCATGCCTAAAGTCAAACAAACAGCACACCCTAACATTTTCAAATGCTTAACCATATGAAACTCCTTATCTGACAAGATGAATACTTTTTTACAACTCCGGGTTAGTATAAACGATATGGAGTCCACGATGCAAGAAACTTAATATCTCTGTCTTAGACACGGCCGAATTAATCAGTGCAGTTAGAAAGCGAGCCCATTTAATTGCTTTCGGTCAGTAAACCACCGAATCGGCGGATAACCTGATTCAAAAACTTCAGTTTAACGGACTGATTGTGATAATCTACTGCGTCAGGTTGGTGTCATACAAACCGATATCATCGATGAATAATGTACCGTTACCGCCTGCTACCGCGCCGCTCTTGTCACCGGCTCCAATGGTCAGGCTCTTGACGGCCTGCAGGTTCACATTCTGATCAGCAATCACCTGCAGGTTAATCGACCATTGCTTCCACACTGGTGATTGGACCGCTGTAGGATTATCGGGATTGGTGATGACTGCAGTACTGCCCGTACTGTCCTCAACAATCACATATAAGTTATCCGGTGAATTGATCGGCATTCCAACATCCATGAACGTCTCAAATGGTCCTGTCACATCGACAGTGCCGGTAACATCCGGCATGGACAGGACAGATGTTGCCGTAACGGGATTTTCCGCCCCGACATTGGGTGAAACGGCCAATCCAACAAAGACTTGCTGATTCATCACCACGACCGCAGGATTGCCTATAGGCTTCCAGGTCGTACCATCTGAAGAGTGCTCAGCAATGAAGGAGTTGCCCTGACGTTTCAATCTGACCCAATGCGGCATTACAATAGTCGCCGGGAACGGCGGTTCTTCAGCAGTTCCGGCAAGCTCCGAGTCCGCTGTGGTTCTCCATCTAAAGAAGGCTTGCCCGGCCGCTCTGACTCCGCACATGGCAAAGACCGAATCCGAATCCAGGGTGTTGCGTATCATCACACCCGAGACGGCCCATGTGTCCGTATTCTCAAGGCTATCGATCCTTACCGTAACTATGCCGTCTCCAGTCAACTGCTTATAGGCAAAGCGGAATCCGTCTGATGCCCCGTCGATCCCGTTCCCGCCGGCGGCAATTGTGTATTTATCCTTATCCGCGTTGTACTCGAAGTTGCCCTGGGAAGCCGTGCCGCGATACCAGAGCACTAATTGCTCCAAATCACGTCCATAAGCCGATGTCCAATCCTGTGGTTGTTCAAACGTGTTTTCAATCTCAGAGTAGTAAGGTAAATTGACATTGTTATAAGCCATCGGCAGGGATTGCCTGCC
>Ga0209121_10004172_pt1 | contig 13589 bp, 14 predicted proteins | sample Cruoilmetagenom3_FD_187292 | JGI IMG/M metagenome (GOLD analysis project Ga0209121, IMG submission 187292) | Oil polluted marine microbial communities from Coal Oil Point, Santa Barbara, California, USA - Sample 3 (SPAdes) (version 2) | ecosystem: Environmental > Aquatic > Marine > Oil seeps ... | reverse complement strand
GCCAGTAGAAGCTATCCAGTACTTGTTTTATCTCGGCGTCATCTACTTGGGGGGTGAGGCTGCTAAATTCCTGCTCCGCCTGCTCCAGCAAGGTGAAATCATCCTGGCTTAGCAACTGGCAAATCTGGGCTAAGGGGAAGGAGGTGCAAGCTACATTTTCCTTAGGGATTCCTAGCCTTTGTGTGATGGCAAAGGCATATTGCTCGTAGCTGGTGCTGATGCAAAATATTTGCCAAGCTCGAGATTTAAGCCTGGAGATTAGTTCGGTGGCACCAGGGGTCAAGCTAGCTTCTTTTCCCATTGTGCTGATGTCTCTTTCTCTTACACCGTGGCGGGCAAGGAAAGGGGCGATGAGGGCTAAGGTGTCTCCTGGCTCATAGTCCTGTCTGCCTTCAAGGGTTAGCAAGTCATCATACCGGCTGATGACTTGAAAAATCTTATCTCCATGGGGCAATAGCTTCATCAACTCATAGGCATTATCCTGAGGAGCCAGAGGGCCTTCAAGGTCGAAGCAGATTAAGTTCATCTCAGTCTTGCCTACTCTCCTTTTATTCCGTAATTGAGATTGCTTCGGCACTGACACGCCGGTAGTCCCCGACTAGCATGAAGGCGGGGATAAACCCCGCCACTACGATTGTCATCCCTCTCGTAGGGTCGGGGCTTGTCCCCGACCAATTGTCTGTCATTGCGATCGAAGCGAAGCAATCTTGCCCTTTATAGCCTTATTTATTTTACTACTAAGGTCGTATCCATCAATTGACCTTCCCCGGGCGTCAATGACTTTACCATCTCTTATGCTGAGTTCGCCCTGACTTAGAGCTTTAAGGGTGGAGATGATAAGGGGGAATTCCCGGGCAAGCTCATGTTGGCGAATAAGGTTAAACAGTGCGTCTTTATCGTCTTTTTGCCAATATCGGTTGAAAGACTTGCCCCTGACAGGGAAGAGGCAGTAACTAATCACAGGGCCTCTATCTAATTCGGGGGTCACCAAATGTATCATGGCGCCAGCTTCCGCAGCTTTATCTTCTATCAATTTCCAGATTACCTCTTGCCAACTACCGACGGGTCCACCGGGGGGTGCTGGATGAAGGTTAATCATGTTGTATTTTCGGCATAGCTCCTCTCCTATGATAAGCATGTAGCCAGCGAGGACGCAGAGGTCGGGGGCGAACTTTGCAATTCTTTTTTTCACCTCGCTATCATATTTGAGGCGCCAGTTCTCCTGAGATTGCTTCGCTTCGGTCTTGAATTTCCTGTGGGAGAAACAGACGAGAGGAATGTCATAGCTGTGAACTAACTGGAAGAACAGGTCGCTTTGCGGAGATTCGCCGGGCTCTCGATTGCTAAAAACGAAGCTAATTTTCCCTGCTATATCGCCATTGGAGATGCTTTCCTGTGCCGCTTGTAAAAGCTGCCGGGCTGCCTCATCCCTGCCTGTGGAGAACCAACCAATGTTTAGCAAGAGCCCTTCCTTATTTTTGCCCAGGTGCTGGCGAAGTGAACTAACGGGCTTGACCTATGCCCGAATATCTTCCCTCGAGATAAACTATCCAGGAAGTCGCTTGGGCTGTTGAATTCAGGCATTTCCACGTAAGCCCGGCCAATTTCGCCTAGAGTATGAGCATCGCTTCCAGCACTGGCAGGTAGCTTATATTTTAGAACCAGGCTCTGAGCTTTGTTGGAGCTGTTGGGTAAAGGAGTGCGTGAATTGAAAACTTCGATGATGTCAACCTGGGATAAAATTTCCCCTGATAGGAGCTTGTTTTGCTTCATTCGCAATGACAGAAAGGCTGGACGACCAAATGGATGAGGAATGTTAACCAGTCCGCCCTGGCTTTTGATTTGGGCTATTGTTTCCTGGGGAGATAATCCCCTGGGAATGACTTTGGTGAGAAATAGACCCATCAATTCCCCTGTGGATGTCATGATTTCCTCAGCAATGATTACCTTAAAGGGAGCCATCTCCTTTAGTTTCAAAGCTCCTTGAATGGTGTTATGGTCAGCCACGGCAAGGCAATTTACGCCTATCTTGAGGCAGTGGTCAACTATCCTTTCTAAAGGGGTACAGCAATCTATGGAGTAGCAGGTATGAACGTGTAAATCAGCTTTTATCAACTTGCCTTCTCTAGATATTCCCCACTGCGAGTATCGACTTTGATGATGTCCCCTACATTGATAAAAAGGGGAACCTGGACGGTAGTACCGGTTTCTACCTTTGCTGGCTTACTACCCCCGGTAGCCGTATCTCCCTTGAAGCCGGGCTCCGTCTCGGTAACCTGAAGCCCTACAGCAGCGGGCAGCTCTATGTTTACCGCTGCACCCTTACAGGTCAGAATCTCTAAATTTAGCCCTTCTTTGAGGTAATTTATTGCCTCCCCTATTTGGTCAGCGGTCAGCGCCATTTGTTCATAGCTCTCATTGTCCATAAAGTAGTAAAGGATACCGTCGTTATAAAGATATTGGCTGGTGCGGTGCTCTAGAAAGGCTGGCGTAAATTTATCGTTGGCCTGAAAAGAGCGTTCCGTAGTATTGCCGCTGCGAATATCACGAAGCCGTAATCGAATCTGGGCTGAGCCTCGCCCCACCTTGATATGATGATATTCAGTGATCTGGTATATTTTCCCTTCTAGCTCTATGGCAATCCCTTTTCTCAATTCGCCAGCATCAATCATATAATAGCCTCTTTCTTTTGTAAGCAGTCAGCAATCAGCGTTCAGTGAGTTGCTGATTACTAAAAGCTGATAGCTGAAAGCTATCCTTTCCTGACCTGGTGAGCACTTTAGCTCGGCCTTTTTCCAGAGTCACCATATCCTCAATTCTAACACCACCATATCCCGTGAGGTAAATTCCAGGTTCTATGGTAAAAACCATGCCATCGGCAAGCAAGTCTGATGAAGTGGCAGAGAGCGTAGGGAGCTCGTGAATTGCCAGCCCAACACCATGCCCCAGACCATGTCCGAAATTATCGCCATAGCCAGCTTGCTCAATAACGTTCCGAGCCAACTTATCAGCTTCAGTGGCGCCTATGCCTGATTTGAGCCCATCTATAGCTGCGAGCTGTGCTTCCAGGACAATATTATAAATAGCTGATAGCTGATGGCTGACAGCTTTCAGATTTTTGCCCAGACATAAAGTGCGGCTAAAATCGCTGCAGTAACCCCCGACCCTGGCTCCCATATCAATCAGCACTGGTTCGCCAGGGCAAATTATTCTTTCTGTAGGTTTAGCGTGCGGTAAAGCTGAATTGGGGCCTGAGGCTGCTATAATTTCAAAAGGCATCCCCTCACTGCCATTCTGGCGAAGGAATTTCTCAATTTCCCAGGCTACTTCCTTTTCTGCTACACCCGGCTGGATTATGGCTTTCGCCTGTTGGAAAGCAGCATCAGTTAGCTCCACTGCCTTTATGATAAGCTCTAATTCCTCTGGCTCCTTTACGGAACGGAGCTGCTCCACCAGGTTAGTGCTGGGAACAAGCTCCAAGTTTAACTGTTTGGCTTTTATCGTTTCAGCGAGCTGGTGATGAGCAGCAAAGGAAAGGTAATTTGCCTCAAAACCTAATTTATGCCACCCTAGATTGGATACCAACTCCGGAAGCCAGTTGTCTGGCTCTCCTTTAATCTGAATGATTTCGAAATCTTGTGTCTCCTTTTTAGCTTGTTCCATATAGCGAAAGTCGGTAGCTAAAAGGGCGTGGTTATCTGAGATAAGCAGCCACCCTGAAGAGCCAGTAAATCCAGAAAGGTAGCGATAATTTTCTGGCTGAGAAACTAAAAGGCCATCGAAGCCCTTTTCAGCAATCAGAGGTTGCAACCTCTGCAATCGCTTTATGGCCAACCTTCTCCCCTCAGTTCGGCTACTAAAGCTCGCAAGGCGGCGATATATCCTCTCCAGCCTAATCCGCTGATTTGCCCTTTGGCGATGGGAGCAATCACAGACTCGGCTCGCCACTCCTCTCGGGCATAAATATTGGATAAATGAACTTCAATTATGGGCAGTTTGGTATCGGCTAAGGCATCCCGCAGGGAAAATCCGTAGTGAGTGAGGGCACCGGGGTTGATGATTATGCCAGCAGCTGAATCCGCTTGCTCTTGAATAAAATCTATCAGTGCACCTTCACTATTAGATTGGAAGGTTACCACTTCCATGGCTAAATCCTCACCTTGCTTCTTCATCAGGGAATCAATCTCGGCTAGGGTCTTATCTCCATAGATTTCCTTGTCTCGCTTACCCAGCATATTTAAATTTGGTCCGTTAATAACTAAAATTCTCATAAAGCCCCCTTTCGTCATTTAGGCTGTTTAATTTCGATTTCTCGTTGATTTTCAGGCATTTTGGGGATGGTTCACCCCAAATTTTCGTAGTTGCCTGATTCATCAAGCACAACTGCCCAATAAATTGGGCAACTACATTTTTAAACTGCCTTATCATTCTGTTTATTTCTTTGACTCCAACTCAGCTAGTTTTACTTTATACTGGCAAGCGGTGCATTTTGCCCGGCCATCTCTATCCAGCACCAAAAGCTTACCACACTCAGGGCAAGGCTGAGAAAGTGGCTTATAGCTTGTGGCGAATCTACATTGAGGGAAATTGCTGCAGCCATAGAAAACTTGCCCTCTCTTATTGAGCTTCTGCACTAATTCGCCACCGCATTGTGGGCAGGGAACTCCGACCTTGACCACGAAGGGCATCGTCGTCTTACACTCGGGGTAACCGCTACAGGCGAGAAATTTGCCAAACCGTCCTACTTTTATCACCATAGGTCGGCCGCAGTTAGGACATGTTTCATCGGTTGTCTTACTCATATCAACCTTACTTATATTGCTTGAAGCTTTATGCAACATATCCTCGAAGGGGGAGTAAAAGCCTCTTAAAAGTAATATCCATTCCTGCTTACCTTGAGCTATTTCATCCAGTTGTTCTTCCATCTGTGCTGTGAAACCGAGGTCAACAATTTTAGGGAAATGCTCCTTCAAAATGGTATTTACAATCACGCCCAGTTCATGGGGATAGAATTTGCCATCTGACTTATAGACATAATTTCTATCCTGGATGATAGACAGAATAGGGGCGTAAGTGCTTGGGCGTCCAATCCCTCTCTGCTCCAGCGCTTTAATCAAGCTTGCTTCGGTGTAGCGTGGTGGTGGCTGGGTGAAATGCTGTTCAGGGAAGGCTCCCCAATAGCTTAATCTGTCATCAGCTTTCAACTCAGGCAAGAAAACAAAACCTTCTTGCTCATCTTCATCCTTACTTTCGCTATAAACGGTCATGAAGCCAGGAAATTTAACCACCGAGGAAGAGGCTTTGAGCAGATAGCCTTTTTGTCTCGTGAGGCTTGCTTGTATCTCTATATTGGTTGTGGCATATAGGGCTGGTGACATCTGACTGGCCACCATGCGCCTCCAGATAAGCTCATAGAGTTTTAACTGGGCTGGATTGAGGAATGGCTTAATTTGCTCTGGCTCACGATAAATCTTAGTCGGGCGAATTGCCTCATGAGCTTCTTGGGCCCATTTTGCTTTCTTGGCAAAAACACGTGGCTTTGGTGGTAGGAAATCCTCCCCATACTTTTTAGCGATAAAGTCTCTCACTTCAACTATGGCCGGGGCAGCCACATGAGTGGAGTCGGTGCGCATATAGGTAATAAGCCCCATCGAACCCTCCTTGCCCAGGGGCAAGCCTTCGTAAAGCTGTTGAGCCACTGCCATGGTGTGCTTAGCGGTAAAGTGCAGTTTTCTCCAGGCTTCCTGCTGCAAAGTACTGGTAATGAAAGGGGGAGCTGGCTGGCGAGCTACCTGTTTGCGTTGTATTGATTTAACTATATAATTAGCCTTCTCTAAATCGGCAGCAATCTTGGTTGCCTTATTCTCATCGCTGATATTCAGCTTAGTGCCAGCGGCTGAGGCTACGAGTTTGGCTCTAAACTTGGCTTCCTGTTCTTCGAGCGGAGCTAATGCAACTTCGATAGTCCAATACTCTTTAGGATTAAAGACCTGGATTTCCTGCTCACGGTCAACAATTATTCTTACCGCCACTGATTGAACTCTACCGGCAGAGAGGCCCCTCTGCACCTTCCGCCATAGTAGGGGGCTTAGTTTATAGCCGACGAGTCTATCGAGGATGCGTCTGGCTTGCTGGGCGGTAACTAAATTCATATCAATGGAGTGGGGGTGCTTGAATGCTTTTTCCACTGCCTCCTTGGTTATTTCGTGGAAGACGATGCGGTGAATAGGCACTTTAGCTTCATCTAATTTAGCTGCTGCAACAAGATGCCAGGAGATTGCTTCTCCCTCGCGGTCAGGGTCGGTAGCCAAATAAATAGAGTTGGCTTTACTCGCTGCCTCTTTAATTCCGCGGATTACCTTTCTCTTTCCCTGTGGGATGACATATTTGGGGGTGAAATCTTTATCTATGTTTACTCCTAAGCTTTTCCGAGGTAAATCACGCACATGTCCTAATGATGCCTTGATGGTATAGCTACGCCCCAGAATCTTATTCAGCGTCCTCGCTTTGGCTGGAGATTCAACGATAACCAGTTTCTGTGCCATGACCTACCCTGTTTTAACTTCGCGAGCCAGCACGTAATTCATGTTTCCTATTTGTCTGGCTATTCCCTTCAATTCCAGCATGGCTAGCGTGCTGCTTACCTCTGGTATGGTTAAACCGCTACGACGGCAGATCTCATCTATATGGTTTGGTTCAGAAGTCAGTTGCTTTAGTATCACGGATTCAGTTTCGTTGGCTGGCAGGAATTCTTTAATCTCTAGTTGCTGTGTTATCGTGGTCAAGTTTAATTCCTCTAAAATATCCATAAAGTTACGGACTAGCTTGGCTCCCTCTTGTATAAGGCGGTTGGTTCCCTTGCTAGCTGAGGAGAGGATACTGCCTGGGATGGCAAAAACCTCCCGGTTCTGCTCTACTGCCTGATGTGCTGTGATTAAAGCCCCGCTCCTTTCTCCAGCCTCTACCACTAATACTCCTAAGCTTAAGCCGCTCATAATCCGATTACGAAGTGGAAACCTCTCAGCTTTAGGCTTTATACCTAAAGGATATTCGCTTATCAATGCTCCCTTTTCCATAATAGATTGAGCTAATTTAATGTTTTCAGCCGGGTAAACAATATCCAGTCCAGAGGCGAAGATAGCTATAGTTTTACCTCCAGCATCTAAAGTAGCTCGATGAGCTATGGAATCAATTCCTCTGGCTAATCCGCTAACAATAGTAATTTTGCTTCTGGCCAGCTCAGCCGCGATCTCTTCGGTTACTTGCCGTCCATAGATGGTAGGGCGACGGGTGCCAACCACAGCAAGGCAAGTCTCATCTTGTGGTAAAAGATTACCCCTGACATAGAGCACCGGCGGGTAATCGTAAATTTCCTTTAATCTGGAGGGGTAAGAGGGGTTTTCACAGACAAGCACCTTTACCTTGTACCTCTCCAGCTTCTCCATCTCGGCATCCAGGGAAATTTTAGAGCGTAGCAGAAGTAGAGCATCTACACTTCGTGAGTCTAATCCTGCTTGCTTTAACTCGCTTTCTGGAGCCTTCCAGGCGTCTTGTAAGCTGCTAAAGTGCTCTTTTAGCTGGGAAGCCCTTACTCTGCCAATCCCAGGTATTTTGGAGAAGCCTACCCAGTATTTCAATTCATCGGCGGTTAGCATGGAAGTTGAATGGATTTTAGCATAGGCACTAGCTAAGGACAATGAATTAGCTCTTAAAGCTTAGGCCTGTAGCGTTTACTGCTACCTTTGCCGCGGCAAGGCGGGCTACAGGTACACGGTAAGGCGAGCAACTAACATAGTCTAAGCCCACTTTATCGAAAAATTCTATAGACTTTGGGTCCCCTCCGTGCTCTCCACAAATGCCTATCTTTAGGTCGGGCTTGATTTTTCTTCCCCGTTCCACTGCTGTTTTTATAACTTCACCAACTCCCTTTTTATCCAAGCTAACAAAAGGATCGGACCTAAAAATTCCCTTCTTGAGATAAGAGGGCATAAAAGTCCCATGATCGTCTCGGCTAATCCCGAGAGTTGCTTGGGTTAAATCGTTAGTGCCGAAGGAAAAGAAGTCAGCAAACTTAGCTAGTTCATCGGCGATGAGAGCAGCTCGGGGAAGTTCAATCATTATTCCTATTTGATAGTTTAGGCCCTCGGCTTCCATTTCCCCTTTTACCTTGTCACAAGTATTAACCACGAGGTCTCTGAGGAACTTTAACTCCTCGACATGTGCTATAAGAGGTAGCATAATTTCAGGAAAGACCCTAAAACCTTTTTTAGTCAACTCGCAAGCAGCCTCCATTATAGCTCTAACCTGCATCTGATAAATTTCGGGGGAGGTGATGCCAAGACGGCATCCGCGGTGACCAAGCATAGGATTGGACTCGTGTAATTCTCCCACTTTCTCCCGAAGCCTTCCAAAAGGAATGCCTAAGCGCTTGGATAAAGTCCTGAGTTCATCCTCGGCGTGAGGCAGGGGAAGAAATTCATGAAGAGGAGGGTCCAAAAGACGAACTGTAATGGGCAAGCCTTCCATTTGCTCAAAAATTTGCAAAAAGTCTGTTCTTTGAATCGGCAGAAGCTTTTCCAAAGCTTTTTCTTTGGCTCTACCCTCTTCAGCAATTATTGCTCTCCTAAAGTAGTCTATTCTGTCGGGTTGGAAAAACATGTGCTCAGTTCTACAAAGTCCCACCCCTTCAGCCCCAAGGTCTCTAGCTAGCTTCGCATCTCGGGGATTATCAGCATTTGCCATGACCTTTAGCCTCTTAGCCAAATCTGTCCAAACCAATAGTTCTTCCAGATCTCGACTAGGCTTGGAGGCGGTGATGGGGAGTTTTCCTGCGATAACCTCTCCTTTGTCTCCATCTAAGGTGATGTAGTCTCCTTTCCTGAATACTTTATTCTTCGCAATAAATTCCTCTCGCACGTTATCAATGTTTATGGTAGTTGCGCCTACTATGCAAGTCTTCCCCATACCTCGGGTCACCACTGCAGCGTGGGATGTTATTCCACCTCTGGCTGTTAGTAACCCGGCAGCAACGCTTATTCCTGGGAAATCATCGGCTGAGGTTTCATTTCTAACTAGAATAAAAGCACTACTATCTTCCTGGGCGAGCTGTGCTAACTCCTCTGGATCAAATATTATCTTCCCCGAAGCAACCCCTGGAGAGGCAGGAAGGCCTGTAGCAATGACCTCTTTTTCCACTGTAGGGTCTAGAGTGGGATGTAATAGTTGCTCTATATCCTCTGGGGTGATGTAACAGAGAGCCTCCTTTCCACTAATTAATTTTTCCCTTACCATATCAATGGCAGCTTTAACGCTTGCTTGAGCTGTCCTTTTCCCCGACCTGGTTTGCAAGACCCACAATTTTCCATCTTGGATAGTAAATTCAATATCCTGTAAATCTTTAAAATGTCGTTCCAGTCTTTGAGAAATATCGGAAAGCTCTCTGTAGCATTGAGGCATAAATTCTGCCAAATCGCTTATAGGTTGGGGGGTTCTAATGCCTGCTACTATATCCTCGCCTTGGGCATTGCGCATAAATTCTCCAAAAAGCTTCCTTTCCCCTGTTGATGGATCTCGGGAGAAAACAACTCCAGCACCACTTCTATCCCCCATATTCCCAAAAACCATAGCTTGAACATTTACTGCTGTCCCCCACTCAGCGGGAATATCATTAGCTTCTCTATATGCTATGGCTGCCGGGTTATGCCAGGATTCGAAGATAGCTGAAATAGCCCCCCAAAGTTGCATATAAGGGTCGGAAGGACACTCTCTACCCCTAACTTCTTTTACTTTATTTTTCATCTCTTCTATTATGTCTTTAAGATCCTCGGTTGCTAGTTCTGTGTCTAGATGAAAGCCCCTCTTCTGTTTCCCCTCTTCCAAAATTTTTTCTAGGGCTTCCCATTCCACCCCTAACACTACATTAGCGTATATCTGAACAAATCTTCGGTAACTGTCACAGGCAAACCTCTCATTGTTTGTATTCTTGGCTAAGCCATGAATTGTGCTTTCATTTAAGCCCAGGTTAAGAATAGTTTTCAGCATACCTGGCATGGATATCCTAGCACCAGAGCGCACAGAAAGAAGTAAGGGATTTGCCTCGCCGCCAAATTTCGCCCCCATAAGTTTTTCTATTTTAGCTAAATTCTCATCTACTTGATGTTTTAGTTTCTTGGGATAGCTCTTATTATTGTGAAAGTAAAAGTTGCAGACCTCAGATGTAATGGTAAATCCGGGAGGAACTGGAATTCCCATCCTTGACATCTCGGCAAGATTAGCTCCCTTACCCCCTAGAATATCCTTTAGCTCTGCTTTTCCATCCGCTATGCCACCACCAAAAAAGTAGATATATTTTGTTTCCATCTTTTATCCCCGCTACTCAGTCTTTGATTTTGGGCACCTTGTATATTGTAACATTTGCTGCTGGAGAAGAATAAAGTCCCATTAATGGTAAGTGCTATGGGAATCACTATCTAGGGACGGCGAATCTTTGCTTGCAGTCTTGGCAACATGTCTCTTGTCGCTTTATATCCTTGCGATATGGCTTCTTCTCCCTTTTGAAATCCAAATGTTCCAATATGGCTAACATCAGGATTTATGACTATATCGGCCGATTTTGATGCTAATCTAATTTTTTCATATTGCATGGCATGAATTGACTGCATCAAGACATCAAAAATATTTGGGGTTTTGGGGTCTATTTTTCCTCGGCCGGTATAAATTTTAGTTTTGGCGATATAGGAAAGCTGGTCGAAATTTTTGATTTTGTCTTTGTTCTCCCGTAGTAGATTATTAATCCTCTTCTTTATCTCCGATAAACGTTTATTCTCAGGATGAGAGCTTGGCTTCACTCTAGTTTCCCTTTTAGCAGGTTTTGTGCTCTTTCTTTGTTGGGCAATAGCAACTGTGTTTACGGCAATGATTACTTCTGCCCCCATATTGCGGACAACATTTACAGGCATAGGGTTGACCACTCCGCCGTCAATCAAAAATCTATCTCTCCATCCCACCGGCGTCAATATTACTGGCATCGAGATACTCGCTCTTACTGCTTCTATTACTGAGCCTTCATTGATGATGACTTCCTCCATGTTTTCAGCATCCGTAGCTACAATGGCAAGTGGTATTTCTAAGTCTTCAAACCCTATATCCCCAATGAGAGAACTCAAAAACGATTTAACTTTTTGTCCCTGAACAAATCCCTTCCAGAGCAATATCAAGTTCAGGTCAGCTAAATGAGCCAATTTTTTCCAATCTACCCCTAATGCTATCTCCTCTAAAACGGCTGCCTTTCTCTCTTTGGCGTAACAAGCGCCTACCAGTGCCCCAGCACTTGTGCCCGCTATCATATCAATGGGTATTGACTCCTCCTCTAAAGCTTTCAAAACTCCAATATGCGCCAAGCCACGAGCAGCGCCACCACTTAAAGCTAAGCCGACTTTTGGAGTTTTAGACATTGGAATTCTCCTTAATCTCTGAGTGCATAATCTACGGCAGCTTTGGCATGGATTGCCGTGGTATCAAAAATAGGAACTGAGCAATCCTCTTGTTTTATCAAAAGAGGCAATTCAGTGCAGCCCAAAATAATTCCCTGAGCGCCATTGTCAACAAGACTTTTCATAATTGTTTTAGTTTGCTCTCTTGATGAATCCTTTATTTTTCCTAAGCATAATTCATTAAAAATCACATTGTCGACCACCTGGCGATCAGCTTCGTTGGGAATTACCACGTCAAGACTGTACTTATCTTTTAGCCGACCTTTGTAAAAATTTTGCTCCATGGTGAACTTGGTGCCTAAAAGGCCAACTTTCTTAAGGCTCAGCGAAATAACCTTCTCGGCAGTAACGTCAGCGATATGCAGTAGGGGAATGCTTATATTTGCCTGAACATCCTCTGCCATTTTGTGCATGGTATTGGTGCAAATCAGAACAAAATCTGCCCCGCCTCTTTCCACCCTTTTGGCGGCATCTATCATCAAATTTGTCGCTTCATCCCAATTTCTTGCACGATGGAGTTCCCTGACCTCCTCAAAATCCACGCTAAACATTATGATTTTGGCTGAATGGGACCTGCCTAACCTTTCTCTCACAGCCTCATTTATTATTCGATAATATTCCGCTGTTGATTCCCAGCTCATACCCCCGATAAGTCCGATTGTTTTCATAGTTCTTTCAACTCCTCCCTGGTTATACCTGCTTGTTTCAAGATTTCAAACATTGTTCCCTTTGGTAAGTCCTTTTTGTGAAGAGGCACAACTGCCCTTCTTTTTGTTTCTGGATTATAATAAATATGGTGGCTTCCCTTAATCCTATCCAACGCGAAGCCGTTCTTTTCTAGCAATTTGATAACCTTCTCAGGGGTAAGAGAAGGGAGTTTAGGCATGCTGAGCCTCTACTGTTAATGTGTATTCTAAAGTTTCTTTGTCTGTCGGTATCTTCTCTCCGTGTTTCCTTAAACTTTCTATGTATAAATCTATTGCCTCCTTTGCCATATTTATAGCCTCTTCTATGGTATCCCCATACGTAACACAACCTGGCAGCGAGGGAACTATCACTGTGTAACCTCCCTCTGGCTCTTTTCTAAGCAAGACTCTATAACTCAACACATCCATATCTTTACCTCCTATTGCTTCTCATATTAAAAAGATTTCATTCACTATAGCTTCATTTATTATGCGATAATACTCCGCCGTTGATTCCCAGCTCATCCCCCCGATAAGCCCAATTGTTTTCATGGTTGTTCCTCTTCCTTCTCCCTTAGATTAATTTACGTAAATCATATCACATGGGAAGTTTCAAATGGTTTGCATTGTCTAAGAAAGGGTAGTCTATCCCGGCCATTCAATCACCCTCAGAATATTGACTGCCGCTGACGTTTTGTGGATAAAAGAAGTTACTGAAAGCGATTTGGGCGAAGCGTAGCGGAGCCTTTTAGGCGCTGTTACGATGCGTTTAGTAATTTGGCAATAACCTTCGCAAACTCATATTCTTCCAGCAAAGGTAAATTCTTCCTAGAAAGATTTATATCAAACTCAGGCTTACTTTTAAGGCCTTCGTACGCCTTGTATTTAAATAGTGCGTTTTCACTTCGCCAAGCACAAGCGGGTATAAGGTATAAACCGGGCAAATCTAATTCGCCAAATAGCACCAACGCCACAAAGAAATTCTCCGAGTTTATGAACTTGTCCTTGGGAATGAATACGTAATTCAGATTACGAACTGATTTCACTTGCACGTCTAAATATCTATCTGAACTTATCCGGATTACAAAATCGATTCCCCTGTCATCCACTTCGACACTAAATATAGGGAGACCTCTCTTGATGAATTCCATTTTTGTGAAATACTCTGCGTATGCTCCAAGTTGCTGATTGTTCAGCTGGGACCAATCCATATTATTGTCTCCAAATCGAATGTCATATCAGCTATATGGATGAACTTTCAATTCCTTATCCGAATTTTGCTATGTCAACCCCGGGTGGAAACCACGTTCATTAATAATGCTCGTTCTTCAATTTGGCGGAGAGGGTGGGATTCGAACCCACGGTCGCCAAAGGCGACACGCGCTCTCCAGGCGCGCCTGTTAGGCCACTC
>Ga0209121_10004170_pt1 | contig 13592 bp, 13 predicted proteins | sample Cruoilmetagenom3_FD_187292 | JGI IMG/M metagenome (GOLD analysis project Ga0209121, IMG submission 187292) | Oil polluted marine microbial communities from Coal Oil Point, Santa Barbara, California, USA - Sample 3 (SPAdes) (version 2) | ecosystem: Environmental > Aquatic > Marine > Oil seeps ... | reverse complement strand
TACAAAACCTAATAACCAGTCTGCATCTTTATAATCTACATACTTGATTCCAGATTTTTTGAAACGACAGTACTTTTTATTCTTGTTCGTTTCTATATTAAGAGGAGTTAAATATCTAATTTCTCCGTCTTTTTTTCCTTTAGATTGTTGTTCTATAGTGCTTGCCATGATTATGCTTTTTGTTTTAGTTTAGCTCTTCTTCTTTCTGCCCACGAAATCGCGTGCTTATCTAAAGATACTGTTAAGTAACGCATAAAACGCTCATCACGTCTAAACTCTACTTCTAAAGGGTTAATAACTTCACCATCTACTTGGTATTCGAATAAGTGATAAAAACCACTCTTTTTGTTTTGAATTGGGTAAGCTAATTTTTTTAAGCCCCAATCTTCTTTGGCTACCATCTTTGCTCCTCTAGAAACAAGAAAATCTTCGTATTTCTTTACTGTTTCCTTTATCTGTGTCTCAGATAAAACGGGATTTAAGATGAAAACAGTTTCATAATGATTCATAAAAATCTAATTTATTTGTTAAAAATTGGCTGCAAAAGTAAGCCTTTTTATTTAAAGAACCAACAAAACATAAAATAATCTTACAAAATTATACCGCTTTTTTTCTGCTATAAACAAAACGTTAATAATTTGTTAAAACTAACATTTAGTCGGTGTTTTTTGGTTTTTATCCGAATTATTCGTACTATTGTCGATATCTTAACCGAATAAACATAAATGTTATGACTTTAAACTGTGTAGTAGTTGATGATTCAGCAATACAACGTCTGTCAATTGTTAAACTAATTGAAAATCATTCTTCTCTGAATTTAATTGCAGAATATAGTAGCGCTTTAGAAACAAAAAATGGTTTAAATACACATAAAGTAGATTTAATCTTTTTAGATATTGAAATGCCAGTTCTAAACGGATTTGAATTATTAGATGTATTAAATAATAAACCACAAATTATTTTTGTTACTGGTAAAACCGAATACGCTTTTAAAGCATTTAATTATGATGCTACAGATTATTTGCAAAAACCAATTACCAAAGAACGTTTTAACACTGCAGTTGAAAAAGCTTTAGAATATCACAAACTAAAGTTAGATTTTAACGAAGCAGAAGGCGAACACATTTTTGTTAAGAGTAACCTTAAAAAACGTAAAGTTTACATTAAAGATATTAAATGGATTGAAGCTCTTGGTGACTACGTAAAACTAGTAACTGAAGAAACGAGTCTTGTGGTACTATCTACAATGAAAGCTTTTGAACATGAGTTACCAGAAGGTAAGTTTTTAAGAATTCATAAATCATACATAGTTAATCTAGATAAAGTAGATAGATTTAACAGCAAAAATGTAGAAGTTGGCGCTTATGAGATACCGTTAAGTAGAAACAAAAAAACACAACTAGTTGAAGCTTTAAACAACAACTAGTCAAACCATATACATCATATTTAAGTCCAACTTTTGTTGGACTTTTTTTTTGCTTTAAAACTTAGTAATTATCTACATTTAAAATAACACGTACAGATCTAAAATCTTTTACAGCATTAAAACTAGCATCTATTTTATGAATAGCTTCTTTAGTTTTACCTAAAGATTGTTTTGGTGGTATTTTAATTAAAATGTTTTTATGAAACTGGTTTCTAATTCTAGAAACTGGCGGAAATTCTGGACCTAAAACAAAAGCAGCAAAAACTTGACGTAACGATTTTGCATACCAATCTGCAGCCATATTTACTCGATTATAATCTTTATGTTTTAAAGTAATTTTTATTTGCCTGTATACTGGTGGATATTTAAAATTAAATCTTTCATCCATTTGCTCTTTATACATGCCTAAATAATCATTGGTAGAAACCTGTTGTAATATTTTATGAAACGGATTATAGGTTTGTATTAATACTTTTCCGCGTTCTTCGGTACGTCCTGCTCTACCAGAAACCTGAAGCATTAATTGAAAACTGCGTTCATGCGCTCTAAAATCTGGAAAATTAAGCATATTGTCTGCATTCATAATACCTACTAACCTCACGTTTCTAAAATCTAAACCTTTGGTTAACATTTGTGTTCCCACCAAAATATCTACTTCCTGTTGCTCAAAAGATGTAATTATTTTTTCATAACCATACTTACCTCGCGTTGTATCTAAATCCATTCTGGCTACTTTATGGTTAGGAAACAACTCCTTTACCTCTACTTCTATCTGCTCTGTACCAAAACCCTTACTATCTATATCAGGACTACCACAAGCCATACATTTTAGCAACATAGCAGAATGATATCCACAATAATGACAACGCAATTGATTTCTGTATTGATGGTAAGTTAAGCTTACATCACAGTTTGGACATTGTGGCGAATTACCACAAGTATTACACTCTACAATTGGCGAAAAACCTCTTCTGTTTTGAAAGAGTATAATTTGCTGACCAGCTTTTAAGGTTTCTGCCATTTCTTCTAGCATTCTATCGCTAAAATGGCCTTTCATTTTTTTACGTTTATGCTTGTCTTTTATATCTACCAATTCAATTTCTGGCATCAAAACATTATTAAAACGTGTTTTTAATGCCACAAAACCATATTTGTTCTGTCTAGCATTATAGTAACTCTCTAAGCTTGGTGTAGCAGATCCTAACAAGGTTTTTGCCTTAAAAATATTGGCTAAAACCACTGCTGCATCTCTTGCGTGATATCTTGGTGCAGGATCAAACTGTTTAAAAGATTGCTCATGCTCTTCATCTACCAATATTAATCCTAAGTTTTTAAATGGTAAAAATATAGAAGACCTAGCACCTAATATTATTTGCGCTTTTGCGGAATTGTTTAGCAAATTAGTATAAACTTCTACTCTTTCATGAATGGAATACTTAGAGTGAAATACAGCTACTTGCTCTCCAAAATAATTCTGAAGCCTAGAAACTAACTGTGTGGTTAAAGCTATTTCAGGAAGCAAGTACAAAACCTGTTCTCCTTTTGCCAAAGCTTCTTCAATAAGTTTGACATAAATTTCGGTTTTACCAGAAGAAGTAACACCATGTAATAAAGTTACAGCATGCGTTTTAAAAGAAGCTTTAACTTCTTCAAAAGCTTTTATTTGATGCTCATTTAATTGTTTTGAAGCTTCGTTTTCTTCACCAGAATAATTAATTCTATCGGTTTGAATGTGATATTCTTCTAATATACCTTTATCTACCAGTGTTTTTATAATTGCTGAAGATGCTTGACTCGCTTCGGTTAGCTCTGCAACCTTAATAGGCTTCTTGCTTTTAGCAGACAACATAAACAAGGTCATAATTACTTGTTTCTGTTTTGGTGCTCTATTTAAGGCTTCTAAAACATTTTGTAAGGACGTTTCTGAAGTATAATCACTATGCAGTTTTACATATCTTACATACTTTGGTTTATATTTTTCATAAATCTCTTCTTGCAAATGAATGGCTTCTTTTTCTAAAAGCCTTTTAATTACAGGAAGCACGTTCTTTTTATCTAGAATAGATATTAGGTCTTGAATTTTTAAAGACGATTGATACTGTAGTGCTTCGTACACCAAAAACTCATCATCTTTTAAATCTTCATTTGCAATCTCTTTTTCGTTATTCTTGCTAATAATAGTTTCACTTTCTAACAAAAATGCGCTAGGTAAAGCTGCACGCATAACATCACCTAGAGTACACATATAATAATTAGAAATCCATTGCCAAAAAGATAATTGTTCTGGATTAACTATTGGTGTTTCGTCTAAAATTTGATGAATATCTTTAGCTTCATACACCAAAGGTTTGTTGGTATGAATACTATGCACAAGTGCTGTGTACATTTTTGTTTTACCAAAAGGAACAGCCACACGCATGCCTACCTGCAAAAAAGAGGCCTCTGCTTCTGTTATACTATAGGTAAATAGTTTTTCTAGCGGAACTGGTAAAATGACGTCTATATAATACAAGATTAATAAGTATTAAATATTTGATTAGTATGCTTTAAATTACGCAACGCTCTTCTGTTTTAAAGGTGAAAAAATTATTGTTTTAAATGCGTATTATTAAATTTTCGCAACTCGTTTAAAGAAGCGTTTAACTCATAACCTAACAGCAAAATATTTGCATTTAGCCATAAGTAAAACATTAAAATTAATATAGCTCCAATAGAACCATAAAGCTCATTGTATTGTGCAAAATTATTGATATAAATACCAAAAAGATACGAGGTTAAAATAAATAATAAAGTGGTTAAAAGCGCTCCTACAGAAAAGAAACTAGACTGTTTTCCTTCTTTTGTACCAAAGTAATATAAAGTTGCAGTAGCCAAATACGTCATCATTAAAAAGAATAAGTATTTAGCAGTTACAATCCAGAATACATTTGAGTCTACCTCTGTTAAACCTTCTTTATTTAAGGTATCAAAAAGGGGTTGCAGCAAATATATCTCTACATAACCAAAAATAATAACGGTTAAAATTACCATAATTGCTAAAATTAAAGCAACACCTAAAGCGTATAAATATTGCTTTACCACATTACGTGATAACTGCACATGGTAGGACGTTTCAAAACCCGAAAATAACGCGTTTACACCATTTGCCATTAATATAATAGAAAGTAAAAACACCGAAGAAAGTAAACCACCACGACCTGTATTGATGTTTCCGTAAATGTTTTCATCAAAAAACTCTGAGGTATTTGGAGGCATAAAAGAATTTAAAAAAGATAAAAACTCAGATCTAAAACCTTCAATAGGTATATAAGGTATTACAATAAGTACAAACAGTAAAAACGGAAATATTGCCATAAAAAAACTAAAGGCAATAGCACTAGCTCTTGTAGCCAAAGCGCCTCTAGCAATACCAATAACATATAGTTCTAACAAATCATAAATAGATAAACCCTCAAAACCTGGAAGTTTTAATTGTTTTAAAAGCCTTACCAATAAATTTATTATTGGTATTTTTTCTAGTTTATCTTCTATTTTTTTGGTCATTAATTAAGACTAGCCTGTTTATAAATTACTAGGTTACTTACTGCAAACTGTGATGCTAACTAAAAACTAATTAACCGCTTTTAAACTTAAATCCATATTATATACCGAATGCGTTAACGCACCAGACGATATAAAGTCTACACCACATTCTGCGTACTTTCTAATTGTTTTTTCGTTAATACCACCAGAACTTTCGGTTAAGCATTGGTTTCCTATTCGTTTTACAGCTTTTTTAGTGTCTTCAAAATTAAAATTATCAATTAAAATTCTATATACACCTTCGCTTTTTAAAATTTCTTCAATTTCGTTTAAATCTCTAGCTTCTACTATTATTTTTAAATCTCTATTGGTTTCTTTTAAATAGTTTTTTGTTTTTTCAATGGCTTTGGTAAGTCCGCCAGCAAAATCAATATGATTGTCTTTAAGCATAATCATATCATACAATGCAAATCTATGGTTTTCTCCTCCTCCAATTTTTACAGCCCATTTTTCTAATGCACGAATTCCTGGAGTGGTTTTTCTGGTATCTAAAACTTTGGTTCCTGTACCTTCTAATAAATCTACAAAATGTCTTGTTTTAGTAGCTATAGCACTCATACGTTGCATGGCATTAAGCACCAAACGTTCTGCTTTTAAAATAGATTGCGAAGCGCCTTCTACATAAAAAACAATATCACCATATTTTACTTTACTACCATCTTCAATAAGCGTTTCTACTTTCATATTTTTATCTACATAAGCAAAAACTTGCTTTGCAAACGCTACTCCTGCAATAATACCTTCATCTTTTACCAAAAGCTTTGCTTTTCCTTGTGCTGTTGCAGGAATACAAGCAAGTGAGCTATGATCTCCATCACCAACATCTTCTCTAATGGCATTTGCTATTATTAACTCTATTTCTGTATCAAATTGTGCTTTGCTTATCATAAAATAATTCTTTGTGCTAAAATAAGAAATAGATTTACGATATTAGTTTTTTGAAATACGATTTTTTATTTTCTTATTTTTGAAAAAATTGAAGCCAAAACCAAAATTTTAAATGATTTATAAAATTACTCTTTTACTTCTACTAGTTTGCTTTAAAGGCATGGCTCAGGAAAAAGTGTTTTTAGATGAAAACATGCAGGAAATAGATTCGCTTCAGTTTAATACCATTTGTAATAATCACGCATATAAATGCTTAGCATATAGCTCAGATTCTATTTTAGTTAACAAAGTATTACCCAAATATAGCTTCGGAAAAATAACGTTTGAAGAATATGACCAAATACGAAGCATTTTAGAGCTAGATTCTAAAACAAAAATAGCTTCAGGTTCTAAAATCATAATTTCTTATTCTGACACCTTGTTTAATAAAGAAACTGTGATTAAAAAACAAATGTCATCATTTACAAAAACAAAGAAAAGCAATAAGCAATCCCTTATTTGTAATGGTTTTTCTATTTCTAAAAGTCCAGATAAAACTTTAAACAAAAAGGATTTTATTCATTTTAATGAGAAAAGAGAAAAATACTTAGCAAAGTGTATAGAAAAATTTGAGAAACAAGATTTGGTTACTGTAAATTATATGTATAATAATAAACAAGATGGATTTTCTTATTTTGAAAATGTACCAAGATTAAAAGACAGAGGCATTTTTAAAAACACCTTTTTTAAAATTTACAAAAACTATAATTTATTAATTTTAAAACCAGATGGTGAGTATTTTTTAAGTGGAAGCTTTATTACCAACAAAAATGTGCAGCTACTTCTTAAAAAAGAAGACTGGACGCCATATAAAGAAGATTTACAAGAATTTAAAGAAAAAGGATGCTATATAAATAAAAACTTTTTTGAAGATCCTATTTTCGACTTCACTACAAAACACTGCTTTTAATGCATATTAAACTCCTTGCCATTGGCAAAACAGACAACAAGCAATTACAAAGCTTAATAGACGATTATACTAAACGTCTTGGCTTTTATATTAAGTTTCATTTAGAGATTATACCAGATTTAAAAAAGGTAAAAAACCTAAGCGAAGACCAACAAAAACAAAAAGAAGGTGAGCTTATTTTAGGTAAGTTAAACAATACAGATGTATTAATTTTACTGGATGAAAACGGAAAACAATTAGATTCTGTTGGATTTTCTAACTACTTACAAAAACACATGAATTCTGGTATCAAGCAATTGGTTTTTGTAATTGGTGGACCTTACGGATTTAGCCCAGAAGTATACCAAAAAGCACAAGGAAAACTCTCATTATCTAAAATGACATTTTCACACCAAATGGTACGTTTATTTGTAATAGAACAAATTTACAGAGGGTTTACTATTTTAAAAAATGAACCATATCATCATAGGTAAACCCTCTGTACTTGTATTTATTTAGTAGAATAAGTTTCTTTTCGTTTTTTAAGTTGTTTTTCTAAATCACTAACCGTTTGACGTACTGCAACTTCATAATTTCTCTCATCTGAAGTAGCAAAAATTCTTGGTCCAGGTAAACTTAGCTCTATATCACAAATTTTACCTTTAGTGTGTTCGTTTTCATTCTTTTTAAAGCGAACAACTGCACTAATTAAAAATTCATATCTATCCTGTAATTTTTCTAATTTTTCGGTTGTAAGTGTATTTAACGTTTCGCTAATATCTACACCAACATATTCAAAGTTTATAGTCATAGTTTCAAGTGTTTAATTCATATATTTCAAAATTACGAATTATACAAACCATTTAATATGACTTATATCATACTTAAAGCTAATTACTCCTTTTTCTTTCTTTTTAATTTATAACCTATAGCCAATTTTGCATTAGACAAATTGAAGAAATAATCATTGTCATTATCAAAATCTGTAGTGTAATAACCGTTTCCGTAGGTTAAACTAACGTAATATCTATCTATACTATAACCTAAACCTATATTAAAATCTATTTTATACAACATTGGATTAGATGGTCTATAGCTATCATCTTGTAAGGTTACTTTCTTGTTCATTAAAGCAATTCCTGGCATAAAATTAAAAGTAGCAGTAATATTTTCTGGAAGTTTAAAATAAGATACAAATCCTGCTAAAAGCCCTAAAGCACCACCACGATATCTTTTGACATTAGCATCTTCATTAAAGTAGATACTTGTCTCCTCATCAAAAATACTAGGCTTGGCAGAAAAATAATCAAACACACCAAAAAAACCGAGTCCACCAGTGATATACATATTTTTATTTCGTTTTTCTGCTAAACCAGCTTTTAACTGCGAATAAGAAAACGCTACTTCATCAAAAGTATATAAGTAATTAACGCCAAAAGTTACCGAGCGAATATCACTTCTAAAAACCGTAGGAACATCAAAATCACTTTTTGCATTAAACCCTTTGTAGGTTTGCATAAATGCGTTTACATAATGTTGTTTTTTAACTATGGTTGTAGCTTGCAAATCAAACCTTTTTGTCTCTTCTTTATTTGGATTTTTAATATTAAAAGCAAGATCGATAATAAACTTTTTACTAGCAACACCAAAACCCAATCCATACCTGTTATTAGGAACAAATTTAGCCTTAGAGTTTCCGTCTTTTATACTAAATTTCTTTACTTTAAAATTAGAAAATAAACGTACCGAATAATTTTCTAGGTTTCTATCAATAAGTAAAGAGTCTATATTTTCTATAGATTGCGCGTGAACAGAAATGCAACTAAAACAAAAAACAACGAATAAATATAATCTGAATTTTAAATACTTTTTAAAAATATTCTGTGGTAACAAAAGGCCTTTAATTTGGTTAATATCAAATAAATTTCACTAGAATAGATACATTTTATTTGGGATATTCTATTTTTACAAAAGCTAAAATACATTAATTACTACAAACTATGCAACTTGTTTTCGCAACCAATAATTTAAATAAATTAAAAGAAGTACAATCCTTAATCCCTGAGCACATTACGCTTTTAAGTTTAAAAGATATAGGTTGTTTTGAAGACGTACCAGAAACACAAAAAACTATTGAAGGCAATGCCATACAAAAAGCAGAATACATAAAAGAAAAGTATGGTTATGATTGTTTTGCCGATGACACAGGATTAGAAGTTGCCGCTTTACAAGGAGAACCTGGAGTATGCTCTGCAAGATACGCAGGAGAACAACGTAATGACCAGGATAATATGAATTTACTTTTAAGTAATCTTAAAGACAAACCAAGTAGAAGTGCACAATTTAAAACCGTTGTTGCTTTACACCTTAACGGAAAGCTAGAAACCTTTACAGGAATATGCAAAGGAGAAATAACCTTAGAAAAACAAGGAGAAAAAGGTTTTGGTTACGACCCTATTTTTAAAGCCGAAGGATTTGATAAAACCTTTGCTCAAATTTCTATAGCAGAAAAAAACAAAGTAGGACATAGAGGAAAAGCCGTTACACAACTGGTAGACTTTTTAAATAACTATAACTAGTCTTGACTAATAACATTTGCCAAATAACTAGCATCTTTAGCTACTCCTCCTAAAGTTGCAGAACCACGAGTATACATCCATGGTAAGCCAATAAAATACAAACCTTCTATATTACTTACACCTCTGTAATTTTTAGGATAACCATTCTCGTCTAACTCTAATCCTTCAATCCAATTAAAATTAGGACGATATCCTGTTGCCCAAATAATATTTTTAATGGTAGAAACTGTTGAGTTTTCAAAAATAATTTCTTCTTGCATAGCATCTTTTGTTCTTCCTTTGGCTATCACATTTTCTCTAGAAAGTATTTCCTTAACGTCTGTACCAATTACAGGTTGCGAAGAATTACTTAAGCGTTTCCCTATCCAACTATATTTACTAAAACTTAAAAAACCTACTAAGGTAAACCACCACCACAAGGTTTTTCCTAAAATTTGTTGTGGTAAAGATTTTACAGTAGTATCTCCAGAAAAATATACGGTTCTAGAACCATCTTTAGAGATTTCGTTTAAAATTTGGTATCCAGAATCTCCTCCTCCAACTACTAAAGCATCACCTTCTTGCAATTGGTACACGCCTTTATAATAATTACTATGCATTTGTAGCACGCTTGCAGCAATTTTAGTATTACAAGGAGGTGTATACGGAATATGAAATGGTCCTGTAGCAACAATTACATTTTTAGCTTGCAATTCGCCATCTTTATAAGTGACAAAAAAACCATTTTCTGTTTTACGTACAGCAGTTACCAAGGTATTGAGCTGTACTGGTATTTTAAAGGTTTCTACATATTTTTTAAAATAGTTACTTACTTCTATTTTAGTAGGATAATGTCCTTTTGGTGCATCAAATTTTAATCCTGGTAAGTGGTTATATTCGGTTGGTGTAAATAATTTTAAAGAGTCCCAACGGTTTAACCACGACGCTCCTATTTCTTTTTCACCATCTAGTATTAAAAATTCCTTTTCTAATATTTTTAAATGGTAAGCCATAGACAATCCTGCTTGTGCGCCACCAATTATAATATAATCTAACATCCCTATTTTTTAATTTTTTTAAAGAAGCTAAGGTAAAAACTTAAATAAGAATGAACCAAAAAACACTTACTAGAATTTATTTTAAATATTAAAACATGAATAGTATATACCTTAAGACGATAAATTTTCAATAAAAATTTTGTTATTATTATCCTAAGATAGATTAAGAGTGCTATAACCATCTAAATAGATGCATGTTGTTAATAATTTTAAAACAAAAAAAGAATAACTTATAGCTATAGTTTTTATTTTATTTATAAATTTAACCTATAATTAATGTGTATGAAAAAAATTATTAAATATTTAATCAATAAAAAAACTACCGTATCTATTTTTTGTTTTGCAATTATCTCTTCTGTATTATATTACAACAACAATACAGCACAACAATTTATTGCAGAAAACACTCTAATTCAATCCATTTCTTTTTTTCTAATTATTATAGGGATTTCTGGAATTTTTTTTTCTACTACACTTAGAAAAGAATTAAATTACAAAGACATTTCTGACATTGTTAAAAAAGAACAGAAATCTACAAAGGAAACCATAAAAGAGATAGATAAAGCTAAAACCCATCAAAATAGAGCAAGAGGCATTGGTAGAAAGGTTTAATTTAATACCTCTAATTTTCTTTAATCTATTTACTCTTTTAGAAATATAATTGCGTTAACGATAGTAGTGGCATCCTTTTTTTGTGTTAAACTGGTTTTAGTATCTCTTTTAAAAAAGGCCTATTGTTTAAGTTTAAAGCTGTTATAATGCAGTAAACACAAGAAAAAAGATATAACGAATAGCGTGTTAAAACGCCCAAAAATTGAATATCGAAAATAATGTTGTACCTTTGCACCTTGCAAACGCAAAACGCGTTGAAAAAAAGGACTCCTCAGAGAGAGGATGTGTTACTAGAAGTTTTAGGTTAAGTATGTTCAATGCACTTCTATTTGTAACACCAAAATAGATTGACATTGAAATACATATAACAAGAATGAGCACATTCCAAGATTTAGGTCTTAACGAAGAACTATTACAAGGTATTACAGATTTAGGATTTGAATCCCCTTCTGAAGTACAAGAAAAAGCAATCCCAATTTTATTAAACGAAGAAACAGATTTAGTTGCATTAGCGCAAACTGGAACTGGAAAAACTGCAGCATTTGGTTTTCCTATGTTGCAAAAAATCGACGTTAACAGTCGTACAACACAAGGTTTAATACTTTCTCCTACTCGTGAGCTTTGTTTACAAATTGCAAACGAAATGAAAGCCTATGGTAAATACTGCAAAGGTTTAAATGTAGTTGCTATTTATGGAGGATCAAGTATTACAGACCAAGCACGCGAAGTAAAACGTGGTGCGCAAATTATAGTTGCTACTCCTGGTAGAATGAAAGATATGATTAACAGAAAATTAGTGGATATCACTAAAATTCAATATTCGGTTTTAGATGAAGCCGATGAAATGTTAAACATGGGATTTAAAGAAGATATTACAGATATTCTTTCTGGTACACCAGAAGATAAAAATACCTGGTTATTTTCTGCAACTATGCCAAAAGAAGTTGCTAGAATTGCTAAGAAATTTATGTATGACCCAAAAGAAATTACGGTTGGTCATAAAAATGAAAGTACTTCTAACGTAACTCACGAATACTATTTAGTAAATGCACGCGATCGTTACCAAGCATTAAAACGTTTAGCAGATGCAAATCCAGATATATTTTCGGTAATTTTTTGTAGAACCAAAAGAGATACACAAAAAGTTGCAGAAAACTTAATTGAAGATGGTTATAGCGCTGGAGCACTACATGGTGATTTAAGCCAAAACCAACGTGATATTGTGATGAAACAATTTAGAACACGTCAAATACAAATGCTTGTAGCTACAGATGTTGCTGCTCGTGGTATTGATGTGGATGACATTACACACGTAATTAACTACCAATTAAGTGATGAAGTAGAAACTTATACACACCGAAGCGGACGAACAGGTCGTGCAGGAAAAACAGGAGTTTCTATGGTTATTGTTTCTAAAAGCGAAATACGTAGATTAAAAAGTATTGAGCGTATTATTAACAAGAAATTTGAATTAAAAGAAATTCCGAACGGAATGGAAATTTGCGAAGTACAACTAATGTCTTTAGCAAATAAAATTCACAATACAGAAATCAATCATGAAATTGATAAGTATTTAGAAGATATAAATGCTTTGTTTGAAGAAACTACAAAAGAAGAACTTATTAAAAAATTCTTTTCTGTAGAGTTTACACGTTTCTTTAACTACTACCAAAAAGCTAAAAACCTAAATGTAACAGCATCTTCTAACGATCGTGAAGGCGGAAGAAGTAGTAATACTAATGATACACGTTACTTTATTAATGTTGGTGAAAAAGATGGCTTTGACTGGATGAAGCTAAAAGATTTCTTAAAAGAAATTTTAGAACTTGGTAGAGATGATGTATTTAAAGTAGATGTAAAAGAAAGTTTCTCTTTCTTTAATACCGAAAAAGAACACCAAGAAAAAATACTTGCCTTTTTTACAGATTACAAACACGAAGGACGTTTTGTAAATGTAGAAGTTAGTGAAAACCGTGGAGGTGGCGGAAGAGGTCGCGGCGGAAATCGTGGTGGCGGAAGACGTCGTGATGGCGGAAACCGAGGAGACAGAAGACGTGGAGGTTCTGATAGACCAAGAGGAGAAAGACGTAGTTCTGGTAGAGACGAAAGAAGAAGCGACTCTAATAGAGGAGATAGACGTAGCTCTGAAGGTTCTTCAAGAAGATCTGAATCTAGAGATAAGTCTGAATTTAAAACCACACATTCTAGACCAAGACGTTCAAGACGCTAAACCATCTTGCCTTTGGGCTAGTAATTTTGTTAATTTTAAGTCAAAGTTTAAAAGGTATAACGTATTTATAAATATGTTTGTATCTTTATAAAACTACATACCACTATTATGAAAAACTGGTTTACTATATTTTTTTTACTACTAATTGTTACATTTAGTCAGGCGCAAGAACTGCCTTCTAAAGTAAAAGGTGTAGTAATTAACGCGGCAGATGACACCACTCTTGAAAGCGTAAATATTGTAAACTTAACACAAGTAATAGGTACAACAACAGATGAAAACGGTGTGTTTGAACTTACAGCAAAGCCAA
>Ga0209121_10004169_pt1 | contig 13593 bp, 17 predicted proteins | sample Cruoilmetagenom3_FD_187292 | JGI IMG/M metagenome (GOLD analysis project Ga0209121, IMG submission 187292) | Oil polluted marine microbial communities from Coal Oil Point, Santa Barbara, California, USA - Sample 3 (SPAdes) (version 2) | ecosystem: Environmental > Aquatic > Marine > Oil seeps ... | reverse complement strand
CGACTCTAGCCCACAGATTATTAACGAAGTTAAAAATATCTATCAGGCTCTGTTATCTAAAACAGGAGGCTGACGGAGTGAGTGATGGTAACCCTAACTATCAATGACCAAAAGATTCAGGTACCAGAAGGGCTGACCATACTCCAAGCTGCAAAGCAACTTGGCATTGAAATACCTACCCTTTGTTATCACGAAGCTCTTGTTCCTTACGGTGCTTGTCGCCTGTGCTTGGTGGAGATAAAAGCTCCCCAGCCGGCACTGGTGACTTCATGTACCTATCCTGTGGAAGAAGGATTGGTGGTACAAACCGATTCCAAATGGGTCAAGGGGACTCGCAAGATAATCTTGGAGCTACTACTGGCGCGATGCCCTACCTCCAAAGTGATACAAGACCTAGCGCGAAGCTTAGGGGTTGAGGAGACACGACTGCCCACGCTGGGGACGGAGGAGGAGTTGTGCACCTTTTGTGGCCTGTGTGTGCGAGTTTGCCGGGAAGTGGTTGGGCGGAGCGCCATCAGCTTTATTAATCGAGGGCCGACCAGAGCAGTAGAAACGCCGTTCAAAATTGCCTCAGAGGAGTGTATTGGCTGTGGGGCCTGTGCAGCCGTCTGTCCCACGGAAGCTATCAAGATCGAGGACATTGGCGATAGCCGCCTGCTTTATAACTGGCACACCACATTGAAACTGAGAAGGTGTGAAGCCTGTGGGTGTTATTTTGCACCACAGAAAGAACTAGAGTGTTTGAGGGAGCAGGTGATCTTAGATGAAGAGTTCCAGAAACTATGCCCTAATTGTAGAAGAAAATTGTTTGCTCATAAGTTGGTCACCACCTCGCCGGGCGTTGCAGCTTCATCAGGGGAAGCAAGATATTTAAGATGATGCTTTCTGATGTGCCTAGCAAATTATAACTAGAGTTCGTGCTGCTAAATAAATGTCAATTTGACATGCCCCAAGTTTGAGGCAAATTAGCCTAATTAAAATTTCAAGCGGTAAATTCCAAACTGATATCTAGAGCCTTGGCTGAATGGGTGAGGGCACCAACTGAGATAAAAGCAACCCCGGTTTCAGCCACAGCACGCACCTTATCTAACGGGATTCTTGCCAAAGCTTCAATTAAGAGGGGGGCATATATCATAATATTGACTACAAAGAGCCCACCGACAAGTTAACGCGTTAATGCTTCACTTAAGTATATTACAATCTTAAGGTTATAGAATAGGGAAATTCTACCTGGAATAGCTTTGTTGGCAATTTTGAGAGAGATAGATAAGATATAGCTACAAGAAAGCAAAGGAAATTTGTTTTCCTTCCTATATAATAAGAGTTCGAATGATAAAAAGCTGTTGGGCATGGATTTGGCTCGCATTCCTACTAGTGGTCGACCTTGTAATCCCTTGGTTTGCCCTTAGAGGCATTGAGAGTTTTTCAGGCGCCTTTCTATTCTGGATAGCATGGATAGTGGTGGCTATTGCTAGTATGTTTGCAATTTTCCTTAGGTGGAAGGAGTAACAATGGGTATAACCTTTTGGGTTTGGTTAGCTGTTGGCATCTATATAGTTTTAGGATTTATTATCGCTATGGCGGCAAGGCGGCGAGTGGGAGCTGGGATGAGCGAGTTTTTTCTAGCAAATCGCAGGGTTGGTGGTTTTATGTCTGCCATGACTTACAGTGCCACTACATATAGCGCTTTTATGATGGTAGGTTTAGCTGGTTTAACTTATGCCGGTGGGGTTGGAGCTCTTGGTTTTGAGTTGACCTACCTTTGCGGGCTTTTCTTGGCGCTTTTTTTCCTTCCTCGGTTTTGGTTGGTGGGGCGCAAATATGGTTACATAACGCCTATGGATCTGTTGTCAGACCGCTACCAAAACAAAATGGTGGGTATGACGGCAGCCATTTTGGCTCTCATCTTCCTCGTTCCTTACAGCGCAGCCCAATTAATGGGAGTCAGTTTTTTGCTGAATGGGCTTACGGAAGGGGCGGTTCCAGTGGCTGTTGGGATTGTGCTTGCTACTCTACTAGCTGTTGCGTGGTCACGCATTGCTGGTCTACGCTCTATTGCTTGGACCGATGCTTTTCAAGCCTTAATTATGATTGTAAGTTCTGCGGCTATACTTGGGCTCGTTGTCTCTAAATTGGGTGGATTTTGGTCTTTCCTTAGTCAGCTAGAGTCGGTCCACCCTGATTTGCTAACCGTGCCTTCAGGGAAAGGAATGTGGGATATAAATATGTTTATTGGGCTTGCCTTACCTTGGTTCTTTTTCTGTATTTCAAATCCTCAGGTAAGCCAAAGGCTTTTCATCCCAAAATCAGTTAGAGCTATGAAGCAGATGCTTGGTGGGTTCCTTATGTTTGGATTTATTTACACACTGATAGCTGTATCATGGGGATTTAGTGCCAAGTTATTAGTTCCTGGCTTAGAAAAAGCAGATATGGCTACGCCCATGCTCTTGGCTCTGCCCATAATTCCTAAGGCCTTAGCGCTGATTGTCATGATTGGAATCATAGCAGCAGCCATTTCGACTATAGATTCAATTCTTTTAACCCTTTCCTCAGTATGGGCTCGTGACATTCACAAAGCTCTGATCAATCCCAAGGTTTCAGAGGCAAGGGAGCTTCGAATTGGGCAATGGGTTATCCCTATTATGGCGATTATCGCTTTTGTTTTTGCTTGGCAAACTTCCAGCAAATCTGGCTTGGAATTCATGATTGCACCTCTCTCGGCAGCCTCTTCAGCTGGTCTTTTAATGGTAGTGCCAAGCATCTTCGGTGCCTTTTACTGGAAAAGAGCAACAGGAATAGGTGCAATTGTCAGCAGCACCGTTGGCGCTATTATTGTTTTGACCCTTCAGATAACCGGTTACAAACCTTTAGGGTGGTGGCCAGGGACTTGGGGCATTTTAGTTTGCGTCATCCTGTTTATTGCCGTCAGCTTAACCACTAAACCACCGCTCGAGAAAGCAGAGGACTTTATGGGCTACCTCAAGAATAAATTAGCATCAGGGAACTTTGTGTAAAAATTTCCTCGAAACATAGACTTCAGGCGTATTTACTTTGCTCGCTTCGCCTGTTCACTTGCTACGCTACCTTTGGCCACCCTCATTGTTGCCCCTGATTCTAACTTTATCACTACCGTGTCGTCCGTGATACTTTCAATTTGCCCATAAATTCCGCTGGAGGTAATCACCTTCTCTCCCCTCCTGATTCTCTCCAGCAGTTCTTGCTGCTCTTTCTGTCTCCTGCGTTGCGGCTTGATCGTTAGGAAATACATCATGACAAAGATCAGTACCAGGAAGACAATCATAGGGGCTATGGTTCCGAGCTGTTCCATTTACATTCCTCCTTGTCTTAACTAATTATCATGTTCGATCTTCCCCTGTAGTGCCCAGGGGCTTGTCCTATCAATCCTGATTCTTACTAATTGGCCAAATTGGTCATGGTTGTGTTCATAGAAGACTAGTTTATCAGTTCTGCTGCGTCCATACCACTTTCCCTTCTTCCTACCTTCCACCAGTACTTCTACTGTCTTGCCCAGGTAACTGCAATTTATCTCGGCAGCGATATTTTCTTGGAGTCGCTCAATTCTAGCAAGCCTCTCCCTCTTGGCTTCTGAAGGAACACTATCTTGATATTTCCTGCAAGCGATTGTGCCAGGGCGAGGAGAATAAGCGGCCACATGAACCACATCGAACCGCATTTCCCTGAGCAGAGAGAAGGTGCGTTCAAACTGTTCCTCAGTTTCTCCTGGAAAGCCAACAATGATATCGGTGCTCAAGGATATTTGGGGGATAGAGCGCCTGATAGTGCCGACAAGCTTGCGGAATTGCTGTACAGTGTATCCTCGCCTCATGGCTGTTAAGATATCGTCGTCGCCTGACTGAACAGCCAAATCCAAGTGCTCACAGACTTTGTTCAGGGAGGCCATAGCCTTGATGAGTTTTTGGCTCATGTCTCTTGGGTGGTTAGTAAGGAAACGAATTCTAGCTAGTTCGTCAATACAGTTTAGTTCGGTTAGCAAATCAGCTAGGTCAAGCTGCTGAGGCAAATCATGTCCATAGGAATCAACCTTCTGCCCTAGTAGAGTTACCTCCTTCGCTCCACGCTTCACTAGCTCTCTAACTTCACAGACTACTTCTTGTAAAGGGCGACTTACCTCTCTGCCTCTTCTATACGGTACGATACAATAGGAGCAGAAATTATTACAGCCTTGGATAATGGGAACAAAGGTGCACGGCGAAGAAATCCCGCCGGTGTCATTGCCACCGCAGCCAAGCAATTCTTGCTCGGCGGCGGGAATACCGTGCTTTTCAGCCCAGCCAGCTAGCTCGGAATAAGCTCCCGGTTTGAAGAAAAAATCAACCTGGGGAAATCGCTTCTTCAAACCTTGGATGTTGGAATCAACAAAACAGCCAGTGACTACTATAGATAGGTTTGGGCGCTCCCTTTTTATGCCTTTCAACAAACCCAATGTGCCCAAGACCCTATTCTCTGCACTCTGCCGCACCACGCAGGTGTTCAGCACTGCTAAGTCAGCTTTCCAGAGGGAAGATGCTGGTTGATAGCCGGCAGAATCCAGATAGCGGGCTATCCGTTGGGATTCTGCCTTGTTCATCTGGCAGCCAATAGTCCAGATAAAATAGCGTGCCATAATTTGCTCCAGGGATTGCCATGAATTATAGTTCAAAGATGCGACAATTTACAGTAGTTAATGGTGGAGGCTAAAGCCAAGGAGGACGAGGGCAAAAGGCTACATGCAGGAACACCGGCTGTCAAAGTTCGTCCTAGATTCCTATTCGCCAGTGGCTTGCTAGCCTTAGCTGGTCGGAACGCTTATACCGGGGGTCTCTCGCTCAACTGAGGCATGGAATATGGAATCAGGGCCGTTGCTCAGGTTGTTGATACAGGCTGGACTGGGTTCTCGGCGACGATTGGCCGATGCTATAGAACAGGGCAGAGTTCGGGTAAACGGTGATGTAACAGAGGATTTCTCATACCTCGTGAATGTGGAAAAGGATACCGTCACTGTAGATGGAGAGGAGGTTGATTTGAAGCCGAAACCCTTGGTCTACTTGATGCTCAATAAACCTGCTGCCGTTCTCTCGACAACAAAAGATGAACGAGGTCGCAAGACAGTCATGGATCTGCTGCCTCCAAAGTATGGTGCCATGAGGCTATACCCGGTTGGGCGATTGGATAGGGATAGCACGGGATTATTGCTTCTAACCAACGATGGCGAACTGACTTACCGTCTTACCCATCCGAAGTTCGAGCATGAGAGAGAATACTTGGTATTCATTAGAGACAAACTAAGGCCGGGAGAGAAGCAGACAATTGAGACAGGGATTCAGCTTGATGATGGCATCACTCACCATGCTGTGGTAAAGGAATTGCAAGCATATCATCCTTTCAACTACAGCGTAACGGTGCACGAGGGTAGAAAACGGCAGGTACGTCGCATGTTTGGGAAGCTAGGTCACCCTGTGCTGGCCCTAAAGCGAATTCGAGTAGGAGACCTCAAGCTAGGTAAGCTCCAGGAGGCACAGGCGCGCGAGCTTACCGTTGAAGAGATAAAGGCGCTGCTACTTGAATGTTCCCACTAATAGAGTGTAGTAGCTCCAAGAGCTGTGTGCCCATGCCGAATAAGGTATCCCTTTTTGAACCAAATTTGACCGGCTGATGGAGCATATTAGTCAGCTTTACCATCTTTGAGTTTGGTGTACTTCTTGTAGTTGCCTTTGACTAGATCTACCGGGTATTTAGCCCGGTTTTTCTCTACTAATAAATGCCGGTTTTTCTGTCACATGTCATATTGGATTTCTTCATGCTATAGCGACTCTCACTTAACTAGTTTCGCTTGATGAACAGAGATTTCTGTTTCACACACATTACATTCGTCTTTTCAACTCCAGTGAGTAACAATCGGCCAGCTTATGTAGCGAATATGGCTAGCTTGGCCCCCGCATTGGTCCCCATCTGGCCACGTATTTGTCCTTAGCCTGCGGATTGACCAGCGACTGAGGCCACTCTCCTTTCATGACACGTGCCACCTCTTCAGTAGGTTGATGCCAGCGCTCTGCCTCGGAGGTGGGGGAGAAGAAGGCGGAGTGCGCAGTGATGATAACATTGTCCATGCTCAGTAACGGGTTCTGAAGCCCCGGGGGCTCGGTGTCAGTAACATCCAGAGCCGCCATGGCGATCTCCCCCTCCTTGAGGGCCTGATTCAACGCTACCTCATCGACAAGCCCACCCCGGGCGGCATTGATGAGACATGCGGTAGGCTTCATCTGTTTGAAGGCCTCGCCTTCAAGGATGTGTCTAGTCTGTGGGGTCAGCGATGCATGAAGCGAAAGGAAGTCGGACTCTCGCAGCAAACGCTTCCAGCTCACTTTTTCCACGCCCAGTTGTGTGACTACATCCTGGGGTACATAGGGGTCATAGGCAATCACCCGGAGCCGGAAACCCCGAGCCTTGGGCACCACCGCCCTGGCTACCTTGCCGAGGCCGAGCAAGCCTAGAGTCTGGCCGCGTAGGCGCGAAAGCTTTGGCCAGATCTGCCTCTGGACCTCTATGCCATCGGCTGATAGACCCCATAGTCCCCTTCTGGCCGCCTCATTCAACTGGATTACCCTCCGGGCACAGGCCAGAAGCAGGGCCATGGCATGGTCAGATACCTCTTCGGTGCAGTAGTCTGGTACGTTGGTCACCAAGATACCCCGCTTAGTGGCTGCCTCGATGTCTATGCTGTCGTAGCCGATCTGAGTATTGCTGATCAGGCGACACCGCTCTAGGTTCTCGATGATCCTTCGCGGCACTGGTCGGATGGTGCCGACGGTGACCACAGCATCGGTATCCCTAGCAAGGGCGATGAATTCGTCATCGGTTGCGCAGTGCTGCCCCACAAACTCAGCCCCTAGTTCGGTGAACCTCCGAGCGTATTTCTGCGATTCTCCGCTTACCTTGAGAGGCAGTACTACCTTGAAGCTCATGGAATCCCTTCCTTTATTCGCTAGTGGGGAACCCAGTGGCTGGATGCAATTCAACACCCTTCGGGGCCTCCATGAATTCCAGAGTGATACCGTCAGGTCCCTTTAGGTAGCAGATGCCCCAACCCTTGAGGGCGCCAGCCGCCGCCCAAAGAGGAGAATGGTTGAACTTGACTCCTTTGGCAGTAAGGTCATCATACATCTTCTGGATGTCGTCCACCTCAAAGGCCAGGTGTGCCACACCGACGTTGCACGTCTTGAGGTCAATCGCAGCACCCTTCGGAGCAACGTACTCAATCAACTCGATGTTGCCGTTGTCTGGAGTGGTTGCGTTGGAGATATGCAGGCAGACACCCGGCATCTGCAGAATGCGCTCGATGCGCTCGCCCTTGACCTCCCTGATGGGTGTCGCCTCCAAGCCTAGAAGGTCCCGGAAAAAGTGGATGGTCTCCTCGAGATTACTTACGGTGAAGCTGGAATGTTGGATACCTATTATCATTTCTACCTCCTCAAGTAGTTCCGCACAAGCTATCATTAGGCCGAATCTATGCCCTTGTGCTCTTGCAGCAAGATTATATGCCCCTGAGGATGTGAAAAACAATGGCTCACCCGTGACGCTGAGATGGCTGCGGTGGAATAGAATGATAGTGCTTGCTAATGTATAATAAGGATAAATGGGCCATAAGCATGGCCAAAGGTGGTTGGCAATTGTCAGCGGGAGGAGGTTATGGAAGATAGAGTAGCGATCTTCATAGATGGAAGCAATTTGTATCACGCCCTGAAAGGCAATTTTAGACGTCATGACCTCAACTTTCCTGAGTTTGTTGCTAAGCTTTGTGGCTCGAGACGTTTATTCAGGACATATTATTACAATGTGCTGCAGGACCCGACCCAACGGCCTGATAGCTATCAGGAACAGCAGGAGTTCCTTGGTATTCTGAGCAAAACACCATATCTGGAAGCTAGACTGGGCGGCACAAAAATGTCGCAGGGTGTTTCCGTCGAGAAAGGCATAGACGTTATGCTGGCTACAGACCTGCTGTATTTCGCTTGGAATGATTTCTATGATGTCGCAGTCCTGGTGAGCGGCGATGCCGATTTCGCTTATGCTCTTCAAGCGGTGAAAAACATGGGCAAACACGTTGAGGTGGCCTATTTCGAAGGTGGCACATCTAGAGACTTGGTGAATGTAGCCGACGATCGGCACCTACTTGACCGGGCTTTTTTCAAAGGCTTGTGGGTGGGCAGACGTCGAGCTAAGTGGAAAAGAGTGAGCGCGGGGTAAGGGTTAGACTAGCCCTGGTGGCGAGCGAGTCTGAGGGAACTGGTGTGAGATTTCGGTGGTGAAAACTACGTGCTAAAATGATGGCAAATCTCGGTCGCGTGCCCACGGGCGAACAGATATTGCTGAGACACGGCGCCTTTGTTCCAGTGCAGGATGAAGAATCCGAGGAAAGTTCTTGCGATGAAAAAATGGCCCGACGTGGTAGGGAATAGAATGTGCAATGCTAAACTGTATGCTCTAGTAGTAGGTCTCATATTGGTTGTAGCGGCAGTCTTATTCCCAGGATGTAGTGGGAAGACGCATGCTCAAACTGTCAAAATCACTGCTGAACCGGTCAATGTAACTGGCCTCGTGGTGAGAATTGAGTACTGTCGAGACGGCAAATTGGCTGATTCCATGCACTTTATTGATGGGAATGGTGATAGCATTATTGATGGGAAATCAGGGCCCTCAGGGGAAGGCCATTGGCCTACGGGTTGGGAATGGTTCGATAATCTCTACAACGATGTTATCGTGGCGCAGTCTACAATGGAAGCGACGGGCGAGAAGATAAAGATTCAAAACAGCACTACCTATGAGTTTCTGACCGGAGAGTATGAGTGTGCCACGATTGGATGAAATGATTGCGCCAGAAAGGAAGGTCGGTAAAAATCTGGAGGAGTAAGCATGGCTGAGCAGTGTCTTTTTTGTCGCATTGTTGCTGGTGAGATACCCAGTGACATCGTTTATGAAGATACGGAATTCCTGGCTTTCAGGGACATCAACCCTCAGGCACCCAAGCATGTAGTCGTTGTACCCAAGGCTCATGTCGCATCTCTGGCAGAGCTTACTGACCAACAACGAGGGCTTGTTGGGCGGCTGATAATATTAGCCAGGGACGTGGCTGAGAAAGAAGGGATAGCAGAAAGGGGCTATCGCCTGGCCATCAATTGTGGCCCAGATGGGGGGCAGGTCATACCCCATCTTCATCTCCACCTTATCGGCGGGAGGAAGCTAAACGATCAACTGGGCTAAACCCACTTGATGTCATTCTGAAGCCACCGGCCGAAGAATCTTTAACACCTGTCGCTACCGCCACGGTGATAATTGAGCGCTCAGCTAAAGGAACTTTAGTTTAGCTACCACTTCCTCTATGGCTTCGTCCGGTGTGGATGCTGCAGCAGTGATGCCTACTTGTTGTTTGCCCGCAAGCCAGGAGTCATTCACTTCGCTCGCTCTTTCGACTTGATGCGTTTCCACTATGGGTGAGCATGCTTCAGCCAGACGTTTAGTATTGGCGCTATTATGTCCTCCAACCACTATCATAAGCTGGCTTCTTTTGGCTAAGTGCATAGCAGCTTCTCGGCGTTTTTGCGTTGCCTGACATAAGGTATTGACCACGCGTATTTCATTGACTCCAGGGGTACAGGTGGCCAGAAGCTGTGCAGTAAACCTCATAAAGGCTGAGTGGTCTTGCGTGGTTTGGGATATGATGCCCAGGCGTCCCCTGCCAAGTAAAGGGCAGTGAGGGCAGAGCCTCCCCTTCTGAAATTGCTTAGCCTGCTCGTACCTGGTGATTTGCTCTACATTGAGAGCAGCTATACCTTTGCCGTTTGCCCAACCTAACAATCCTTTAACCTCAGAGTGTTCTGCCTCCCCAAAGACGATGATGTCAAAGCCAGCCTCAGCTAACTCGTTGGCCATATTTTGAGCCTTGCGGACTATGGGACAAGTGGTATCAATGATGTGAATATGGCGGGCTTCGATTTCACACAGCACCGAAGGGCCTATCCCGTGGGTGGGAATGCCTAGGATTTCGCCTTTAACTTGCTCTAGTTCATCTACTGGGCTTATTCCTAGTTGAGCCAGTCCCTGCACTAACTGCTGATTATGTGCCACTGGGCCCAGGGTCTCTATTCTGCCATATTTGCCTGCTGCCTCTTTCAGTAGCTGAATGGCTCGCCTCACGCCGAAGCACAAACCGAGTTCTTGCGACTGCTCAATCTCCATAGACTCCTCGATTTTCCTGTGGCAGAAGGGTGGCGATTTGTCTCATCATGAAGTCGGTTAGTGATTTAGTTTGCGACTTGACCAACCTGCCGTTAGTAGGAGGAAGCTTGAATGGTTGCCCAATGTTGATGACTACGGCAGGACGCTTCCACGGCCAAGTCATCCCCTTAAGTTTTTCTGTGCCTATGATACCAACAGGAAGGAGAGGAGTGCCCGTTTGTGAAGCGATTACAGCAGAGCCTGGCTTGCCTGGTAGAAGTCTGCCAACACGGTTTCTCTTGCCTTCAGGAAACATGCCTAAGGCTAACCCCTTGCTCAGTACGTCCTTAGCTTGCTTGATTGCTTCTCGCCTATCTTTGATTGTTCCTCGGCGCCGCACCGTAAATGCTTGTCCCCAGCGGATAATAACCCCTAGAAAGGGGTAACGGAAAAGTTCTTCTTTGGCCATAAAACTAATCCACCGGGGAAAGCTGGCCATCAGCAATATTGGGTCAACGAGGTGAACATGATTCGCTACCACGATGAGAGCGCCATTTAAGGGCACATTCTTCATCCCGTTAACTTTCCAGCGAAGAAACATGCTCAGCAGGGATTTGATAATGGCTAAGACAATCCTTTGAGAATGGGTCACCGCTTCACCACCCCTCCGACGTCATTCTAAACTTACTTTCAATGTCATTGCGAGCCGAAGGCAAAGCAATCTCTGCTATTAAGCTAGACAGCCAAATCATATATGTTATCTACCACCTGCTCTAAGTTAAGTTTTTCAGTATCAATGATTATGGCATCGGAGGCGGGCTTAAGAGGTGAAATAGCTCTGTGGATGTCGATGTCGTCTCGCCGCCTTAACTCGGTGAGAACAACACCGTAATCTACTCTCTCCCCTCGCTCAAGCAGTTCTTTGTAGCGCCGGTTAGCTCTCTCTTCAACGGAGGCTACCAAGAAAAATTTCAGTTCAGCCCAGGGTAAGACCACTGTGCCGATGTCCCTCCCTGCCATTACAAGTTTCCCTTTCTGGGCTACTGCGCGCTGCTCGGACACCATCTTTTGTCGCACTCCAGCCACCTTTGATACGAGGGAAACGTTTTCTTCTATCTGAGAGCAAGCTAATCGGGAAGAGACATCCTCATTGTCAATGAGAACGGAAAGGCATCCTCCTTGAGCTGGAACAAAATCAAACTTGGTGATGGCAGCTAGATGTGAGAGCTTGTTTTCGTCTTCAGGGGGGATGCCCAGTTTGAGGACCTTCCAAGTAAAGGTTCGATAAATGATCCCGGTGTCAAAAAAGGAGAACTTAAGTTTTCTGGCCAGTAGCGAGCCAACACTGCTCTTGCCCACTGCCACAGGACCATCTATAGCAATTAGCTCCAAACTCAAGTCAAGAGTGTAGTATAGCAAATATGCTGGCTAACTTAAAAGATTCACCCAAATCCTACCCGTGGTTGAAAAAACCACACAAAAGTGGGATATAATATGTTCGGATAACGATAAGAATGGAAGGAGGAAGTTATGTCACAAAAAGTAACTAAGGAGGAGCTTCTAGCCAAGGCAAGGAAACCAGCCGAAGATGCTATGAAACTGCATGCATTTTACCGGGGCAAGATGCAGACAATGCCCAAATGTCAGGTTCGCGATTTCAATGATTTCGCCATCTACTATACCCCTGGCGTTGCCGAGGCGTGCAGAGCAATAAAGGCAGATGAGTCGAAGTTTCATGAGTTGACTGGCAGGTGGAACACTATAGCAGTGGTGTCCGATTGCACCCGAGTTCTCGGCCTGGGGGACATCGGCCCTAAGGCAGGCTATCCTGTGATGGAAGGGAAATGTTTATTGTTCAAATATCTTGGTGGTGTAGATGCCGTGCCCATTTGCTTAGGCACCAAGGACCCTGATGAAATCATTCAGGCAGTTAAGTGGCTACAGCCATCATTTGCCGGCATCAACCTGGAAGATATCTCCTATCCTAAATGCTTCGGTATACTTGATAAGTGCCGAGCAGAGGTAGGAATCCCTGTGTGGCATGATGATGTGCAGGGGACAGCGACAATAATGCTGGCTGGGTTGATAAATGCTTTGAAAATTGTTGGCAAGAAGATAGAGGATTGCAAAATTGTCTTTAATGGAACTGGGGCAGCTAATACTGGTAATTTTAGGCTTGTTCAAGCTTACGGAGGGAAGCCCGAAAACACTATCATGGTTGACAGCAAAGGCATCCTTCATTCGGGGCGGAAAGACCTGGAGGAAAAGAGAGAGGCGTATGCTGACAAGTGGCGGTTTTGCCAAACCACCAATGCTGAGAAAAGAACTGGTGATTTGGCTGAGGCACTGAAAGGTGCCGATGTGCTCATATCTTACTCCAAGTCAGGACCTGGCGTAATTTCGCCCGAGCAGATCAAGTTAATGGCCAAGGATGCCATATGTTTCGTTTGTGCTAATCCTATCCCCGAAATTTGGCCCTGGGAGGCGAAAGAGGCCGGGGCCAAGATTGTGGCCACCGGCAGGTCTGATTTTCCCAATCAGGTAAACAACTCCACAGGTTTTCCTGCCATCTTCCGTGGCGTTCTCGATGTGGAAGCTAAGACTATCACCGATGATATGTGCATTGTTGCTGCTGAGTCGCTGGCGAGGTACGCTGAAGAGCGCGGCATAAATGACGAATACATCGCGCCGACGATGGGGGAGCCAGAAGCTTTTATTCGTGAGGCGGTGGATGTGGGAATGAAGGCTCAGGAGCTGGGAATTGCCTCGAAGCAAATCAGCCGTGGTGAGCTTCGCAAGAAAGTCGAATCCATGATAAATAGTACTAGAGAAGCGCACGATGCCCTAGTAAAGGCAGGCTGTATTGCCCCGGCGGTAACGTAGGGCTAAAGGGAGTATTTGACTGTCATGCTGACGTTGGGCGAAGGGAAAGCGTCTTGAGATTCTTCGCTTTGGCTGAGAATGACAGACTAAATAATGGGCTGAAAAAACTAAGGAGGTGTGAGAAAGGTTATGAGGAAAGTTGAAGCTGGCGATGTTGCCGAAACCGTAGCTCGTTTGTTTGAGCATTCTTGCCACTATCTTCCTGAGGATGTGCTAGTTGCTCTTAAGAAGGCCAGACAAGAAGAAAAGTCCCCCGTCTGCCGCGACGTATTTGGCAGAATGCTGGAAGATGCTGAGATAGCTGGCAAGGAGCAGATTCCTCTATGCCAGGATACTGGCTTTTCAGTGGTCTGGTTGGAGCTGGGTCAAGAAGTCCGTATAGCTGGCGGCGATCTTTATGCCGCCGTAAATGAAGGAGTGCGCCGGGGATATGAGAGGGGCTATTTGCGCAAATCTGTGGTACGTCAACCCTTCTCG
>Ga0209121_10004167_pt1 | contig 13608 bp, 7 predicted proteins | sample Cruoilmetagenom3_FD_187292 | JGI IMG/M metagenome (GOLD analysis project Ga0209121, IMG submission 187292) | Oil polluted marine microbial communities from Coal Oil Point, Santa Barbara, California, USA - Sample 3 (SPAdes) (version 2) | ecosystem: Environmental > Aquatic > Marine > Oil seeps ... | reverse complement strand
TCCGGACACGGCGAGCCCATTGACGATCACCGGGCGCTGATCGAGCGCCGCTTTGCCTTCTATGAGCAGCGGCTGGATGACATCCGCGGGGCGCTGAACAGGGGCCCGCAGACGGTGTGGGACATCGTGCAGGAGCTCTTCCCCCGCCTGGGGGGCATAGACACTTTCCTGGCTGTTTCCGAAATCCTGGGGCATCTGGACGTGATGGAGGCGGCGGGGGAGGTGGGGGTCGCCACGCGGAATGGTGTGTGGCGTTACGAACTGGCGGCCATTGGATGCTCTAGCGTGTCCTCGGATGCAGCCTCATTTCAGTGATAGTCCATCAGATCGGTGTTACAGCTATCCTCACAGCAGCGCGCCGCCAACTCAGCCTGGTGGATTGCGTGAGCTTCCAGATCATGCGACAATTGGGGATAAGGACAGTGTTTGCCTTTGATCCGCACTTCGAAGAGCAAGGGTTCGAGCGTATTCCGCTCATCTGAACACGACAAATACCTGGCTGAAGCGCAAGTGTAACGCACCCCCAAGGTGCGTTGCACTTGGATGCGCGGGCGTTGGCAGAATCCGAAACTTGGACAGGTGTCCAATCTTCTTCTTGGTCAGGTGACCAATTCCTTTGGCACGTGCAAAAAGCCACTTGTGCGGTTGACACAAGTGGTTTTTTCTCTTTCAGACCTTTGCAAATCATGCACCGACAACACGACTGGGGGAGATCGCTGGTCGTGTTCTTCATGGTTGGGGTTGTGACTTCACTTCATTAGGAGATCATGAAGGGGCTCTGTCGACCTGTCTCGACCTCAAGCAAAGCCCAATTCTTCCTCAAGCCGTCTGATGTCATGCTGTTCCTTGACCCTCCGGAACTCATCAGGAGTCATAGCAGTTGCTGTCGAACCCTCTTCTTTTGACTGCCGCACTCGCGCCTTGACAGTCAATACTTCCTTGTTGGTATCATCGAAGATTATGGCGTTCCCCTGATCCTTCGGCATCCTTAGAATATAGCTCTCAATCCCTCGTTTCATCCATGTCTGGTTTAGCGTTCTCAGGGCGTCGATATCCACTTTAGCTGTTAACGTGTGGGATATGACCACGTCACCTTGGGATATGGCATCCCCATGTAGCCTGGACGGCCTTTGCGTGGCCAGTATTAGACTCAGACCTGGTTTTCTCCCCTGGCGAACCCACTCAATCAGCGGCGCACTCGAGATCACGCTATGTCCGCTCGGCAGAAACTGATGCGCCTCATCAATCATCATCCACACCCTGGGGAAACGCACTCGTTGTACAATGTGGTTCGGGAGTGCCCCAAATTCGCCACGCTCGACTCGATCAGCGATCATCCTACGGCGCAAGATTTGCCTGGCTAGCAGGGCCACGATCAGACCACGGACAGTCCATCCTGCAGTGATATGGCTCATGTAGGAGAGATCAAGTATTGAGATGCGCCCGCCCTCTGCTATTTGTTCCAGCAGAGTGGCGTCTGGGCTGAACAAGCCCCACTCTTCCGCAGCATCAAGCCGGTTCTCCACGGCCTGGATCGTATTAGATTGAAAGCCTAACTCTGCTCCGACCTCATCCACGCGATTGCGAAGATCACTCAGGGAAAATGCTGTCCCCGAGCTCCCCTTGATTGAGCGAACGGCCTTCTCCAATAGGAGGCCGCTGGGGGCGTTTCGGGGCAAATCAAAGAGCTGGCACCAATCAAATACCTCTAAATCTCCCGGCCGAATCAACAGCTTAGCTACCCGGTCGCTTCTCAGGATCCTCCGTGCCAGGCCGTATTGTTCAAGTATGGCCAGCCAAGCGTGGGGAAGGTAGATTCGGATGTCAAACCCTTTGGGAGGTAACCCGTAGGCTTCAAGCAAGTCAAGTTTCTCTTCCGATGCCTCACCAAGGCCGGCAAATGTCGCCATGGTATCAATCATAATGACAGAGATATTCTCCGCGTCTTCAATCGAGTTCAGCCCCTCGGCCAGCATAGCCATGGTATAAGATTTACCAAAGCCTTTCTTGCCAAAGATCAACACCAGGTGCTGATAGAGCCCATCGAAGTAGACACTTCTGTGTTCGTCGCCTATGGTTCGGCCAAAGAGGAAGGCATCACGGGTATCAAATATACGGGTGTCGTCTCGGCTTCGACCGATGATTAGCAATTGCTTCTCCATTACACCTCCTCAGCTAGAAGGATGGTAGCTGTACGCGCCAACCCGTTTCGAATCAACTCCTCCCTAGCAACATGAAATTCTTCGGCTAATAGCTTGGTCGCATCCTGCAGCTCTTCTTCGGTGAGTCTCTGGTTCTGCAATATCGCACGCCACAGCTTCCGGGCATCGTTGGAAAGTGTGTTCTCAATATCCGTCCTTAGTTCCTGAAAGAGGGCTTGGGCTGCTTCTTGCCATGCCTTGACTCTGTCATAGTAGCTTCTGTACACATCAAGGTTGGCGGCCTTGTAGAGCCTAGGCGTTGGAAGTTGATCTACTTTTTCCATGTACGCATCATGCCACTGTTGACCTCGATTGTCCTTTTGCCTTCGGCAAATAGATTGCACCCGGCGCAACAACTGTCGGGTCACCTGGGCAGCCCCTTTGCCGTTTAGCTCAAAGAGTTGCATCAGCAAGGCTTGAGTTTTGATGATGGCAGTGCAGGTTTGCACCAACCTCTTGACGTCGAACATCTCAAGAGACAGCTGGCCGACTTCGAGGACCCCTGCACGTTCGGTGTCCATCTCATCTACCTTCTTTCCCAACTGAGAATCGTACGACAGGTCCTCAGTTCTCAACTTCTTTGCTTCTTCGATTAATTCGTTCAACTCATCCTTAAGTGTGGCATCTCCGATATGAACCGCATCTTTCGCCGTTTGAATGGCTGTTTCAGCTTTTTGCCTGTGAGCGCCCACGCCCACTAATGCCTTCAGCAGGCGTGACAACATCCTGTAGTCAACTTCCTCAAGATTGCCTGCTTCTCTGAACTGTTCCAGTGCTTTATCAATCTTCTGAGCTGCAGCAGCAAGTGAGGACGACGCCTTTCCAAGATTTGACTCTAACCCCCTCAACATCAAGTACACTCGACCCTGCTCGGAATCCCCGGTCTTCTTGGCCAGTTCCTCCACCTTTCGGATCTGCTGCACAGCTTCTTGTACGGCTTTTCTGGACGACCTTGAGTAGGAGTATCCAGACACAGCTAATCGGTCTCGCTTGAATGCTTCCAGGTCTCTTGCGACAGCTTCGATGTACTTAACGACGTCCGCCTTGAATTGACCGATTCGCTGCGCAATAGCCTCCGATTTATCTTTGACTTCGCTCAACTGGTCAGTCAAGTTCTGCTGTTCCAGCTCTGTCAGCAAATCCTCGGATTTCAACCTTTCATAACTGGGCCGCAAAACATCGAGCTGATCAGATGTCTGTTTCAAATCCTCCTCAATCCCTGTATCCCACTCGAAGTCAACCGTCTCTATGGGGTAAGTGCTGATATCGAAGGTATCGAGCTTCGTCCTCTTAATCTCTCGTATCTGCCTTCTTGCATCCAAGAGTTCATCCGCAGTTATCTTGACAAGGTTCTCCCACGCTCGCTCCGCCCATCCCCATTTACCCTCGACTGGTACTCTCTTAACATGGCCACGCTCTCTGACATAGTCCATCATATCCTTGGTGAAGCAGCGCACACGCCCCTTGTCAGCCCTGTCAATCTCTTTTTGAGTGGCCGATGTGGCAAGCAATTCCTGGACCACACCATACACATTCTTGCCCTCTCCTGCTAACTGACACAGATACTGCTCAAAGGGCATCAGAGTTCCTACATTAATCACCTTGTCCCGCCCGCTTCGTTCCACGATTTGAAAGTCGTGCAGTCGGTCAAACACTAGCACAAATTCCCGCTCACTCATTGACAACATGTCTCGGGGAAGCACGTCTCTAAGACCTCGCCAAATCTCAGATGCGGGACGTCCGTCTAATCGTTGCTTTCTTGCCCCAGTGAGAATTGCAAAGAGGTTGTCCTTCTCATTGCGAGTAAGCCACGTCTTATAGTCCTTGTAGAGTTTAGTTAGCAGCAAACGTCCGGATACCTCTTTCAACAACTCGGAAAGCTTGATTTTCTTCCAGAGTTCTTGTCGATTCTCATCCTCGAACAGAGTAGCCAGTTGCCCGTCCTCGGTGTCCTCCTCGACGTAGTGACCTACGAATGCCAAGAGCTCCAACAGGCTGCGCCCGTAGCCAAAGCCAATCTCTTCCCCGTCAATAACGAGTTTGGTAAGGCGACTCTGCTCTAGGTCCACCGTTTGGAACCGGTCACCGCTGGTTGCGAACGGAAAGTCCTCGGCGGTTTTCGCTAGGTAGGCCTGAATGGCGTATTTCGCTCGACCGCTCGGCTGCCCGTACGTGACCATAAGGCAAGCTAAGCAATCCTTCTCGCGCAGCAGTTTGTAGGCGTCTTGATAGCTCTGAACGGAAATAGTGTGTCCGCCTCCGCCCTCCTGTGGACGCTTGATGCTTTCTGTGTGCAAGTAGATCAGGACATTGAACTCCGACGAGAGACCGCCGATCAGCCTAGCGTGTCGAAGTGGGACAATCAGGTAGTTCTCGCTGGTTTGTATCTCGCCACCCAGGGAATACCATTTTGACCCAAGAATGGGCTTTGTCTCCACTTGGTCCTCACGCACGAGTTTTCCCAGCGAAATCCCGAAGAACCTTGAGAGATGCTTCAGCCGATCTCTAATGGGCTGTCTCTTCACTTCATCGCACTTTCCTCGAATGAGATTTTCCTTGCCTGGCACCCCTGCTATTGGTAATGGTTGCATCGGCACCGTGCGTCTGACATTGATCAGACGGCCATCACCTATTGTGTAAGCACCTGTCTCAATGTTCTTCTCCAATATCTCAACCATCACAAGCCGATCAAGAAGAGTTGACACTTCATTGGCAGAGTGATGTTTCAAGCACCGCTGCGCCTCTTGCTCGAAATAGACGCTGTTCGGCCCCACCAGAAACAAATCGAGGACGTCTTTCACCAGCGCATCAGCAAATCCATATGCCCTGATCTCATCCACAAGATTCTCATAGGCGATCCCATCAATGGCCGGATCAAACACTTGCCTGACAAGTCTCTGGTCGCAGAACTTGTTACGTCTCTCGATTTCCAGGATTGTCTCGGTATAGAACTGGGCGATATTACGGAACAGGCGTTCAGTCAGGGATTCAATCCCCGTGATGAAGTGGCTCGAGAGTGGCAATAGATCATCCCGTCCGGTCCAGCACGCCAGCACAGCCTCTACATCCACACGGGAACGAGGACTGTCCAACAGACAAACTTCGTCAAGCTGGCCCAGTGTCGAAGGATCAACTCGCTGTCCAAGGTAAAAGACGCGATCCAGATAGGCTTTCTCACCTGACTGTATGATGGCCTCGATAATCTTACTCGTGGCGCAATTAATCATGAACACCGGCACAGGCTTGATTACAGTCTCCTCATTGAACATCTTGAGGAGCTTAATCATGTTCCTGGCAATTGGGTTTATGCGCTGCTCGAGCTCGCCAATGATGTGATCGTATTCGTCCACCACGATAAAGATTTGCTCTATCCCCGCCGTGCATGCTTGCTGAATCATGAACTCAACATACCGGAACTGATTCTCGAGAAATACGGCCTCACCTTCCATCACCATGGGGGTAGCGAACAATTGATCCTTTTCATCTTGCAGGATTATCGCGAAGTCTTTGGCTGTGTCGTTACCTCTCATGCCAACCTTGTATCGTATATCTCTTTCCAAGATCTCTAACCACTCCGCGAACTGCATCCTAATACTGGTCAGTTCTTGTCCAAGCTCAGTGAATATCCATCGACTCACCACAATCTTGGGATCATTGGCGAATCGCCCAACGGCCTTTTTCTTGCTCAGCGTGGTTTTGCCGGAGCCAATCAAGCCCACAATCCAGAAGTTCTTGTAAGGCGCTGCCATCTTGGCTCTCTCGTCCGGGTGTCGCACAGCTTGGCGAATGAATTGATCCAGCTTCCGAACCTGGGTTTTCCAGGCTTCGGTGGGCAGCTCGACATACATTCGGTTAATTTCGTCTTGGAGTAGCCCGTCAGCCATCGGCTGGGCTGAGCGAACAGGCAGAGCCTTCACCATATCCCTTGGTGATAGATTTGGAGCACTCATGCTATCCTCCTGCAAAATACCTCAACTAACAGCCCCAGTTGATTAGTGGGCTTTACCTCGACTAGCGAGAATCTGGTCAATCTCTCTCAGAACTATGCCGATTCTGTTCCGGTCCTCTATCACCGAAGCAAGCTCAGCGGATATTTCCACACCAACCTCAGATAGCAAGTCAAGCACTTCTTGCTGGGTGTGGTCACAAAAGAGCTCGTGTTGATTGTACATAAGAATGGGCTTGAACCGGTCCAGAGCTGACCTTCCGATTGGCAATTTTGTAGCCATAAAGTCGATTAGATTGGCCTCGGTCGAAATCTCGTCTAAAGCTATACACATCGAGATTTCGCCGCTCTCGGCCAGCAACTTTAGATCGAGAAGTTGCTGGCTTAGCCAGTTCCTGGCCATCGGCGTCAGTGCTTCGATGTCCTCTGGAATGGCTACAGGCGTCAGATGGTCAACCAACAGCATTATCGGTTTGGCTGCCAATCCATGCAGCAGGCGGATGGCCTGCCCCCGGCGCTCGGGTATCTGTTTGGCTCCTACCCTGTCCAACGCAACGTCAATGGTCGATCTCCCAAACACGTCCATTTCGTCTACAAAGTCAACATGGATCACAGCTTTCTCGTCGCCGATTGCGTTGGCAAGCAATCGCAAAACTGTGCTCTTTCCCGTGTCAGGAGGTCCGTAGAGAGACGCGTTTCCTCCTGCATGCAACCGTCGCATCAGCTCTTGTACTAGTGCTTTGTTCTTGGAAGTGGGATGGGTAGAAAAGAGCTTCCGTACGCTGGCGGGGGAAGATTTCATGTCACCACCTCAAACTGTTTTTGTAACTCCTTAAAGAGATTTCTAGCATTCACTTCATCCATCGTAACCGAGGTAATCTGTCCCATATGAATCGTCAAGGTGAGAGGCCGAGGAGCAAGTCTGTGGAGCAATGGCACCAGCTCATTTCTCGGGAGCAGGATGGCTCTGCTAAGGAACTGTTCTATCTCACTGACCGGAACCAAGCCGAACTTCTGGGAAAGCGTGATATTCCTGGCAATCTCATACTTCACAATTTCGGTCCATACATCTCGTATTCGCTGACGACTAGTTTTAGGAAGATAGAGTTGATTGCTTTCAATGATGATGATGCTGCCGAGCTCCGGCTGGCCAATAATACCACTCCGAAACGAAGATGCCGTCGCGGTATTCCAGCGTCCTCTTCCCAGAATCTGCGCCAGTTCATCTGGCCTGCCGCTAAGGGGTGTCATTTCGCTGTGCGGCCAGAAACGCCGTACTAGGGTCTGAAAAGGGCGACATAGTAGGAAAAACTGTCGCAGCAGCAAACGCCTGTCCTTTCCATATTTTATATTCTCATCTTCGGTAGCCAACAAGTAAGACTTGCCATTGTTCGTTAGTTTGAAGGTCGATGAAATCTGTATTATGGCTGAGTCTCCATTGATCCTATCAATGAAACCCAGAGCATAGGCAAGCCGAACAGCGTTTCGGGCAACAGTTTGTAGATTCTTGTCACGGGCATGCGCTGACAATTTTATCACCGAGTCCGAGATTTGGGCAACAGTGAGACTTGCCGCTGGGCTATCTCGGAACGGCTCTAGCACGATCCACAAATCGTCCAGATAGGTATTAGGGTCGAAGACATTCTTGTCGTACTTCCACCTGAAATATAGACAGTCGTCGTTCAGGAAGTCAATCATGCCTACGCTCCCCACCAGATTAGAGGAATGATCATCTCGTCAACCGAGATGCCACCATGCCCCTTCAACTTTTGACGACCTAACTGCGTGACGACGTGCGGCCTGTATAGTACTAGCTCATCTGGCAAGTCGATGGTCCTCCACCTAAGTTGCTGCATAGCTGTCCGATCAAGGATTTCAAGAATCCGGTCTTGCCATTGTCGTTTGAATTTACGGATCTTATCGGTAGGTGCGCCTGGTAATATCTCAACGTATCTCTCGCGTGAATAGAAATGTTCCTTGGTATATCCTTTCCGCGACACACTCTTTGCCGGATCAATGGTAGTGATCCCATGATCAGCCGTCTGAACGACCAGCACTTGCTTGCCATCCTCCATTATGCGCTCTACCATTTCCAGGAATTTCGCATATTTCTTCCCGAAATAGCTCAACAAGAACACATCGCTGAGTTCTTCCGGCTGGTGCTCCTCCAGCGAATCAACATCACCGACCAACACGACAAAGACAAAAGGTGTCTCGGATGAAGCAAGTGCCTGGATGAGATCGAGCACGGTTCGATACGGTTCGCTTTCATCACGCCTATTGTACTGAATGTATGCTTTCCGAGTCAATGGCACGCTTGGGTCATCCCAGCCCGATACGTCAAGAGGGTGCGTCAAGAAGGATGGCAATTTGCCGCTTCCCCACTTGTAGGGAGAGATGATCTTGACGTCCAACACACCTTGCAGCTTATCTAGGGAGTATAGCTTCTCGTTGGACACTCCGGTGACAGATACGTTGCCATAGAGCACGTGCTGGCGGGGACCTAGCCTGTTCTCAAAAACCAAGTGCTCTGAGGGATAGCAGCCAGTGATAAAGGACACATGAGCCGGCCCAGTTTTCGTAGGAAAGACGGTACTTGCTGGTGTCTGGCTCGCTTCAGCCAGAACCGAAGCAATGGTTTCATAATCTTGTCGGTTCTCCCTAGCCAGGTGTGCCAGTAACTTCCAGAGGTAGGTCAATCCAAAGGCGTCAAACATAAAGATGACCGCACCTTGGTATGGGCCGCCAAGCTGAATTGCCAGTTCCCTTGCCCGACTGGAGTAAGGTATGTCACGCACCTCGACATCCAGCCCTACACTCGCTAGAACAGCGGGAAAGATATCGGTAACCTTTGGCAGCGGTATACCATCGGGACACATCCAGGTAAGAGCCCTGGCTGCTTGAGTGTCGTAATCCAAGAAAGCTCTTTCTACCTGCTCTTCAATCGCTCTACTGGCGTAGCATCGAGCGAACGCATCAAACACAGCCTTTTCGCGGAATGGGAAAAGGAATAGGTGCTCGAATTCAGCGCGCCCGAAGATCGCAGATGCTGCAATCTGCCCGCTCCTGCGTTCAAGTGCCAACTTGTGTCTGGTTCCGTAGAAATCAGAAAGTTGAGTCTCGAAAGGCACCTCACTAGCAGGCGGGGCTGTCTTCCCTCGTAGAAGTCCCAGCACCCACAGAATTGATGTAAGACACTCTGATGATGAGAGAGACTCAAGCGTCGCTTCAAAGCGATCCGATAGCCCGTATTGCTCCTTCAGCGCGGCAAAGATCGGCCAGTGAGTTCGCTGAAATAGTCGCTTGAGCTCCATGTGGTTGGCGCGCCATACCTCAGCCAATTTGAAATCATCGTATGCCCGCAGCGAAAGCCTTTCATCGCGGTACAAGCTCCATAGTGAATCGAGCTTGGCAGCATAGTATAGATCAATCCAGTTCCCTTCTAGCGTTTGGTGTCGTTTCAACCGGGCAATACTCTCGCCGACGCAGTCACGAATATCGTTGATCACGAAAGTGCCCGACCTCTCAGGGGAGACCATGCCGAGAAAGACAAACAAATCCAAGAGCCTACGCGACATAGCATCCAATTGCCATGTGTGAACCTTTTCTCCAAACAGTAAGCGCTCTGTTAGCTCGTGCACCTGAACTGGATACCATCTCCCAATGGTTACTGACAACCATGTCTTCAAGATTTCTTTCGCTATGCTGACCCCTGGAGGACTGCCAGCATCACAGAGAGGAGCCAATCCCTGCAAAATGCCCAGGAGGTCATGTTCTAGCAGGAAGCACAAGTCTGCTATGTCACGTAGATCTTGCGGCTGCTCCTGTATGTCGATCACGGAAATCTCTCTGATCCATTCCACGCATCTGTTTGCTCTCGCCGAGTCAAAGAACATCCATTTACCAACCTCCTGACGCCTACAGACGCCATCAACGAGTTCGTTCTCCAGCCACTGCAAATCACTTGGGCCCGTCTCCCGATAGAGTTCTGGGAATTGGCGAACTAACTCCGAGTATACTTCGTGAACAGCAGTTTGATCAGCAACCTGTAATTTACTGAGCCGATTCAAGAACGAAGACTGGTCAACCCTTTCGTTGAAGACATTTCTTTGCCCCCGCTTGAGCCATATGTGCTCTGCCAAGTGACGCGCACCATTCTCGTCGTTCCACCTTGTTTCCCACTGAGAGAACCGCACTCCCTTGAGTGGCAAGGATTCGATCAGGAAGCTATAGTCCTTGCTAAGCTCCTGCCAAGTATCTGCATGTGCACAGTATTTCAAGCGTCCGCTGAAACCTGGCTTGTAGATTCGTGATCGGATCTTTAGCAGTGATTCAACCTGGTCGGCTCTCTGAAACCCCTCACTCTCCAGATAGCCTATAGCTGAGTCATCACGTGAGATCAGGACATCAGCTTCCGGGTCAAGGAAACGATTGAGAACGACTGCGTATTTAGCCAGGTCGGTAGGTTGGCTGAAGATTCTAGCAATCTTTGCAAGAACTTCGACAATCATGTTCTGTCAGCCTGGGGGGAACCCTCGCCATGGTGCTCATCGTAGTTGTCTTTACTAAGTGTCTTGGCAATAGCCTGCATCAATTCCTCTATGTTTGTCTGCCGGTAGAACTCTGTCAGACGTCGCACCTTTGGCTTTCTCGGGAAGAGTTGAAACTTGGGGTTTCGTTGCGCGACACGCTCCAACACAGTTCGGTAGGCAAGACTGGTAGCATAACCAAACCAAGCATCGTACTCCTCGCCATACTGCTTCAAATAGCGCTCGAGTCGGTCGGTAAGCAGGATAATCTGTGATTTGGAGCGCGGATCTAGGCGAAAATCGTAGTTAACGACAGCTTCTTCATCCTCCCACTCTTCGGGAACCGGGCCATAGAGTCCAGACAGCGTAACTTTGTGCACAGCCGCAGTTTGAGCCTCCAATTGGTCCTGTAGTCGTCGAGCTACTAAACGATGAGATCTGGACTTCGAATAGGGCTTACGACCAGAGCAAGGAATCACCAGTAGAATTCGCTTCCCCTGAGGGGGGCCAGAGTAGCCATTCGTCAAGATATTGAACGAATCTGGAGTGTAGAGCATAGACACCCCCCGCTCCGGCACTTCAAAGAGCGGGAGAGCAGTCTGTTTACCCACGGAACGCTGGTCCACTCGAAACACAGCACGATTTAGACGATTCCTCAGTTGGCTGTCATCTTGAGCTAGGGCTTCCAGTGCGCCACGCAATCTGGGAAAGCGTTCGGCTTGCCTACTAATGTAGTCGAGCATATCCCCGCTCGCCACAGCTTCTTTGGCCTGGCCCAACAGTCTCTGATCCACAAATAGATTGTGTAGTGCAATATCCGCATAGTATTTGCTTTTGAAGTGGCCACTGGGAAGCCTCCTGTAACGCACTTCTGATGTCAGTGACTCGTGTAGCTCGTCGAAGTCCAAGTCGCGGCATATCGGGCATTGGCAAGGGAGATTGTCCATTTCCAGCACCGCAAACTTCTGGTGAGTTTGCGGGTGGAAGTAGTTAAGGGAACGGGCCTCTTGGGCATACGTACTGCTATCAAACGTGTCAACTCCTAAGTAGATTAGCAGAGGGATCATGTTGCCAGTAATCCCAAATACGTGCACCGGGATATCTGCGCGTTGGTCTGGCGGAATTCCCTCGATTGCTCCTCGGACAATTTCCAGAATCGCTATGTATTTCTTCGAACCCCGCAGAGGAACCAAGGAGCCAATGGCAATACCAAAGAGCATATCAGCCAAGCCATTGTGTTTCATAACGTTGAAGACTTGTTCAACGTAGTTCCGCATGCTTTCCCTGTCCCAGCCATGGACAGCCACAAACAGTAACGGCGTGTAGTCACTGAACTCGGACTCGGTAGCCAGACAACGGGCGACTTCGTAAGCATTAGCTTGACTCTTCTGCATCCGTCCGCGAGCCTCACCACGGTCAAGGCCAGGTGGCAGGGGATAGTCAAGCGTCGCAACGATGTCACCACCAAAATCCCGTTGCAGACGTAGAATCTCACGGGCTTGCCTACCAGTCCCGTCGTCGTCAGGGATGCCATAGGCTGACAGGTCGAGCTTTGTGTTAAACAGCAATTTAAAGCCCCCGGAGTCAAGAAAGAGTGGGGCATTGTAGTTCAAGTTGGGGTGGGTCATGTTGTAAGTGTCACGGAGAGGACATTTGCGCCATCTAGTGACAGCTTGGGAGCTGACTCCGAAATCAAGAAAATGCAGCACTTGGGCCATTATAGGCATGTTACGTCGCATTAGCCCGTGTTGCTCATTCGCATGAAGCACGTACTTCCAGAGGCCACCTCCTCGAGCTGTGGTACCAGTCACAAGGCAGGCAACGGGGAAAAGCGCGGGAGTTGCCAGCTCTGGCAACGCTTGCCCGTCGCGGATGAGGCGCAACTTCCCTAGTCGACCGCGCGAGGTAAGTTCTTCCGTTACAAACGCGGAGCGCAAGCATTTGTGGGTCAAGAATAGAGTACTCCTCAGATAGACTGCTCTTCTCTGCGGCCGGCTTACAAGCAACCCTCTGCCGGCGTGGTCTCAATCCTTGAGCAAGATAGGATTGAACCGTGTACCGTAGTCATACACATCCACCCCCTCTTGGCGTTTGAGGAAGTTCACCACCCCGTAGGTCAGCGGCGTCACAGCGGCCTCATACACCGATTTCGCCAGCCATTGGGTCACGATGGCTGAGCCCAGGCCGCTGAGAGGAATCGTCCCCAAGAACGCCAGGGTGATGAATACCAACGAGTCCAGTCCTTGCCCCACCAGGGTTGAGCCAATAGTTCGCGTCCAAAGCCATCGGCCGCTCGTGGCAATCTTCATCTTCGCCAGCACGAAGGAATTGGCGAACTCTCCCACCAGGTAGGCCAGGAACGAAGCGATCAAAAGTCGGGGGGTATAGCCCAGGATGCGCTCGTAGGCGGCCTGCCCATCCCAGAATGAGGCAGCGGGAAGTACCTGCCCCAGCCAAATGGCGACGACGGCGATAAGGTTGCAGAAGAACCCCAGCCAGATCACCCGCCTGGCCTGGCGGTAGCCATACACCTCGGTGAGGACATCGCCAAAGATGTAGCTGATAGGGAAGACAATCACCCCCGCCGGCAGCACCAGCCCGAACACGCCCACCAGTTTGACAGCGGTGATATTGGCTGTGATCAGACAGGTAACGAAGACAGCGGTGACAGTGATGAACCATTGGGAATAGCGTCTGGGTGACTCAAATGTTGTGTCGTGTTGCTTCGATGCCATGTTTGAACTCCTCCCTTACCACAAACCTTCTCGCTCCAATGATAACACCAGGTATAGTATACCAGATTCCGCCTCCTTTGGCAATACAACAAGTTTCATCCATTCTTGCAGCGCTGCTAACTTGCCTGGGCTCATACACACAAGAAAACTCCCCGGCGCAACGGCCAACCGGGGAGTTTGGGTACTGGACAGTGGGG
>Ga0209121_10004166_pt1 | contig 13610 bp, 10 predicted proteins | sample Cruoilmetagenom3_FD_187292 | JGI IMG/M metagenome (GOLD analysis project Ga0209121, IMG submission 187292) | Oil polluted marine microbial communities from Coal Oil Point, Santa Barbara, California, USA - Sample 3 (SPAdes) (version 2) | ecosystem: Environmental > Aquatic > Marine > Oil seeps ... | reverse complement strand
TTCCCGGGGTTCCGCCTCTTCAGGTGGTAGGCCGAGCTGAGGCCGAGGACCCCGGCGCCTACGACGAGGATATCGCAGTCCATATCGATCATCCAATAGGATGGCCAAACCATTTTTAACATTACTGTCGGGCCCCGTCCGTCCCGTGGAGATGTTTAGGATAAAGTGAGGGTCTAACAGGTCAACGGCTTTACATTCTCCATAACGGAATCGGGGCTCCCCAACATTCTTCAGTCCGTACGCGCGGTAGCAATATGAGATTGGGGCCTGGATTTACCTAGTGTCTCCTTATATCCGATACGCAGCCGGTTAGGAGAGCGTCTTTTAAGATATATGGAGGTCTTTCGTGTGGATGTAAGATCTCTTAAGACGTATATCTATTTTAGAATGTAAACCTTCAGTTTTGAAAGATGATTATTTGTTTTTTTGTATGTATGGAAAATGATCTCTTCAACTGACTCGATGAGTATGTCCATAAAATTTATAATGTTATAGTAGAAAATAATGAAAGGTGATCGTTTACCATGCAGATCAAGGTTCTGTTCGTGGGAGGTGGGGAGAGGTTGCTTCATGGACTTGGCGAGCCATCGACGATAGTGAACGGAACAGGATTCGACACAGGTACTGAACACCTTGAATATGAGTTCTACGAACATATCGCCGTACACAAGGTTATTGAAAAAGCCGTGAACGCTGAGAGAGAAGGGTACGACGCTGTCGTTATTGGGTGCTTCTATGATCCAGGGCTTCGGGAGGCACGGGAACTGGTGGAGATACCAATAGTAGGCGTCTGCGAGGCCAGCCTCCATGTTGCCTCCATGATTACCTCAGGAAAATTCTCGGTACTCGTAGGTAGGAGGAAATGGATACCTAAGATGATCGATAACGCCAGAATCTACGGCCTGGAATCCAAGATCGCCTCCTGGCGAACGCTTAATCTCACTGTGCGGGATATGAGAGAGAGGGAGAGGACGCAAGCCGCCATATTAAGAGAGGCAAGGGGCGCCATTGAGGAGGATATGGCCGAGTGCGTTGTTCTCGGCTGTACCGGCATGGCCGGACAAGCGAAGAAGGTGCAGGAGGAATTAGGCGTTCCGGTCCTCGATCCAGTTCTGATGGGCATCAAGATGGCGGAACTCAGGGCGATTCTATGGAAAAGATTCGGCATATCGCAGAGCAAGATCGGAGGATATGAGGCCCCTCCTCCCGAAGAGCTGAAACCCATCTACAAAAAGGTCTACGGACGTTATCCCTAGAGTTCCAAACCTTTTTCTTACTTCATTTACGTTGAAGATTTATGAAGTGCTGAAGAGATGACATTTAACCAGATGTCCCTGTTCAACTTCTATCATCGGTGGCTCCTCTTTTTTACAGATGTCCATACAGTCAATACATCGCGGATGGAAGTAGCAGCCGGAAGGGACATTCACAGGGCTCGGGATTTCACCCCTCGAAACTACCTTTTTTGGCTTCATCCTCTCCTCCTCGTCGGTGATTACGGGTATCGAAGAGAGGAGCATCTTTGTGTAGGGGTGAAGAGGTTTATGGAAGAACTCTGTAGCAGGTGCAACCTCAAAAAGCTTCCCGAGGTACATAATCCCAACCCTTGAGGCAATGTTTCGCATCAGGCTGAGGTTGTGGGTGATGAAGAGGTACGATAGGTCCAGCTCCTTCTGGAAGCTGAGCAGCATGTTTAAGATCTTTGCCTGCATTGAAACGTCAAGCGCGGAAGTGGGCTCATCGAGAGCTATGAATGAAGGGTTCGTCGCGAGAGCCCGGGCGATCGCGATCATCTGCTTTTCTCCACCGCCCATCTTTGTTGGATATCTCTCAAGATAGTCCTCCGGCAGCTCTACCATTTGAAGTAGCTCTATGACCCTCTTCTGCCGGTCTTCCTTGGAGATATCATGGGCCTTCAGCGGCAGCTCAAGTATCTGTTTAATGCTCCTCTTAGGGTTGAGCGAGGACCCAGGGTCCTGAAAAACCATCTGCATATCTTTCTTGAGGGGTAGCGGTCTCTTATTGATACCTATAGATATATCCGTCCCTTTGTAGGTGATTTTTCCCTCCGTGGGTGTGTAGAGGCCCATTATAGTGTAGGCCGTTGTACTCTTTCCCGATCCTGATTCTCCAACGAGGCCGAACGTCTCCCCCACATTTACCGAGAAGTCGATGCCGTCAACAGCTCTGACAATCCCCTCATCGGTCTTGAAGTGTTTCTTAAGATGTTGAACGGAAAGTAACTCCTTGCTCATTTTATTCGCCCCCATACAGATAGCATGCGACTTCGTGGCCAACTCCCATATCATACAGGGGAGGGGCTTTCCTGCGGCATTTGGGCATTGCATGATCGCATCTCGGGTGGAATCTACAGCCCTTTGGCGGGTCTAGGTAGTTGGGTATCCTTCCCCCAATGCCCTCAGGGATACCCCCTCCAGTTAGTTTGGGTACTGCGTTGAACAGAGCCTTTGTGTAGGGGTGAAGTGGATTAGAGAACAGATCCTCGGTCTTGGCGGCCTCGACCATGTTACCGGCATACATCACATAAACCCGGTCTACAAGCCCTTTGACGGCACCTAGAGCATGGCTTATCAGGATCACCGAGGTCTTCCTCTTCCGGACGAGACCCCCTATGAGCCTGAGAACCTGATCCTGTATGGTCACATCGAGGTTAGTGCCGGGCTCGTCAGCGATGAGAAGCTTTGTTGCGGAGACGAGAGCCATAGCAATGCAGATCCTCTGGCGCATCCCCCCGCTCAGCTGAATCGGGTAGTTCTTCATGATTCTCTCAGGATCTGGCATTGCAACCTCTTTCAGCACCTGGATCGTTTTTTCCCTTATCTCTTCCTTTTGTATTTTCTCTCCTGATCGAGTTTGGGAATATTTTATTATATCTCCAATCTGATTCCCCACCTTAAAGACGGGGTTCAGGGCCGCGGTGGGGTCTTGGAAGATCATCGAGACCGTTTTTCTTCTCATATTTTGCAGTTCTTGTGTGCTCATCTTCAGGACATCTCTGCCTTCAACGAAGACCTCGCCGCTCACGATCTCCGCCGGAGGGATCGGTAATATCCTCATTATCGACTTCACGGTCGTTGTCTTACCGCAGCCCGCCTCGCCTATCAGAGCGATCTTCTCCCCCCGACCTACCCTGAAGTTCACGCCGTTGAGGACCCTGAGCACTCCCTCGTAGATGGAGAAATTCACATGCAGGTCTCTGATATCTACAATCATGTCATCCATATCTAATCACCCGCTAGCATATCCCTGACACCATCGCCCAGCAGGTTGAAGCCCAGTATTATAAGCACGATGAATAGGGCGGGGAACAGGCTTATCCACCACTGGCCTGGGATATATTTCGAGCCGTCGGAGACCATCGTTCCGAGGTCGGGCGTCGGAGGCTGGGCGCCTAATCCGACGAAGCTCAGGGTCGAGCCTATCAGTATCACCCATCCTACATCAAGCGTCATCTTCGTGAAGATGGGCGATAGACAGTTGGGGAGGATCTCCCTGAAGAGGATGTGGAACGTGCTCGCCCCCGTTACCTCAGCGGCTTGGACGAAGTACTCGTTCCTTATGGAAGACGCGAGGCCATAGACGAGTCTGGTGTACCAGGGCCACCACATTACGGTGATGGCTAACATCGCGTTGTAAAGTGTGGGCTCCAGCATGGAGCAAACGGCGAGAGCGAGCACCATCGATGGTACGCTCAGGAATATATCGGCAAACCTCATTATTACCGTGTCCTTCCAGGTATCCCTCAGGTATCCAGCGACCAGCCCGAGTAGAACGCCTGGGGGAGTTGCCACCGAGAGAACCGATACCGCCATCAAAAGGGAGTACCTGAACCCGAAGAATATCCTGCTGAGGACATCTCTGCCTGACATATCCGTTCCACAGAGATGTTCGTAGCTTGGTGATTTCTTCGCATTGGGGAAGTCAACGAAGATAAACGCATGCTTGGGATACGGGGCCACGAAATCAGCAAAGATCGCGATCAGGATTATCCCAAGTACCGTGACGAGCCCAATTATCGACAGGGGATTCCTAGAGAACTTGTACCAGTTCTTCCTGATGCGCTCCTTGAGCCTCTCGGTATCCATCTCAGGTCCCCTTCATCTTCGTTATTATCCTGGGATCGAGATAGGCTGTTATGAGGTCCACGATTATGTTCATAAACGCGAAGAAAATGCCTATGAGCATGACCACGCCGACAACGGCGTTGATGTCGTTGCTCAACATAGCCGACATGCCGTACCTTCCTATGCCGGGCCAGTTAAAGATCAGTTCAATTATGAAAGAGCCTCCCATAGAACCTGCTATATCCATTCCCATTATGGCTATCGTAGGGATCAAGGATGGTTTTAGAAGGTATTTCATCGTGATGGTCCTCTCCGGTATTCCAAACGATGTAGCCGCCATTATGTAATCCTTGTTGAGGTTCTCGACCACGCTTGCCCTAGTGATCCTGGCCTCTTGGGACAACCGGCCGAGGACCAAAGCACTCCCTGGCAACATCATATGCCAAAGCCCATCGACGAACACGTTTAGCCTGCCGGCGAGCAGAGAGTCCACGAGAAGCAGACCCGTTACCTTTGGAGGTAACGCAATCCCTGTGCTGACCCTCCCCAGGGTGGGGAACCATCGGAGTATGTATCCGAAGAGAAAAACTGATACTATGGCCCACACGAAGCTCGGGATGGCGATTCCGACATAGGAGGTCACTCGGACTAGGTTATCCCACCAGCTGTTCGCATATTTGCCCGAGGTAACACCTAGAACGATCGCTAGGGTCGATGAGATGATTACAGAGAAGATGACCATTTCGAATGTCGCCGGGAAAAACTCTACGATGTCGCTGAAAACGCCACGCCTAGTAACTAGGGATTGGCCCATGTTACCCCTAATGAGGTTCGATAGCCAGTAAAAATATTGCATGTATATCGGCTCGTTCAGGTGTAGTTGTTCCCTCAGTTTATCGACGGCCCATTGGGGAGCCATCGGCCCAAGGGCCAACCTTGCGGGATCTCCAGGGACTAGCCTAGAGAAGGTGAATATGAAAAGCGATAGACCCAATAAAACAAAAAAAGAGGAGATTAGTCGGTATCCGATATATTTTTTCATGTTCATGCATGTTTTCCCTAGCCTTCAGGTTGATGTACGGCGGTATATAGACCATAGAACGTCCTCCAGTTCGCAGGGGTACCGTATATGCCAGCGACCACCTCGGTTCCGTACTTCACGGGGGGGTAGTCCAAATAGTCCTGTATACATCTCATAGTAGTCGGCTGGCATACGGGGATGACTGGGCAAAGATCAGCGAGATATTCCTGTATATCATAGTATTTCCGGTACCTCTCGTCGCTATCGATCGCTTCCAACGCATCTTCGATCATCCCATCGAGAACTGGGTCGAGGAGCCACTCGTTCTGTTCCCAGCTTGGGGCGGATTTGGAGTGGTATCTCATTAGATCGCCGCCGGCCTCGGGGAAGTGCGTTGTGGAGTAGACCACGACTATGTTTGGGCTCGCATCCATATCCGCCTGTTCATCGATCATTGAAAGCCAAGGCGTCTTGACGATCTTGACATTGATTCCTAGGTCAGCCATGTTGTCCATAAATAGCAGTGAAATCCTCTCCTCCGCCGGTACCTCAGAGCACCAGTGTATCTCAACAGTATAGTCCGTCAGATTGTCATAGTATTTCGATAGCTTCAGTTCCTCCATCGCCTTAGTCAGGTCCCTCCTGAATGGCGCGATATCAGGATCCCAGCCTGGGAGGATCTCGTTTACGATTCCCTTAGCAAATGTGTTGTAGGGGAATATCTCAGTGACCACCATTTCGTAGTCGAATGCGTAGGCCATCGCCCTCCTGAAGTGGACGTCGTCAGTTGGTGGTTTCCTGCAGTGCATCATCAGGTTTAGCATGTTTGTGCCAACGGTGCCAATTAGTTTTATGCCCTCCTCCTTCTCCATCTCCTGCAGGTTCTCCAGTGGCTGCCATGAATCCGTTAGTTCAAGTTCACTTTTCCCCATCATCGCCCTTACCGTTATCGGCTCGGTCGTACCGATCATTTCAATGACATCAGGCGCATCTTCGACAAAACCCCAACCAGGCACACCTAGGCTCTCACCCCAGAAATCATCGAATCGCTCCATCACCAGTTTCTCCTCAAGCCTGAACTCCTTTACCTTGTACGGACCAGAGCCCGCATCATGAGTCATAAGCCATTCTTTTCCATAATCGCCAAGGTCACCATATTCGCCCTCCGCCTTGGTGTTAGCAATCACGGTTTCTTTATCCAGAATGTAGAAGTTGGGCATGACGCTCAATATTGGGCCGAAGGGGGTCTTCAGATTTAACTGCACGACATATGTGTCAACAGCGACCGTGCTATCGATGTAGGGCAGGAACAGATACGCAAGCCCCTCGCCCATCGTTAGTAACCTATCCATGCTGAAGACGACATCCTCCGCCGTAAGCTCGTTACCGCTATGGAAAGTGACGCCCTGTCTTAGGTGGAAGGTATAGGTGAGACCGTCTTCCGATACTTCCCAGTCCTCCGCTAACTGTGGTCCGATTCCGCCTTCGAGTGTTATGCATACTAAAGAGTCATAGAGGTTCGGGATAGCTGCCAGACTTGAACCATCCGAGCCTACATGGGGATCGATCTTAGTGGGCCACGCCCAAGTGCTCCTGTACAGGATAGGTTTTTCTTCCGGCTTCTCCTCCGGCTTTTCCTCAGGCTTCTTTGTTGTGCTCCAGTATAACGCCCCTGCACAAACCAGTACTATTATGATTACGCCAACTATAATCAGGTTTTTATTCGTTGTGGACATTTTGCTCTCCTAGCTTATGGGCTTTCTTACAGTATTTAGCTTTTACCATAGCCTTTTTAAACCAAAAGTTTAAGTTTACCTATATTAAAAGAAAAAAAAGGGGATTATTGTCTTCCGAGTTTCTTAGCCAATTCTCCCAATTCTGGGTGAACGCTCTTTCCCTTATCCAATATCTGCTCTCCGTCGAGCCACACTGATGCATTTAGGCAGATCCCGTCAGAGTGCGATGCGGCAGGCCTCCATACCATGTTACCGATGCCCCACTCCACGCACCCCCAGACTCTCTCGTCCTCGACGATATCTCCGGTAAGCTTCGCGCCGGGGTTGAAACCGTAGCACACATGGGCGATTTTGAGCATGTTCGGATCGTTGAAGTGCCTTAGCCATGCCTCGTATTCGACGGCGTCCTTCCCACCTTCGATCTTCATTATGGCGCCCTTCTCTATGGTCAGCTCTATTGGCTCCTTGAGGAGACCGATTGGTGGTACCAGCGAACCATCGAAGACGATCTTGCCCTCTATCGTCTCATTCTGGATGCCCCAACCAATCTGCCCTGCCATCATGTGAGCCCCGGGCGTATCGGCGTAGCCTAAGGCGTAGCCGGCCCTGCCCCTTGGGGTGTTTTTGAAAGCCACGTCCATGCCCGCAGGCGTTGTGATGCGCACCTCCTTTGCCGCGCTTGTCAGGCTTGATAACTTCTCCAAGAACTTTCCCAGCGAGGGGTAGTCGATCCGTCCAATGCACCTGACCATCATATCCGCGTTCATGCCAACGAGACAGAGGTATCTAAGTTTGGAGTTCTCCTTCATGGCTATATCATAGGTTGTCGAGTAGAGCAGCCACTCGTTGTTAAACTCGACCCATGCATCCGCTCCCTTCAGCGCGCCGACCAAGGCTTCCTGAGGTAGCATCGGATCTGCGGCCTTACCTACACCTACAGGAGATGCCAGCCAAATGACCATGGGCTTCGCCCCGCAGACAAAGGCGGCCCTAGCAGTTGCCTCTACGACCCTCTCATCGGACTCGGTGTCAGCGGTGATGACGAAGGTCTCTCCCTCTTTCAGTTTGAAGAGCTCCCGTGTCAGAATGTCGGCTGCCTTGCCCAACTCGAATTCATACAACTTGGCCATGTTATCACTTCTTTCTAGGAGCGTTCTATATTCTATAAAAATCTTTACTATGAGACTGACGACCTTATCTTCCACGTTGACTGAAAGATGATGAGGACATTTTTCAATTTTCGATGACGCATCCCTGGGCATCGCTTCGTTAGATCATCGTCAATTATAAAAATACATTCCTCATATTGACCTATCATGGCTTCAATCAGAATTGGAATAGATATAGGGGGAGCTTTCACCGACCTCGTGGCATATGATGAGTCCACAAAGGAGCTTAGATGGGTAAAGGTGGAGAGCACGCCCAAGGAGCTCTCAGCCGGAGTCCTGGATTGTGTGAAGAGGAGTGGTATCCCTCCCGAGGAGTTCACTCAGATAATCCACGGTCAGACCGTCGTCATAAACACGATCATCGAGAGAAGGGGCGTCAAGGTAGGTCTGATAACTACAAAGGGATTTAGGGACGTACTTGAGCTTCAGAGGAGCAATAGGAGAGATATGTACAACTTCAGATATAAGAAGCCGGAGCCCATTGTACCGAGGTATCTTCGCCTTGAAATCGATGAAAGGGTCATGGCTGATGGAGGTATCCTAAAGGAACTTGATGAGGTGCAGGTAGCTGAGGGCGCCAAGAGGCTCATCGAGGATGGCGTGGAGGCCATATGCGTAGCTCTTCTAAACTCCTATGTGAATCCCGAGCACGAGCGAAGAGCAGGAGAGATCATCCGAGGTTTCACCGATGTGCCCGTCACCCTCTCCCACGAGGTCACCAGGGAGTGGAGGGAATACGAGCGGTTCTCCACGGCTGCCCTAAACGCTTACGTCCTCCCCATCTTAGATAGATACTTGGGCACACTCCAAGAGACCCTTGTTGGGGACTCGGGTACCTGTATGGCGATGGTCTCGGAAGGAGGCGTGGTCCCCTTTGAATACGCGCGCAAGCTTCCCATCTATACGGTGGAGTCAGGCCCTGTTGCCGGGGTCATCGGGGCTACTGGGATCGCCAGGATGATTGGTGAGAAGAACATCATCGCTCTGGATGGAGGCAGCACGACGACCAAGACCTCTCTGGTCGAGGACCTGACACCGGAGGCGACCACCGAGTACTACGTTGAGAGGGACCGGTTTAGGCCCGGTCTCCCTATCATGATACCCGTTGTTAGGACCATTGAGGTTGGGAATGGCGGGACCAGTATAGCGTGGATCGACGATGTCGGCAGGATTAGGGTGGGTCCAAGGGCAGCCGGAGCTGAGCCGGGTCCAGCATGTTATGGCAAGGGAGGGGAAAAACCGACCCTGACGGATGCCTATGTGGTCACCGGACTTTTGAACCCGGAATACCTTTTGAGTGGAGAGCTCCCGATCCACCGTGACTTGGCCGTAAAAGCGATAGAGAGAATCGCCCACACGCTTGATATGACTGTAGAGGAGGCAGCAGAGGGGATCATCAAGCTGGCGAACGATAATGCTGCTTATGCCATCAGCCTCGTGTCGGTACAGAGAGGCTACGATCCGAGGGACTTCGCGCTGATCGCGTACGGAGGCTCCGGCCCAATGTTCGCGCCATTCATATCTGAGGAGCTGGAGATAGGGAAGACCGTCATCCCCGCGATCCCGCCGGGTGTTTTCTCCGCATGGGGCATGTTGAATACCGACCTCCGTCACAGTACGATCTACACCCACATCACAGGACTGGACGGACCAGACGCCTTTGAAGTGCTGAATCGGATCTACGGAGAGTTGGAGGAGGAGATAGGCGAGGTCTTTCGATCCGAGGGCGTGAGCGAATCGATCATCATCGAGAGATACGCTGACATGAGATATTACGGCCAAGAGCACACGGTTAAGGTACCCGTTGTAGCGGGGATTCTCGGGAGAGGAGATCTAAAAACCATTATTGAGAGCTTTCATCAGGCCCATGAAAGGGAATATGAGTTCAGATTGATTGGCAACCCGGTGGAAATAGTCAATTTCCAGGTCGTAGGGATTAGAAAGGTTGCGAAACTAGGGCTGAGTGAGCGCCACAATAAGGGCTCAGGATGGGACGACGCATTCCTTGTTGATAGACGCACATACCTCAACGGAGGATACGAGACAATTCCAACGTATGATAGAAACCAATTGGCCACGGGAGTTGCCATGGATGGACCCCTCATCCTTGAGGATCCAACGGCGACGATCCTGGTCCTCCACGAGCAAACGGCTTTTGTTGATAAATTCGGTAACACCATAATAAGGAGGCTGAGAAAATGAGCAGATCAGACGGCGTTTCTCCATTCACTTTCGAGATCATAAAAAACGGCCTGATCGTCGCTGCGGAGGAGATGTTTCACTCCTGGGGCCGCACTGCTAAGAGCCCCGTTATATACGAAGTGCTGGACTACGCCGTGGCCCTCATAGATTCAAGCGGAACGAACCTGATTACCCAAGCACCTGGGATCCCCAGCTTCACGGGGGTGCTCGACTTCGCTGCAAAAGAGGTGGTCGAGCGATGGGGGAACGACATTCATCCAGGAGATGTGTTCGTAAGCAACGTGCCTTACAACTCCGGAACCCATCTTAACGATGTCACCTTGGTGATGCCCGTATTCTGCCGGGATCAAAGGGTGAGCTTCGCGGTGGCCAAGGGACACTGGAGCGAGGTAGGTGGCATGCACTTTGGGAGTTGGACCTCGGACTCCACGGAGATCTACCAAGAGGGCATACAGCTGCCGTGCGTGAAGCTCTTCCTCGATGGAAAGCCGAACAGAAACGTGATAGAGATAATAAGGTTCAACTCAAGACTGCCGGAATTTGTGCTGGGTGACATGGAGGCCCAGGTCGCATCGATGAAGGTGGCGGCGAGAAGGGTCAATAAGCTGGTGGAGAAGTACGGAATCGATACGGTGCTCCAGGCCATGGACAAGCTTCTGGAGGATGGGGAGAAATACGCCAGACTAAAGCTGAGGGAGCTGCCAAAGGGAACCTTCAAGGCAGAGGATTGGATAGATGACGATGGAATAACGGACGAACCCATCCATATCAACGTGGAGGTTCGGGTGAACGATGATGAGTTCATAGTGGACTTCACGGGGAGCGACAGGCAGGCGAGGGGATCGATCAATTCCCCCTATCCATCCACGGTGTCAGCCGTGAGAATGACGTACATGGCGGTGATGGATCCACACGCTCACCCAAACGGGGGCTTCTTCAGACCCATCAAGGTCATCGCCCCCAAGGGCACTGTCTTCAATCCGGAGAGGCCCGCTCCGACATCGACGTTCTGGGAGGGGCTGTCCCACGCGGCAGATCTCGTCTGGAAGGCGCTGGCGCCTCATGTGCCCCATAGTTTGACGGCTGGTCACTTCCTGTCTATTGAGGCAACAATACTCGGAGGCGTTGATGATCGCATTGGGAAGCCCTTCGCGATAGTTGAGCCTCAGCCAGGTGGATGGGGTGCAGGCCGCGACATGGACGGTGAAGGCGGGCTAGTGGCCTGTGGAGACGGTGAGACCTACATCGCATCGAGCGAAGTATACGAGCGCAGGATGCCCATCTTGGTGGAAAGATACGCCTTAAACATCGAGGACGGCACAGGTCACGGGCGGTTCAGGGGAGGCTTCGGAGTCGTGAGGGATTACCGCGTGCTCTGCAGCGAAGCCAGTTTGACGGTTTCCGCCGGAAGATCGAAGTACCCAACATGGGGCGTCGATGGCGGCCGTCTTGGGACCCCAAACTACGTAGTGATATACAAGCGAGGCGAGGAGCCGATGAGGACGAGGAAGGTAGCCGCATTCAAAATGGAGAAGGGCGATATGGTGAGCCTGAGAACCGGCGGCGGGGGAGGGTGGGGTGATCCCCTGATGAGGGACCCCGAAATGGTAAAGTTGGACGTTAAGAACAGGTACATCTCCTTTGAGGATGCGCTGAACATTTACGGTGTGGTGATCGACCAGAATAATTTACAGGTAGACTTGAAAAGAACGGAGGAGATCAGGGAACGGAAGACGGCCCCATCCGTGTAATCCCCCCCATCGATCTTATCTTTTTCCATCTCTTGTATAAAGCGAGAAGAGGAAAAGGGGCTGCAGACCTGCGGCTTGTTGCGCTTCCAGTAGTCCAACGGCGGTCAGGTTAGGCCCCGCGAAGGAGCGCATGTCGAACCGAAATGGGATGATCCATGAAGGCTGGTTCGGCCCGATATATTTTAAAGAGATACAAATACCTAAGTAAGAAAGGAATGGGTTCAATGGTGGAGAAAATGGAACTCACAAAAGATCAGGAAGAGCACGCTCTAGAGTTGCACGAGAAAGCCATAGTGGTTGACTTCCACTGTGATGCCGTTCTCGCCACCCTACCTGACTCGGCGTACATCATTGGAAGCGGGAAAAAGAGGACGCTCGCCGAGAGGTCATCCGAGGGACATGTTGATATCCCCCGGCTCCTAGAGGGGGGCGTTGACTGCCAGGTCTTCTCCCACTTCGTCGAGCCGATATACAACCCTATCGCACCCCATAGGATGCTCCAGGTGATGGGCTACTCCTTCACGGAAATCGACAACTCTGATAAGCTGGAGCGAGTCACAGATCCAGAGCAGATCTACAGGAATCACGGGAAGAAGGTCTCCATTATCATCGGATTCGAGGGGGGAGAGGCCTTGGGTGGAGACCTCCGGCTGCTGAGGATGTACCATAGGCTGGGACTGAGAAGGCTCACACTATGCTGGAACAACAGAAATGCGATCGCGGACGGCGTGAAATGGCAGAGATCTAAGAGCGGTCTAACCGAATTCGGCGTGGATGTCGTTCAGGAATGTAACCGATTGGGAATACTGGTGGATGTCTCTCACATCGCAGATCCCGGCTTTTGGGATACGTTAGAGGTCAGCAAAGACCCGGTCATCGCATCCCACTCGAACTGTAGGTCCCTGTGCAGCTCCATGAGGAACTTGACCGACGACATGATCAAGGCGCTAGCTGAGAAGGGAGGGGTGATGGGGGTAAACTACGTTCCATTCTTCCTGACAGATATAGACTTCTCCAAGGTGAGGGGCGGCGACGAGAAGGAGATGGAAAAAGTCGAATCCGTCACGGTTGAGACGGTTGTGGACCATATAGACCACATTGTAGAGGTTGTCGGAGATGTAGACCACATAGGACTGGGATCGGATTTCGATGGAGTTCCGATGATAGCCAAGGGATTGGAGGACGTGAGCAAGCTGCCAAACTTGACGAAGGCCCTCGTCGCCAGGGGTTACTCTGATACAGAGATTCAACAAATTCTGGGCGGAAACTTCCTAGGCATCATTAAGAGAGTATGGAAATAGCGCGAATCAACGAAGCTCTTACAAACGGCTTTTTTTATCTACCTTCTATTTATCGAAGATCTTTTGGGGATGTGATCAAGCTATTTTTATGCGTAGATACTTAGATGAGGGGGGATGCAGACCTAACAGTCATCCTCAAATCACCGCGATCAATTAAGTGGAGGCCTGATGGCTAAAGTAGCGAATATAAGGTCTGGCGATGGATGCCCTCCCGCAATAAGGTAATATGGACCGTTGAGATCGTTCTTGTGGAGTCTTCAAAGTGGACGCGAGCAGAGGCGGAGAGCGGGACATCGTGAGGCCCGCGAGGTGGTGGGAGCTCCTCCCGAGGCCGGCGTACTCCCA
>Ga0209121_10004165_pt1 | contig 13610 bp, 9 predicted proteins | sample Cruoilmetagenom3_FD_187292 | JGI IMG/M metagenome (GOLD analysis project Ga0209121, IMG submission 187292) | Oil polluted marine microbial communities from Coal Oil Point, Santa Barbara, California, USA - Sample 3 (SPAdes) (version 2) | ecosystem: Environmental > Aquatic > Marine > Oil seeps ... | reverse complement strand
ATTTTTTCGAGGCTTTTCCCTTTCCTCTGGCGGGTCATCTCTATAAGTCCCATTTCCGATATCTTCTGAATCTTTGTCTTGCTTTTGTCTTTTTCCATTTCTTTCGTGAGGGCATTAAAAACTTTTTCCCTGTTTAGCCCACTTTCCATGTCTATGAAATCGATAATAATAATTCCCCCAATATTTCTAAGACGAATCTGGTAAGCTATTTCTTTTAATGCCTCCAGGTTTGTGTTCAGGACGGTTTCTTCCAAATTTCTTTTCCCTACATATTTTCCCGTATTGACATCTATCGCGCAAAGGGCTTCCGTTTCTTCTATGATGATATATCCCCCTGACTTCAGCCAGACTCTCTTGTTCAGAGCCCTTTTTATATCCAGCTCAATTCCATAGGTATCAAAGATCGGTTGCTCCTCATCATAAAGTTTAATATTATATTTCGCATTGGGCAGAAAGGTCTCCATAAATTCAATAATCCCTTGATGCTCCTCCTTCGAATCGATAACGATTCCTTCTATGTCTTCCGTAAAAAGATCACGTATCGCCCGTAGAATTATGCCGATATCCTTGTGGACCAATCCCGGGGCACCGGTGTGGTCCCTTTTCCTTTTAATGGTTTCCCAAAGCCTTGTGAGATATTCAACGTCTTCTCCTAATTCATCTTTTTCCTTGCCCTCGCTCACTGTTCTCGCTATGAGACCGTGTCCTTCAGGTTGCAGGTCATCAAGAATATCTTTCAGCCTTGTCCTTTCATTTTCGTCTATAATTTGTCTTGAGATTCCTACATGTTGTACTGTAGGCATCAAAACAAGTTTCCTTCCTGGAAGAGATATGTGTGTCGTAACCCGGGCTCCTTTGGTTCCCAGTGGTTCCTTTGATATCTGGACGAGAATTTCCTGTCCTTCTTTCAATATGTCTTCTATTTGATATCCGGATTCTGTTTGATACCATTTTCTTTCATAATCGATGATATCCCGATCCCTCAGTTCATCTTCATTCATTAAAAATTCAAGATCCGTAAAATCATGATACGTGTCCGATACGTGCAGGAATGCGGCCCTGTCAAGACCGATATCAACAAAGGCAGCCTGCATCCCGGGCAGTACGCGAACGACTTTCCCGATATATATGTTCCCGGCTATAGATTCCTCATCTAATCTTTCTATATATAGATTTGAAAGGATATGGTTCTCCAGAATGGCGATTCTCGTTTCATGTTCAGAACAGTTAAAGATCATTTCTTTAGCCATCTTATAACTTCCTCTCTGCAAAAATGGGGGCTGTTTTCATGATTTTTGCTCTCTTTGCCGTTTCGTCAGGGAGCCCGATAACGTTTTTTAATATTTCCCAGGGACTAACTCCTCCATCTGAACCGAAACGTGACGACATATCAATCCTGTAATCCGTTCGGTCAAAGGAAAGGGTATTGACAAAGGAGCGTATATTTCTCTCAACCTTTCTCCCCTTTTTATTTCTCATTACGATAAATGTTCCCAGGTCAAGGAAATTTTTGATTTTCTCCTCAAGATCAAACTGGTCCGAACTCATTAGTTTTCTGGGAAGATGAAATTCATAATGATATCCTGATATTGCACTGGATAATGAATCGGCCTTCAGCGGAATTTCTTCAATGTCGAGAATTTCTAATCCGGAAGGCATTGATGCATTGATCTTTTGAGCGAATTTTTTCATATCCTGAGGGGGATTTTTTATCTGAATATCTGCATACTCGCAGCAACTTTCAATTCCCACCGGGCTCGCAAAGGCGAACGATATTTTGGGGTGGGGATGAAAACCTTCTGAAAATACAAATGTAAGGCCGCTTCTTCTTATGCTCCTTATGATGGCGGAAGATGTTTCCAGATGTGACAGCAAGCGTGACTCACCATTCTTAGCAAATTTGATCCGGAATCTCTTTTCTGTGGCAAAAAGATCATCTGTTTTCGATTTCTTACTGTCTTCTGCTGTTTTTATATCTGTATGATCCTTTGCGAGAACGAGCTTCAGGTCTTTATCGCAGATGCCGCAGTTATGGCATGTCCCAAATCGACAGTCTTCCGTCAGTTCTTCACTAAGTGATTTTTCATATTCTTTTATAAGAAAATCCTTGCTTATACCGCAGTCTATTCTGTCCCACGGCAGATTTTCATTCAAATCTTTCTCTTTCAGATAATCGTCAATTTTTATGTTTGACTCTTGCATTGCCTGTTCCCAGAGATCAAATCTGAACTGGTCACTCCAGCCGTCAAATCGGCATCCCAGGGTAAATGCCTTTGCTATCAAATTTCCAATGTTTTTGTCGCCCCTGGATAATATACCTTCAAGGAGACTCATTCTTCCGTCATGCCATTTTAAATTGAGATTTCTGTGGCGAATATTCTTCTTGAGAAATTCCTGTTTTTCCTGAATCTCATCCATGGATATCTGCCTTTGCCACTGAAATGGCGTATGCGGTTTCGGCACAAAGGTGGAGAGGCTTACGGTGACCTGCCTTTTTTTCCCCCCTTCTCGAAGTGTTCTGTAAGCGAGATCTACAATTCCTTCAATATCCGCTTCTGTTTCAGTGGGAAGCCCCAGCATGAAGTAGAGTTTTACCGATTTCCAGCCTGCGTCGAATACACGCCTTGTGGTGTTGAGGAGATCCTCTTCCGTATTTCCTTTATTTATAAGATTTCTGAGCCGTTGCGTCCCGGCCTCAGGCGCCAGGGTGAAGCCCGTTTTCCTTACACGTTTTATCTGCTGGATCAGTTCTTCTGTAAGGGTTTCCACCCTCATGGAAGGCAGGGCCAGAGCAATCTTTTGTTCGTAGTATTCGTTCATAAACGCCGTCAGGAGATGTTCAATGAGGGAATAATCTCCCGAACTGAGGGAAAGAAGAGATAGCTCATCATATCCCGTTGAGGAAAGCATCTCTTCAGCCATCTTCTTCAGGGTGTCCGGGGTCCTTTCCCTTGTCGGCCTCCAGACCATCCCTGCCTGGCAGAATCGGCATCCCCTGGAACAACCTCTGGCTATTTCCAGGGTAACCCTGTCGTGTATGGTTTTCATCAGAGGAATGACAGGTTTATTGGGAAGAGTCCACTGGTTGATGTCGGTTACGATTCTCTTTTTAATTCTCTCTCCGTTAACATGTATGGAAGGCACATAAATTCCATCGATCGACGCAATCAGGGCAAGGATATCTTTTCTTTTATATTTCTTTTCCTTTCCTTCCATTATGGCACGGGATATTTCCAGGATAACTTCTTCTCCTTCACCAATAACAAAGGCATCGAAAAATGGTGAGACCGGTTCGGGATTGAAGACGCAGGGTCCACCCGCGATGATTATGGGTGAATCTTCTTTCCTGTCTCTGGCGTATATGGGGATACCGCCAAGGTCCAGCATGTTCAATACGTTCGTGTAGGACAGTTCATACTGAAGTGAAAATCCTACAATATCGAACTGATTCAACGGGGTATGTGATTCCAGGGAAAGGAGGGGAATATTCATTTTTCTCATCCATAGTTCCATGTCGGGCCAGGGGGTAAAAACCCTCTCCGCCGCTATGGATGGTTGATTGTTTAATATGGAATAGAGAATCTGAATACCCAGATGTGACATTCCCACTTCGTAAGCGTCGGGGAATGCCAGGGCAAAGGTCAGTTTGCATTTTGTATGGTCTTTTTTTATTGAATTTACCTCTCCACCTATATATCTGCTCGGTTTCTGAACCAGTGGAAAGATATCTTCTATTTCTGAATACTTCATAGAATCCTTAATTTATCAAAAGTCTCTTTTGTGATGTCTGCTGAAAACCTCAAGGCGGCTAATTCTTCATCCGAGAGGTTTATCTCGTATATTTCTTCCACCCCGGATGCTCCCAACTTTACGGGCACGCCGATGTGGGTTCCATCAATACCATACGCTCCATTGAGATATGCGGAAGCGGGCAGCACTCTTTTGCTGTCACGGAGTATCGCTTCTATCATAACAACAATGGAGGAGGAAGGACCGTGCCAGGCACTGCCGCTTTTGAAAAGTTTTACAATTTCAGCTCCGCCTGTTTTTGTTCTTTCAATAATAGCATTTAAGTTTTCTTTTTTTATAAATTGACTGACGGGAATTCCTTTCAGTGTCGTATAGCTGTCGACGGGTATCATGGTATCTCCGTGACTTCCCAATACGAGGGCTTCAATATCCTTTACGGAGACATTTAACTCTTCGGCAAGGAAATATTTGTACCTTGCCGTGTCAAGAACTCCTCCCATTCCTACAACCCTTGAATCCTGGAATCCTGAAACCTTCCAGGCCAGATGGGTCATGACATCGAGAGGATTTGTTACGATGATAATAATACATTCCGGGGCACACGCCCTGATCTTTTCCGTAACCGATTTGACTACGTTTCCGTTTTTTAAACCGAGTTCCTCCCGCGTCATTCCCGGGGTTCTTGGAAATCCCGCGGTAACGACAACGATATCCGAATCTTCTGTTTCAGAAAAGTCATTCGTGCCCGTGATCTTTGCGTCAAATTCCTCCAGGGAAGAAGACTGGGAAATGTCAAGGGCCTTTCCCTGCGGGACTCCTTCTATGATATCGACGAGAACAACATCTGCCAGATTTTTTTCGACAATTTTCTGAGCTGTCATTGTGCCGACGAAACCGGCTCCGATAATTGAGACCTTGTTTTTCATGTATATTATCTCCCTTTTAGCCCGTTCGGGGAACGGGCCCTACATATTTTGCCAGATCGTCAATATTTACTTATTCCGAAACTGCCAATATTCTAATGTCGTGTCAATCAAGAAATGTCATTTCGACGGTTCGGCTGAGTTCACCGAAGACCGCAGGGAGAAATCTAAGATTTCTCAGTCGTGAAGACTCCTTAGAAATGACAGAGTATCGTTGACATGACACTAATGAGATGGTTATGAGAACGTTTTGTGAGACTACATAGCATAAAAGGTCAATAACTTCATCCTTCTTTGCTCAAGAGATGTCTGTACTTATACAAATTGTTTTGAATATCCCGGTATTTTGACAGGGCAAAGCGGGAAGGGAAATTGGATTTTGTAATGTAGGGAAGCGTGTCTTTCTTGAAAGCATCTGATAGCTCATTAAAAACCTTTTCTTTGTCCTCTTTATTAACGAAAGTTCTCTCTTTTTCATACTCATAATATATTTCAGGGCCAAACACTTTCATGACCTGGTCGAAATGTTCAGGATCGCTGAAATATTCTTCCTTCATTTCAACCTTTATTTTAACAATCAACTTAACCTGTGTTGTATCGGCAGCAATTTCACGGGATTTATCCCAGATCTCAACAACCAGATTGTTTGGAAGGGACATTTCTTCAACCAGATTCATGTTTTTCGTGGGACCTCCTGCATATGAAATTCGATTTATGTTTTCAGATTTTCAAACTTTTTCGTATGTATAACACCATTCTTTTCTATATTGTTCAAAGCTTTCACCGAAGATTGCTTTTGGTATAAATTTTTTACATGGATATCTTGTTCAGAATTTCCCGGGTCGGATCAACTCTGTTCAGGGTGAAGAAATGTAATCCCGGCGCCCCCCTTTTTAACAGGTCATTGCACTGCTCGACGGCAAATTCCACCCCCGCCTTGTGGGTAGCCTCTTCATCACCGTCGAGGGGACTGAAGATATCATGAACGCGCCGCGGTATGCCGGCTCCGCATATCTCGCAGAATCTCAGCAGATTCCGGTAATCAGTTATTGGTAAAATTCCCGGTATTATTCTTTTATCAATTCCCAGTTTGTTGACTCTCTCTAAATAATCAAAATAATCATTATTATCAAAAAAAAGCTGGGTTATAACAAAGTCGGCTTCCTCGTCGAGCTTGATTTTCAGATAGCGCGCATCTGTTTCCTTGTCCGGACTATTTATGTGCCCCTCCGGAAAACCGGCTACACCGATGCTGAAGTAGTCACCATACAGGGAACGTATAAATCTTACAAGCTGATATGCGTACTGAAATTCATCTGGTCCGGGTTCATGGTTTTCTACATCTCTGGGTGGGTCTCCATGCAGGGCAAGAACATTGCATATATCTTTTGACTTCATGGTATCCAGAATCTTCTCTAAATCAGCCTGACTGTGGCAGACGCATGTAAAATGATGTATCGTGGGAACGTGGAAACGCCTCTGGATTTCATCGACAATTTCCATGGTAAGTTCTCTCGTGTTTCCCCCGGCGCCATAGGTAACGGAAAACCAGTCCGGTTCCAGTTCTTTGAGAGCGGAAACCGTATCCATAAGATTGGATCTCCCCTCGTCGGTTTTGGGTGGAAAAAGTTCAAATGAACAGGTCCTGTCCTTTTCTTTGAAAATATCCGATATTTTTCGTGTCACGTTCCGGCAAACTCCCTTTCATTATTTGAGACCTTTGCATAACGTCCCCTTTTGCCCAATTTCTGCGTCAGGCTCAAATTTTAATCCTCGAAATACTCAATGTATTCCTGTGGTCTTCGGCGAGCCTTCGGCGTGAGCTCAGTCGAACGCTCAGTCGAACCGTTAAAATTTTCGTCTTCCTTGAACTTGAACAAAATTGAACATTCTGCAAAGGTCTCTATTTATGGCTGTTATTATTGACGGCTTCGCAAAAAGTCGGATTTCCCCTCCCCTGGCGGGAGGGGATTAAGGGGAGGGGGCATGTAAGCGAGTGAAATAATGTTGTATTTACCCTCACCCCCTTCCTCTCCCTTCAAGGGAGAGGGAGTTTTACGGCTTTTTACGAAGACATCATGCGTGTAGCACATCTTTTAATGTAGTCGGGCAGTTTTTCCCATATCTTCAAAATTGCTCGATTCTATCAACTTTTTCATGAAGTCAGGATCGTGAGAAAGCTCCAGGTATTTGATTTCTGAAGCCATATTTATGGCCTCTCCACGTTTGGAGGCAGAAATAAGAGCCAGTTTGGCACCCATACACGCGGCATTTCCCACCTGGTGAAAGCGGGAAAAGGGAAGGGAAGGCAAAAGACCCAGCAATACGGCACTTTCAATATTGATGTATCTACCAAAAGTACCTGATATGCTGATTTTTTCAACCTCTTCTTCCGTATGTCCGGCATTTTGCAAAAGTATCCTGAAGGCGGCCCTTATGGCCGCCTTTGCGAGCTGTATCTCCCGTATATCACCCTGGGTAACAGTTATCGCCGGAGCTCCTTCCCTTTCTTCTTCACTCACCAGTACAAATTCTCTTTGATTGTCACGAGTTCTCACCCGAGGATGACAGACGGACATCCTGCCCTTCCTGTTGACTATTCCAGCCATGTACATCTGGGCAATGGCGTCCAGTATTCCCGAACCGCATATACCCTTAGGGGGGGTGCTACCAACGGTCTCATATTTCACCTGCCCGTCAGTTATCCGGACTTTTTCAATTGCCCCACTGTCAGCCCACATTCCATCCTTTATATGTCCCCCTTCAAAAGCCGGGCCCGACCCGCAGGAAACGGTCGTGATGCGCCCTCCGTCAACCAGGGAAATTTCCGTATTGGTTCCGATATCCAGGGCTATCTGCAATCCTTCCACTTTATCCATTTCTGTTGCCATCAGCATAGCCGTATGATCCGCCCCGACAAATCCGCCGATAATGGGCATTAGATGAACGCATGCACCCGGTGATATACGAAGGCGCAAGTCTCTGGCCTTTATATCCAAATGACTGGCAACGGTCGGGATAAACGGTGATACGCTCAACTGTGCAACCGGCAAACCCAGAAACAGATGATGCATTGCCGTATTCCCCACCACTACGGCTTCATCGATGCCCGTTACATCTTCATCCAGTTCCGAACATAGACTAAGCGCGAGTCTGTTGAATGCCTCAGTGGCAAGTCTATGAAGTTTTACTGCATTTGCGGAAGATCTGAAGGCGCTCGCAAGACGGCTTATTATATCCTCACCGTAGCCTATCTGGGGATTCAGCATACTTTGAGATGAAATAGTCTGTCCCGTTTTCATATCCACAAGAAAGCCGGTTATCCTGGTAGTCCCAAGGTCCATGACCATACCAAGGGAACGTGCCTCTGCGGGTCTCACAGCTATCATTTCATCGTCATGAACGCCAATTCGAAACTTCCAGTTCAATGACCTGAGTTTGTTGGAAATCTCACGGAGAAGACTGAAATCCACCCTTTCGCAAGTTACATGATACTTCATTAACAAACCCGATCTTACCCGTTCAACATCGCTCTGCGGCTGAGATAAGCTTGGGGGGGAGAGTTCAAGTTCATAAAATTTAACCATGGGTTCCGGAGGAACATCGAGGACTGGACTTTCAGTAACATCTATCCAGCGGTTCGAACTCATCGAATCGGAAGGAACCCATACAGTACAATTACCTTCCGGTAATGTCTGACATGCAAGCCTCCAGCCCTCTCCAATCTCCTGGCGAGAAAAAAAATCCTGTTCGATTTCTGCCGGATCCGACACAACTCCCGAAAGTATTCTGATTTTACATGAATGACATGTTCCTTTGCCACCGCAGGTGCCCAGGATATCAATTCCGAGATAGTGGGCGCATTCCAGAACGGACTGGTTATAATGACAATTACCTGTTCGGTTTACAGGTTTGAAATGTATTATATACGTTGCCATAACCATTCTCTTCTCCATGAAAATTCCGCGTGTACGAGAAAAAATCGCTAAGAAAATTCAAGAAATTCCTGTAATATTTCCTTCACTGTCAATGTCCATGTCAATATAATTCGATTTTCTGGGCAGTCCGGGCATCCGGAGTATTTCACCCGTTATGGGAACAACAAAGCCCGCACCAGCCGAAATTTCTATGCTTCTTACGGTAACTATGAAGTGTTCGGGACGTCCGAGCAGCTCTGGGTTATCGGAAAGTGATTTCTGTGTCTTGGCCATACAGACCCCGAGATTACCGTAACCAAGGCGCTCTACAGTCCTGAGATGTCTCTTACCCTTAATAGTATAATCAACATGTTCGGCGCCGTACATCTCTTCGGCTATTTTTGCTATCTTGTCTTCCATTTTCCATTCATACTCGTAGAGGGGTTTCAAAGGAAGTGGTTTTCCGTTAAGTGTGTTCAGAACGGTTTCGGCAAGAGCCGTCGCTCCCTCTCCCCCCTTGGAAAAGTGATCCGTTATAGCCACAGGCACATCAAGTTCTCTGCACCTGTTAATTATAACTTGAATTTCGTTATTAGTATCAGTATGAAACCTGTTGATGGCCACAACCACTGGAACCTGAAATCTGTGTATACTTTCAATGTGTTTCTCCATATTGGAAAGGCCCCGTGAAACAGCTTCCGGGTCCGGTTTTTTCAACCGTTTCATTCCTGCGCCGCCGTGCATCTTCAGGGCCCTGACGGTTGCAACGAGCACGCATGTCTCGGGAGCAAAATCACCGGCCGCGCAGGTTATATCGAAAAACTTTTCAGCTCCGAGATCAAAACCGAACCCTGCCTCTGTTACGGCATAATCGGCATAGGCAAGCGCCATTTTTGTGGCAAGAATGGAATTGGCCCCATGGGCAATATTGGCAAACGGTCCTCCGTGAATAAAAGCGGGAACACCTTCCAGCGTCTGGACGAGATTGGGATGGATCGCTTCTTTGAGAAGCACCATCATGGCGCCGGCAACCTTCAGGGTATCAGCGGTAATCGGCTCGCCGTCGAACGTAAGACCAACGAGTATCTTCTTCAAGCGTGCCTTCAGATCATCATAGTTTCTCGCCAGGCAGAGAATTGCCATAACTTCACTTGCCGCGGTAATATCGCAGTGGGTCTCCCTTGGCACACCCATCATGCTTCCGCCGAGGCCTACGATAATTCGACGAAGGGCCCTGTCGTTCATGTCAATAACACGAGGAAAGGTTATACACCTCGGATCCAGGCGCACGATTTGCCTCTGATGAAGCGCGTTGTCCAGCGCGGCAGCGAGCAGATTGTGGGCCGCCGAAATTGCCGGAAAGTCACCGGTAAACTGAAGATTTATATCCTCCATGGGAATTACCTGGGAATATCCTCCCCCGGTAGCGCCCCCCTTGATACCGAATATTGGTCCCATTGAAGGCTCACGCAGCGCCAGGGCAACACTCCTGCCCAGTCTTTTCATCCCCTGGGCGAGACCGATGGCCGTTGTGGTTTTTCCCTCTCCTGCCGGTGTTGGCGTTATCGCTGAAACAAGTATCAGTTGACCCTCCGGATTTTTGGACTTTTCAATGGCCTGGAAACGAACCTTTGCCTTGTCATGACCGTAAGGAATAATATCATCGGATGGTAAACCGATAGATTCTGCTATTTCCATTATGGGCCTGGGTTTCACCGAACGGGCTATTTCTATGTCTGTTGGGAAATTCACAATCAGTACCTCCTAATGCGGCAAGTCCGCAACCAGAATTCAGAAGTCAGGAGACAGAAGTCAGAATAAAAAACTATTCCGCTTCCATTCTGTATTCTGAATTCTGACTACTGTCTTCGTTTGTGGTCATATTAATACCAACATCTGCGCAAAACCGCAGTTGTTGTGAATAAAAACTCTAAAAGGGTCCCCGCCTTTTAAGGAGGGGAAATTCTGTGTTGACGTTGCAATAGATTCTTCATATACTTCAAATCCATGAAGTACAAGTTTTTATTAATAATAAGGAGTTGAATAAAATGGACCCCAAAACTGTCGTTTTATTGTTGTCCTGCCCTGATGCAAGAGGAATAGTAGCATCCATATCGAATTTTATCTTTAAAAACAATGGTAATATTCTGCATGCTGCACAGCATACAGCGCAGCCGGAAAACATACTGTTTATGAGAATTGAGTGGGATCTCGATGGCTTTAGGATTCCCCGTGAAGAAATAAAAGACGCCTTTGAACCGCTGGCTGAAAGATTCAAAATGAAATGGAATATTTACTTTTCCGATTACGTTCCGAAGATAGCCATATTTGTCTCCAAACCAGTTTACTGTTTTTATGATCTTATACTGAGACACCGGATGGGAGAATTTAAAGCCGAAATACCTCTTGTCATCAGTAACCATCTTGACCTGAAACCGGTGGCCGAGCAGTTTGGTTTAAATTACAGGCACTATCCCATAACCCCGGAAAACAAAGCCGAGCAGGAAGAAAAAGAGATCGCGGAGTTAAAAGAACACAAAATCGATCTTATTATCCTTGCGCGGTATATGCAGGTACTGAGCAGCGGATTTGTTAATGAGTACCCTAACCGGATAATAAACATACACCATTCCTTTTTGCCCGCCTTTGCCGGGGGCAAACCATATGATCAAGCCTACAACAGAGGAGTCAAGATTATTGGCGCAACAAGTCATTATGTGACGGAGAAACTCGATGACGGGCCCATAATCGCCCAGGATGTTATTGAAATTACCCACAGGGATTCGGTAGATGACATGATGCTCAAGGGAAAGGACCTGGAGCGAACCGTCCTCGCGGAAGCGGTAAGGCTTCATCTGAAAAACAGAATACTGGTATATGGTTCAAAAACCATCGTATTTGATTAAGCAGTAGCTCCAGTTGATATTTACATCATCTCTTTTTGACTTATTTCCACAGCCCTGTCGATTTCTGCCTTAAGCTGTGAAGGCAGGCCGGGCACATCCACACTGAGAAACCCTCTTACTATGGTTGCGGTTGCTCCATCTTCCGTCAGTCCGCGAGACATCAGGTAAAGAATTTCTTCCTGTGCAATTTTGCCAACTGCCGCTTCGTGGGACAGTTCTACACCGTTAACCTTCCCGGTCAGCTCGGGTATGGCGCGCGAAAATCCGCCGTTGAGAATAAGTCCGTGGCATTCCAGGTGTCCCTTCACGCCCGGCATCTCGCCGACCAGATCCCCACGTGCGATAATATTTCCACCATTGGTAATAGTGCGGGAAATAATTTCCGCCCTTGTATCTTCCCCTTTTAAATAAACACGCCCGCCTACATCTAATTCGGAACCGGGACTTCCCACAAGCAGGCTGTAAAGTCGTGCGACAGCCCCCTTTCCATTCAGATAAACAGCAGGTGACGTCTGAAGTGATTTGACTGGTTTCATGCAAACATAATTACTGAGAAAAAGGCCTCCCTCTTCGACCACTGCGGCAGATCTGGGTCTGACCATGATCTCTTCCGCCCAGTGGTGAATCATGGTGAAACTCAGCTTGGCACCCTTTTTAACATAGAATTCCGAAATGCCTGCATGCAAGCCCTGCGTTACATGGGCGGCTGAAGCGCAGCCTGATATAATGTGAAGTTCCGACCCCTCTTCTGCTATGATGATATTATGAACATTCTGGTTAAAACCTTCTTTTTCCAGATAGAGACAGGTCTGTGCCGGAAAGGATATCTTGCTGCCGGGAAGGGCTCTGATAACATAGCCGTCATGGAGATCGAGATGGGTACGGGCTGTATACTTGTCCGCATCCACCGATATGAGTTTCCAATAATAATCTTTCACCCAATCAAATTTTTCAAGAGCTTCCTTGATTGGAATAATTTCCAGGCCGTCGTCATGTGAAAAAGAAAAAATCGCCGATGAATCTTTCTGAATGTATGTTCCTGATCTTTCCTTTTCGCTTGTATCCACGCCGGCGGAAATCAACAGTTCTTTATCCCCTTCAGGAAGCATGTTAAGATCCCCAACTTGTTCATGTACAGGAGATTCTACAGTGTAAGAATCGAGATCAATATCAGAACCAATCTTTGCTTTCTTATCCCTTGCGTCTACGGCTCTTCTGTCTATTTCACGCATCGTACGCACTCCTCATATCCTGCTTCTTTTATCTGTTTGAAGATTTCAATGGGATTGCCCACGCATGCCAGTACACCTTCGTAGAGAACCTGGCCTTTATCCGCCGTTAAATAATCAAGAATAAATCCTGTATGAGTTATAATAAGTCCCATCTTGTTCCGTTCGTTTACAATCTGTTTCTTCGATTTGGCATATGTTGAGTGAAGGTCCCGTTGCAGAAGGTGATTTATCGTTTTTCCGATAAGGGCAATATTTTCCACATCAACGCCCGATTCCGGTTCATCGAAAAGGAGAAAATCAGGATTCTGAGCCATTAACTGGAGCAGTTCGGAACGTTTGATTTCTCCTCCGGAAAAGCCGACATTGATATCGCGGTCAAGAAAGTCTGAGAAATTAACCTCTTCCGCCAGGGAATTGACATCTACTCCATTATTGGCACAAATCTGAATCATCTGTCTTGTTTTCAAACCCTGGATACTTGGAGGGCGCTGATATGACATTCCGATACCCAACCTTGCCCTCCCATCAATAGTCATATTGGTTATGTCTTTTCCCTTGAAGAATATCTTTCCTGCCACGACTTCGTACTGAGGATACCCCATAATGGTCATCAAGAGGGAGGTCTTGCCGGATCCGTTTGGGCCAAACAAAATATGGGTTTCACCCGGCTTGATTTCAAGATCGATGTGTCTCAGGATTTCCTTGTCCCCGAGCTTAACTTTTAAATCTTCAATAACTAACATCTTACTTCCTTTTTATAGGTTTTTGAAAGATTATCGCACGAATCTTACTAACACATTATCAATGCTTTTTCCATTCCTTTAAATGTCAAGATAAGAAACATTTGCATAACGTTCCCTTTTGCCCAATTTCTGCGTCAGG
>Ga0209121_10004164_pt1 | contig 13610 bp, 18 predicted proteins | sample Cruoilmetagenom3_FD_187292 | JGI IMG/M metagenome (GOLD analysis project Ga0209121, IMG submission 187292) | Oil polluted marine microbial communities from Coal Oil Point, Santa Barbara, California, USA - Sample 3 (SPAdes) (version 2) | ecosystem: Environmental > Aquatic > Marine > Oil seeps ... | reverse complement strand
TTGCTCAAGCGCATCGGCCTAAAAGAGCCGATGCTGGGACAAAAAGCGACCAGCACCGTCTGTTTTACGGCGGTGCGGCCTTAAAACGGGAATTGCTGCTCGACAGTTACTACATCCCCACCCGCTATCCCAATGGCCTCCCAGATGATATCCCGGCGCGTGTTTATAACCGTCAGGCAGCGGAGAGAGCGTTGGCCCTCGCACAAGCGGTGGCTACCGAGGTCGAGGCGTGGTTCGCAGAGATGCCAGAGTCTGGACATTGGCAAATTCGGGATTCTGGCCCCGATCAACCACGGATTGGCAACGGGGATTAGGCAATAGGCTGTCCTCCCGCAGGTTACGATTGACAGCATTTTTCCATTTTGACAAGGTGGGGTGGAGGTTGTACAATAATAGCAAGATGGGTACGGCCTGAACCTGGGAGGTGAGCACAATGTTTGTGGTAAACGTTCAGACCTCCGAGGTTTTGGTCGTGTATTTGGCCCGAAAAGCGAGCAATGTGCTATCAGAAGCCTTCATAAACCTCGGAGGTCTTTTGCGGGTATTGCAGATCGCTCGCCTGCTGAAAGATCGGGCGGACGGTGGTTGGTCTGCAACGCCCGGCGGCTGGTGGAGGGGAAGTACACCTGGGAGCGGTTGGTGGCAATACTAGAGGGGGTGTACCAGTGGGCAGGCGAGACAAGGGGACAGGGTGAGGGGGAGAGGGGGAGAGGGGGGAGCAGAGGTGCAGGGGTGAGAGGGTGACAAGGGGACAAGAAGAGAGGGAGAGGGATAGAGGGATAGCGGGCGCGATTGATTTTGGGGTGGGATGGGGTATAATTGGATGAGGAAACGGCAACAGACCAGCACAGGAGGTAGCGAATGAGCGAAGCGAGGCTATTGGAGCACACCCGACAGTTTGTGGTGCATCCCCTTCCCAGATTACGTAGTCTGCCGGCTGCTCTTCCACTGGAAGGCGCCGTGCGCATCGAACTCGAGGAAGGGACGCCCGTGTTCAGGGCCTCCAGCGTCATTCAGGCCCGGATTGAGGATCTACTCCTCAAGCAGCGCAGGGGTCGGTTGGGCAGAGAGGAGAAGGAGGAACTCGACCGGTACGAGGAAGTAGATGACTACCTGAGTTTTGTGAATCGTTTGATGCGGAACATTATTCAGGCTGAGTGGGACGAGGGAGCATAGCCAGTGGCCCGATGGCGCAAAATCCCGCCTGCGATTCGGGACCTGGTTCGTCAACGAGCAGGACGTAAGTGCGAATACTGCCATACCTCGGAGAGGTGGCAGTACGTGCCATTCACCGTGGATCACGTTGTTCCTCTTTCCAGGGGTGGCTCGGACAATCCTGACAATCTCGCTCTGGCCTGTTTCCATTGCAACCGTAGGAAGGCCGACCGATTGACGGCTGTGGATCCGGATTCCGGAGCAGAAGTTCCGCTATTCAACCCACGTCAGGATGATTGGTGTGAACACTTTGTGTGGTCGGTTGATGGCCTCTTGATCATTGGTCTGACACCGATGGGACGGGCGACGGTCGAAGCGCTGGCGTTGAACCGCGAGCGAGTCATCAATATACGCGCTGCAGATCAGATCGTCGGTCGTCATCCTCCTCCTGGTGATCCCGTGCAGAAGACAAGGTAAGTGCTCGCTCAGAAAGCACTGGCAAAGGAGGCTGGAGAACAGTGGATGTATCGGCGGGCAGGTGAGACAAGGGGACAGGGTGAGGTAGAGAGGGGGACAAGGGGAGAGGGAGAGGAATGGCGGGCGCTAAGGCGTCCGCATTTGATTTTGGAGACGTGATAGAGTATAATGTAGACATGGTAGGATAGCTCCAAAGCGTCGAAATGGAGGCAAATAGAATGAAGGCTGGCGTCAAAACGCATGTAGAGAAAACCTTCTTATCACTTCCTCGCGAGGAGAGAGAGGCGATTATCAGCCACGGAACGGCCCTTAGATTGTCTAATCTGAGAAAGCGACACTTTCTTGCCGAGAGCAAAGTACGGCATTTTGAGGAGAAATACAAGGTCGCCCTGGCCCAATTGGATGCAAACGGACTTCCCGATGATGCCGATTACGAGATGCACGAGGATTACATTATGTGGCACCATTGGGCTGCGGTTGCCAACAAGATCAATAAGGACATTGCTTCCCTGGAGGAAATAGCACAGCAGGGTCTCTATCTCCACATGGGAGAACTTTCCTATGCTGGCTACTGAGAGGTTGCTTGAGATTGAGGAGACATTCACAAACACGTTGGGCGGAAAGAAAACCTGCAGCCGTCGTTTGAAACCTGTCTGGAAGAGGTGATGGCGGCCATACTCCGTGGACACTAAACGCACCTTTGACCTCATCGCCAGCCTGCTGGCGCTGGTTCTGCTCTCACCGTTGCTGGCACTGATAGCCCTACTGGTGCGCCTTAAACTTAGCTCGCCTATCCTCTTCCGCCAGCAGCGCCCTGGCTTACATGGCGAACCCTTCATCCTTTACAAATTCCGCACCATGACCGACGCTCGCGACGCTCAGGGCAACCTACTGCCCGATGCCGAGCGCCTGACCCGCCTGGGCCGCTTCCTGCGAAGTGCCAGCCTGGACGAACTGCCGGCACTGTTCAACGTGCTGAAGGGTGATATAAGCCTGGTGGGGCCTCGCCCTCTGCTGATGCAATACCTGGATCGTTACACGCCGGAGCAGATGCGCCGCCACGAAGTCAAGCCTGGCATCACTGGTTGGGCGCAGGTCAACGGGCGTAACGCGCTCACCTGGGAGCAGAAGTTTGCGCTGGACGTGTGGTACGTGGATCACTGGTCGTTATGGCTCGACCTGAAGATCATCGCTTTGACGATCTGGAAGATTCTGAAGCGCGAGGGCATCAGCCAGCCAGGGCAGGCGACAATGGAGGAATTTATGGGAAGCGATGTCTCATACTCCAAGACACTGCTAACGACGGATGGAAGAATATAGGAGGTGTGTATGCCACCCAAGCAGATTGCGGTTTACGGGGGGGGAGGATTTGCCAGAGAAGTTGCCTGGTTGGTTGAGGCCTGCAATGTTGGAGCAAGCCTGCACAAAGTCGTCTGCTTCATTGATGACAATGAGGCCGCCCACGGCTCGACCTTGAACGGCATCCCGGTTATGGGGTTAGAGGAGGCCCGCTCGCGGTTTACAGACGCGAGTGTCGTAGGTGGCGTGGGCTCTCCCCGGACACGCCAGCGTCTGATGGAGAAAGCAGCCGAGGCGGGCTTTGGCTTTGAGACCATTATCCATCCCCGGGTTGAGCGCTCGCAGTGGATCGAGGTTGGCACTGGGACAGTAATCTGCGCTGGCAATATCCTGACCGTCAACATCGTGTTGGGGCAGCATGTGCAGATCAACCTGGACTGCACGATTGGGCATGACGTCGTGATGGGTGACTTCACTACATTGGCACCGGGCGTGCACGTGTCTGGGTGCGTGCATCTGGGACAACGTGTGTACGTTGGCACCGGCGCGGTTGTCATCAATGGTACGCAGGAAGAGCCTATCATCATTGGCGATGATGTTGTGATCGGCGCCGGGGCATGTGTCACCAAATCCGTTCCCGCCGGTCAGGTTGTCGTGGGCATACCGGCCCGTCCACTGCAACGGAAGAAATAGCTTTCCAGAAGTAGGAGTAGATTCATGCAAATCCCCATGTCATCCCCCGATCTGACCGACGCCGACATCGCGGCGGTCAATCAGGTTCTGGCAACCCGCTACCTCAGCCTCGGCCCGCGCATCGCCGAGTTCGAGGAACGCTTTGCCGCCTACGCCGGCACCCGTCACGCCGTCGGCGTCTCCAGCGGCACCACGGGGCTGCACCTGTGCATCATCGCCGCCGGAGTGGAGGAAGGAGACCTGGTCATCACCACCCCCTTCTCCTTCATCTCCTCGGCCAACTGCATCCTCTTTGAGCGCGCCATCCCTATCTTCGTGGACATTGATCCTCAGACGCTCAACCTTGACCCGGCGCTGGTGGCCGCAGCGGCCGACGACCTCACCCGTGGCGGCAACGCCGCAAACCGCTGGCTTCCTCCTACGATCCGAAATCCGAAATCCGAAATCCGAAATCTAAGGGCTCTGCTACCCGTGGATATCTTTGGTCAGCCAGCCGATATGGACCACATCCGCCAGGTGGCCGACCGCCACAACCTGATCGTCATCGAGGACGCGTGCGAGGCGATCGGTGCCGAGTACAAGGGGCGCAAGGCCGGGACGCTGGGCGATGTGGCTGTCTTCGCCTTCTACCCTAACAAGCAGATGACCACCGGCGAGGGCGGGATGCTCGTCACCGACCGTGACGACTGGGATGCGCTGTTCCGCAGCCTGCGCAATCAGGGACGAGACATCTTCGATGCCTGGCTCAACCATTCCCGCCTGGGCTATAACTATCGTATGGACGAGATGAACGCGGCGCTGGGGCTGGCGCAACTGGGACGCATCGAGGAACTGCTGGCTAAACGCGACCGCGTGGCCCAGTGGTACAACGAGCGGCTGTGTGAGATGAAAGGTATCACCATTCCCTTCGTTGCGCCCGAGACCACGCGCATGTCCTGGTTCGTCTACGTCGTCCGCCTGGCGACGGAGACAGACCGCAACCGCGTCATGGCCGACCTGGAGGAGCGGGGAGTACCCTCGCGGCCCTACTTCACCCCCATCCACTTACAGAAGTTCTACCGCGAGCGCTTTGGCTTTCGGGAGGGCGATTTCCCCGTCACCGAGGCCGTGGCCCGCTCCACGCTGGCGCTGCCCTTCTCCAGCGTGATGACGGAGGAGCAGGTGGAGTATGTATGTCTGGCGCTGAAGGCTTGTTCGCAATCTAGCAATGAAAGGGGTGATTTAAGAACTCAAAATAGGACACGGATAGTCACGGATCAGACGGGTTTTCACTGATTTTTCTGTGTTTACCACCCAGGTGGTTTATCCGTACAATCCGTGTTGATCCGTGTCCCATTCATCTGCAGCGGCTGTCAACCAGGTTCTGGCAACCCGTTACCTCACAGCCTCGGCCCGCAGCGAATGTCTCTTTGCCAATCGAAAACAGGGCACGAATGATGCTTGCCAGATTGCATTGTGAGAAGTATAATCCAGGTGAGAGAAACCATTATGAAGTTGAGCGATGTCGTCAGCCGTGTGACCATTGATCCACGTAAGCTGACCGGATACGCTCTTGACCCCGAAAATCCGGTCGGTCGTCACAAAGCCCGCGTGTTCGAGCGGGTACTCGGATTTACCAAAGACAACTACAAGGCGTTGTTGGAACAGATTGAGGATTCTGCTCTCTCTGCTGAAGCGCGTCTGAAATACACCGATACCCACGGGAGGCATTACGCTGTGGATCTGGAGATCACCGGGCCGGAGAGGCGGCGGGCGGTGGTGCGCACAGGATGGCTCGTGGCGTCCAACAGCGACGAAGCATGGCTGACGACGCTGTACGTACGAAAGAGGGAGGAGGCAGCAAGATGACATCCAGGCCAGATCTGTTTGACGTGGTTGAATTGTTGATAGATCTACCGGAATATGACCTGCGTGCAGGGGCCAGGGGGGCTGTTGTCCATTGCCACCCGGATAACACTTTCGAGATTGAGTTTGTCTCCGACGAAGGAGAAACGCAGGTGTTGTGCCCTCTCTCTCCTGGGCAGTTCATCGTGGTTTGGCGAGCCAAGACGCGGACCTGGGTGCCGGTTGCCGAGCAGGTCGCGGCCTTGGTCGCCCATCTGCCGGAAGGGGTGGAGCAGGAGGTGCTGGACTTTGCACGTTTTCTGCATGTGCGGGGCCAGTCGCCATTGGCTGAGCCACTTCACCAGTGAGAAAAAGGGTCTGAAGGCGTGTGTCCGATTACATGGTTCCAATCTCCTCTCCGGATCTGACCTCTGCCGACACTGCGACGGTCAACCAGGTTCTGGCAACCCGCTACCTCAGCCTGGGCCCGTGCCTCGCTGAGTTCGAGGAGCGCTTCGCCGCCTACGTCGGCGCCCGCCACGTCTCCAGCGGTACCACGGGCCTGCACCTGTGCATCAATTGCGCGAGGTCAAAGCCCAGATCCTGGATCACAGGTCGCTATGGCGTCTCTTCTGTAGAGAGAGTATAATCTGATTGGGGTTAGCAATCACAAGATCGCTACGCCGGTTCCAGCGGTACGTCAGGAGGTGAGGACATGGTGGAAAAAGTAAGCCTCAAGAACGCAAAGCAGCAACACGTAGGCCAATGGCTGGCGTTCCTGGTCACGGAGGAGACGCCGGCAGGGGAACTTTGGGGCCAGATTATCGCTCACAATCGAGATCGTAGAGAGCTCCATCGTGAACTCCGAGAGAGGAAGATAGAGCATGCTTACGTTACCTACGCTGGCCCGCCGGTGCAACCGGGCTACGCGGTACTCCTGTGATGCAAGCACAACTTGACATCCCTATCGTCCTCAGACGTGTGCGACTTTGTGGCCCGGCCGGAACACGAGAGATTGACGTGATCCTGGACACTGGTGCCGCCTACACGGTCATTGCGTGGGACGTGATCAAGGACATTGGCTACGATCCGGCCATCTCAGAGCGGAGAATGTCCACTGTGACGGCCAACGGAGTCATCGAAACTCCCGTCATTACCGTCGAAAGTATCGGGCTGGCGGAGCTACGCGCTGAAGCCGTTGACGTCATCTGCCACGACATTCCAGAGATTGCCGGAATTGAGGGATTGCTGGGGCTCAGCTTCCTGCGACATTTCCGCACGCTGATTGACTATTCCACGGGCATCCTGGAGATCACAGCCCCTGCCACCTGATGCAGGGTGCGAGCAGGAGCATAGCGGATTGCTGAGCAGGTTGCTGAGAAAGACGGTAGCAATGGATAGTTACATTGACGCAGCGACTTGCGTGTCGCCGCTTCTTGTTCTGCTGACAGATAACAAGGGGGGGGAGAGGGAGAGAGAGGAAGGATGGAGAGAGGAGCACGGAGATTGACAAATTGGCCCCGCAAACTACCGCCGATCCGCAATCGTTATTTCTTCATCGCGGACGTGCTGCTGATGCCGCTGGCCGTCCTCATCAGTTTCTTACTTCGGCTGGATGTCGCCCGCCTGCAGTTCTACACGCGTACCATTCTCATCTTCGCGGCGCTGGCGGCGGTCGTCAAGCCGGTGATCTTCCACCTGTTCGGACTCTACCGCCGCTACTGGCGCTACGCCAGCGCTAACGAACTGGTCAATATTGCGCTGGCGACACTGACCGGCACGGCGGTGGTAACGCTGCTGATGTATTCGCTGGCCTCGCTCCTGATGGACTTCCATCCGTTGCCTCGCTCTATTCCCATCCTCGATTGGCTGGTCAGCCTCCTCATAGTTGGCGGGACGCGCTTCGCTGTGCGGCTGGTGGCCGATCACCCGCTCGCCAGACTGCGACGCAACAACCACTTGAACGATGATCAACATCAGCAGCAGCGCGCGCTGGTGATGGGCGCCGGCGATACCGGGGCGCTGATCGTGCGCGAGATGCAGGCCAACCCTGGGCTGGGCCTCGTACCGGTCGGCCTGCTGGACGACAACCGCGCCAAGGTTGGCATGACCATCCACGGTGTGCTCGTGCAGGGCTCGCGGGATGATATCCCCCGCCTGGCCCGCGAGGAGCGGATAGACGAAGTGATCATCGCCATGCCCACCGCACCTGGGCGGGCCATCCGTGAGGTAGTCACCATCTGCCAGCAGGCCAGCGTCGCCTGCAAAACCATGCCGGGCATCTACGAACTGCTCTCCGGCCAGGTGAGCGTCAAGCAGATACGTGAGGTGCGCATCGAGGACCTCCTGCGGCGCGAGCCGGTACGGATTAGCGGGGCCGAGGCAGGGCGCTATCTCTCCAATGCTGTAGTATTGGTCACCGGGGCCGGTGGCTCCATCGGCGCGGAATTGTGCCGGCAGATCGCCCTCTACGACCCGAAAGAGTTGCTCCTGCTGGGCCATGGTGAGAATAGCATCCACAACATCCTGCTGGAACTGACGGAGAAGTTCCCCCACCTGGCCGCGCGGCCACTCATCACCGACGTTCGTGACCACGACCGGCTGGCGGCGATCCTCACGCGCCACAAGCCCGAGGTGGTCTTTCACGCCGCAGCGCATAAGCACGTGCCGTTGATGGAGGCTAACGTGGCCGAAGCAGTGATGAACAACGTCTTGGGTACCCGCCGTCTGCTGCAGGCTACCGAGGCCAACGGCGTCACGCGCTTCGTGCTCGTCTCTAGCGATAAGGCGGTCAACCCGGTGAACGTGATGGGCGCTACCAAACGAGTGGCCGAACTACTGGTGCAGGACGCTGCCCGGCGCACCGGGCGGGCCTACGTGGCGGTGCGCTTCGGTAACGTGCTGGGCAGCCGGGGCAGCGTGGTGCCCCTCTTCCAACATCAGATCGCCACCGGGGGGCCGGTCACAGTGACCCATCCAGAGATGCGGCGCTTCTTTATGACTATCCCGGAGGCGGTGCAACTCATCATTCAGGCGGCCGCGCTGGGGCAAGGCAGCGAGATTTTCGTCCTGGACATGGGCGAGCAGGTGCGCATCGTAGACCTGGCGACGGAGTTGATCCGCCTCTCCGGGCTGCAGCCCGGGCGCGACGTTGAGATCATCTTCACCGGCTCCCGTCCAGGAGAGAAGCTGAGCGAGGAATTGTTCGCCAAGGGTGAGGAGCCCCGTCTCACGCAGCACGAGAAGATACTCGTCGCACAGGGAAACAACCTCTGGGATAGCGGGGGGCTGGAGCAGCATCTGCGGGAACTGGAAGTGTTGGCGCGAGAGAGCGACGAGGGGCGCATCATGGCCAAGATGCAAGAGATTGTGCCGGAGTATAGGCCGTGGGGCGGGCGGCGAGGTGACAATGAACAATGAACAATGAACAATGAGCAATGAACAATGAGCAATGAACAATGAGCAATGAACAATGAGCAATGAACAAATGACAAATGATAGATGGCGGGCGCGGAGGGGCATCCGTGAGCGTATCACGCGCTGGGGACAAGGCGTTTGATTCTGAGAGTGGGATGAGGTATAATTGGGCAAGGAAACAGCAATCGGCGAACAGACGCTGACATAGGAGGTGGCGATGATGGGCGAAGTGAGGTTATTAGGGCACACCCGGCAGTTTGTGGTGCCTCCTCTTCCCAGGTTAGATAGCCTGCCGGCTACCCTTCCACTGGAAGATGCCGTGCGCATCGAGCTCGAGGAAGGGGTGCCTGTGTTCAGAGCTTCCGGTTTCGTTCAGGCTCGGATTGAGAAATTGCTCCTGAAGCAGCAGAGGGCCCGGTTGAGCATGGGGGAGAAGGAGGAACTCGATCAGTATGAGGAGATAGATGACTACCTGAGTTTTGTGAATCGTTTGATACGGAACGTTATTCAGGCTGAGCGGGGCAAGGGGGCATAGTCGGTGGCCCGACGGCGCAAGATCCCACCTACGATTCAAGACCTGGTCCGTCAACGAGCAGGAGGTCGGTGTGAATACTGCCATACCTCGGAGCGGTGGCAGTACGTACCATTCACAGTGGATCACGTTATTCCTCTTGCCAGAGGTGGATCGAACAATCCCGACAATCTCGCTCTGGCCTGTTTTCACTGCAACCGCAGGAAGGCCGACCGGTTGACGGCAGTAGATCCGGATTCTGGAGCAGAAGTTGTGCTGTTCAACCCACGTCAGGATGACTGGCGTGAGCACTTTACGTGGTCGTCGGTACTACATCCGTGCCGATGCCGACCAGGCGGTTGCCATCGCCGAGGAGGTCGTGACTTACTGTGAGCGTCAGATTCTTCAGGCTAGATAGGCAGAGGGTTGAGCAGAACCTCCAGGTCTATGCTCACCAACTGGCTAAAGACCCCCTGGTACTGGCGGTCGTGCTCTTCGGCTCCCTGGCCCGGGAGGAGGCAACGGCCATGAGTGACGCCGATGTCCTGATCATCCTCAGCGACTCGTCGTTACCTTTCCACAAACGTATGCCAGACTTCCTGAGGTCCGGTGTAGGTATCAGCCTTGACTTATTTCCCTACACCTTGTCAGAAGCAATCCAGGCCCTGCAAGAGGGTTGGGGCGTCGTGGCCGTGGCCTTGCGCGAGGGGGTCTGGCTGGTAGACAAGGCAAGGGTGAAAGAGAGGTTGTCTGTACATAACCCTTAAGACCGTGGGCGTGGTGCTTCGGTGCGGGGGCACGTGAGTTCGCGGACGTTGCTGCATTGAAGGGCGACGGGGAGACGGCAAAAACAGAAAGTGCAGAGTGACGTGGTTGCGCGTCTGAGGCAAATCACCCGGCGGGGCCTGACGCACCTGCGTGCTCACATAGCCCTGGCCCAACTTATCGGCGTGGTGGTGTGCATCCCGCCACTGCTCTTTCCCACTCAGGTCCCGCTGTGGGCCATTCCCGCCTCGCTTGCGGGCCTGGTATTGCTCCTCGTCGCCGGGCACCTGCTGGCGGGGCGGTCTTTCGTCCGCACGCCCGTGGACGTCCCCATCCTGCTGCTACTGCTACTACTGCCGGTGACTATACTCGTTACCCCTGACCGCGCTCTGACCCTTCCGCACGTCTACAAGGTGATTGGCAGCGTGGCTCTGTTCTACGGAGTTGTAGGGGCACTCGAGGAGAGGCCGTGGTTCGGTCTTAGCGCATTGACCATCAGCGCTCTCGGGGTCGGACTGGCAGCGATTATCCTCTTCGGCACAAGCTGGAGCACTGCCAAACTCCCATGGCTCCCATTCGACCTATACCAGCTCTTTCCGCGCCTGATTCGCCCGTTCTGGAACCCCGAGGGATTCAACAGCAACATCGCTGGTGGCACGTTGGCGATGTTGTTGCCGGTTCCGGCAGCCTATCTGTTCTTCGGGCGCAGGCTCCTGGTTCGCCTGGGCGCTCTGCTGGAAGTCGCGATTGTGGGCACCATTCTGCTGCTCACGCAATCACGCGGCGCGATGGTCGCCCTGGCGGCCGGGATAGCGGCGGTGCTGGTGGCCCGCAACCGGCGCTGGCTTACCGTGGCTGTGCTGCTGGTGGTCATGGGCACATTCGTTGGTGTGGATACTCCCTTGACATTTGTTTCAGATGCCGCTACCGGGAGCGCAGTACACAGCGCGCAGGCGCGATTGGAGTTGTGGTCGCGGGGTTTGATGATGCTTCAGGACTTCCCTTTCACCGGCATCGGGTTTGGGATGGTGGTCAAAGTGATGCCGCTGCTCTACCCCACCTTCATCATACCCAACGACCGCGGGATTGAGCACGTACATAACCTGTATCTCGAGACCGGCGTGGACCTGGGGTTTCCCGGCCTGATCGCCACGCTGTCCTTTCTACTGGGCTTGTTCTACCTTTCCTGGCACGCGGCACAGCGTGCCGGCGGCACCGGGCTGGAACCACTGGCGTCGGGGATGCTGGGGGCGGTAGTCGTCTTCGCTGTGCATGGCCTCACCGACAACCTCACCTTCTACGCCAAGGCGCACTTTATCGCCTGGGCGCTGTTTGGCGTCGTCGTCGCAGTAGGGTTGCGTCTTGTTCACGAAGATGAGCCGTCCGTCACAGACGCGGCCCCCCGATAGGTGCAATGTCCGCCGGGTTGCCTGAGATTGCTCCGACTGTGACGAACAATGCCGGGGGGCATGGGCGGAGGTCGGCACGCCCCTGGTTGACCGTCATACTGATCACAATCCTGGCGCTGGTGATCCGTCTGGCCTGGCTGGGCAGTAAGAGCCTGTGGGTAGACGAGGCGGACAGTTTCTATTTCGCCAGCCACACGTTCCCCGATATTTTCTCCCGCCTGTGCGACCCTCACCCCCCCGGATATTACGCGCTGTTGCATATATTCCTTGCATCGGGACAAAGTGAGTTCTGGGTGCGTCTGCCTTCCGCCATCGCGGGCGCTCTGGCGGTTCCATTGTTGTATGCCCTGGGCCGAGAACTGGACGCTGCCTTTGGCGTGCCGTGGCTGGACCGGCGTACTGCCGCCCTGGCATCTTTGCTGCTGGCGGTGGCTCCGCTGCACGTGTGGTACTCGCAAGAGGCGCGCATGTATGCCCTGGTGACGGCCCTGGGGTTGTGCTCCATGTATTTCGCGTTGCGTTTTGCCCTCCACAGACGTGGGGGAGATGCGCTGGGCTACGCGTTGATCGCTTCGGCTGCGCTGTATACCGATCAGTCGTCGGCCCTGCCATTGCTGCTGGCGAACCTGCTGTGGGGCGGGCTTTGGCTTCGCCAGCGCCAACTACGGGCGGGACGGGGCTGGCGGGAACTCGCCACCTGGGCCGGCCTGCAACTGATCGTTGGCGTGGCCTTCTGGCTGTGGTGGTCACAAGCATTGTTCTCTTCGCTGTTTGATACCGGTATCCTCTATCAACTGGCGATGGTTATGCTCGTCCTCCAGCGGCTCGGGTTGCCGGTCACCCTGGCTAACGTGAAGCAGGCATTCGTCGTCGGTGCAGTAGTCTCTATGGCGGTGGCAATGTGGGTCTGCTTATCGCTGGTGCAGCGCCGCTGGATACGCAGGCTGGTGCCCGGTCTGGCACTCGTGGTGGTGACCCTATTCGTGCTGGTCACGATTGGGTCCGCCATTCCACGGGGTTTCACAGTCAAGCGCCTGTTGGTCAGCCTGTCACCCTATGGTCTGCTGATCAGTGCCTGGGCTATGCGGAGACTGCGGCTCAAACGCTGGCTGCTGTCGGCTCTGATTACCCTTTCGCTGGGGCTGTGCGCGGTCAACGTACTACTGGTGCCCAAAGAGCCCTGGCGAGAGGTTGTTGCCGTGGTACAGCAGGAGATCGGTCCCGATGACGTGCTATGGGTGGATGAGTTAGCAGTGCCCGCTTTCGACTACTACTACAGCGGTTCCCGTGAACGACTCGTCTTACGCATGGCACATCTCGACGAGTTGAGCAACACCTGGGACGTAGAGCGGCGCAGTCTGGCCGGCGGGGGGCGCATCTGGGTCGTGACGAGGGTAGACCCTTACAGGAATCTGCTGGACTATCTCCCCCCTTCCCTTTCTCAGAAGCCAGTGTGGTCCGGTGACTGGCATCGCGTGAGCGTTCGAGCATACGCACCACCCCCGTCAGACACGGGCCCTCCTGTCTCGGGTGCCAATCTGCCCCCGTGGTTGCTGGCGTGGCCTTCGCCGGTGGATGAGGCCTGTCAGGAGCAAGAGTGATGTATGCGTCCCGGTCAAGGTCTGGCTCGCACCGTGGCCTGGTTTCGGGGGCAACTGAGGAGTATACCTGATGACTGGACTCGATTGGACCGGGCTGGCCTTCAACGGGCTGTGGGTACTGGGTGCGGCGGTGATCCTAGCGGCCTTCAGTTTCGCCTGCTACGAGGCCCAACGCCGGGGCGAACGGTTGCGCGTGCGGCTGGCGGCCCCCGGCTTTCAGTCGTGGCTGTCAGCCGGCCTGGTGCTCATCAGCCTGGGGATGGCGCTGATAGGGCCACGCTGGTGGGAGCGCGCCCTGTGGGGTGCACTCTGTGTCATGAGCGCCTGGCAACTCTGGGCCACCTGGCGTGGGCGGAGAACGGGGGGCGACACCGGCCTGAAGAGCCGGTGTTAGGTAGTAAAGTCAGCCCAGCGCCGTCTGTTCACGGCGGCGCAGTTGGACAACCCTGCCCGCCTGCG
>Ga0209121_10004163_pt1 | contig 13611 bp, 9 predicted proteins | sample Cruoilmetagenom3_FD_187292 | JGI IMG/M metagenome (GOLD analysis project Ga0209121, IMG submission 187292) | Oil polluted marine microbial communities from Coal Oil Point, Santa Barbara, California, USA - Sample 3 (SPAdes) (version 2) | ecosystem: Environmental > Aquatic > Marine > Oil seeps ... | reverse complement strand
GGCCACCTCCCCGGCCACCTCATCGACCTGCAGATCGACCGCCTCCTGGCCATAGTCATGCGCATGGGTGAGCAGCAGGCGCTGCAACAGACGGTGATCGTCGGTCGCCATATCGATCCGTTCGAAGGCGCTCTCGAACCGGTCCAGCAGCCCGGGATGCACGATCAAGGTCGCCAGAATCACCGCCTCGCGCAGCACCTCCTCGACCTCGCCGGCAGCCGCGGCCAGCAGCGACGACTTGGTCTCGGCGAGCGACGGCGCGGGGCCCTTGCGCCAGGGCCCGCGCCCACCGCCACCCGGGCCCGATTGCCGGGGCCCCGCGAACAACGCCCGCCGGAGCCGCCCGATCTCCTCGCCGTAATGGCCCTTGATCGACGGATCCTTGATCCGTGCGATGACCGCGCGCAGGTCGCGGTCGAGCGCTGCCTTGCGTTCCGGGCTGTCGAACACCTTGCCTTCGGTCTCGCGCCGCCACAAGAGCGAGACCATCGGCATCGCGCCGTCCAGCACCTTGCGCATCGCACCCGCGCCTTCGGCCTTGATGAGGTCGTCCGGGTCGAGCCCTTCGGGCATGATCGAAAAACGCAACGACTGCCCGGCTTCCAGCAGCGGCAGCGCGAGGTCGACCACCCGCATCGCCGCGCGCAGCCCCGCGGTGTCGCCATCGAGCGCCACGATCGGTTCGGGGTGGACCCGCCACATCAGGCGCAGCTGGTCCTCGGTGACGGCGGTGCCCAGCGGCGCGACACTGGCCTCGAACCCGGCCTCGGCCAGCGCGATCACGTCCATATAGCCCTCGGCCACAACCAGCGTCTGGCCCTTGCCCGCGGCTTCGCGGGCCCTTTGCAGGTTGAACAGCGAGCGGCCCTTGTCGAACAGCTCCGTCTCGGGGCCGTTAAGATACTTGGCGCGCGCGTTCGGGTCGAGCGCCCGGCCCCCAAGGCTGATCGCCCGGCCCCGGGCGTCGCGGATCGGAAAGATGATGCGGCCGCGGAACCGGTCGTAGGCGGCGGCGCCGTCGCGCTGGAAGCGCGCATCGCCGTCGCGCTGGAAGCGCGCATCGTCACGGTCGGGCTTGATCGCAAGACCGGCCGCGACGACCAACTCTTCCGCCACCCCCTTGTCCCTGAAATGTCCAAGCAGCCCGGTGCGGGTGTCGGGCGCATAGCCGATCCCCCAGCGTTCCTGCGCGTCCTCCTTCAACCCGCGCCGCGCCAGGTATTCGCGCGCCCCCGCGCCCTGCCCGGCCTTCAGCTGCAGCCGGAAATACTGCACCGCCTGCTCCAGCACCTGCGAAAGCTCGGTGCGCCGGTCGGCCTTTTCCTGCGCCTTCGGATCACGCGCGGGCATCTGCATGCCCGCCTCACGGGCAAGGATCTCGACCGCCTCCATGAACCCGACGTTCTCGGTCTCGCGCACGAAGGAGATCGCGTCGCCCTTCTCGTGGCAGCCGAAGCAGTAGTAATAGCCCTTCTTGTCGTCGACGTGGAACGACGCCGTCTTTTCCTGGTGAAACGGACACGGCGCCCACATGTCGCCCTTGCCCTGGTTCGACTTGCGCATGTCCCAGCTGACCTTACGGCCGACCACCTGAGCCAGGCTCAGGCGATTGCGCAGTTCATCAAGGAATCCGGGGGGCAGAGACATGTGTCAAATATGGGGTTCAAGCGCGCGCTGTCCAGCGGCCACGGTTTCCGTGCGGAAACCGGCACGGAAATCTTCAGATTTCCGACCCGAAATCCGTACGGATTTCGCCCCCCGCCCACAGCCGGGCGATCGCGCGGGGATTCCGGGCCGCATATCTCCACCCGCATTGCACGCCCCCCGCGCATTCGCTATCCCCGGGCGCGACAGATCCCCACAACGAGACCACCGGAGGCCGCCCCCCATGTCCCAAAGCCCCCTTCGCCTCGGCATCGCAGGCCTCGGCACCGTCGGCGTCGGCGTCGTTCGCATCGTGCGCAAGCATGCCAAATTGCTCGAGGCCCGCGCCGGCCGACCGATCGAGATCGCCGCCGTGTCCGCCCGCAGCCGCGACAAGGACCGCGGCGTCGATATCGCCCACTATGCCTGGGAGGACGATCCCGTCGCCATCGCGCGCCGCGACGACGTCGATGTGGTCGTCGAGCTGATGGGCGGCTCCGACGGCCCGGCCAAGGCCACGGTCGAAACCGCCCTCGCAAATGGCAAGCACGTCGTCACCGCCAACAAGGCGCTGCTCGCCCACCACGGCCAGGACCTGGCCGAAGCGGCAGAGGCCAGCGGCGCGGTGCTGCGGTTCGAGGCCGCCGTCGCCGGCGGCATCCCGGTCGTGAAGGCGCTGACCGAGGGGCTGGCGGGCAACGAGATCACCCGCGTCATGGGGGTGATGAACGGCACCTGCAACTACATCCTGACCCGGATGGAAGCGACCCACCAGGGCTACAACGCGCTGTTCGAGGAGGCTCACAAGCTCGGCTACCTCGAAGCCGACCCGCAGCTTGACGTCGGCGGTATCGACGCCGGCCACAAGCTCAGCCTGCTCGCCGCCATCGCCTTCGGCACACGGGTGGATTTCGATGCGGTCGAGCTCGAGGGGATCGAGCAGATCGAGCTGCGCGATATCGAGGAGGCCGCCGAAATGGGCTACCGGATCAAGCTTCTGGGGGTGGCCCAGATGACCGGCCGTGGCCTCGAACAGCGCATGTCCCCCTGCCTGTTGCCCGCCGCCTCGCCGCTCGGGGCACTCGAGGGCGGCACCAACATGGTGGTGATCGAGGGCGACATGGTCGAGCAGATCGTGCTGCGCGGCCCCGGCGCCGGCGAAGGCCCGACCGCGAGTGCGGTGATGGGCGACGTGATCGACCTCGCCCGCGGCTTCCGGGTCGCCACCTTCGGCCAGCCGGCCGCGACCCTCGCCAAGGCCAAACCGGCCCGCGCCGTGGTCCCGGCGCCCTATTACATCCGCATGGAATTGCAGGACAAACCCGGCGCCATGGCCAAGGTCGCCGCGATGCTCGGCGATGCTGGCGTCTCGATCGACCGGATGCGCCAGCACGGCCACAAGGAACCCACCGCGCCGGTGATCTTCGTGACCCACAAATGTGCGCGTTCCCAGGTCGACGAGGCGCTGGAACGCCTCGCCACCAACCCGGTCGTCGCCTCCGCCCCGGTGGCGATCCGGATCGAGGAGGTGTGACCCGCGACCGCGCCGCGCGCGCCGTCGCTGGGGCTGGGGCTGGGGCTGGGGCTGGCACCGCCGCGCCGGCCAGCCGGTGATCGACCGCCCCGGCCGGGACCGGACGAAGGACCGGGCGTAAACCTCCGGCCCCGGCCAGCGCCCGCCGGGCCGCCGGTTGCGTGCACCACGCGCGCTGCCGCCGCGACCGCAAAACCCGACGTGAGCCAAAGTCCGGACATACTACCGCGCTGGCACACCGGCCAAACCGCCGTATCTAAAAGGGTCAAATATCGTGCGAATGCCGATCAGCGACAGTCAACCAGACGGGAGAATCGCTATGTTGGAACGAGAAGATGACCCCCGCAAGGTTCGTGAAGTGGTTGCGGTCTTTCACGACGCGGGCGCACTCGAAGCCGCCGTCGACGATCTCGCCCGGGCCGGCTTCGCACAGACCAGCCTGAGCATCATGGCCGCCGCCGTCGCCGCCGCCGTCGCCGAAAAACTCGGCCACCGGTTCGAGCCGATCGAAGACATCGAGGACGATCCGAACGTCCCGCGCCGTACCTTCGTCGGCAAGGCCGACCGCAGCGTCGAGGAAAGCGCCGCCATCGGGCTGCCGCTGTACGTCGGCGCAATGGCGGGGGCCGCCGCCGTCGTCGCCAGCGGCGGTGCCGTGGCGATGGCGCTGCTGGCCGCGGCCGCGGGCGGCACGGTCGGCGGCGGCTTCGGCGCCGTGCTCGCGCGCAGCATCGGCAAGGCCGAGGCAGACCGGCTGGAAGACAATATCCAGGCCGGCGGGATCCTGCTCTGGGTGGCCGTGAGCGACGCCGCCGCCGAGGCCCGGGCGATCGAGGTCCTCAAGACGGCCGGCGGGACGCACGTCCATGCCCACGAGATCGCGCAGACCTGGGAAGGCCCCGAGATCCCGTTCACCCACTGGAACCCCGACCCCTTCCTGCTGCGCGCATAGCGCGCACGGCACGCCAGAGCACCGGCACGCCAGAGGTCCGGCCCCCAGAGGTCCAGCCCCCAGAGGTCCGGCCCGGTCGCCCCCGCCGGGCCCCTATCCCACCGGTTTCGTCAGCATCAGCCAGACGATTGCCAGCACCGCAAAAAACGCCGGGAACCCGCAGGCAAACCAGATCCGGTAAAGCCTGCGGTAGCGGTCCGGCAGCGGCCCGCCCGCGTCACGCGCGGCCCGCGCCAGGTCACGCAGCCGGATCTGGATCCAGACCACCGGCAGCCAGAACACGCCGACGAAAACATAAAGCAGCAGCGCCCAGGCGACCCAGCCGTCGAGCAGCGGCCAACCGGCGCTGCGCGCGAGCAGATATCCGGTGATCGGCTGGGCCACCGCCGCTGTCGCGGTGAACACCGTATCCGCCAGCACCACGATCCCGGCCACATGGGCGATCAGCGCCGGGTCCCGTGATCGGTTGGAAACAAACATGAAAAACGCGATCCCGGCGCCGGTGCCGAGCAGCACGGTCGCGCCCAAGACGTGCAGGAAAAGCAGGATCTCAAAGCTCATCTGTCCTCCGCCAGCATCGCCGTGAACAGCGCAAGGCCGATCCCCGGGACAACCTTCACCATCGGCCCGAGCGGGTCGGCCCAGAGATCGGGCGCAAACAACGCCGCGCCGCCCATGTAGCCGAGCGACACCCCGATCATCCCCAGGCTCGCCGCCGCCGTCCAGCGCCGCCAGAGAATGCCGAGCCCGAGGCCGAGATCGACCAGCGCCCCCAGCCCGACCGCCAGCGCCGCGGCCCCTGGCCCCACGCCTCGCTCCGTGAGCACCGAGGCCGCCGCATCGAACCGGACAAGCCCGATGAGCCCCGAGACGGTCCAGAACAGGGCCAGCAGCCCGACCGCGACCGGGAAAACGACCCAGGCGCGCGCGAACCACCGGTCCTGCAACGTCGCGGGCATCGAAGCGAGGATTTGATCTAACCCCCGGCACGGCGGTCCGCCCGCCGCCGCCCACGGCCCCGGATCGCCCGTCACGCCCGCCTCCAGCGCTGCAACGGCGTTGCGGCGCAACGGCGAACGCCACCCCAGTCGCCCCACAATATCCGCCGCCGCCGTGACCAGCCGCAGAGCCGCGCGCGGCACCGGCAGCAAAAAGCGCGGCGGCGCCCAGCCCAGCCACGCCCTGAGCGCCAGGATCGTGTCGGGCAGGCTCCGTACCCCGGTTTCGGTCAGATCCGCGACCGTTCCGCCCGCGACCCGGCCCGTCGCGGCGGCCACCACCGCCCCGGCAAGATCGTCGACAAACACGCATTGCACGCGGGCCTCGGACATCACCCGCGGCGCCACCCCCGGCAGCGAGGCGGCCGCGCGCAAGAGCGCGGTGCCGCCGTAAGCACTCGGCGCAAGCACCAGAACCGGCCGCAGGATCACCCAGTCGAGCCCCGATCCCATGAGCGCCGCATCGCCCCGTGCCTTGGTGGCGAAAAACGCGCTCGGCGCGTCCGCCCGCACACCCGCCGCCGAGATCTGCACCACGCGGGTTTCGGTGCCCGCAAGCGCCGCCGCCATCCGTTCGACAGCAGTGACGTGGACGCCGAATAGATCGTCGCGCGCCCCGTCCTGGAGCGCACCGGCGGCATTCACCACCACGTCCGCGCCTTTGAGCGCGTCGCGCCACGCGCTGACCGGCATTCGCCCGATGTCGGCGACGATCCAGTCGACCGCGAGCCCCGAGCGCCGGGCGGCGCGCGCCGAGCGGCCGATGCCGGTCACCGCAAAACCCGCCCCCTGCAGCCCGCGCACGCAGGCCGCCCCGATCAATCCGTAGCCACCAAGCACAACCGCACGCACGTGCAAAACCCTCCAACGCGGCAATCGCGGCGATGATAGCGCAAACCCCGCTGCCGGTGCCTTGGCCCCGGCATAGCGCGCTGCTAGGAGGGTTGGGAACTCATTTTCTGAAAGGTACCCAAATGACCGCTTCTCCCGTCGTGTTTGCCGACCGCATGCTTTCGCTCGGCCTCGCCCGCGTTTCCGAGGCCGCGGCGGTGGCCTCCTACAAGCTGGTCGGGCGCGGCGACGAGAAAGCGGCTGACCAGGCCGCGGTCAACGCGATGCGCAATCAGCTCAACCTGCTCGACATCAAGGGCACGGTGGTGATCGGCGAAGGCGAACGCGACGAGGCGCCGATGCTCTACATCGGCGAAGAGGTCGGCACCGGCAACGGCCCCGAGGTCGACATCGCCCTCGACCCGCTGGAAGGCACCACGCTGACCGCCAAGGACATGCCCAACGCGCTCACCGTGATCGCGCTGGCGCCGCGCGGCACGATGCTGCACGCCCCCGACGTCTACATGGACAAGCTCGCCATCGGCCCGGGCTACCCGAAAGACGTCGTCAGCCTCGAGATGAGCCCCGCCGAGCGGATCGCGGCGCTGGCCAAGGCACGCGGCTGCAAGCCCGATGACATCACGGTCTGCGTGCTCGAACGTCCCCGCCATGAAGAGATGATCGCCGAGATCCGCTCCACCGGCGCCGCCATCCGCCTGATCACCGACGGTGACGTCGCCGGCGTCATCCACACCGCGGAAACCCATCTCACCGGCATCGACATGTACATGGGCTCGGGCGGCGCGCCGGAAGGTGTGCTGGGGGCTGCCGCGCTGAAATGCATGGGCGGCCAGATGTGGGGCCGGCTCATCTTCCGCAACAACGACGAGAAGGCGCGCGCCGCCAAAGCCGGCATCACCGATCTCGACAAGATCTACGAACGAGACGAGTTGGTCACGGCCGACGTGATCTTCTCCGCCACCGGCGTCACCGACGGCTCCATCGTCGCCGGCCTCAAGCACGAGCCCGGCTGGATCGAGGCCGAAACCCTGCTGATGCGCTCGAAGTCGGGTTCGGTGCGGCGGATCAACTACCGCTCGCCGACCAGCCGCGTGAACATGTGATGCCCGCGCCCCGCAAAGCCCTTGTCCTCGTCGACATCCAGGCCGCCTTTGCCGACCCCTCCTGGGGCAAGCGCAACAACCCGCACGCCGAAGAAAACGCCGGCCGCCTGCTCGCCCACTGGCGCGCGGCCGGCGCGCCGGTCTTCCACGTCCGCCACCTCTCGACCAATCCCGCCTCGCCGCTCCACCCCGAGACCGGGCGGATCGACTTCCACCCGGCCGTGGAGCCCCTGCCCGGCGAACCGGTCTACGACAAACACGTCAACAGCGCTTTCATCGGCACAACGCTTGAGGCCGACCTGCGCGCGGCGGGGATCGAGCACCTGGTGATCTGCGGCCTCACCACCCCCCACTGCGTCTCCACCACGGTGCGCATGGCCGCCAACCTCGGCTTCACGGTGGAGCTCGTCCACGACGCCTGCGCCGCAGTCGCCCAAAACGCCGACACAAGCTGGCGCGACGGCGGCAAGGCCGACCCGAAGTTCATCCACCAGGCCGCACTCGACCAGTTGCACGGCGAGTTCGCCGAGGTCGTCTCGGTGGAGGATGTGCTGGCAGACGCGCCGTAGGGTCGGCGAAACCCATCCCACCAAGCTCCCCACAGCGCACCACCGCCGGGCGCCCACCGGCAGACGCCTGGCCCGCCGCCCGCCCGCGCGGCCTTTTTGTCACGGGTCGTCTCGGCAAACCCGAGACTCCGAACCGCCCCTTGCCCCCTCTGTCCCCCGCCGCCTAGGCTCACGGCAACACCGCACCAGTGCCTTCGCCGAGAATCGAATTGCACTTTTTCGATTTAGTCCACCGGACTCCGCGCGGTCGAAGGGGGAAAACCAACTTCGGAGACACGCCGCTATGTCGAAGTCTCATTTCGCCATTCTCTGTCTCATCTGCGGCGGCCAGGCCGCGATGGCCGAAGACACCGTGCGGCTCGAAGACACCGGCACCCTGCCGCCGGAACAGAGCCTTCTGCACGAGACCTCCGACATGGTCGTGCTGGATTATCAATCAATCGACCTCGCCGACGGGAGTGGCTTCGATCTGTTCGGGATCCATTACCTGCACCGGCTGAACGACTGGTTTTTCGCCGGCATCGGCTACAGCACCCCGATGATCGAGGGCGACTACGGCGGCTTTTTCGCCGCCGATCTCACGCTTCACGCACAGAAGAAAATATTCGGCGACTGGTTCGTCGACGCCGGCGTGGCCCTCGGCGCCGGCGCGGGCGGCACCAACTACCTGGGTATCCAGGAGCTCTCCGGCACCGGCACCTATGTCAAGAAATATGCCGGCATCGGGTACGATTTCGGCCCGGTCCAGGTCGGGGTGAACTATTCCGACATCTCAATCGCCGACTCCTTGATCGACGACCGGACCTTCACGTTCTTCCTGCAAAAACCCCTGTCGTTCAAGGCCGGATCCTATTCAGACGCCGGGAAACGAATTGCCCCGCCGGACACCGGCCTGCTTGGCAACGAGACGGTCGTGTCCTTCGAATTCAGCAACGTCACCCAGATCGACCCGGCCGGAGACTATACCGGCAACATCGGCATGGTCTCGCCCCAGGTCTCGCAGTTCTTCGACGCCAACAACTATTATTTCTTCGGCCTCGATCTCGGTTATTCCGGCCTCATCTGGTATAATCAGGCCCAGAGCGGGTTTGGTCGCCGCATCAAACTGACGCCGCGGTTCAACCTCTACGGCCAGGTCGGCGTCGGCTCCGGCGGCTGGGTGACCGATGCCTTCGACACCGGCCCGGGGCTGGTGGTCTACCCCAAGGTCAAAGCCGAATACATGTTCTCGAACAGCCTCGGCGTGTCGGCCTCGGCGGGGTATTTCTGGGCACCGATGGGCGCGTCGAAAAACTGGTCGCTCGGGCTCGGCGTCAATTACCACCTGCCCTCCGCCGCCCAGGCACAGACCCCGGAAAACGACCAAGGCGGCGTGGGGCTCAGCGGCGTCCGGGTCAACCTGTTCGAGCGCGTGCTGACCAATATCGAGTATGACGGCGGCACGCTCGACGACCTCTACCTCGCCACCGTCCAGCTCGACTACAAAATCGACGACCACTGGTACATCCCGATCCAGATCGCCGCCGCCACCAACGATTTCAGGGGCACGGCCGGCTATGTCGAGGGGCTCGCCGGCATCGGCTGGGAGTTCGACCCGATGTTCTCCGACCGGGTCCAGGCCTATACCCAGGTGCTCTACGGCATGAACGACGCCGGCCTCGACCCCGGCCCCCTCATCTACCCCTCGGTCGGGTTCAACTACAACCTGTCCGACCGCTATTCGCTCTACGCGCAGGTCGGCAAGACGGTCTCGCTCGGCCAGTATATCGATCCGGACGCCTACAACGTCTTCGAAAACGTCTCCTTCGGCCTCGGCGTGAGCTACCGGTTCTCCCTGCCGGCGTGGAAGTAGCGTCATAACCGCGAGTTTTTTTGGGACTTCAGGACCGCAAGCGCTCGTCCAACCGGCCTCCTGCACCTGCCCAAACGACGTCCCCGCCGCGGTCACTCGAATTGCCGCCCCTCCGGCGCGCAGGCGCCGCAAGGTGGGGGCCCACCCCACCGATCACACCGCCCGAAGCGAGGCTCAACGCCCACCCTCCCGCGTACCGACCCGCGTAGGCCGGGCTTAAGCCCGGCAACCCCGCCCGCCTTCGCCCGCCCGAACCGAAGTTAGCGCTACCGGTAACAAAATCAACACCTTGACCCCCCGTCCGAGTTCGCCCACCCACCGCGAAGTCCTCGCCCGCAAGCGCTTCCACAACGAAAAAGCCCGGATCGGTTTAACCGATCCGGGCCAACGTGGTCGCATTCGGGTGCGGGTCAGATCGACCCGTCCTTCAGAACGTCCGGGTCCAGCCGACCGAGGCGCTGAACTGTTTCATGTACGGCGAGACGGTGGCGCCGGTCGGACCCAAGGGCGTGGTTTCCGGCCCGCTGATTTTGACTTCGGGGGCGAAGGTGAACGAGAAGTCGAGCGCGTCGCGGTCGTTCAGCTTGCGCGAGCCGCCCACCGAAAAGTGCCGCTCCACGATTCCGGGCGCGAGGATATTGAACGTCACGTCTTCCGCGCCGATCGGGTTGGTGTTCTGGGAATAACCAGCCCGCCAGGTCATCACCTCGCTTTGGCGCCACTCGACACCGAGCTTGACCGCGTCGACGTCGTCCCAGCCGAAGCCGGCACCGCCCGGTGCGCCGAGCGGCCCGGCATCGACGGCATTTCCGATCGCGCCGACATCCGAATAGAAGATCCGGCGCCAATCCGCCATCAGGGTCACCTGCGGCGACACGTCCAGGGCGACGCCCGCGGAAATCATCGCCGGGATATCGAAATCGCCGCCGTCCTCGAACAGACCCGCGTAGCTGTCGAGTTCCGACATGTACATCTTGGACTGGCCCGCCACGCCGATCCGCAGAACGGGCGAGACTTCGATTTCAAAGCCGCCGCGAATGCCGTAGCCCACCGACATGTCATAGCCGTTGTTCGTGAGTGCCGTGGGGTCGGTCGAGATACCGGCAAAGGCGCCCAGGCCGTCTGCCTTGAACCCCTGTATGGCCAGCGTGGGCGCGACGCCGACCGAAACGTTGCCGAATTTCTTCGCGTAGGTGGCCGAGGCGAAGAGCTGGATCAGGTCGACCCCCGCCGGACCGCCGCAGAACACCGACCCGCAGCCGCCGAGGCCGTCCGGGTAGGTCGTGTTCATCCCGCCATTGCCGTAGACGGAGAAGTTGAGCACGCCGCCGTTTTCGAGCGGCATGTTGTAGGCGAAGCTGGGCGCCAGGAAGATGTTTGAATCGCTGTCGACCGTCCCCGACGGCACGAAACCGGTCGCAACGCCCTCGTAGCCGCGCAGTGGCACGAAAACTTCCGCGCCGATCTGGAATTGCCGCCCGACTTCGGCGACGCCCGCAGGGTTGATCGTGGCGGACATGGCTTCCGACCCGCGCGCCACGCCGGCACCGGAAAGCGAGCGCTGCAGCGGGCTGTGGCCCAGTGTGAAATAGCCCTCGGTCGCATGAGCGGCATGGCCCGCCAGTCCTGCCACGACGGCGAGTGTCGTAACGCCCGCATTCCGGCGGTTCAATTTCGGATGTTTCACTGTTCCCTCCCAAGTGTCAGTGGCTCCGGATGTGACTTTGCCGGGCCCGGAGACGAGGGCACCGGACACAATCATATCTGAAGAATCTTTGTTATTCGCTTATCAAGAACTCTGAATATTTCACACCGGCGCGTCAAGTGGCCTGCTGGATTCTTGCGGGGTCTTGTTGCGCGAAATCTACCCGGGAGCGATTTGTGGGTGCGGCCATCCCGGGCCGCACCCGGTCGCCCGACACATTCCGCATGCCACCGGGTGCGGTTTGAAACCCATCCCTCAGATCGCCATCCCCAAAGGCCCCGCTCAAGCTTGGCGCCCGCCCTTCGCCCGCGCGACACCCAGTTAGCGCTATCTCATATAGATTCAACACCTTGACCCCCCGTCCGAGTTCGCCCACCCCTCGCCCGCCGCCTTCACGGCCACTGGACCTCCCGATCCGCACCCCCTACACCTCTCCCATGTCCGCCTTCCTAGATGTCGAAACCAGCCTCACCGGCCGCCGCTGGACCGGCCCCTCGGTCGAGCTTGCCCGGGCGGCCGAGGCGCTCGAACAGGCCACCGGCCTGCCCGCCCCGGTCGCCGCCGTTCTCGCCCGCCGGGGCGTGCCCCCCGAGGAGGCCCCCGCCTTCCTCGCGCCGACGCTGCGCGACACCCTGCCCGACCCGCAGCGCCTCAAGGACATGGGTGAAGCTGCCGCCCGGGTGCTGGCCGCCATGGAGGCCAAGGAAAAGGTCGCCGTCTTCGCCGATTACGACGTCGACGGCGCCACTTCCGCGGCCCTGCTGATCGACTGGTTCCGCTTCTTCGGCCAGGACCCCACCCTCTACATCCCCGACCGGATCGACGAGGGCTACGGCCCCAACGTGCCCGCGATGGAGGCCCTCGCCGAGACCCACAGCCTCATTGTCGTGGTCGATGCCGGCACGCTTTCTCACGAGCCCATCGCCGCCGCCACCGCCAAGGGCTCGCAGGTCGTCGTGCTCGACCATCACCTCGGCGGCGAGACCCTGCCCCCTGCCCTTGCCCTGGTAAACCCCAACCGCCAGGACGAAACCGGCGATCTCGGCTATCTCTGCGCGGCTGGCGTGGTCTTCCTGATGCTGGTCGAGATCGGCCGCCTGCTGCGGGCTCAGGGTCGCAAGGGTCCCGATCTCATGTCGCTGCTCGACCTCGTGGCGCTGGCCACCGTCGCCGACGTCGCCCCGCTGATCGGCGCCAACCGGGCGCTTGTCGTGCAAGGCCTCAAGGTCATGGCCCAACGCGGCCGCCCCGGCCTCGTCGCCCTCGCCGATGTCGCCCGGATGAACACGAGCCCCAGCCCCTACCACCTCGGTTTCCTGCTCGGCCCCCGGATCAACGCCGGCGGACGGATCGGCGCGGCCGATCTCGGCGCCCGGCTGCTCACCGCCACCGACCCCGCCGAGGCCCAGGCCCTCGCGCTCAGGCTGGATCAGCTCAACACCGAGCGGCGCGAGATCGAGGCCGAGGTGCTGGCCGCCGCCTTGAAGCAGGCCGAGGCGCGTGGGTTCGACGCCCCCCTGGTCTGGGCCGCGGGCGACGGTTGGCACCCGGGCGTGGTCGGCATCGTCGCCGCGCGGCTCAAGGAGGCCGCGAACCGCCCGGCGGTGGTGATCGGGATCGACGCGGCCGGGACAGGCAAGGGTTCGGGCCGCTCGGTCACCGGCATCGATCTCGGCGCCTCGGTCCAGAAGCTCGCGGCCGAGGGCCTCATCCAACGCGGCGGCGGCCACCGGATGGCCGCAGGGCTCACACTTGCCGGTGACCAGCTGGAGCCCGCGATGGCCCGGTTGGGCGAGTTGCTCGCGCGTCAGGGGGCGGGCACGATGGGCCCGCGCGACCTCCCGCTCGACGGGCTCCTGATGCCCGGTGCCGTGACGCCCGAACTCATTGCCCGGATCGAGGCCGCCGGCCCTTACGGCGCGGGGGCTCCCGCCCCGCGTTTCGCTTTTCCCGACATGGCCATCAGCTTCGCCCGCCCGGTTGGCCAGGCCCACCTCAAGCTCGCGATCACCGACGGCATGGGCGGCAAGCTCGAAGCGATCGCCTTCAACGCTTTTTCCGGCGAGCTGGGACCCGCCCTCGCAAACCACGCCGGCGCCAGGTTCCATTTTGCGGGCCAGCTGGACCTCAACCACTGGAACGGCCGGGTTACCCCCCAACTCCGCCTCAGTGACGCGGCACCAGTGTAGGCTGCGCCCAGTCCCGGCGACACGCCGGGGCAATGCCCGGGCCGCAGGCGCACGATACGTGGAGAAATTTCCACAATCCCCGAAAAAGCGCTTGCCCTCCCTGCGACGTTTTCCTAAACACCGCGCTACCGACAGCGCGGCCCGTTCGTCTATCGGTTAGGACGCCAGGTTTTCAACCTGGAAAGAGGGGTTCGATTCCCCTACGGGCTGCCA
>Ga0209121_10004162_pt1 | contig 13612 bp, 13 predicted proteins | sample Cruoilmetagenom3_FD_187292 | JGI IMG/M metagenome (GOLD analysis project Ga0209121, IMG submission 187292) | Oil polluted marine microbial communities from Coal Oil Point, Santa Barbara, California, USA - Sample 3 (SPAdes) (version 2) | ecosystem: Environmental > Aquatic > Marine > Oil seeps ... | reverse complement strand
GTCATGGCCGCCTTGCCCGCCGAGAAGAGGTCCTCGTCCACCGCCGAGGTGGGTGCCGCGCCGGCCTGGTGGATGTCCACGAAGACCTGCAGCGTCTTCACCGCGTCAGCGTTGTTGAAAATGGCCTCTGTCCCCTGCTCGTTGAGGAACTGTCCCTTGTTGGGGGTGTTGTAGTACAGCTCCAGATAGTCGAACATGCGGTGCCAGCCCTCCGGCTGCAACCCGCCTCCTTCGGTGCCCAGCGCCCAGGCCCCGGTCTTCTCCTTGATCGCCTTGGAGACGGCGACGAGGTCGTCCCAGGACTTGGGCGGCTCGACGCCCGCTTGCTCGAGGAGCGCCTTGTTGTAGAACAGCAAGATGGGGCTGCCGCGCCAGGGGATCAAGTAGTTGTAGCCTCCCAACTGATACGACTGGATGAGGTCGGCCGGCTTGTGTGCGGCCTGCATCGCCTCCTGGAAATCGTGGAAGCTATCCAGCGGAACCAAGGCCCCGTACCTGGAGTAAGCCACGGCGAACACCGGGCCGATCTGAACGATGTCGGGGGCCGTGCCGGCGGCCAGGGACGCGGCGATGGTCTCCTCGGCGTTCTCCCCCATGCGGCTCACCTCGACCTTGATGTTGGGATGTGTGGCCATGAAGTCGGCCGCGTACTTGTTGGCCAGCTCCTCGTCCGGGTCGTTGTTGATGACCCAGTACTTGACGGTGACCGGGGCTGGCGGCGGCTCCACCACCTTCTCGACCACGACGGTTTCGATGACTTTCTTCTCGACCACTACCTCTTTCTCGACCTCGATGATCTGCGGCGTGGGAGCTGCGCAGGCGGAAAGAAGCGGCAAGAGGCCCACCGCCAAGATCAGGGCCATAGCCAGAAACTTGTTCTTTTTCATTGTTCCTCGTTCCTCCTAAAATCTGTGAAGCTTGATGTATGATGTGTGTTGTGCGATCTGTAGTTCCAATTTCCAACCTCCAACTTCCAATCTCCAATCTCCAGTCTGTTACCACCCCCCTTCCAGCCAGGCCAGCGTCTCCGCCGCCGAAGGCAGCCTCGTCTCTTTCTCGCGGCTGATACACAGCGCCGCGAAAGCGTTGGCGAAATCACTCACCTTCTGCAAGTTCCACCCCTGGAGCAGGCCGTAGGAAAAGGCGGCCCCGAAATAGTCCCCTGCTCCGACGGGGTCATAGGCATCCACGTCCAAGCGGTTGCTCGAGATGCACTCCCCTCGGCTCCAGGTCAGGCATCCCTGGCTACCCAGCTTGACGACCACCACTTGAGGTCCTAATGCGGCCAGTTCCTGCGCTGCTTTCGCCGGTTCTCTGCGCTTCGTTAAGGCCAGAGCCTCTTTTCGATTCACAAAGAGGACGTCAACAGACTTCATCGTCGCTGGCGTGAGCGCCTTGTCCTTGAAAAGGTGGGGGGAGATAGGAAGGAACTGGGTGTCCAGGGCGACTAGGGTGTGCTGCGCCTTTGCCTCCTCAAATAGCCTAAACAGGGGACCATCCCATAGCTCAGGGTAGAGCAGGTAGCCGCCGAAGTAGAGGAGGGCGATTCCCTCCAGAGGACATTCGAGGGTTTCGGGGCCATAGTGTGGGAGGGGGGAGCAAGCCAGGAAGCGTTTCCGTCCACCTTCGCAGATACCGATGCATGTGGGCATCGGCTGCCCCGCCTGTCTGTGGACCCTTTCGACGTTGATGCCTTCCTCCCTCAACCTGGCCAGCCAGTGATCGGTGGTGACGTCCTCGCCGATGACACCACACAGCGAGACCTCATGACCAAGGGCATGGAGAGCCTGAGCGGCGTAAGTGGCGGAGCCTCCCAGCCGCAAAACGATGTCTTCGGCCCAGATCGGCTGGCCCAGGACGGTCACACTCTGCGGGTTGTAGACGATGATATCCAGGCACAGCTCGCCGAGCACGAGGGCGGCTCGACTGAGCGCCTCGACTGAGTTCGGCGAAGTCTCGCCGAAGTCCGCTAGCATCTCTACCCTCCCTGGCCTTGTGGATCGGCGACAGTGACCTCGACACCACGTTCTCCGAGCTCCTGCAAGTACTCCGGAGGAATTCCTGTGTCTGTGACTATGTTCTTCACCTCCCCTATCCCTGCGATTGGGGCCAGGGTTATGCTGCCAAACTTGCTATGATCGGCGACAACGATGACCTCTCCTGCTGCTTTCATCATAGCTTTATACATTGAAGCCTCAAGCAGGTCTAAAGTGGTAACTCCGTGCTCGATGCTGATGCCGGTGACCCCCAGGAAGAACTTATTGATGTGAATCTGGCCCAACATCGCTTCCCCAAAAGGACCTACCAGGGCGAAGGATCGCTCTCTCAGGCTTCCTCCGGTTACCAGCAGCTTGATGTTAGGCCGGTTCGCCAGTTCCATGGCAATGTTTATGGCATTTGTCACCACGGTGAGATGCTCGACTTCGCCAATGTGCCTCACGACTTGGAAGGTCGTGGTGCCGGCGCCGAATGCTATCGTCTCTCCGTCCCTGATCAGGCGGGCAGCCGCCAGGCCGATGCCCCTCTTCTCCTCCGCATATACCGCTTCCTTCTCGGCGAAGGAGAGCTGAAGGGCGAAGAAGTTAGGGGCAACCACAGCGCCGCCGAAGGTCCTTTTCAACAATCCTGCCTGTTCCAGCTTCAGCAGGTCCCGTCTGATGGTCATCTCTGAGACGTCAAAGGCCTTACTCAGCTCCGAGACCTCAACCGCTTTGTCCCTTCTAAGGATCTCCAAAATGCGGTTCTGCCTTTCCGAAGCAAGCATAGCGTTCTCCTTTCTGGCCGAAGTGTCTAGGTGTGCGTGTTTTTGTGTGCGTATGTGTATATATGATGTGTGAATGCGTGTGTTACTATCATTATAACACACAAGGTAAGGTTTGTCAAATAAAGGAAACAGGGTTTGCACAGGGGGCGGAGTGACTGGGGACCAGGGGTGTGGGTGAGGGCAGGTGGCAGCGACAGGGGCATTGGGAAGAGGGGATAGGGTTGAGGGGTTCAGGGGGATGAACTGGCGGATGCAGAGCGCACAGCGGAGGACGCCGGATGGACAGTAGTTCGACGCCAGAGGCTGGGAAGGGCGGCCTAGCTTGGTCAACAAGAGGAGTATGGAGCAAGTCTAGGGGGTAGCTGGGACAGACGCGGGTGGTTGGCAGGCACGCAGAACCGTCCCAGTCGGCCGGCATGCCCGACAGGGTAGGGGATAGGGTGGGTATGCTGACCTTAGTCAGCGGTCATCTGCGCCTTGTGGGTCAGGATGGTGGCTCTTCCACCAAGCGCTCTATCTACCCTGCCAACCTTTCCACAGCGTTGGCCAGGTCGTTCGCGCTGGGCACGATGTAAATGCGGGTGGTGTCCAGGCTCTCAATGCCCCATCAGCATGGCCACCTTCTCCAGCGTGACCCCGGCGTTGACCAGATTCTTGCCGAAAGAGTGGCGCAGCGTGTGCGGCGACACGTCCTCTAGGTTGGCCAGGCGCGCATACTTGGCCATGATCCGCTGTACAGAGCGGGGCGAGAGGGGATCTCCTCTCTGGCCAGAGAACAGCGTCGGCGGGCCATCCGCAGGGCGCACGGCGAGCCACGCCGATAGGGTGGCAATTGATCAATGACCTCGTGTGGATCTCTCATCGTCTCGGTCTCACTCGGTAAAGAAATGCTCCAAGAGTCTCGCCAGTTCCTTCGCGACTGCAGTCCAATCCGGCAGCGATTGCGGAGCGACTTGTCTTGCTAGATCGCGCTCCCAATACACTTGGGCCTCGGCGAGGTGCCGGGGCACCAGGAAGGCCTGGGCATTTGGTTCATTCAGGCCCTTATGCCGACACTTCTGCGCCAGCATGGAGCGAACGACGGAGGCATCGAAGGTGGCGCTCTTCTCCTTCAGTAGCCGCCAGACGTCGTAGTAGTCTCGCGATTTGCCGCGCTGGAGGATGCTGCGCATCTTTTCTGCCAGGATCTCCTCCAACGCATACGTCAAGACAACCGGCTGCACGGCAGGGAAGGGGGACGCGATCACTGGCCGCTGCTGAGGGCGCAACAGTATCGGTTCGTCCAGGGTGACGTCAAAGAGGAGACGAGCTGGATGACGCAACGGCCCCACGAACCGGGCACGCATCCGGGCCGCACCGTCCGCACGGTGGAAATCCACCAGATGCACCTCTATACCGTGTACCTCGTCTACCTGGGCGAACCATCTCTCGACGAACAGTTGCAGCTTGTCCGATGGAAACGCTGGCAGCACTGAGAAATCCAGATCAACTGAATGTCGCCAGTCGTCGAAATAGATCAGCCGCAGCGGTGTACCGCCTTTCAGGCAGAAGGTGTCGGACAAAAGTGGGGTCTGACCCAGAGTGTCCAACACACAGAGCTGGGCGTATTCGTGCTCCGTCTGTCCAACGCCAAGGCCGGTTTCCGCCGCTATCTGCCGGAGTTCGCGTTCTGAGATCATTTCAATGCTCTCTCCATTCCAGCAATTGCCGTTCCGGTACATTGATGATGAGCCGCCAGCGCGTATTGCGCCGTCCATCGCTCGGCCCCGATGGTTCCAATCGGGCGTAGCTGTGCCCTTTGCCGCTTTCTAGCTGGGATAGCAACTGCCTGCCTCCCAGGTCCAGCAACTCCAACCAGAAGCCCAGCCGCCGCGCGGCGACCCGGTTCCGCAGGCGCAAGGTGTATGTTACTAGCTTGCCCCAGTCCAACTCCTGGCTGCCGAACCACAACCCTTTGGCCGCTTCCAACACCCCACCTGCCAGCTTGGGATGATCAAACCCATCGGCGATCGCCTTCTCCCGCTCTGCCATCTGCACGGTACCGTCCAACAAGGAGATAGGCTTGTAGCCAAAGAACTTATGAGGCGTCAAAGTGACAAAACGATAAGTGAGATTGCCTATCGTGACGGGGCGCTTGCGTCGGGTGGTGGCGATGACAACCGGATCGAGCGGACGTTCGCTGTAGCCGTAGTAGTGCAAGGCGGTGGCGTAGGCCAGGTAATAAGGCTCCACCAGCGAGGCAGCGATCAAGTACTCGTGCTCAGCCCACTGCACCTCTGGCCCGGCCGCCAGGGGGAGGATCATATACTTGCCGCGTTCCAGTCGCCTGACCCACTGCTTGCGGTGCAGTCGATGCAGGAGTTTGCGGATGTTGGCATCGCTATCGTCCAGCACGGCGCGGGCATCTTCGATGGTAAATATCGTGTGCCCTGCTGCCGATAGGCTGCTCAATAGCCGGGATTCTCGCTCTCCCAGCGTCCGCCGAGGGTATTCTTCAGGCATTGTTATCCCTGTTTTGTTCACTGTCATTCCGCTTCATGGAACTATTATACCACAAAACAGGATTTCGCCACAAGTAGTGCCAGACACCCCATCCTGAGCGGCGCCCAGCAGGATGGCCTCAACGCTCATCACAAGCTCCTCATCGCAAGGCCTCAGCTAGCCTGGGCCACGACATGTGTCTCCAGGTGCACGGTTCCGGCGTAATGGAGGCAGGGGCCAACTTGCGCACGTTCAGCAGGTGGGAGCGGTACTCCTGCAAGTCAATGGGTGTCACCACCTGCGGGGTCATGGGCTCGTTGTTGGTTTGGGCGAACCAGCGACCGAAGAGCCGCAGATCGGCGCAGTAGTTGGCGATGGTCTTCTCCGCCTTGTCGGCAGCCCGCAGGTGGGCGGCGAAGTCCTGCAGATGGTCCAGGTGTGTCCTTCCGGTTGGGTCTCCAGCGGATTATGCGACCGAAATTTCAGCCCTTATGGGCCCAAGAAGTGGCCTTTGTGCGGCGTCTTCGGCCTGTTTTGGCCGCAGAATGTCTCTTGGGCGACCATATTCTACACCCGTTCGGCCGGCCCTGTCAAATGGCAAGAAGCAAGAGATACAATCCAGCGAGAAGACGGGCTGAATGTCGGTGTGCCGGTGGAGCCGGTGGTTCTGCCAGTGCTGACCGAAGCGGAGCGGATGGAGTGGGAGTATGAGATGCTGGGACCCCTTGCCGTGTAATCGCCACGAGGCCGCGGCTATGTCAAGATTCGCCCCTAGGTATTGGGGTTCTCCGTCGTCTTTTTCCCAGATATGGGGGCATTCCCATTGGCAATTCGGCTTTCGTGCTAATCTCACGACGAGGGGGCGCGGGTGGTCTACAACCAGCCGGGCTGGGTGCGGCGACAGGGCCAGTACCTGCACGTGCTGTTGCAGGGCTATAGCGATCCCGAAGTGCACTCGGCTGTGGCCCAGGCCTGCCGGCGGGTCAACCAAGCTTAGGTCGAACTGCCCAGTGGGCACCGGCTCCGCATGAAGGTGGCGGCCAAGATCCTAGATTGTTGAAGTTCTGCCTTTATGCAGAGTCCCTTCTTGGAAGAGATCGGCGATCAACTCACGGGCCGTCGGGCGACCATCGTGGACCCAGCTTGATCGCCCCAACCGGACAGACCTGGACGCACAATCCACATCCAGCGCACACATCTTCATTGACGATGGGATGCTTGTCTCCCGGCGTGATGATAGCCTGATGCCCGCCGTCCCAACAAGACGTGACACAACGGCCGCAGTTGGTGCACTTTTCGGTCACCGATGCGACGAGGCTATGGTCTGGTTCCATATCGAACACGCTATCGATGACCCTCTTGTTGGCCTCGCCAATCAATTTGTCAAGGGAGCTCACCCCCTTCTGCTCCAGGTAGTTGACCAGTCCAGCGATCATCGTCTTGACGATCTTGTAGCCCGACCACATCACTGCCGTACAGACTTGCACACAGCGAGCACCAAGCAGCACGAACTCGGCTGCGTCTTGCCAGGTACCAATTCCCCCTACGCCCGAGACAGGCAGCAGCCCGACCTTGTCAATCTGCGAGACAACGCGAAGCGCGATGGGCTTGATTCCCGGTCCAGAGTACCCACAGTATGTGCTGCGCCCACGCAGGCTGGGCTGTGGCTCCATACTCTCTAAATCCACACCCATTAACGCGGAAAGGGTGTTGATCGAGGTCACACCAGCCGCACCGGCCTCCCGGCATGCCTGGAGTACTCCCTGCCAGTCCCGTACCGTGGCAGGGAACTTGGGGATCACCGGGATATCCACCACGTCCGTTACCCACCCTACCACCCTTGCCACCAACTCTGGATCCTCTCCCACGATCAGAGGTGTATGACGTCCCAGCTTGGCATGCGTACATGACAGGTCTAGCTCAATGCCATCAAAGCCGGCAGCAGCGATCTGACCCGCCATCGTCTGCCAGTCGTCCTGGATCAGTTCTGCGCCGAGACTTCCCAGCACGACACGATCAGAGTACTGTTCTTTCAGCTCCGGGAGCGCCTCTGCCCATTCTTCTATGCGCCATTCCCCTGTGATGGAGAGGTTCCCCATCCCGATTCTGCGCTTCTCGACCACATACGGGGCCAGAAGCGGACGCGGTTCCTCCGTCAGGCCCCGCTGCATCAATCCCTCTGAGGGGATGGTCTTGACCACAGCGCCTGCCCATCCAGCAGCAAAGGCTCGATCCAGCATTCCCGCATCTCGTGTGGGTGGGCCGGAGGCAAGAAGGAAGGGGTTTTTCAGCGTCAGGCCAGCGAATTCAGTCTGCAGCGACGAAGCGGTCCGAGTCATATATGCCAACCTCTCTATGAAACCTGGCTCTTGGAGCCTGCCAATGTCGAGGCAAGTGCCTCGGCCGGCACATCGAAAGTATAGTTGCCCGGAGGAAGCGGCTCTGTGCGGAAGAAGCAAGGCAGGTCGTCTACCGCCGTCACGCCAGCGTCTCTATTGAACGCCAGTTCGGTATTGAGGGTCTGCTGCGCCAGGTCAAAGAGTTCCCCAAACGACCAGTCGCCCCCATGCTGAGCCTCCAGAAGGTCTGTCACGAGGGAATGATCGCCCAAGATCGGGCCGCGAGTGAACCAACACAAGCCCAGCAAGTCGAAGACGGTTGCCAGATGTTGTAAGTACCTTGAGAGCATCACTTGCCCTTCGGCCTTGCATGGGTCCGGCTCTGTGCCGTCGGGAAGGGTGCTGCCGGGAAGTGCGTTGCCAGCCGTGTGATCCGCTCCCATAGGTGAAGTGGCATAAGTGACACCCGTGCCCTTCAAGGCCCGTGGGTCATAGGCAGCCATTGCCTGCCCTCGAACTACCGGGACCCGAGAGCGCCCAAACACCCGTCCAACGACGGCGGCTCCGTGACCCAGTGCTCTACCCAATGGTGTCCCGACACCGATTTCTTCCAGCAGGGCAGCGATCGCCTCTGCATCGCCAAAGTCTGCTACCCCAGCTTCCATCGCTACACCTAGCGCGACGCCAATCTCGATCGTATCCAAGCCCAGCTCATCGCAGCGCAGGTTGAGCCTGGCGATAGTATCCAGATCGCCGATCCCGCAGTTCGACCCTAACAAGGCGATGCTTTCGTACTCCAGCCCGCGGGTCAGCTCCTCGCCCCACTCATCCAGCAGGACGTTGGAGCAGCGAATGACACAACCAGGCATGCAACGATGTGTTGGCTTTCCTCCGCGTCGGAGAATCAGGTCATGCAACGCCTCGCCGCTTATCTGCTCGGCGTTCCCAAAGCTCCCGGCCTGGAAGTTGCGCGTAGGGAGGCCGCCACGTGCATTGATCGCGTTGATCAGCACCGAGGTACCAAACGTGGGCAACGACTCGCCAGTGACGGGATGGCTCAGCAGCGCCTGGGCGAAGCGCTTGACGGCTGCGGACAGGTCTTTCCTGTTGGTCGGCTGCGGAGGCCTGCTATCTGAGGGGTCAATAATGATGGCTTTGATCCGCTTTCCTCCCATCACAGCGCCAAGCCCACCCCGTCCGGCGTGGCGCGCCGGAATTCCGTCCACGTCGCTGACACCGACGTTGGCTGCAGACAATCCCATTTCACCGGCAGGTCCAACAGCCAAGACAGCCGCTCCAGGACCGCAGCGATGGCGCAGTTTCGCTACCGTCCGGTACACATCCAGACCCATCAGGTCCTGTGCATCCTCCAAGACGAGTCCGTCAGGGCTAAGTCGCACGACGCACCATCCATCGGGCATGCTGCCCTCGATGATCAGACAACGGACTCCCAACCCGGCGAGCGCATACCCCGCCTGGCCTCCAACATTGCTCTCCTTGATCCCCCCGGTCAGGGGACTCTTTGCCCCCAGCGACAGGCGAGTGGAGCTCGAAGCTCCGCTTCCAGCCAGAAGGCCCGTCGCCAGGGCCAGTACGTTGCCCTCCCCCAGAGGATTGCAGCGAGGAGGCACCAACTCGGCGACCACAGCCGATGTGAGCGCGCGTCCGCCAAGCCTCTGCCAGCGATCGGGCACCTGCTCCAAGCGCACATTGCCAGCACCTAGGTCGACCCGGTAGATGCACCACTTGTCCACGGCCATCACCCTCTACGTGCAGAAATCATAGAGTGTGTCGAGGTCTGCATCAGGCACATCGAATACCCCTCCCAGCGGTGGCAGCGGTGTATCGACAAAGAAGCCAGGCAACCGGTCGTGGCTGGCCGTAAAGCCCGCACTACGGTTGAACCCTCGCTCGGCGCATAGCACTGCCATCCCTACATCGTGCATCCGTCTAGCCGTCCAGTCCTCACCTGTCATCAGGCCAAGCATCTCCATCAGTGCCCGATAACCTTCAGTGGAACTCGCTGTTGCATAGGCAAGGAAGTTGCAGGCACCGATTGTGTCCCAAGCTGCTGCCTTGATCATCCACTCGCGTGCCAGCTCAACCTTGCCTGCTGGGCTTGCCGGGTCCCGGTCGCCGCCGACCTTCCAGACCTCGGGATCGACAGTGTAACCAAGGGTGTGATCGGCGCCCTGGGTCGAGCAGGCAAAGACGACTCCTATGCCCTTGATGGCCCGTGGGTCGTACCCTGGCATAGCCTGCCCCTTGACCGACGAGACTCGATCCACTCCGTACACGCGGGCAGTCGTTGCTGCACCCTGCCCAATGATGTGTCCCAGCGATGTCCCCCGCCGCACTTCCTCCAGAACAGCCGTGGCTCCTGCACTGTCGCCAAAGGCAATGATGCTTGCGTCCATCGCCACGCCGATGGCATTGCCTATTTCAATGGTGTCTACGCCGATGTCGTTGCACAGCCAGTTCAGCCTGGCGATGACATCCAGATCGTCAATGCCACAGTTGGGTCCCAGTGCCCAGATCGTCTCGTATTCCAGCGGCGCGACGATGGCCTGTCCATCCTCATCGGGGACTATGTTGGAGCAGCGGATCGCACAGCCCGGATAGCAAGGGTGCCCCATCCGGCCCTGACCGCCGCGTTGGGTGACGAGTGCCGCCAGTGCATCGCCGGACACCTTCTCGGCACCCTCGAACTGACCTGTTTGGAAATTTCTGGTGGGTAGTCCTCCGATCGCCTGGATACCCATCACCGCCCCGGCAGTTCCAAACACAGGCAGGCTGTCCCGGCAGACAGGGTCGCTCCGTATGGCTTCGACCAGCAACTTGGCCGCCGCGTTGAAGCGCCGTCTGGCCTTTGGGTCCGCGAGCGCTACCACTCTCGTACCCGCGTCGTCGACAACAATCGCCTTGAGGCCCTTGGCCCCCATCACTGCCCCCAGCCCGCCTCGGGCGGCATAGCGACTTGGCACGCCATCCAGGTCGGTCAGCGCGACCCCGGCAGCAGACATTCTCATTTCGCCTGCAGGACCAATACAGATAACCCCAGCATTGGGATGGCGCTTGCGCAGGCGGGCTGCCGTCTCGTAGACGCCCATCCCCTTCATCTGTGGCATTGGGACTAGCGCATACTCATCTTTGGAGAGATGGAGGACGTAGGGGATTTCACCAGGAACCTGACCCTTCAACACGATAGCTCGTATGCCGAGGCGAGCCATCTTGGCAGCCACCGTACCCCCGGCGTTGGCCTCTTTGATTGTGCCAGTCAATGGGCTCTTGGCCCCGATAGAGAGGCGACTGCAACTGGAGGCCTTGGTGCCAGCGAGCAATCCTGGCGCGATCACCAGTCGATTGTCGGGCCCCAGTGCGTGGCAGAGGGGTGGTACGAGATCAGCAATGATCTGTGACGTCAGCCCGCGCCCACCTAGAGAGCGATAGGCTGAGGGCAGCTCCTTGGCCCCTATCCCAAGCTCACTGAGATCCACTTCTATCCACTGGTGCATCGTAACACTCCCCACTCTCAGTCTACAGCGGTTCGAGTAGCCCCTCATCGAGATGGCCTGGCACGAACTCACCACGTCCGCGCTCACCACAGAAGCGATACTGGTCCACGATCATCTGCCCACGGGCAATGGTGTAGGCTGGATAGCCAGTCACATTCATTCCTTCATAAGCACACCAATCAGTCGGCATGTGTTGTGTCTGAGTGCTCAGTCTCACGCGCCTCTTCGGATCGACGACGATCAGATCGGCGTCGCTGCCTGGCGCAATGGCGCCCTTGCGGGGGTAGAGACCGCAAACCCGAGCTGGATTCGCGCAGTTCAATGCCACGAATCGCTCCAATGACAAACGCCCGCCCTCAATACCTTGAGTGAAGATCACTGGTAGGCGCATCTCTATGCCAGGAAGGCCATTGGGAATCTGGTCCAGGGGGCCGTCAGCAGCCCGCCGCTTGTCGGCTGCACTGAAGCCCGCCTCATCGGTGCTGATCACGGCCACGGTGCCGTCGGTCAGCGCTGACCAGAGTGCATCCAGGTCCGCGCTGTCTCTCAGTGGAGGACTGCAGATCCAGTTCACGCCATCTGGCCGATCGAGCAATGCCCGCGTCAGTGTCAGGTAGTGGGGACAAGTCTCGGCCAGAACTGGCTGCCCGGCCTGCCGGGCGTGGCGCACCAGTTCCACGCCCCACGCTGTGGTCAGGTGGTGGATGTAGATGCGTGATCCGGCAACGCGGGCCAGAAGCAGCGCTCGGCTTATCGCTTCCGCCTCGACATAGTCCGGCTTGGCAAGAGCGTGGTACGACGGCGCGTGCAGGCCCTCGGCCTCGAATCGCTCGTAATTGCGCTCCGAAATCGACGCGTTCTCGGCATGGACGCCAGGCAGCCCGCCGCATTCGTGGACACGTCGGCATATCGCCAGCATCTCGTCGTCTTCCACCATGATGTTGTGTGCCCTGTAGGTCATAAACATCTTGAAGGTATGAATGCCGTACGCCACGATCCGCTCGATCTCTTTCAGCGTAGCAGGGCTGGCATCGGTGATAGAGAGATGCATGCCATAGTCAATAACTGTGTTTCCGTCCGCCTGGGCACGCAGCGCCTCCACGGCTTCCATCATCGGGCGACCGCGTACCTGAGTGGCAAAGTCCACAATGGTAGTAACGCCGCCCAGAGCGCCCGCCACCGTACCGCGATAAAAGTCATTGGGGCTTACAGCGCCCCACGCATTGCATTGCATATGCACGTGCGCGTCTACCAGGCCCGGCAGCACCAGACAGCCTGAGGCCTCAATGATACGCCGCGCGGGGAGGTCGAGTTGGCCCACGGCGACGATCCGCTCACCCTCGACGGCAACATCACCCAAGAACACCCCACCTGGCGTCACAAGTTGACCACCACGGATTATCAGATCGACCACGGATTCCCTCTTTCGCCCCCCCGTTAGATCGCACTACCCCATCAGCAAGCTCATAATTGCCTTCTGAGCGTGCAGGCGGTTCTCTGCTTGGTCAAAAACGACGGACTGCGCCCCGTCGATCACATCGCGACTTACCTCAAAGCCCCGACTGCATGGCAGACAATGCATATAGATGGCGGTCTTTTTCGCCAAACCCATCCGGCGGCTGTCGCAGATCCAGTCCTCATTCGCCCTCGCCAGGGCTTCGAGTGCGGCCTCCTCCATCTCGTCGGTAGCAGGAGGCCAGAACTGCCTGGCAGTCCAGGATTTGGCATAGACAACGTCCGCTCCTTGGCAGGCCTCGTCCATGTTGTGGCTGATCCTGAACGACCCGCCGTAGCGGTCCACGTTGGACTGGACGCTTTGCAACACCTCTGGATGGAGGTCGTACCCCTCAGGGTGAGCCAGCACAAGCTCCATCCCGAACTGGGAGGTAACTGCCAACATGCTGTGGGCAACGCTGAGCGGCTTCTTGGTATCTGGGGCATAAGCCCAGCTCATCACCAGCTTTCGGCCGGTCAGATCGCCGAACTTTTCGCGGATGGTCATGATATCGGCCATTGCCTGACAAGGGTGATACCAGTCATCCTCCATGTTGATGACTGGCACGCTTGACCAGCGGGCAAACTCTTTCGTCACCCGGTGGCCCATCCCCCACTGCCAGCCTACCGCATCCCCGAAGCAACGGATCGAGATGCCGTGTCCCATCCTTCCGAGGGTGCGAGCGCTGTCAGCGATCTCCTCACTGTGCCGTGCCTCCTGCTGACCGGACAGGGCTGGCGAGTAGATCTTGGCCTGATCGAGGAAGTGGGCATGTCCGCCGAGTTGCGTCATGCCAGCCTCAAAGCTATTACGCGTGCGAAGGCTGGCGTTGTAGAAAACCATGAACAAGGTCTTGCGATGCAGTAGGTCGTGTGGTTTGCCCAGCAAGAAGGACTGCTTTAGATCTTCTGCTACGGCAAGGATGGTCTCCAGCTCTTCGCGCGTATAGTCAAGCGTCGTGATCCAGTGCCGGTTCTTCCAGGTATACGTCTTCATGCTATGCCCTTCGCTTTCTTGG
>Ga0209121_10004161_pt1 | contig 13613 bp, 10 predicted proteins | sample Cruoilmetagenom3_FD_187292 | JGI IMG/M metagenome (GOLD analysis project Ga0209121, IMG submission 187292) | Oil polluted marine microbial communities from Coal Oil Point, Santa Barbara, California, USA - Sample 3 (SPAdes) (version 2) | ecosystem: Environmental > Aquatic > Marine > Oil seeps ... | reverse complement strand
CTCAGCGCCGCCGCCGTCGTCGCCCGCCACCCGCGCCATCACCACCAGTGTTAAAGGATGGGGCGGGCAGGGTGATGATTTTGGACAGTTCCGGAAAGGTATCGGTTTTATGCGGGATCGCGTTGGCGGCGACAAAATGCTCTTGAAACCTGGGTTCAATCGCGGTTTCGACCTTGGTGATTTCATGCACCACCCATTCAATCTCGGCCCGGGCGGCGATGTTGCACAGGGCAATGCGGGCGCCGGTGCCTGCGGCGTTGCCTGCGGAAAAAACTTTGGCCAGGGGGGCGTCGGGGATCATGCCCAGAACCATCGCGTGTTTGGTTGAGATATGCGCGCCAAAGGCCCCGGCGAGAACGATGCGGTCCACCTTGTCGACGCCCATTTCGTCCATCAACAGCCGCGCACCAGCATAAAGCGCGGATTTGGCCAGTTGGATGGCGCGGATGTCACCTTGGGTGACAGTAATGCGCGGGCCGCCATCCGCGCTGGCATCGTGGATCAGATAGGCATGGGTGCGTCCCTCGGGGACACAGCGTAGGGTGCCGGTTTGCGCGGCTGATCCAACCAGCCCGCTCGCATCCAGCAGGCCTGCCATGCGCATTTCGGCCACCGCCTCGATGATGCCGGACCCGCAGATACCGGTGATGCCGGTGGTTGCGGTGGCTTCGTCAAAGCCAGGCTGATCTGACCAGAGATCACTGCCAATCACCTGAAACCGCGGTTCTTTGGTGTCAGGGTTGATTTCGATACGCTCAATCGCGCCGGGGGCGGCGCGCTGGCCAGAGCTGATCTGCGCGCCTTCAAAGGCGGGGCCAGTGGGCGATGAGCAGGCCAGAACGCGGGTTTTGTTGCCCAGCAAAAGTTCGGCATTGGTGCCAACATCGACCACCAGCACCAGATCATCGGATTTGCCCGGTTCCTCGCTAAGGGCGACGGCGGCGGCGTCGGCGCCCACATGCCCGGCGATGCAGGGCAGGATATAGATGCGCGCGCGCGGGTTCATCGTGATCAGGCCCATTTCGGGGGCGCCAATGCTGATGGAATCAGAGGTGGCCAGCGCAAACGGCGCTTGCCCCAACTCCACTGGATCAAGCCCCAGCAGCAGGTGGTGCATTACCGGGTTGCAGACAAACACGGTTTCGACAATCAGGCTGGAGTCGATCCCGGCCTCTTGGGCGATTTCTGTCGTCAGTTCGTTCAGGGCGGCGCGCACGGCGGTTGTCATTTCGACATCACCGCCGGGGTTCATCATCGCATAGCTGACCCGGCTCATCAGGTCTTCGCCAAAGCGGATTTGCGGGTTCATCAGGCCGGACGAGGCCGTGACCTCGCCGGTTTCCAGGTTGGTCAGATGCGCGGCGATGGTGGTTGAGCCAAGGTCAATCGCCAGCCCGTAAAGCCCGCCTTCATGCAGGCCGGGCCAGATCTCGGTGATCCGGGCGGCGGTATCTGCATGGCCTTTGTGCAGCGCGACGGTGACCTGCCATTTTCCTTTGCGCAGGGTGGGTTGCAGTTTGGCTAGCAACGACAGGTCAGCCGTCACCCGGGGGATGTCCCATTGATCGCGCAGGGCGCTGGCCAGCCGTTCCAGATCACCGGTGGGCGAGTGCATGTCCGGTTCCTGTACCTGCACGAAAAACAGCCGCGTGGCCGGATCCATGGTGATAGCCCGCGCCGTGGCGGCCTTGCGCACCACCTGGCGGTGCACCTGGCTTTCGGGGGGCACGTCGATCACCACATCGCCTTGGATCCTGGCCTGGCAGCCCAGCCGTCGCCCCGGTTTTAGCCCGCGTTTATCATCGTAGCGCTGTTCAACCGCGTTCCAGTCGGACAGGGCGTCTTCGGTCACGGTGACCCCGTGTTTGGGAAATTCGCCGTATGACGGAGTGATCTGGCATTTGGAGCAGATGCCGCGCCCGCCGCAGACGCTGTCCAGGTCGACGCCCAACTGACGGGCAGCGGTCAGCACCGGGGTTCCGGGGGGGAAATGCCCGCGTTTGCCAGAGGGGGTAAAGATGACGAGGGGATCGGTGGTCATAAAAGGCGGCCTTTGTTCGCGTGATATTGCTGCGGACAATATGGGTTTGCGCGAAAAGTGAAAGGTGCTGTGCGGCAAATTCGGGCTTGGCTGCGTCACTTTTGGGGGGTGGTGCCCCTGGCAAGTGTCGGAGCCTCCGGCGGGGATATTTAGGGCCAGAAAAAGAGCGGGGTGCAAGAGATGGGTTTGTCGGCTCTTTCCCCTGCCGGACAACCATGCGATAGGGTGGCCGTCAAACGGGGTTTTGCATGGAGTTGATGTAATGCAGATTCGTGAGGCGCTTACTTTTGATGATGTTCTGCTGGTTCCGGCGGCAAGTTCGGTGATGCCGTCAACGGCTGATACCGTTACGCGGGTGACGCAGGCCATTTCGATGAATATTCCACTATTGTCCAGTGCCATGGACACGGTGACCGAAGGGCGCATGGCGATTGCCATGGCGCAGGCGGGGGGCATCGGCGTGGTTCACCGCAATCTTAGCATTGAAGAGCAGGCGCGCGAGATCAGGCGGGTGAAACGGTTTGAAAGCGGAATTGTTTATAATCCGATCACCTTGCTGGCCAATCAGACGCTGGCTGATGCCAAGGCCCTGAGGGAACGCTACAAAGTGACCGGATTTCCGGTTGTGGATGCGGACGGGCGAATCGTTGGCATTTTGACCAACCGCGACATGCGGTTTGCCAGTGATGATAAAACGCCGGTCAGCGTGATGATGACCACCGACAATCTGGCCATTTTGCAGGAACCTGCCGATCGCGACGAAGCGATCAGCATGATGCAGGCGCAGCGCATTGAAAAGCTGTTGGTCAGCGATGCGAGTGGCAAGCTGACCGGGCTTTTGACGTTGAAAGATACAGAACAGGCGGTTTTGAACCCGACAGCGTGCAAGGACCAATTGGGACGGCTGCGGGTTGCGGCAGCCAGCACGGTGGGGGATGCCGGGTTTGAGCGCGCGCAGGCCTTGGTTGATGCCGGGGTTGATCTGATTGTGATCGACACTGCGCATGGCCATTCCGAAGGTGTTGCGATTGCGGTTGAACGGGCCAAGCGGCTGTCCAATGAGATTCAGGTTGTGGCAGGCAATGTTGCCACCGGCGAGGCAACGCGGGCGCTGATTGGCGCCGGGGCCGATGCGGTCAAGGTGGGGATCGGGCCGGGCAGTATCTGCACCACGCGTATGGTCGCCGGTGTTGGAGTGCCGCAATTGACGGCCATCATGGATTGCGCGGCTGCGGCCGGGGATGTGCCGGTTATTGCCGATGGAGGCATCAAGTATTCGGGCGATTTTGCCAAGGCTATCGCCGCCGGAGCCTCTTGTGCGATGGTCGGATCGATGATTGCCGGCACTGACGAATCCCCCGGCGAGGTTATTCTGTACCAGGGCCGCAGCTTTAAATCCTATCGTGGCATGGGATCGCTGGGTGCGATGGCGCGCGGGTCGGCGGACCGGTATTTTCAGCAGGATGCGGCCAGCGACAAATTGGTGCCGGAAGGCATTGAGGGGCAGGTGCCGTATAAAGGAAGTGCGTCGGCGGTTGTGCATCAGTTGGTTGGCGGGTTGCGCGCGGCAATGGGGTATACCGGCTGCGCCACGGTGGACGAGATGCGCCGCAATTGTCAGTTTGTCAAAATAACGGGTGCCGGGTTGAAGGAAAGCCATGTTCATGATGTGCAGATTACCCGGGAAAGCCCGAACTATCGAGGCATCTAGCGTGCATATTATCAACATCTTGCGATATACAGTTAATGGTGTTGTGGCCCCATGACACCGGCAGCCCGCGCGCAGGCGGCGATTGATGTATTAGACCATATCCTTGCCGGGACACCTGCGGAAAAGGCGCTAACCGGTTGGGCGCGGCGCTCTCGGTATGCCGGTTCAGGCGACCGTGCGGCAGTGCGTGATCATGTGTTTGAGGCCTTGCGCCGGATGCGTTCGGATGCGGCCCTTGGCGGGGGGATGACAGGGCGCGGCCTGATACTGGGGGCGTTGCGCCGGACGGGCGAAGATCCGGATGCGGTGTTTTCCGGGGCAACTTATGCGCCAGCGCAGCTAAGCGACGCAGAGCGTGATGCGGGCCAAATGGCAACACAGCCGCCCGTCTCCTTGGATATCCCTGATTGGTTGTGGCCTGCGTTTTCAGACAGCCTTGGGGATGCAGCCAAGGCTGCCGCGACGGCGTTGCAATCGCGTGCGCCCGTGCATCTACGGGTCAACTTGAAAAAAACCAATCGAGACGACGCGATATTGGCCCTGGCGCGCGAAGGGGTTGAGTGTGTGCCGCACCCCGCCTGCGACAGCGCGCTGGAAGTGACGCAGGGTAGTCGCCGTATTCGGCAAAGCGCCGTTTTTGCAGAGGGGCTGGTCGAGTTGCAGGACGCGGCCAGTCAGGCCGTGGTCGAGGCATTGCCGCTGAAAGACGGTATGCGGGTGCTGGACTATTGTGCGGGTGGTGGCGGCAAGGCGTTGGCGATGGCAGCCCGGGCGCAGATCAGCCTGTTTGCTCATGATATCGAACCAGGACGAATGCGCGATTTACCGGACAGGGCGGCGCGCGCGGGTATAAAGGTGACCGAGCTTGCAACAAACGATGTTCGCGACGCGGGTCCGTTTGATCTGGTGCTGTGTGACGCGCCATGTTCCGGCAGCGGGGCCTGGCGGCGCGCGCCCGAAGGGAAATGGCGTCTGACGCAGCAGCAACTAGACGGGTTTGTACACCTTCAGGCAGAAATTCTGCATAATACAAGGGACTTGGTCGCGCCTGAGGGCATTTTGGCCTATGTCACGTGCTCGTTGCTGAGCATGGAAAATAGTGAACAGATCAAGGCGTTTGTGCATGGGAATCCTGGCTGGCTGTCGACATGGTGCCAGGCGTGGGCGGTGCAGGACGGGACGGATGGTTTCTTTGCTGCGCACTTGACGAGAGAGTAGCGGTAAAGTTAAACAACCATAGCGGGATTTTCCTCTCGTTAGGCCAAGCTTAACACCTATGGTGCGAAAAGGGCTGCAGATCCCCCTGTGACGGAGCCATTGCGTGTTAAGTCGTCAAGCCACACTTGTTCCCGACCTGCGCCCACCGGTTCTGGTGTATGGGCGTGTTACTGCGGTCCTGGTCTTGGGCGCGGCATGTCTCCTTGGTGGGATGGTGCTGGATGTGCCTGGGATTGTGGCACAGGGGTTGATCGCGGCCGGGGTGACATTTGTCTTCGTAACGCTGTTGATGGTTTTTCGGGCGCATGTAGGGATGCGCGCGCGTGATCAGGCGTCTGATTTGCTGACAGGGTTTATTCAAAAGGACGCGGTGCCCAGTTTTGTGGCGGATGAAGAAGGCGTTGTGCATGCGCGTAATGATGCCGCCGGGATACGGTTTTCTGACAGTAACAGTGGCACATTGGCCGGAACCCTACGGGTGGTTTTTGCGAACCCACAGGCGATTCTGTATCGGTTGCAATGCCGCGCCCTCGTGGATGGTGCGGCACGAGAGGATGTGATGACCCGCCAGGGTCATGTACGCCTGGCGGTGCATCAACTGGGTAAACAGGGCTTTTTGTGGCGGGTCGAGGATATACCGGATCGCGCCCAAGGTGGGCGGGCCGCCGATTCTATGCCGGTGCCGATGTTAACTGTTGGCCGCGCGGGCGCAGTTCTTTTTATGAATGAAGCCGCACGTGCCGTGGTGGGAAGGCGCGTCAAGGCACTGGACAGGCTTTTTGTCACGCTTCCGGTTCAGGCTGGCGGCTTGAACAAGATCACAACGGAAAGTGGTCAGATTGATGTGATTCTGGTGGAGCATCAAACCTCTGCAGGGCGGCGGGAGCTGTTTTTTCTGCCTGCTGCTGCGGATTCTGCCGTTGATTATGCGGTGGTTTTCGAAACTTTACCAGTTCCGATGATCAAAGTAGCCCCGAGCGGCGATATCCTGGAAATAAACCGGTTAGCGGCAAAGTTGTTGGGGGCCGGGATCGGTAACGGAATGAAATTGGGCCAAGTCATGCAGGGGCTGGGGCGTCCGGTCATTGACTGGTTGCACGACACTGCCGAGGGAAACGCAAAGCTGCAGTCAGAGTTCTTGCGGTTAATGCGGCGCGACAAAGAGGTTTTTGTGCAGGTAACGCTGAGACGGGTCATTGAAGAAGGGAATACGGTTCTGATCGCAGTTCTGAATGATGCGACAGAATTGAAAACGCTTGAGGCGCAGTTCGTCCAAAGCCAAAAGATGCAAGCCATTGGCCAATTAGCTGGCGGGGTTGCGCATGATTTCAATAACCTGCTGACTGCAATTTCGGGCCATTGCGATCTGCTTTTGCTGCGTCACGATCAGGGTGATCAGGATTATGGCGACCTGGTACAGATCAACCAGAATGCCAACCGTGCTGCAGCTTTGGTCAGCCAATTGCTGGCGTTTTCGCGCAAACAAACCCTGCGGCCCGAAGTCTTGGATTTGCGGGATACGCTCTCGGACTTGACGCATCTTCTGAATCGTTTGGTGGGTGAAAAAGTAACTCTTACCCTCAGCCATGATCCGGTGCTGCGTACCATCCGGGCCGACAAACGCCAGCTAGAGCAGGTTTTGATGAACCTTGTAGTGAACGCACGTGATGCGATGCCGCAAGGCGGAGAGATCCGAATTGAAACCGAAGTGGTGACGCTGGAACAGTCTTTGAGCCGGGACCGTGCGACCGTTCCGGTTGGGGACTATGTGACAGTCAGGGTCAACGACGAAGGTGTTGGAATTGCGCCCGACAAGTTGCAAAAAATATTTGAGCCCTTTTACACAACCAAGCGGACGGGCGAGGGAACCGGACTGGGGTTGTCAACCGCCTATGGCATTATCAAACAGACGGGTGGCTTTATCTTTGTCGATAGTGCGCAGGGCAGCGGGACAGAGTTCATTTTGTATTTCCCGGTTCACGAAATGCCCGAGGATGTCGCACCGGTCCAAAAGGCGCCGGTCCCGATCGCAGCTCCTAAGCAGGGGGAAGGAGTGGTGTTATTGGTCGAAGACGAAGCCCCTGTGCGGGCTTTCGCCTCTAGGGCGCTAAGGTTGCGAGGGTATACCGTATTAGAGGCGGAGTCAGCCGAGGACGCGTTGCGCACTTTAGAAGATCCTGGCCTGATGGTGGATGTATTCGTGACAGACGTGGTGATGCCTGGAATGGATGGGCCCAGTTGGGTACGGCAGGCATTGAAAACCCGCCCAGACGTGCGTGTGGTCTTTGTTTCAGGCTATGCTGAGGGTGCTTTTGGTGACGCACAACCGGCGGTTCCAAATTCTGTATTTCTACCAAAACCGTTCTCACTCAACCAGTTAACGGATACAGTTCATCAACAATTACATTGAAAAATGTGCGCTGCTTTGGTCGAGAACCGTAAAGGGCGAGCCGCAGGTTATTTGGGGATGGATTCGTAAAGAGTGAATTCTGCCGCACATTTTCGTCGGTATTTCTGTACGGTTTCGTCCGTTAGACTCAACTCCATTTCCGGCGATGTATTTTCCCGTTTTAAAGGGGGCATGGTGCCTAGGCGTTGGCGCAGAAATTCAGACAGGCATTGGGGTTCTTCGTAGCGGAACAGGTGCGTAACGGAAGTTCCATTGGGTCGAGGTTCCAGAAATTTTGCTTGGCTGCCGACATTTGCAAACCCCGGCTGGCTTCCTTTTATATAGGCCCGCACAAAATCATCAAAGCTAATGTCATGGGTGGAATTGGGTTTACCTGCCATGTAGGGGCGGCGGCGATATCTGTACCAGCTGCCCAACCAGCTAATCGGTTCGCGCATGACGGCCACAGTCTCCATCTGGGTGTGGCACACCTTGTCGAACATTGGGCGAAAGAACCGATTGTAGCGATAGACAGGGGCGTGTTTCAACTCTGGCGGGTCCGACACAACGATATCTGCCCGATTCTTCAAGGCCGTTTGCAATGCAGTTGTCCCCGTTTTGGGGACGGAAAGAAGTACAAGGCGTTCTTTATAAAAAACAAGCATTTGCGGCCTCGTCCCCTTGTGTCGAACAAAAGCAATCTGGCGTAAACCAAACATTAACTCAATTAGGAAACACTGTATTTAGAAAAATTTTATTGAAACGTTCTCCTTTTGATCCCATAAGGAACAAGGAGTGAACAAAGCAGTGATTGCCGGGTGGCGCCGGGTATGACAATAAGAAAGGTGAACGGGACAATGGCGGATCTTTTGACAATGAGCACTAAGAAAAGCGCAGACAAGCAAAAGGCGCTGGACAGCGCATTGGCGCAGATCGAACGGCAGTTCGGCAAAGGGTCGATCATGAAGTTGGGCGACGAAGGGGCCATTCAAGAGATTGAGGCCAGCTCGACTGGCTCTTTGGGATTGGACATTGCGCTGGGGATTGGTGGCCTTCCGATGGGTCGCATCATTGAAATTTATGGCCCGGAAAGTTCCGGCAAAACCACGTTGACGCTGCATTGTATTGCCGAGCAACAGAAAAAGGGTGGCGTTTGCGCATTTGTCGATGCGGAACACGCGCTGGACCCCCTGTATGCACAAAAATTGGGGATCGATCTGGACGAGCTGTTGATTTCGCAGCCCGATACCGGCGAACAGGCACTGGAAATTACCGATACGCTGGTACGGTCAGGTGCAGTGAACATGGTCGTGGTCGATTCCGTGGCCGCGCTGACCCCGAAATCTGAACTTGAAGGTGATATGGGCGACAGCAGTGTCGGTGTGCAGGCCCGGCTGATGAGCCAGGCAATGCGCAAGCTGACCGGGTCAATCAGTAAATCCAAGTGCATGGTTATCTTCATCAACCAGATTCGCATGAAGATCGGGGTTATGTTCGGCTCGCCTGAAACCACGTCGGGTGGCAACGCGTTGAAATTTTATTCGTCGGTGCGGCTGGATATCCGCCGGATCGGTGCTGTGAAGGACCGCGACGAAATTGTCGGCAACGCCACCCGTGTCAAGGTGGTTAAAAACAAGGTGGCGCCGCCCTTCAAACAGGTTGAATTTGACATCATTTATGGCGAAGGCATCTCGAAGATGGGCGAGCTTTTGGATCTTGGTGTGACCGCCGGGATCGTCGCCAAATCGGGCTCTTGGTTCAGCTATGGTGATGAACGGATCGGGCAGGGCCGTGAGAATGCCAAGCAGTATTTGCGCGATAACACACGCGCCGCTTTAGAGATCGAAGACAAAATTCGCGCCGCCCACGGGCTGGAATTCGAGATGCCAGAGATAAAGGGCGGGGCAGGAGACGATGTTTTGGAGGCATAGCCCCTCAACACACAACCAGGTAGCCCCAAGTTATAAAGGTCGCATATTTCGGCAGAGACTATAGGGGCAGGGCTGAACTGTTTCAATTGGAGGGTTGGTTGTGGGCTGTGGACAGTTCCCGGGCGGGGGGCTAAACCTGCGCGGAACTGCAATTTCTGCCCGTGATGAGGCCCGCTATGCCCACCGTCAATGATATCCGATCAACCTTTCTGAATTACTTTGCCAAGAACGGCCACGCGGTGGTGGACAGCAGCCCGCTGGTGCCACGCAACGACCCGACACTGATGTTCGCCAATTCCGGGATGGTGCAGTTCAAGAACCTGTTCACCGGCGTGGAAACCCGCGACTATAAACGCGCCACAACGGCGCAGAAATGTGTGCGCGCGGGAGGCAAGCACAATGACCTAGACAATGTTGGCTATACGGCGCGCCACCATACGTTCTTTGAAATGTTGGGGAATTTCAGCTTTGGCGACTATTTCAAATCCGACGCGATCCACTTCGCCTGGGAGCTGATCACCAAAGAGCTGGATATTCCCAAGGACCGCTTGCTGGTCACGGTTTACCACACCGATGACGAGGCCGTGGACATCTGGAAAAAGGTCGCCGGGCTAAGCGATGACCGGATTATTCGTATTCCGACGAATGACAATTTCTGGATGATGGGGCCGACGGGGCCATGCGGGCCGTGTACAGAAATTTTCTTTGATCACGGCGATCATATCTGGGGTGGCCCGCCGGGCAGCCCGGAAGAGGATGGCGACCGGTTTGTGGAGATCTGGAACCTGGTGTTCATGCAATATGAGCAGCTTGAGGATGGCAGCCGCAAAGAACTGGCGGCGCAATCCATCGACACCGGCATGGGCATTGAACGGGTCGCCGCGCTGTTGCAGGGCACCAATGACAATTATGCCACCGACCTGATGCGCAGCCTGATTGAGGCCAGCGCCGAGGCGACCAGCACTAATCCGGATGGCCCGGCCAAGACGCATCATCGGGTGATCGCGGACCACTTGCGGTCCACCTCATTTCTGATGGCCGACGGGGTGATGCCGGCGAATGATGGGCGCGGATATGTGCTGCGTCGGATTATGCGCCGGGCGATGCGACATGCGCATCTGTTGGGTGCGCGCGATCCGGTTATGCATCGTCTGGTGCCCGCTTTGGTGTCGCAGATGGGGGCAGCCTATCCGGAACTGGGCCGGGCGCAGTCGCTGATCGAAGAGACGCTGAAACTGGAAGAATCGCGGTTTAAGCAGACGCTGGACCGGGGGCTGAAATTGTTGGACGACGAATTGGTGGACCTGCCCGTTGGGGCAGAGCTGCCGGGGCGGACGGCGTTCAAACTGTACGATACATTTGGTTTTCCACTGGATATGACGCAAGATGCGTTGCGTGAAAAAGGCCGCGTGGTGGATACTGACGGGTTTGATGCGGCGATGGCTGAACAAAAGGCCAAGGCGCGCGCGGCCTGGTCAGGATCCGGCGAGGCAGCGGATGCAACCGTTTGGTTCGACGTTGCGGATGCGCATGGAACAACGGATTTTCTGGGCTATGACACCGAGACAGCCGAAGGGCAGATCGTAGCATTGGTGCAGGGCGGCGATCAGGTGGCGGCGGCCACGGCCGGGCAAGCGGTGCAGATTGCGTTGAACCAGTCGCCATTTTACGCTGAGTCGGGCGGGCAGGTGGGCGATACCGGCCTGATCCGCAGCGAAAACGGCCTGGCGCAGGTAACGGACACCCGCAAAACCGCCGGGGTATTTGTACATATAGCGAAAGTGACCGAGGGCACGATCCGCACAGGCGAGGCGGCAGTTCTGGAGGTGAACCATGCACGCCGAACGTCGATCCGGGCCAACCATTCGGCGACCCATCTGTTGCACGAAGCGTTGCGCCGGGCGCTGGGGGATCATGTGGCACAGCGTGGATCGCTGAATGCCGAGGATCGGTTGCGGTTCGATTTCTCGCATACCAAGGCGCTGACGGACACGGAACTGGCCTCGGTCGAGGCCGAGGTGAACGCTTTTATTCGCCAGAATACTGCGGTGGACACAAGGATCATGACGCCGGATGACGCCCGTGCCTTGGGCGCGCAGGCGCTGTTTGGCGAAAAATACGGGGATGAGGTGCGCGTTGTGTCAATGGGGATTCAGCCCGGGTCCGGCAAGGGGGCCGACGGGCAAACCTATTCGCTGGAACTGTGTGGTGGCACCCATGTACGCCAAACCGGGGATATCGGGGTATTTGTGGCCTTGGGCGATTCCGCCTCAAGCGCCGGGGTACGACGGATCGAGGCGCTGACAGGGGCTGAAGCCTTTGACTATCTCAGCCAGCAGGATAGACGACTTGCGGCGGCGGCGGCGGTTTTGAAAAGCCCGGCTGCAGAGGTGCCGGAACGCCTTCGGACGCTGCTGGACGAGCGTCGGGCGCTGGCCAACGAAGTGGCGCAACTGCGTCGTGAACTGGCAATGACCGGGGGCGGCAACGCTGGTCCGGAAGTAAAGAAAATCAACGGCATATCGCTGATAGCTCAGGTGTTGACCGGGGTAACGGGCAAGGATTTGCCGGCGTTGATCGACGAACACAAGGAGCGGCTGGGATCTGGCGCGGTTCTTTTGATTGCCGATGCTGGCGGCAAGGCAGCAGTGGCAGCAGGCGTCACCGGGGACTTGACGGATCGGGTTTCTGCGGTTGATCTGGTAAAAGCGGCCGTGGCAGAGCTGGGCGGTAAGGGGGGCGGTGGTCGTCCTGATATGGCTCAGGGTGGCGGCCGCGATGTGGCGAACGCGGATGCGGCAATTAAGGCCGCCGAGGCAGTTTTGGAAGGATAAGATATGAGCGCGTTGTGGATTGCACATGTAACGGTACATGACGAAGAGGCGTATTCGAAATACGCAGCCCTGGCGACCGAGGCGATTGCAGCGCATGACGGCGAATTTATTGCCCGTGGCGGGCGGTTCATACAGCTGGAAGGTCAGGCGCGGCCCCGGAATGTCGTGGCGCGGTTCCCTTCTGTCGAGAAAGCCGAAGAGTGTTATAATTCAGAGGTTTACCAACGGGCGTTAAGCCACGCACGGGATGCGTCCGAGCGTGAGCTTTTGATCGTCGAGACCACCGAGTAAACCGCTTGAAAGGGTTATACTTGAAAGGGTTATAACAGAACGTCTTCGACCAGCAGTGAAAACAGCTGGGATTTTCCGGTGACACCAGCTTTGCGATATATCGCGGTGCATTGTGCTTTGACGGTGCCTTCGCGGGTGTCGCGCAATCCGGCGATTTCAGAAGCGGACATGCCTTTCAGCAAAAACCACGCGACTTCGGTTTCGGCCGGGGTCAGGTCAAGATTACCAAAATAGTCCTGCACTACTGCAGTGAATTCGCCGGAGGTCAGGCGCCGGGCGGATTCAGCGCGTCGCATTTCACGTCCCGCAATCAACGCCAGTTGAACGCCCAGCCCGGCGCCCAGAACCAGCCCCAAACTGGCGCCAATCTCGACGATCTCGCGGGTTTGCCATCGTAGCGGCAGGATTGGCAGACCAAGAACCGACGCGAGTATTTCCCAAAGGAAATATGCACCGCAAATGACCTGCATGCCAACGAGCCCCCAAACGACAGAGGGATGCTTTAGCACAATGGCGATCCTTGTTGGTAGCCGAGGGCGTCAGCGGGTGGCCAGTTCATCTGGTTACTCGGAGCCATTGCCGCCACCGCCGCCACCGCCGTTACCACCGCCGTTACCACCGCCATCACCATTTCCGCCACCATCACCATTCCCATTCCCATCACCCGTTCCTCCTCCATCGCCATCATCACCGCGCCCGCCATCACCGGGACCATCCCCATCTTTTCCGGCGCGGCCGTCCGGAGATCTACCGTCAGTATTGTGGCCACTGAGGGCCCCTGACGATTGTCCGGGCGCAGAGTTTTCCAAACTCGGCAGAGAGAAAAGACTGTCGCGCAGAATTTCCCCGCTTGTCCGGTTGATCACGACTTCGCGCAGGTTCTGGCCATTGTGGGCGGTAATAACGATCCGGCCCAACCAGGTACGGTTGGTTCCGGACACGGTAAAGCCCTCGCTCTCAATCCGCGAAATCACCGGTTTGGTGATGTCCGGTTCAGCCCAGGCGGGCGTTTGCCAAAGAGCCAGCAACAACGCGGATGTGATCCAAAGCAGCTTCAATTGGAAATCCTTAAGAAAGCCCGGTTGAGAATAGGCGCGCAGTGGCGCGGGCTGTCAATGCCCACGCCTTGATTTCTGTGCATCGGTCAGTCGCGGTCACCACCATGACCCTCGCCACCATGACCTTCGCCACCATGACC
>Ga0209121_10004160_pt1 | contig 13615 bp, 12 predicted proteins | sample Cruoilmetagenom3_FD_187292 | JGI IMG/M metagenome (GOLD analysis project Ga0209121, IMG submission 187292) | Oil polluted marine microbial communities from Coal Oil Point, Santa Barbara, California, USA - Sample 3 (SPAdes) (version 2) | ecosystem: Environmental > Aquatic > Marine > Oil seeps ... | reverse complement strand
TTCTGAGCGTAGCGAAGAATCTCGCCCTGGACAGGCGGTTTGGGTGCTGTGGCGTGAGATTCTTCGCTTCACTGCGTTCCGCTCAGAATGACATTGGGACGATTATTTTTCTGGAACAGCCTAATCTGTCTCTTCCCGCATCAGACGTTGAAGTTCCTCCCGCACCTGTGCAGCCACTCATCCACGTACATTCTTTCGGCCTCTCCATCTTCCATCTGTTGCATCATCCTCCCCCGACCGGCGGCAAACAGGCGACCTCGTCTCCATCGTGCAGTTTGGTCTGCATGCCAACGTAGGCACGGTTCACAGCGACGCTGATGAAACGAGTGTAGGAGCGCAGCACCGGATACTCCTCCGTCAGCAAATCAATCAACTCCCCCACCGTTGCCCCCGCCGGCAACTCTATCTCAATCTCTCCCATCCCCAACGCCTCCCGCGGTGCCGCAAAAAACCTCACCCGCACCCTGATTTGTTCATTGTTCATTGCTTCATTGTTCATTGACAAATTCTCCACTCTTCCCCCCGCTTTTGCGCACCAGGCGGATGTTGCCGATGCGCATCGTCCGCTCCACCGCCTTCGCCATATCGTAGATGGTCAGACCGGCGACGCTGACGGCGGTGAGCGCCTCCATCTCCACGCCCGTCTTCCCCCGGCAGCGTACCGTCGCCGTGATCTCGATGCGCGATGCCTCCTCGTCAATCTCAAATTCCACATCCACCTTGGTCAAAAGCAGCGGGTGGCAAAGGGGGATCAGGTCGGGTACACGCTTGGCGGCCATGATCCCCGCTACCTGCGCCACCGCCAGCACGTCCCCCTTCGGCACGCCGCCTTCGGCGATGAGGCGCAGTGTCTCCGGGCGCATCGTCACCTCTCCCTTGGCGACGGCCACCCGCTCCGTATCTGGCTTTCCGCCCACGTCCACCATGCGGGCGCGGCCCTCTTCGTCTACGTGTGTCAATTCCATAACATTCTCCAATCCACCATTCAAGCGTCCGACCCAGAGAGTTCCTCTGGGTCGGTCATTGACACTTGCTAATGTGAAACAACGGTTAATTTGATGGGCAGCCCCCTGGTTCATTCGGGGAAGAATGCTCGCCGCCGTTTCAACTGGCCTGTGCGGTCAGGAGCCTCTCCGCCTCCTCCAACCCCGGCAGCGGGCCCACCTGAGCCTTCAGGTCGGCCAGATCTCGCAGGGCTTCGCGCAACGTGAATTCGCTCGGGTTCAACTCTAGAGCCGCCTGGTAGGCTTGCAAAGCGGGCTTGATCTGGCCGGTAGCCAGGAGGTAGAGGGCCAGGTTGAACTGCTCCGTTGCGTCCTCTGGCTCTTGGCTCAGGCTGGCATGGGCGCGCTCGATGGCGGCGGCGAAGTCGGAGGCGGCCCGCTCCGGTTGGCTCAAAGCAGCGTGACACAGACCGCACTGGTAGAAGTTCCAACTATCATCAGGGTCAAGTTCGGTGGCACGATCCAGGGCGGCGATGGCCTCGTCGTAGTGCCCGGCCATACGCAGGGCCACGCCTTTGCTGGCCCAGGCCCATTCGTCGTCGGGTTTCAGTTCGGTGGCGTGGTCAAAGGCGCCGATGGCCTCATCGTAGCGCCCGGCCAGACGCAGGGCCTCGCCCTTCTGCGCCCAGGCCCACTCGTAATCCGGCTTCAGTTCGGTGGCGCGGTCGAGGGCGGCGATGGCCTCGTCATAGCGCCCGGCCAGGTGCAGGGCCACGCCTTTCTGAGCCCAGGCCCACTCGTAATCGGGCTTCACTTCGGTGGCGCGGTCTAGGGCGGCGATGGCCTCCTCGTAGCGTTCGGCCTTAGCCAGGACCACGCCTTTCTGCGCCCAGGCCCACTCGTAGTCGGGCTTCAGTTCGGTGGCGCGGTCGAGGGCGGCGATGGCATCGTCGTAACGGTCGGACTGAGCCAGGGCCACACCTTTGCTGGCCCAGGCCCACTCGTCGTCCGGCTTCAGTTCGGTAGCGCGGTCGAGGGCGGCGATGGCCTCCTCGTAGCGTCCGGCCAGACGCAGTGCCACACCCTTGTTAGCCCAGGCCCACTCGTCGTCCGGCTTCAGTTCGATGGCGCGGTCGAGGGCGGCGATGGCCTCGTCGTAGCGCCCGGCCTGGCGCAGGGCTCCGCCCTTGCTGGCCCAGGCCCACTCGTAGTCGGGCTTCAGTTCGGTGGCGCGGTCCAGGGCGGCGATGGCCTCCTCGTAGCGTTCGGTCTGAGCCAAAGCCACGCCCTTGGCATACCAGGCTTCAGCGAGGTCGGGCTTGAGTTCGGTGAGACGGTCGAGAACGGCGATAGTCTCATCGTAGCGCCCGGCCTGAGCCAGGGCCACGCCCTTCCAGGCCCAGGCCCACTCGTCGTCGGGTTTCAGTTCAGTGGCGCGGTCGAGGGCGACGATGGCCTCGTCATAGCGCTCAGCCTGAGCCAGGGCCACACCTTTATTGCCCCAGGCCCACTCGTCGTCGGGCTTCAGTTCGATGGCGCGGTCGAGGGCAGCAACAGCCTCGTCGTACCGCCCGGCCAGACGCAGGGCCACACCTTTCTGCGCCCAGGCCCACTCGTAATCCGGCTTCAGTTCGGTGGCGCGGTCCAGGGCGGCGATGGCATCGTCGTAGCGGTCGGACTGAGCCAGGGCCACACCTTTGCTGGCCCAGGCCCACTCGTCGTCCGGCTTCAGTTCGGTAGCGCGGTCGAGGGCGGCGACGGCCTCCTCGTAGCGTCCGGCCAGACGCAGGGCCTCGCCTTTCCATGCCCAGGCCCGCTCGTAGTCCGGCTTCAGTTCGGTGGCGCGGTCCAGGGCGGCGATGGCCTCCTCGTAGCACTCAGCCTGAGCCAGGGCCACACCTTTCTGCGCCCAGTCCCACTCGTCGTCGGGCTTCAGTTCGGTGGCGCGGTCGAGGGCAGCAACAGCCTCGTCGTACCGCCCGGCCAGACGCAGGGCCTCACCCTTCCAGGCCCAGGCCCACTCGTAGTCGGGCTTCAGTTCGGTGGCGCGGTCGAGGACGGCGATGGCCTCATCGTAGCGCCCGGCCAGACGCAGGGCCACACCCTTGCTGGCCCAGGCCCACTCGTCGTCCGGCTTCAGTTCGGTGGCGCGGTCGAGGGCTGCAATGGCCTCCTCGTAGCGTTCGGCTTGAACCAGGGCCGCGCCCTTGCTGGCCCACGCTGCTTCAGAGTCGGGATTGATTTCGATGCAATGGTCAAAGGCAGCGATGGCCTCATCGTAGCGCTCGGCCAGGCGCAGGGCCAGGCCTTTGCTGGCCCAGGCCCACTCGTAGTCGGGCTTCAGTTCGATGGTGCGGTCGAGGGCGGCGATAGCCTCGTCGTAGCGCTTGAGCGCCTGTAGAGAGGTGCCCAGCGCGGTGTAAGCAGCCGCGCGGGTCCCGGTGTCCTCCTTTGCTGCATGTTCCAGCGTCTGGCGGAGGGTCTCCTCTGCCTCGGCGTACTGCCCAGCGTCGTTCAGTACCAGCCCCAGGGCCAGGTAGGAGGTGGCCGCTTCGGGATCGCGTTCGACGGCCTGGCGTAGGGCAACGGCGGCCTCCTCGTACTCGCCCGCCTGGCGCAGGGCCAGCCCCAGATTGACGTAGGCCTCCTGCACCTGACGGTTCGCCTCTGTGCGGTTTTTCGTAGTATCGGTCGTAGGCTCAGTCATCCGTCTCCCGTCGTCGTGGCCGCCGCCTGGGGAGGCCAAAGGAAGTCTCCAGGTCCGGCTCAGGGCGCGGTCGGATTGTCTCGGTCAAGAAGTCCGCAGGTATGCCCGGTCGCTCTCGGAGAGGCATAGGCACTGGCATACGCTCGCGCTCCAGACGGCGCAAGTCCTCATGCATCTCCAAAACCTCTCGATGGGTCTCAGCCATCAAGGTTATCCCGGCTACGCGGTCTCCGATTGTGCGGGACAGGGCGCGGGTCAGGCTGGCAAGAAGGCGTAGCAGGGGGCCGGTCGGGGGGTGTTCCGCCGCCTCCAGCGCCTTCAGCACGCAGCGAGCCTGCGCGGCAGCATCAACAGTCCCACTGGCGTCAATCCGGCGCCGGGCCTCTAGGTACACCAGATCATCGTCAATCAGCCGCACCTCGCTCTCCAGGCCGGCGGCGGCAAATGCCTCCCTGGCCCGGGTGAGCAGTTCTCGGGCCGGCTCCCGCTGTCCTTGCAAATAGGCCAGCCGTCCCCGCTCACGAAGGATGTGGGCTTGCACCAGTTCCGGCGCGCGGCTGGCTCCCTCGGCCTGCCAGGCACCTTCCAGTTGGTGTGCGGCCCGCGCCAGCAGTTCCTTGTTCGGCTCGCCCCCCTCTCTCTCCGCCTGGTCGAGGGACTGGAGGGCAGCCTGGTACAGGCGGCTGGTGGGGCGAGGCGGAATCGGCTCCGGCGGCTCCGGGTAGAACGCCTCGACGCTGCGGGAGAGGGCCAATCGCTTCTCCGGGTCATCGCTTAACCTGTAGAGGGCCTCACGTTGTCCCGGCTTGCGCTTCGAAGTGACCATCCCCTCCCGCCGCAGCCGCTGTACCTCGGTGCGCACACTCTCCGGGTTCAATCCCGTGGCGCGCACCAGTTGGGCAATGGTGAATTCGCGCAGCAGCAGGGCATTCTGCCGCACTTTGAACTTGACTTGACTGCGTATCGCTTGGACTGGCATGTTCTCACATACTCCTGGGGAAGACTATATGGGCAAGTATCTTGTTACAGTATAGCACAACTTGCTCAAATGAGCAAGTTGTGGCAGGGGAATTTACACCGGCGGCAGCGTCGCGAACAGTGTCCGTAGGTCGGGCGCGGCCTCGATCTTGCGCTGCAGCAGCCGGGGGTTGTGGTCGAACTCCTGCTCCAGGCGATTGATGAACTCGTTGGGCCAAAACGAGCCTTCACCTGCCCGAGGCTCGAAGGCGGCTAGTTCCCAGGTCATCGCCTGGAACCGTTCCGCGTCCCTCAACCAGTTATCGAAGTCCCACGCGAAGCGGCAAGCCAGCCGTGGAATGCGAGTCAGCTGGCCGTACAGTCGTTCGCCGAAGGCGGCGATCTGCTCGCGGGCAAGCGGCGGTTGCAGGTCCAGGTTCCAGCCCTGGTGACTCAGAAAGAAATTGGCCGCGTAGAGCAGCCAACCGTCGTTGAAACGCTCATTGCCGTGGTCGAGGGCAAAGATGTGGGCGACGTACTCGTGCATGAAGAGATAGGGGTAAGCCAGATACAGGTCAAAATCACGGTTAAACGTGAAGCGCACCAGGATGACATCTCTCAACTCCTGGTTCGTCTCTTCGTCCGGATAGTGCTCACGAAATGCAACTTCCGCCCCCTCCTCGTAAAGAAAGACCAACCGTGCTTCCCGGTCCAGGCGGTCCTGTGTCACAGGCCAGTGCGAGTCGGTGTAGAAGTGGCGAGCCAACTGCCGCCCCTGCCGGTGGAGGGCTTCCAGGTCGTCCTGATAGCGCCAGGGGGGAGCAGCGGCTCTGGCTGCCTCGACCACCTGGTGGAACACGGCTGCTGCCTGGGGATTCTGGTCCCGAAAGTAGCCCACGTGACTGAGCAATGCTTGGCCCAATTGTTCGACCGCCTGCTGCAAGTCACGCGGATCTGCTTTCCGGAAGAACTGTTGCAGCTCTTCGTCAAGGTATTGGCAGCATTCGTCGCACGTCAGACGCTGGTCGGTGCATGTAGCGTCGTTGAGCGCTGGCAGGTGCGCCAGCAATTGGCGGCAGAATAGCGTGTAGGCATCCAGTTTGATAGCGACGCGATCAGGGAGGCTCATCTTTCTACTCTTCTCTGAGTTTCCTCACCATTTGACGTCGCTTCTGCCAAGCTTTGAAACGCTTTTTCAGCTCAGGCAAGATGATTTCCTTGTACGTCACCAACGCGATGCCAGACAGTAGCGTGAATCCAACGACGATAACCTCGTCGGTTGGAAAAGTCTGTTCCACCTCGACCTTGATTTGCTGCTCGTCCAGTAGCCGCTCTTGCCCAGCCTCACGTAGTGCGTTCCTGATGGTGGGCAGGATCTCTGCCTTGGCTGAGGAGATTGTGTCGGGTGGGATGGGCTCAATGATCAGCTCAATGTACTCGGCCTCCTTTTGGGGATTCGAAACCATTTCGGCCTCCATGGGGCGAAAATTGCGATCTTGGTGCTAATTGTACAGTTATTCTGACTTTTAGGCAACCCGTTAATTTGCGAACAGGCGACGTAGGTTGCCAATCGCTAACGGCTATCCTCCAATCTCCGACATGGCCCGGTTCTCCGGCAACTGGCATTCGTCCAGGTGATGCTGCATCGGCTTGCTCTCGATACCTTTCAGGAGCAATCCCTTGATCTGGGCGACGCCCGCTCCCTGCCGTAGGGGGGTGCGCAGGTCAATCTCCTGGTCGGAGAGCAAGCAGGGACGCAGTTGGCCATCGGCGGTGAGGCGCAGCCGGTTGCAGCGGTAGCAGAAGTGCTCGCTGATAGGGGTGATGAAGCCGAGTGTGCCCTTTGCCCCGGGCAACCGGTAGTAGCGGGCCGGACCACCGCCAGCGCTCATCTTCGCCGGCTCCAATTCCCCCAGCACAGCCTCGATCTGCTGCCGAATCTCCTTCCCCGTCACGACCCTCTCCCGCCACCCGCCGTCCGCCAGCACCCCATTTCCCACTGGCATCAGTTCGATGAAGCGGACGTTCCACCCCGCCTCCATCGTCTTCCGTGCGAGGTCCACCACCTCGTCATCGTTCATCCCCCGGATAACAACGGTGTTGATCTTGATCGGCTCCAGCCCCGCCTGCCGGGCCGCCTCCATCCCTTCCAGGACGTTCTCCATCCGGCCCAACCGCGTGATGCGCCGGAAACGTTCCGGGCGCAGAGTGTCCAGGCTGACGTTGACTCGCTGGAGGCCCGCCTCGGCCAAATCTGTGGCGTAGCGTGACAGGAGGATGCCGTTAGTGGTCATCGCCAGGTCATCAACGCCGGGAATACGGGCCAGTTTGTGCACCAGGCCCACGATTCCCGCCCGAACCAGCGGTTCCCCGCCGGTCAGCCGCACCTTGCTGATGTCCAACTCGGCCGCAGCCCGCACGATCATCTCGATTTCCTCGTAGCGCAGGATCTCCTCGTGCGAGCGCCAGGGCATCCCCTCCGGCGGCATGCAGTAGACGCAGCGCAGGTTACACCGGTCGGTCACGGAGATACGCAGGTAACTGATGGGGCGATTATAAGCATCTAAGTGAGCCATAGCAAATCTCAAATCCCAAATCCCAAAGCCCAAAGCCCAATCAGAAGACGTGGACTGCTGAGGCTTTGAAGGCGATGTAGACATCCAACCCTTCCCGCAGTGCCATCTCCTCCAGCGATCTCCTCGTGATCACACAGGTGAAATCCGGAGGAACGCGCACGGTAACGTAGACGACGGTTCCCCTGTCCGCGATGTCCACGATACGACCACGGAAGGAGTTCCGCGCGGAGGAACGGAGCGGTTCCCTGGAGATGACGATCTCCTCCGGCCTGACTGAAGCGTGCACTTTCCCTATGAGAACAGGGTCGGTCACCACGGCGATCTCCACCTCGCGGTGCCCTGAGCCTGCCGAAGGAGCCTGCCCTGAGCTTGTCGAAGGATCGAGGGACAGCACCTTGTACCCATCCTCTCCGGGACGGACTTCTCCCTGGAAGATGTTTCTCACCCCCACGAAGCGGGCCACGAACTCGGAGCCCGGTTTCCTGAAGATCTCCTCCGGGGGGCCCATCTGCACGACCCGCCCCTCGTTCACGACGGCGATCCGATCTCCCAGTGCCACGGCCTCCTCAAAATCGTGGGTGACGTGGATGGTGGTCGTGCCCAGTTCTTGATGCAGGCGTGCCAACTCGCGTTGCAGCCCCTCCCGCATCTCTGGATCGAGCGCGCTCAGGGGCTCGTCCATGAGCAGGAGCCGGGGCCCGATGACCAGCGCCCGCGCCAGGGCCACTCGCTGTTGCTCGCCCCCGCTCAACGTCCCCGGCTTGCGGTGGAGCAGGTGATCAATGCCCAGCAGTTGACCGATGGCGGTCACGCGCTTCTCGACGGTCTCGCGATCCAATCTTCTCAGTTTGAGCCCAAACGCGATGTTCCCGGCCACGCTCAGGTGCGGGAACAGCATGTAGTCCTGGTAGACGAAGCCGATGCCGCGTCGCTCCGGCGGTACGTGCGTGATGTCCTCGCTGTCCATAAGGATACGCCCTTTGCAGGGTTGATGCAAGCCCGCAATGGTCTCCAGAAGCACTGTCTTGCCGGCACCGGTCGGCCCAAGGACGACGAAGTATTCGCCAGGGAGGATGTCGAGATCAATCTCGCGCAGATGAAACTCCGCCAAGTCAACCCACAGGTTCCTCACCTGCACACTTCCGCAGTTCCCCGCGCCCCTTTTGTTCATTGTTTCATTGTTCATTGGTTCATTGTTCATTGTTCATTGTTCATTGTTCATTGTCCATTGTTCATTGTCTTTCGTCCGGCGGTCACTCGCAACACCGCGAACGTCGCCAGGCAGATCAGGATCATCAGCGTCGCCACCGGACGAGAATAGCGCAGCCCGAAGGACTCGAAGCGCTCGTAGAGAAGCACGGGGGCGACCATCGGGTGGTAGGCCAGGATGACGACAGCTCCAAACTCGCTGAGTCCCCGTGCCCACATCAGGATCATCCCGGAGAGGATGCTGCGCCAGGCCAGCGGGAAGGAGACGCGCCAGAAGGCCCGCCAGGGTGACGCACCCAGCGTGCGGGCGACCCGCTCCAGGCGGGGGTCAACCGCCTCGAACCCCTCCCGCGCCGCGTTGACCAGGAACGAGAGGCTGACGAAGAGCATGGCGGCGACGATGCCCGGCGCAGCGGAGACGAACTTGAGGCCGATGAGGCCGAACACCTGGCCCAGCAGAGTGCGCCTCCCGAGGACCATCAATAGCGCGATGCCGGCCGCCGAGTGGGGCACGACGATGGGCACGTCAATGATGCCCTCGACCAGCCACTTGCCGGGGAAATCCACCCGCGCCAGCAGGTAGGCCAGCGGCACGCCGCAGACGAAGGCTAATCCGGTGGCGATGAAGGAACTGTGAAAGGTCAGAAGGATCGAATCGCGCACCTCCTCGTCCAGGAGCGTCTGCCAGAGGACGGCGGGGCTGGAGGCCGTGATCGTCCGCAGCAGGGGCCAGGCGACGAAGAGGATGAGCAGCAAGCCGAGGATGGCAAACAATGCGTGCATTCGATTGGCGAACATGTTCTGCATCTCCTTATTTCTTCCCGCTATGGGGCGAGAATCACCGGTTTCCCATGCACATGAGCGACCTCTACCGGCACGCCGTAAGTGGTCGTCAGATTCCTCGCGTTGAGCACCCTCGCCATCGCGCCAGCGGCCACGACCTCGCCCTGTCGCATCAGCACCACGTCGTTGGCGACCCCTGCCGCCACGTTGGGGTCGTGTGTCGTCAGGACGACGGTCACTCCTTCCCTCGCCAGTTCGCGGATCAAGCCTATCACGCGGCTTCTGTTGCTTAAATCGAGGTGAGACACCGGTTCGTCCATCAGGAGGACGCGCGGGTTCTGGGCCAGAGCACGGGCCACGATCGCCAACTGCCGCTCACCGCCACTCAGCGAGGAGACCAGTCGCCCCTCGAAGGAGGTCAACCCGACGGTCTCCATGGCCTTGCTCGCTGCGTGATAATCCTCCGCTTTGGGGCTTTCCAGGAGGCCCAGGTAGGGCGCTCTGCCCAGGAGGACGTACTGGAACACCGAGAGCCCCAGCGGGAAGATCTCATCTTGCGGCACCAGACCGATCAATCGGCTCATCGCGGAACGGGGGTACTCGGCGTGATCTCTTCCTCGGACCAGAATCGTGCCTTTCTGGGGGGGGACTATGCCCAGAATGACGGACAGCAAGGTCGTCTTTCCCGAGCCGTTCGGTCCCAGGATCGCAGTGACAGCGGCTTCGGAGATCTCTAACGAGAGGTTCCTCAGAATGAGCTGTTTGTGGTCGTTGTAGCTAAAGCACAGATCACTCAGCGAGATGATGCCAGTGCTCATCACCGCCCTCCGCTGTTGTTCCGCATGAACATCACGATGAAGATGGCCGATCCGATCAACGACGTGACGATTCCCAGGGGGATTTCACCGGCTCGGATGCTGCGGGCGAGGTCGTCGCAGAGGAGGGTCAGCGCACCGCCAATCAACATAGAGGCCGGAAGCACTTTTCCAGCATCCGCTCCCACGATCCGTCGGGCGATGTGGGGGACGATAAGACCCACCCACCCCACGATGCCGCCGACGGAGACCACCACGGCCGTCCCCACCACAGAGGTCACCAGCACCGCTGCTCGCTCCTTGGACGGGGAAACCCCTAAGGAGAAGGCGGTCTCGTCTCGGAGAGCGAGCAGGTTGAGCCGGTGACGCATCAGCAGGAGAAGCACGAGGCTGAGGGCAGCGATCGGAAGGACGTACAGCAAGTCCCGCCACGTGATCGCCCAAAGGCCTCCCATCAGCCAGAAGACGATGTCTGGCAGCTCCTTGAGAGGGTCGGCCATATACTTGAGCACCCCGACGCCAGAAGAGAATAAAGCTGAACTCATAATACCGGCCAGCACAAGCCGGAGCACCCAGTCGCCGTAACGAATGTTCCAGGCCAGGAGATAGGAGAGCAACAGTCCGGATAGTGCAAAGATGGTGGCGAAGAGCTCAATGATCAGAGGGGATGGTGTGAAGAGGACGATGCTCAGTGCGGCGCCAAAGGCTGCCCCTTGGGAGACGCCCAGGAAGCCGGCGCACACCAGCGGGTTTCGGAAGATGGTTTGCATCACGGTGCCCGCGGCGGCGAGAACCATGCCCATCAGCAACGCCGTCAGAATGCGCGGGAGTCGCAGGTGGAGGACCAGTCGCCGGGCCAGCGCATCGTGCCAGAGATAGGACACCGGCATCCAATAAGGTCTCGGATAACGTCCAACGAAGATGGATAGAAGCAGCACGCCTAGAACGAGGAACCCCAGGAGAAGAAAGGGCCAGAACGCTCGTCCAGGTATCGGCTTGTTTTCGCCCCCCATGTGTTCGTACTCCATTGCCCGTGATGCGAAGGCAAGTGGGCGCTCCCGATGTGGGGAGCGCCACTTGCCTGTTGACGCGCGATTCACGCCCGTCAACGCCTCAGACGGTGCCTGCTGCCTTCCCACGAAGGCGCGCTACTGGATGTCGCCCTTGATCTCGGGAACGATGTACTCGTCCACGACGGCCTTGTCCATCCCGTACAACTCGCCGTAGAAGTCATACACCTCCTGCATCATGTCCACATCCGAGAAGAGGCCCGGGTGGGTCTTGGTGGCTGCCCACGTCATCCCCAGGATCCAGCGCGGGTCGGGAACGTCCCAGCCGTATAGATCGGCCGGGAATGCGTAGAGCTCTCCGTTCTGGACTGCCCGCAACTCTTGCCATGTGGGATCGGCCTTGAGCTCCCCGACCAGCGCGTCGGGATCTGCCTTAAAGGCGACGACGAAGATCTTGTCAGGATCCCAGGCGGCAATCTGCTCCAGGTTGACCACCGACCAGCCGCCGCCTTCTACATCATCCGCCCAGACGGGGTTGCCGCCCGCCCTCTTGACCTGAATCGTCTGCATCCAGGACGGTGGAGCGACTTGGAAGGCGACCTCGCCGCCTTTGCTGATGTGCTGGACCACGAGGACGTCCGGTTTGTCGGCATCGCCGATGTCTTTCACCCGCTCGCTCAAGCGATCCAGCCGGGCCTGGTAGAACGAGATCACCTCCTTGGCCCGCTCCTCGTTGCCAAGCAACTGTCCCATCGTGGTGATGTCGTTGAAGTACTGCTCTGGCGTCTCCAGTTCCACGTACACCACCGGGATTCCCACCTCCTCAAGCGGGTTGCCCAGCCGCTCCTGCATGTAGCTCTTTACGATAACGGCGTCGGGCTTGAGGGGCACGATCTGTTCGGGCGCAGAGTCTTGCTCAAGACGGGGCTTGTCGTTGAAGTCGGGGTCTATCAGGGGGATGAAGTCGCTCACGTTGCCCCGGCGTTCCTCCATCGCGGTCAATCGTTCCGAAGCCTCCGGGAACAGGTAAAGCGGATGTCCCACCATCCACGATCCCTTGCCGGGGATGACGATGCGCTGGGGCAATTCGTCAAATGTGATCGTTCGCCCCAGGGCATCAACGACTTCGATCGTCTCGCTCGTGCTGGTCGCCTCGACTTTGTGGACCATATCCTGCAACGCAGAAGGCAGGGCATCCCAGGTGCTTGAGACCGGCGGCACGATGGGCGGCTGGCCTTGCATCTCCATGATCGCCTGCCCCTCCGGGCCGATGAGGAATTTGACGAACTCGAGGGCCAGGTCCGGGCTGAGGGCATTCTTGGGGACGGTCACGCCGTAGACGATCGGCTTGCCCACCATCGTCATGACAGTCCCCGGCTCCTTGCCGGCGATCTCCACCGTCGCCTGGCTGTAGAAGCCGGCGTGTTCGACCATGCTCAGGTTGATCTCGTCCGGCAGTTCGACGAACTTCATGCCGTGCTGCACGGCCACCGAGCGGTATTCGAAGGCGTAGTCCATGTCGCCCGATTCCAGAAGGGCGATCAACTCCACCGACTTGGGGCGTACGTTCTCCGGCGGGCAGTGCTCCTCCAGTGTGCCGTTCAATCCAGGCACTCCGTAGTGCGCCTCGGCCAGTTGCCAGACCAGAAGCGTGCGGTAGCCGCAGGGGTCGGCGTCGGGGTCGGAGTGGCCGTAGATCACCCCCTCGCGGGTGAGAATCTCGTACCAGTTGTCGGCGTTGATCTCGCCGGCGTACAACGACTCGTCGGTGTAGGCAATGACCATCGTGTTGCGCGCGAACTGGATGTTCCAGCCGGCGAAGTCGGGGATCAGCAGTTTGTCAATGACCGTGTAATCGGCCGACATCATCAGGTCGGCCTCGCGCTCCAACTCGCTGATCTTGCGGGCGGCCGCGTTACTGCCCGACGCCTCGGTCTCGAAGGTCACACCAGGGTACTTGGCCTGAAATGCTTCCGTCAGTTCCTTCATCGGCACAGTCAGGCTGCCGGCGTGAAAGATGATCAGTTTGCCATCCAGGGCTGCTGGCTGCTCAGGAGCAGCCGTGGGTTGATCAGGGGCAGCCGTCGGCTGATCAGATACATCCACATCCGCCGGCGACGTACAGCCAGCTACCAGTGCCAGCACGATCATCAGGGCTACAGGCACCCAAAACATTCCTTTTTTCATTGTGAGTCTCCCTCCTTGTGAAATTCTGGTTTGTTCATTTGCTCATTTGTCATTTGCTCATTTGTCATTCGTGTGCATCCCCACCACCCCCTTTCCTCTTGCCCGCGCTGGAAAGGGGCGGATGGGAGCGATCCTGAGGAAGACTCACACCGGCCCAGGTCTCCTTTCCAAGCACGGGAAGCGTGGCCGTTTCCAGCCACACCCTATCGCCCATCCCCCGTAGGCTCAACCCTTAGGGGGAATGGGTCGGAGACTCGCGCACATTATCGGGGACGCAGATCAACGTTGATACACGCTGACTTCCCCTTTTTTATCTGCGAAAATCTGCGTCCTATGTCAAAAAAACAGCGTCCACCTGGAAAGAGGTGGACGCCGGCGTGTTGACTGCCAGTCGTCCTTCTCCTTTCCAAGCACGGGAGGCGTGGCC
>Ga0209121_10004159_pt1 | contig 13618 bp, 12 predicted proteins | sample Cruoilmetagenom3_FD_187292 | JGI IMG/M metagenome (GOLD analysis project Ga0209121, IMG submission 187292) | Oil polluted marine microbial communities from Coal Oil Point, Santa Barbara, California, USA - Sample 3 (SPAdes) (version 2) | ecosystem: Environmental > Aquatic > Marine > Oil seeps ... | reverse complement strand
CTTCAGGAACCTCCGCGACGACAACTTCCTCTGCGGTGACCTCCGGCTCAGTTTCAGCGGTCTCCTCAGTCTCTTCAACTGACGCTTCGACCTCCGCACCTTCTTCGGTCCCGACATCGTTATCTTCAGGAGCTGCAGCGGCAGCCTCAGCGGCAGCGGCCTCAGCGGCGGCAGCTTCAAGAGCTGTTGCCGCAGCGGCCCTCTTAGCCTTCTCAGCAGCCCTCTTAGCCCTCTCAGCAGCCCTCTTAGCTTTGAGAGCGGCGGCGGCCTCAGCGGCGGCAGCTTCCTCGGCCTCTTTTTCGAGCTGAGTGATAGCCCAATCTTCCCATTCTTCGGGCCGAACCTGGCGCACACTAAGTCCGATACGACGGCGGTCCGACTCAATACGGATGACCTTAACCAGGACCTTCCCGCCACTGGTCAGTTCATCGCGCTGAGCGACATCGCGCAACTCCGAATTGTGCAACAGGCCTTCCACACCAGGCTCCAGCTCGACAAAGACACCGAAGTCCACAACCTGCGTCACGTGGCCCTCCACAAGCTCGCCGATCTGATAGCGAACGGCTACACTTTCCCAAGGATCAGGCGTCAACGCCTTGATGCTCAAGGCGATTCGCTGACGCTCACGATCAACACTCAAAACCTTCACCTTGACGCGCTGACCGGTGCGATAGACCTCGCCGGGATTCTCGATGCGGCCCCACGAGAGCTCAGAAATATGGACCAGACCGTCCATCCCACCGAGGTTTACGAACAGACCGAAATCGGTGATCTGGCTGATGCGTCCACGACGCACCTGGTCCGGCTCCAGCTCCGCAAGGAGACTCTTACGCCGCTTAACCCGCCATTCTTTCGCTGCGGCGCGCTGTGACAGGATCAAGCGACGGCGACGGCGATTGACCTCGATCACCTTCAGCATGATCTGCTCATCAACCATCGCCTGCAGGCGGCGCTGCCGCTCTGCCGGCTGACGGATGCGATTGAATCCGATCAGTTGTGACATCGGCACGAAGCCCCGGAGGCGACCGAAGGCTACAGTCAGTCCACCACGATTCGAGCCGGTAACCTCGGACTCGTAGACGTCCTGGCTTTCCAGCAGCTTCTCCGCCGTCAGCCAATCTTCCTGTAGCACTGCCTGGGAAAGCGAGAGCTCTACATTGCCATCAGAATTCTGGGTCCGCGTGACCACAACGGCGACAGTATCACCGACGTTGAACTCTCGGCCCTTGATATCCTTGATATCCTCAAGCGGAACAAAGCCGTCGCGCTTGCCACCGACGTCAACAATAAATCCGTCCTTGCGGCAGTCGAGGATCGTCCCCTCACGCAGCTCACCGCGCTTCAGCGAGCTTCCGGAGAGTGACTCCTCCAGTTGATCTTCCCAAGAGACCTCATCCGCTGAGACCGGCTCTTCATCCTCAGGCGGACCGTCCGCGCCGGCATCCTCTGAGGGCTCCGTGTCAGCGACGCTCTCGTCAGCCACGGCCTCTTCAACAACAGCCGCGTCGTCCACAGCATCATTCTCTGAGGCCTCCACGTCAGCGACACTCTCGCCGGCCACGGCTTCTTCGACAACAGCCGCATCGTCCGCAGCCTGGTTCTCTGAGGGCTCCACGTCAGCGACACTCTCGCCGGCCACAGCTTCTTCGACAACAGCCGCATCGTCTGCTGTTGCTGAAACAACCGCGTCAGCGGCGATCTCAGCCTCGGGCTTCTCAATTGGGGTCTCTATCGACTCGGATGGTGTAGAGGTATGATTCAATTCATCCACTGCCAACTCCTATTCCACCTAGTATTGCGCGTACGCCTATCGCGCGCAACTTTAGTGGGCTTGGTAAACTGTAAGTATTGTATCATACCCACCCACAAAGTCAAACATAATGAAGTAGGCTGTGGAGCCACCTGGGGAGCACAACAACACGCCTCACCTAACCTGCAGCGACCACGGCCTCACTGCCATCGACCGGTATCACCGCACCCGAGATCCACATCAGGCGGGGGTCCGCCAGCACAACCAGGGTTTGAGCCACATCCTCAGGCCGCGTCACGCGTCCAGCAGGATGATGTGCCAGGACCTGCTCATAGATCGCTTCATGCCCAGGAATGGCACGAAACGCCGGGGTATCCGTGACACCGGGCATCAAGCAGTTGACCGCGATGCCTCGCGGTGCCAACTCGACAGCCAACTGACGTGTATGCGCTTCAAGCGCAGCCTTGGCGGCCGAGACCGGGCCGTAGTGTGACGACACGCGCTGCGATCCCAAGCTGCTCATTGAATAGATGCGGCTGCCTCGCCCCAGTAGGCCGGCCCGCACCAGATCCTGAGTCCAGTAGACAAGACTGTGCGCCATCACATTGAGCGTCATCTCCATCTGGCTCTGGTTGACGGCACTGTCCGGATCATCCGCGATAAGCGGGCGCAGGCTGCCAAACGCCAGCGTATGGACCATCATGTGCACCGTATCGACAGACCCCTCGCCAGCCTCGCTCGCCTGGACCAAGACCTGACGCATTGATCTCACAACACGTTCGCGGCGTCGCACATCCGCAGCATTCGTGTTGAAGAATACAGCACGTCTTCCGACCGCCTCAATATCTGCGATGACGGCTTCCGCGCGCTCCAGCGTGCGTCGAGGGTCCAGGTGGACACCGAAGATGTTCATACCAGCTCGCGCCAGTGCCCGCGCCGTAGCAGCGCCAAAGCCACTCGACGCTCCAAGCACGAGCGCCCACCGCCCATCAAGCATCGTCCCCAATTCCATGCTATGCGACCTCCAAAGAGGAAAGACGGCCAGGTCGGGCTCCGCGACAGTTACACCACGGACCGGCCCGCCGAGCAGTCATGCATCAGTCGTCAAAAATCCGAACCGCTGTAGAGATCGCTGCCGAGGGCACTTGAGCCGCCCGGTCCACCGGCAGGCCCATCCCCCAGGAGATCGGGCATGTCGCGCTCGATGGCCTCTGGATCCTGCCCCGCCTCCAGGCGATCCACGACTTCCTCAAACTCCGGACCGAGGTCGCCGGCCTCGTCGCCAATCTCACTCATCATCTTGCGCATGAAGCGCCCCATACTCTTGGGATCATTTTCATCGAAGTCGCCCCAAGCACTGGGATCAGCCATATCGTCCAGCCGGCTCTCCTCAGATCTAACCACGCGCACTTTTGAGACCAAACGGCCGACTTCCTTGCTTCCGCAGCGCTTGCAGAGTATCTTGTCCTCGTTGACATCGGAAAACGAGCGCCAATACACCGAAAAACGGCGCCCGCACTCCCTGCAGCGGTACTCATATATCGGCATTTTTCTCTCCCATTTCAATTGTGGTATAGTAGACGGGCTCAATAGGTAAGCAACGATAGATGATAGTCTTGAGCGCCTCGCCAACCTGAAGTCGCGTTCGAAACTCTGTAGCACACTCATTATACCGTCACCGGGGACTAGGAGCAAGAGCATGAGCCATGATGTCGTGTTCGACCCTTATCATCCGCAGGTTACGCCTCTCTTGGTGGTGATCTCCGGACCGTCTGGGGTGGGCAAAGACAGCCTCGTGGAGCGCATCAAATCGCGAGGAGCGCAATTCCATTTTGTGGTGACCGCGACCTCCCGGCCCCCGAGACCCGGCGAACGCCACGGTGTTGATTACTTCTTCGTCTCTCCAGAAGAGTTCACCACGATGATTGAAAATGACGAGCTGTTGGAGTATGCCGTGGTCTATGGACAGCATAAAGGCGTTCCCAAGCAGCAAATTCGCGAAGCTTTTGCCAGCGGAAAAGATGTCGTCATGCGGCTCGATGTACAGGGCGCGGCCACAATCAAGTCACTGATCCCAGAAGCCGTGCTGGTTTTCCTCAGTGCAGCTTCGGAGGAAGAGCTCCTCGAACGCTTGCGTAAACGCAGGACTGAGTCAGACGTGCAGCTCCAACGTCGCATCGAAACAGCGCGCCAAGAGATGAAGCAATTGGAAGAATTCGACTACGTCATAACCAACGGGCAATGCCAACTCGACGTTGCCGCAGATCAGGTTCTGGGCCTCATTGAGGCAGAACACCACCGGGTCCATCAGCGCCGGGTAGATCTGAAGTGAGCGAGCCGGCGCCCCCCGCACCCTTTGCACTTCCCAGACAGCCTCCTCGAAGATTGAAACTGCCGCAGTTTCCATCTCGAGCAACCTATCTGCTGATCGCGATCAATGCGGTGGTATTCTTGCTCAACATGCTCTCGGGCAACCTGATCACGCGCTACGGGGCCCTTGTTCCGATCCTGGTCACCAGATATGGCCAGTGGTGGCGGCTGATCGCTGCGGGCTTCCTGCACGCCAATCTCATCCACATCGTGATGAACCTCTACGCACTCTACGGGCTGGGCCGGCTTATGGAGCGATTCTGCGGACTCAAGCGCTTCCTGACCATTTACGGCCTGTCACTGTTAGGGTGCAGCATCCTGGTCACACTCTTCTCCGATGCAGAGACGCCCACTGTAGGTGCTTCCGGGGCCATTATGGGTGTCCTCGGCGCACTGTTTATCTATTTCTGGAAGTATCAGAGTCTGCTCGTGGGCGCCCAGGGATTCCTGAAGCAGCTCGGCAGATTGGCCCTGATCAATATCGGCATCGGCCTGCTGCCCGGCATCAGTTGGTGGGGACATCTTGGCGGGTTCTTGGTGGGAGCCGCAGCCGGTGCGGTGCTGCTGCCTAGGTATGCGCATCCGAATTGGGCAGCCGAGGTCCTGGAACTCCGGGAACTCAACGAAGGGGCTCACCTCGGCATTGCCGCGATCGCTGCCGCCGAGCTGGGATTGTTGGCGCTGGCGTTCTGGTGGCGAAGGTAGAGCGACGCGACCAGAAAGAATCAACTCCCAAGCAACAGAGGTAAGAGCAACTATGGCCGGGCCTTTGGATCTTCGTGTGGGCGACATCGTAGAACTCCGCAAGACACACCCGTGCGGGGGCAAGACGTGGCGAATCCTACGTGTTGGACTGGATGTCGGCATCGAATGTACGACCTGCCGACGCTATGTTTTGGTGCCCCGACGCCGGTTTGAGGGTAAGATTCAGCGCTTCGTACAGCGCGGTGAGGCGCCATCCGAGACCGACTAGGATCATCTGGATCTGACAGTATCCGGCCTGGAAACCGGATCGTGAGGCAACCCGGAACCAGACAACGGTAGTGCCACAATGACCATTAGGAGGACAGCTGTATGATATGGGATCATCGATTGAGATTGAGGGCTAACACCGCTCCCAAACCCAAGCGATTTCTCTTTCTCTTTTCGGATACTGGTGGCGGCCATAGAGCGTCCTCACAAGCCGTCAAGGACGAGATGGAGCGTCTCTATGGTTCCGCGGCAGCTGTAGAGATGGTGGACATCTTTACGGAAATGGAGCGCTGGCCGTTCGATCGTTTCCCGGCCTGGTATCCGATCTGCGTCGGCCTCAACGGTATACCTTGGGGTGTAGGCTTCCACTTGTCCGACGGTGCCCATCTGGTAAAGACGATGTCGAAGCTAGTATGGCCCTATGCCCGCCGTTCACTCTGCGACCTGCTGCGCCAACATCCAGCTGATGTGATTGTCTCCTTTCACCCGATCCCCAACTACGCACTCTCTCTTGGGCTGCGTCGTATGGGGTGGGAGATCCCGCTGGGGATTGTAGCCGTGGATCTTGTCACCGTTCACGCCGGTTGGTTTGTCTCCGCTGCGGACACCTATCTGGTACCAACATATGCGGCTAAAGCCAGAGCAATGCGCTGGAGTATCACAGAAAGCCGCATCCGCGTCACCGGCATGCCGACGCGACGCCGGTTCATAACCTCGATGGAGCTATCAAAGAGCCGGGCACGCACCCAGTTGAACCTACCTCAGGACCGGCCTATGGTCCTTATCGTAGGCGGCGGCGACGGCCTGGGGCCCTTGGGACAGGTGGTGCGATTGCTGGCCTGCCGGCGCCCCGATGCCCACATCGTGGTGATCACTGGCCACAACCGATCCCTCTATCAAGAACTTGCACATAGCGATCTCCCAATTCACATTCAGATCGAGGGATTCGTCAGTAATATGGAGGTCTGGATGCGCGCGGCGGACATTCTTGTCACTAAGGCCGGCCCTAACTCGCTCGCAGAAGCTTTCCTGGCAGGCCTCCCCCTCGTGCTGTACACCGCACTTCCAGGACAGGAAGAGGGAAACATTGACCACGTTGTCGGCAACGGTGCCGGAATCTGGGCGCCGTTACCTCGGATGGCAGTACGCGCTGTGCTGCAATTGCTGCACGATCCGGAAAAGCGTGCGGCGATGGCCAAGAAGTCACAGGCCCTGGCTCGTCCTTTGGCCACCGAGCAAATCGCCCGCGAGATCTGGCAACTGGCACGACCTCGGCGACAGACCAGCGTTAGCACACCCGTAGGGTGCTATCCGGCATCCGTGGGACCCATCGACCGCGCAGGAAACTAGCTCTAGCGCGCACCTAAGGTATAATCTTGGTGACCGTTTTCTCATATGGATACTTACCTACAGCTGTTCTTTCGCTACATAAAGTCTGAACGGGGATATTCACCCAACACGCTAGCAGCATACAAGCGAGATCTCGCCCAGTTCAAGACCTTCGTTGAAGGCACCGGCGTGGCCCGTCTCGACAAACTCGATCCTGAGGAGCTGGATGACTTCGTCGTCTCGCTTCAAGATATGGGATACAAGACATCGACTGTGGCCCGCAAGGTGGCCGCAACCCGCGCATTTCTTAGATTCCTGTATGCTGAGGGAGTTGTGGAGCCCGATCTGCTGGACTGGCTTCGCCAGCCAAAGATCGAGAAGCGGCTGCCAAGAACTCTTTCGCGGGATCAGGTGGAGCGGCTGATCCAGACCGCTTCGCTGGAGGAAACGCCGCTGGCATTGCGTGACCGCGCTCTGCTGGAGATTCTATACGCGACCGGGATGCGTGCCAGTGAGATTATCCGCGTTCGCATCAACGATGTGGACGCTGAAATAGGCACCCTACGGTGTTTCGGCAAGGGCAGCAAAGAGCGCACGATCCCACTCTACGCCGAAGCGATTCATCAACTGCAGCGGTACCTGGCAGAAGGCCGTCCGTTCCTGCTGCGAGATCCTGCCGAGCGCACGCTCTTTCTGAACAACCTCGGGAGACCATTAACACGTCAGGGGCTCTGGTTCCTGGTCAAACACTATGCTGAAGCCGCCGGTATCGCGGTCAGGGTAACCCCGCACACACTGCGCCATACCTTCGCAACCCATCTGCTGGAAGGCGGCGCCGAGTTGCGCGAGGTCCAGCAGCTCTTGGGGCACGCAAGTATCACGACAACCCAGATCTACACCGAAGTCTCCAGCCGCCGGCGCCGCGAAGTGTACAACCGGGCCCACCCACGCGCACGGTTCACAGGTAGCAGCCGCGGGGCATCGGGCGATGCAGACGAAGCCCATCTAGATCAGGGTGATCACGAGGGAGGTTGACATGGATGAGTTCTTCACGTTGGACGAACTGAAGGAGGCAGTTGCCGAAGTCCGGCAACACACAGATCTGGTTCCCGAGGTCGGCCTTATCCTGGGCTCAGGACTCAGCGCGCTGGCGAAGAGCGTTGAGGGTACCGTCGAGTTGCCCTTCAATGCCATACCGCACTTCCCGGTTTCAACCGTTGAGGGACACCGAGGACATCTGGTATTGGGCACCCTCGAGAATAAGCCCGTTATCGTCATGCAGGGCCGGGCCCACTATTACGAGGGCTACAGCATGGCGCAGATAGGCTTACCGGTTCGCGTTATGGCCTTACTGGGCGTCAGAACACTGATCGTGACGAACGCTGCAGGGGGCCTGAACATGACGTATCGTCCCGGCGAGATCATGATCATCCGGGATCACATCAACCTGATCGGGATGGCCGGGCTCAATCCGCTGCGGGGGCCGAATCTCTCGGAGTTTGGGCCACGCTTCCCAGGCATGAACAACGCGTACGATCCCGCGCTGCGTCAACTCGCCAAGGAAGTCGCGGTAGAGGCCCAGATCGTGTACCAGCAAGGTGTCTATATCTGCCTGGCCGGCCCAAGCTTCGAGAGCCCTGCGGATGTACGCTTCTTGCGCATCATTGGCGCCGACGCCGTTGGCATGTCCACGGTGCCGGAGGTCATCACCGCACGGCACAGCGGGCTGCGCGTATTGGGCTTCTCCGGCATCACCAACACGCTGATAGGCGAAGAAGGGGCACCACCTCCGAACCATGAGGAGGTATTGGAAGCCGGCAAGACCCTGGTGCCGCGGCTGGAGACGATCATTCGGGGCGTCTTGCGGCGTCTATGACCGTCATTCTGGGCTGGCTGAGTCAGCAGGTCATCTGGATATCATTGATCTGCTTGATGGGATCGTTGGGATATCTCGCCACAGCTGGTCTGGCGAAGCGCAAACGTGACCGAGCACAATTCACGCTAGAGCGTGAAGTCTATCATCAGCAAATGACACGAGCCCGGCTGGTTGCAGCGCTCTTCCTGATCCTTGCCGCGATGGTGTTTGGAGTCAGTCTGTATTGGCTGCCGGCCCAGCCGGAGGCTGAGAGCGCCACAGTCACGCCCAGCAGCGGGCTCTATACGCTAACGCCTGCGGCGACTCAATCCAACGCGCCACTCTCAGCCACAAGCACCGTCACACAGGTGGTGGTCTCAGCACCCGAGATATTGGCGACCATCACGCCGACACCGCTGTCGACACGGCTCCCGCCGGAACAGCTGCAGCCAGACTGTCCGGATCCCGGCGCGCAGTTGACGTTTCCTGTTGCCGGCGGTAGTCTGTCAGCTGTCGTGGAAGTATTGGGAACGGCGCAGGTCAACGCGTTCTCCTACTACCGGTTCGAGGTTATCTTCCCCGGCTCTGAGACGCCAAACTTCATCGCACAGTACGACGCTATAGTAGAGAACGGGGCTTTGGGATTGTGGGACGTGTCGGACGTCACACGTTATCCGCCCGGCGGCCCCTACCGGTTCCAGCTTGTCGTCGTCGATATCTACGGCAACACGACAACGTGCATGATTCCTGTAGACATCGTCTCTCAAGCAGAATAGCTGAAGGAGGGTATCGTGCTTGTCCGAGCTGTACGTGATGGAGACTGGGAAGGCTGTCTGGGCATCGACACCTCGTATAAGACGCAGTATGCTTGGCAAATGGATGAACTTCACAGCGGAGGAGAGTGGCGCATCTCGTTCCGAGAGATCCGCCTCCCGCGCAGCTTACGAATTCAGCCAGTCGTCTCCAACGAGAGTCTTCTGAAGAGCTGGCAACGTCGCGACCTATTTTGGGTTGCGCTGGAACACCGCGAGGTCATCGGCTATCTCGGGCTTGATGTCGACCTGGATCGCTACCAGGCACGCATCACGGACATCGCCGTGAGCCCGGAATTCCGGCGCAAGGGCACAGCCTCAACGATGCTGGCACGTGTTACGGAGTGGTGCCTGCGACAGTACATCCACCAACTCATCTTTGTATGCCCGCTCAAGGCTCACCCGGCAATCAGTTTCGCCCAGAAGCACCGTTTCGCGTTCTGCGGGTTCCAGGACAGCTATTGGCCGGGGCAGGAGGTCGCCCTATTCTTTCGCCAGCGGGTGCGGTAGCATGGGAGCGGGCGAACCCAAGGGGTTCGTTGGAGGGAAGGAGTTTGTATGGTGGGATGTCGGGAACTGGTAACTGGTAACTGACGTTATGGATTGGTTACACTTCATTAGCGGCGCGAACGTCGTGCTCACCGCCGGGCTGGGTGCCACTGCGCTCGCGCTGGCGCTCTATCTGCTTGCTTACAACCGCAGCAGCCGCGTAGCCCAGACATTCATTGGCCTACTGGGCTGTGTCGTTGTAGTCTACCTGTCGGACCTGCTGCTCACCGACTACATTGGACCGGACAACGCCGAGGGGCTCCTGCGCCTGCAATGGTTGGGCATCGCCTTCACGCCCCCTCTCTACTTGGAGTTCGTGCGAGCAATCCGCCGGTCCGTTCTTCGAGATCAATATCCCGCGTGGCTGCGTCCGGTGAGCTTCAGCCTGAGCACCTTGATTGCTGCAGCGGCGCTCTATACCGATCTCGTGGTGCGCAGCGGCGTTCTCTCAGCCGGGGCCTACCATCTGCAGCCCGGCCCACTCTTCTACCCCTTTGCGGCGCTCTTCGCCATCGTGGCCCTATGGGGGCTCAGAGAAACACTCTACGCCCGCAAACGCTGCTACACGCGGACCGCCCGCCGCCGCATGGCCTATCTCTCCATCGGTTTTGTTGCACCGGCTATGGGCGTCTTTCCCTATTTGCTCCTGGCCGGGTGGCCGGCAGGCGTGTCCAGTGGGCTCCTCCACATCTTCCTGATCTTGGGCAACATCGCGGTCGGCGCTATGCTGGCCCTGGTGGCCTACAGTGTGGCCTTCATCAACACCCTTATGCCGGACCGCGTGATCAAACACCGCATGGTGCGTTACCTCCTGCGGGGACCTATCACTGCCATCTTGGCCCTGGTGGCCTTTGGTGTGGGCCTTACTTTGGAACCTGTCCTCGGATTGGGACAGTACACCCTCTCCTTGGTCGCCCTGGCCATTGCCACCATTCTGTCGCAGTTGGGCATCGAGCTCGCGAAGCCGGTCATCGACCTGATGCTCTACCGCGATGGCGCGGCTGAAGTCACACAGGTGCAGGAGCTGAGCCAACGCCTGCTGACGACTGCTGACGTGAAGCAGTTCCTGGAAAACGTGCTCGCCGCCGTCTGCGAACTGATGCGCAGTAATGGCGGCTTTCTGGCCATTCTTGAGGATGGAGAGCTCCGGTGGGATATCTGGTGTGACCTATCTATGTCACAAGATGAGATCGCCAAGCTCCCATTTGCGCAAGTGACCCATACCAAGGACCAGGACCTATTCTTGCGTTGGAACGGCTTCTGGATCATACCCTTGCGGGACAAGAGTGCGACCGAAATCTTGGGCCTGATTGGCCTCAATGCTCCCGAAAACAAGCCCCCCTTGGAGACAGAACAGAGAGAGCGCTTGGACGAGTTCCTACGCCAGGCCTCTGCTGCGCTGGAGGATCGTCGGCTGCAACAAGTGATCCTCGCTGCCTTCACGCCGCTCCTTCCTGAACTGAGGGATATCCAGATGCGGGGGGGGATGCTGCGCTATGACAGCGACTCGGCCGTCGGCTTCACCCTGGTTCAGTCACCCGAGCTATCACAATGGGTTCACGATGCGCTGGCTCACTACTGGGGTGGTCCGCGGCTGACGGAGAACCCACTTCTAAGATTGGCGGTGGTCCGGCAGGCCGCGGAAGACCACGACGACAACGTTGTCAAAGGCTTACGGGAAGTTTTGGCCGACGCAATTGAACGATTAAGGCCCGATGGCGAGCGCAAGTTGACAGCACCGGAGTGGTTGTTATACAATATCCTAGAGATGAAGTTTCTTCGGGGCCAGAAGGTGCGGCAAGTTGCCATGCGCCTTGCCGTCAGTGAATCCGATCTCTATCGCAAGCAACGTGTGGCCATCGAGAACCTGGCTGACATCCTGGCTGAGATGGAGAAAGATGCGCAAGCCTCATCATAGCGCCACCGGGACACCTCCTGGTTTGTGAATATCGTTAGCCCAAGGAGTGGCTGAATGGAGCACTATATTCCCCCATATTGCCCCCCATGCGAGCTTTATTGGCAAGCCCTGCTGGCCGAAGGTCCGGTTAGCTACAGCGCATCACAGAGACAGTGGGAATGGGTTGAATCCCCCACGATTCGTCTGGAGGTCTGGGAAGAAGCAAGCGAGCTGGAACGGCACCACACGCCTATAGAGCTGGTTATCGATGATTTCAATCGTGGTGGGCTCATCGCACACTGGAAAGACATCGAGTGCTTTGTACCGGCCTCGCACCTCGTCGCCTATCCATTCCCGGCCGATCCCGATGCACGAGAAGCGTGTTTCGTCAGTTACCTCAACAAGACCCTGCGTCTCTGCCTGATCGAAGTTGAGCCGGCGAGAAACCGGATCCTGCTCTCCGAGCGTCAGGTCGCTGAGTGCGAGATGGCTGAGCCTGAATGGCCCGAATGGCTATGTATCGGCAATACCTGCGAAGGCACCATCACAAGCGTGCGCCCCTTTGGCGCCTTCGTGGATATCGGGCCGATAGAGGGCATGATTCACATCTCAGAGATCTCGTGGGGGCGGGTCCGGCGCTCTCAGGACTTCGTCACACCGGGTGACAAGGTCAAGACCAAGATCCTCAACATCGACCTGGAACATCAGCGGGTTGGGCTAAGTCTGAAACGCCTTAAGCCCAATCCCTGGGCCACGGTGGAGTCTTACCTGAAACCGGGCGACGTGGTCACAGGCTCGATTGCCGGCGTGGAACGATTCGGGGTATTCGTAGAGCTTATGTCGGGCATTGAAGGGCTTCTGCATATCTCAGAGTTGCGTGAAGCTTCGTGCGCCGAGGATCTCCACGCGATCTACGCGCCCGGCGAGACGATTACCGTGCGGATTGTCGACATCACCCCAACAGAACACCGGATCGCACTTACCCTGGCGTCAACCACCAAGCCCTATGCCACAACGTAAGTATCACCGCATGGCCCGTCCGCGCAGCAAGAACACACGTCAGCGCGGCACCACTGCAGCCAAGTCGAAGAACCGCGATTCTTGGCTCCAGAAGCTCTCGCAAGCAGCGCTTGCGTGGCTCACGGGCCCTGCCGGGCAGCAGATACTGGCGCTTATGCTGATCGGGCTCGGCATCGTCACATTCATCACCCTCATCCCCGGCATCAACTCCGGGGCACTCATCGGCGCCTGGATTCGCGCTTTGGTCTTCGCCTTCGGCTGGGCAGCGTATCCCGTCGCCGCCACGATCACAGCACTTGGGCTGCTCTGGCTACGCCACCTGGTGCACCGTGTCACAGCCTGGCGCTGGCGACCTTTCCTGGGATTTGAGCTGGCCCTGATTGGCCTGCAAACCCTCACCTATTCCCTAATCAGCCAGCACAGCTGGAAGCTGGTCGAGTCCGGCAAAGGGGGCGGCGTCATCGGATGGGCGCTCTATCTCTTCTTCAGCGACTATTTCGGCCCGCTTATCACGGGGATCTTGATGGCCCTGATCGTCGTCGTGGGCATTGCCCTGGCTCTCGACCTCACGCGCAAGGATCTCCAGATCGCCGGGCATCGCATATCGGAGGTAGGGCGGGCATGGCAAGCGGAGCGTGCCTCGCAACGCGCAGCCCGTCAAGCTGCGCGCAAAGCACAAGAATTCGAGAGTCAGACCTCGACCTATGTCGCCGGCTCGGCCAGCAACCAATCTCTGACACAGGCGGCAGACCCTGCGCCAAGAGCTGGCCGTGGCCGAGAGACAAGGTCAAAACCCAAGATTCACCAACCACAACGGATCTCGAAGCCCCGCCGGTCCAAGTCCGCTATGCACCTCTGTCCGCTAACCCTGCTCAACGAGACCCGGACCGCGGGGATGAATCCCCAGGAAATTGAGCACAAGAGCCGCGTTATTGAAGAAACCTTGGAGCAGTTTGGTGTCCCTGCCGAGGTAACAGAAGTGCGCCTCGGTCCCACGGTGACTCAGTTTGGCGTCTCACCGGGCTATATCAGCCGCGGACCCGACGGCGCGCGCCAGCGCAAAG